>ERZ869936.915-NODE-915-length-23961-cov-14.938676_pt1 | contig 23961 bp, 17 predicted proteins | sample MGYA00520876_ERZ869936 | MGnify/ENA primary metagenome ERZ869936 (study PRJEB32218, sample SAMN09650985) | biofilter metagenome | isolation source: enrty point of leading RO module | place: Saudi Arabia: Thuwal, RO plant located on Red Sea | collected 2016-02-17 ...
GTTCACCGGATTGACGAAGACGATGTCGGCGACGTCGAGGATCGAGTGCGGGTTGTCGCGCACGCCGTACGGTTGCACCGGATAGCCCTCGTCGTCGATCACCAGCAGCTTCGGCGAGGTGTAGCCGAGATGCATCCAGAGCGAGCCGGACCCGGGACCGCCGTTGAACGAGATGAAGAGCGGCCGCCGCGCCTTCGCCTCTGGATCGGTGACGTCGGTGCGCTCGTAGAAGGTGTAGTGCAGCGACGCCACCGCCACTCCGTCGTCGCCGTAGACCGGCTGGGTGCCGATCGTCACGTCGTAGGGCACGCGCTGGCCGAGGATGGTGACCTCGGCGCTCTTCGTCATCGCCATGTCGGCCGGCAGCTTGCGCTCGGGCAGCTGGGAAGACTGCATGGCGGGCTTCTTCGAGCCCTCCTGCATCGACTCGTCGTCGCCGCTGGGCTGGGCGGCCGCGGCGACGGCGAGCGCCAGCGTCGAAGCGGTGAAGAACACCACCGGAAGGAGATCGAACAGACGACGTCGAGAGGAAGAGCTGAGAGGCATATGAGGCATATGAGGCATATGGTGACTCCGGATGGGGAAGGACGATGAAGACCTGTGAGCAGATCGGGTCGAGCCCTGGGTTCGAGCGGTTGGACGCAGGCGACCGGCGGTTCGTTTCCTGCGCGCCGCTTGGCGAGCCCCGGTCAGCCGTCGCGCAACACCTCACCGCGCAGGTCCTCGGGGTCGACCCGGGAATCGCCGCGGAAGAGCTCCTCGAGACCGAGGCGTCCGGGCAGTGTGCGCGCCAGGTGTGCGGCCCGGCGCTCGAGCTCGCGAGGTGCGGCCGTGGGTGAGTCCAGGGCCACCACGATGCGGTTCGACCGCGCCGGCACCGCCAGCTCGTGCACCTGCCCGAAGACCTCGCCGTAGGTGCGGAGCATGCTCGGGTAGAGCGGGTTCGAGCGCCCGCCCCAGAGATTCGCGACCACCACACCGCCCGGCGCGAGGACGCCGCGCACCGCCCGCAGGAACTCGAGCGTGGTCAGCGCCGGAGGCACCTCGCGTTCGCCGTAGGCGTCGAGCACGATCAGGTCGTAGCGCGGCGCCGCACGTGCCGCCGCCTGCTCGATCCACTCGCGACCGTCGCCGACCCGGATGCGCAGGCGCTCGTCCTCTCGCAGCCCGAACCACTCGTCCGCCACCTGCACGACCAGCGGATCGAGCTCGGCGACGTCGATCTGCGCCGCCGGCAGCACCTGGTGCAGGTACATCGGGATCGACCCACCGCCGAGGCCGACGACCAGCACCGACAACGAGCGGGTGCCGAAGTCGTCCAGCGGTGGCTCGAGGAAGGCGAGGCCCGCCATCGCCGCGCGCACGTAGGGAACCCTCAGGTCGAGAGGATCGCCGACGACCACCCGGCTCTGCACCGCGCCGCGACGACTGCCGAAGCGCAGAGTGCGCACCCCTTCGCGACCCTCGGTCACCAGCACCTGCTGGTATTCGGAGCGCTGCTGGAAGACCACCTCGTCGCGGCCGCAACCGGCGAGCAGCAGAAGCGCCAGCGCGACGAGCGCTGGGACCCGGTTCAGTCGGTTCAGGTGTTCCACCACGCCTGGTCGGAGTGCGCCCGCAGATCGAGCTCGTGGGTCCACGCCGAGCGGTGCTGGCGGGCGATCTGGAAGAAGGTCTCGGCGATCGCGGACGGCAGCAGCAGACCGTCGTGCGCGCCGCCCCTCTGCTCGCGCAGAGCTTCGAAACGCTCGGGACCGAGCATCTTGCCCAGGGTGTCTGGGGCGTCGACGGCGCCGTCGACGACGATGTGCGCCACGTGCACGCCCTGGCTGGCGAACTCGGCGTTGAGGCTCTGGCACAGCATGCGCCGCCCGCCCATCGCGGCGGCGTGGGCGTGCTGTCCCGGGTTGCCGCGCATCGCCGCGGTCGACGAGGTGACCAGCAGGGTGCCGCCACCGCGCTCGACCATGCGCGGCACCACCGCGGTGGCGAGGCGGAACAGCGCGAAGGTCGCCAGGCGCCAGCCGAGCTCGAAGGCCTTGTAGCTGGTGTCCTGCAGCGGACGGTGGCCGATCTGCGCTCCCAGGTTGAACACCGCGACGGCGATCGGGCCGATCTCGGCCTCGACCCGCTCGACGCACTGCTCGATCGTGTCGGGCCGGGAGGCATCGAGCAGGAACCCCGAAGCTCGCCCTCCTTCGTCCTCTATGCCGCCGACCAGCCGGTCCAGGCCCTCCTGGTCGCTGCGCCGGATCAGCACCGCGTGGTGACCCTCGCGGGCGAAGCGCGCCGCGACGTGGCCGCCGACCCCGGCACCGGCGCCGAGCACCAGGCAGACCGCCAGGCGGCCGGCTTCATCTACGTCGTTCGGTGGTCCCGACTGTGCGTTCATCCCACTCCTCCCGGAATTCTCGGAGTCCGACGCGGACTGTAGCGTTCGTCTCGGCTTCGGCACCGGGACCGTGCCAGACTGCAGCGATCCGAAGGCCGTCGCCGGCGCAGCGACGCAGCACCCGAGGCCCGGGACCCATGCCCGCGCCCATTGCACCGACGGGAGATCTCCGTGTCGTCCACAGCCTCCGCAACCCCCACCCTCCTGCTCACGCTCGCAATGGCCCTCGCCGGCGGCACTCTCGCCGGGAGCCTGGCCCAGGTCCAGGGCGACGATCCTCCGCCGATCGTGCAACCCGGTGCCCCGGGCGAGCCGAGCCGCATCATCACCCCCGAGACGGCATCGGACCTGGCGAGCATCCTCTACACCGCCGCCGACGTCGCGTTCATGCAGGGCATGATCGCCCACCACGCCCAAGCGCTCGAGATGACCGAGCTGATCGACGAGCGCACCCAGAACCCTGAGATGCGGGCGCTTGGCCAGAGGATCGAGCTCTCCCAGGAGGACGAGATCAGCATGATGCAGGACTGGCTGCGCGAACGAGGCGAGCAGGCGCCCGACCCCCTCTCGGCGGATGAGGCCTCGGGACACGCCGGCCACGGCGGACGGCACGACGGGCACGGCGACGACGGCGAGCACCTGATGCCCGGCATGCTGACGGCGGCGGAAATGGCTCAGCTCGCCGCGGCGCAGGGCCCGGACTTCGATCGCCTCTTCCTCGAGCTGATGATCGCCCACCATCGCGGCGCCCTGGTGATGGTCGACGACCTGCTGGAACAGCCGGGCGCGGCTCAGGAATCGACGGTCTTCGCCTTCACCAGCGACGTGGTCGCCGACCAGAGCGCCGAGATCGACCGCATGGGCTCGATGCTGGCGGCGCTGTCGCCCGATCCCCGGGTCGGCCTCGCGGCCGGCTTCCACGACGCCGAGCAGAGCGCCTGGAACCTCGAGCTGGTGGCGGCGCTGCCGAAACCGCCGGGCTTCTTCTCTCCCGAGGCGCCGCAAGGGGTTCCGATCCCGCCCGAGGAGGAGGACGAGAGCGAGGACGGTGGCGCCGAGCCGGTGGCCGAGGCGATGTCGGAAACGGAGGACGACGCCGAGCCGGCGGGCGAAGACGAGGACGAGAGCGAGGCGGAAGCCGAGGCCGAGAGCAGCCGGGCGCGGCGCGAAGCCGAGGAGCGACGGCGCCGGGCTCGCACCTCGGCGATCCTCAACTTCGCCAACTCCGACATCGCCTTCCGCGGCAACGTGCTCTTCGAGGGCAGCTTCCACGGCTTCAAGACCTGGAACGTCGAGGATCCGACCGATCCGCGGCTGCTCGCCGCGGTGGTCTGCCCGGGCGGCCAGGGCGACGTCTCGGTGGTCGGCGACCTGCTGATCATGTCGGTCGAGCAGACCCGCGGCCGCCTCGACTGCGGCCTGCAGGGGGTCGCCGAGCCGGTCAGCGACCAGCGTTTCCGGGGTGTGCGCATCTTCGACATCAGCGACCTGTCGCTACCGCGCCAGGTCGCGGCGGTGCAGACCTGTCGCGGTTCCCACACCCACACCGTGGTCAACGATCCAGACGATGCAGGACGCTTCTACGTCTACGGCTCGGGCACCAGCTCGGTGCGCAGCGCCGAAGAGCTCGAAGGCTGCTCGGACGCCCCTCCAGGCGAGGACGAGGACACCGCCCTGTTCAGCATCGACGTGATCGAGGTCGAAGTCGCCGCGCCGGACAGGGCGCGGGTGGTCAACCGGCCGAGGATCTTCTCCGATCCCGAGACCGGCTTCATCGCCGGCCTCTGGCGCGGCGGCGCCCACGGCACCGGCACCCAGCGCACCTCGGAGACCAACCAGTGCCACGACATCACGGTCTTCCCCGACCGCGGACTGGCGGCCGGCGCCTGCTCGGGCAACGGCATCCTGCTCGACGTCTCCGACCCGGTGAACCCGGTGCGTCTCGACCAGGTGCTCGACCCCGGCTTCGCCTACTGGCACTCGGCGACCTTCAACAACGACGGCACCAAGGTCGTTTTCACCGACGAGTGGGGAGGCGGCATGCGGCCGCGCTGCCGCGCCTCGGACCCGAAGCAGTGGGGAGCCAACGCGATCTTCGACATCGAGGATGGCAAGCTCGAGTTCCGCAGCTACTACAAGCTGCCGGCGCCGCAGAGCGAGACCGAGAACTGTGTCGCGCACAACGGCTCGCTGGTGCCGATCCCGGGCCGCGACGTGATGGTGCAGGCGTGGTACCAGGGCGGCGTCTCGGTGTTCGACTTCACCGACTCGGCGAACCCCTACGAGATCGCCTTCTTCGACCGTGGCCCGATCGACGCCGAGGACCTGCTGATGGGCGGTCACTGGTCGGCCTACTGGCACGACGGCCACGTCTACGCCACCGAGATCGCCCGCGGCCTCGACGTCCTCCGGCTGGTGCCCAGCGAGCATCTGTCGCAGGCCGAGCTCGACGCCGCCGCCTCGCTGCCCGCAGGCGTCTTCAACCCACAGATGCAGCGCCGCATCGAGTGGCCCGACACCCCGGTCGTGGCGCGCGCCTACCTGTCGCAGCTGACCCGCGCCGGAGTCCTGGGCGGGTCGCGCGCCGCTGCCATCGAGCAGTCGCTGGAGCAGACCGAGCAGGCGCTCGCGGATCCGGATGCGGCCGCTGCCGACGCCGGCAGCCTGGCGACGCGGCTGCAGCGCCAGGCCGACGAGGTCGAGTCGTCACTGCCTGAGGACGCCGTCCTGGCACAGCGCTCGCGTGAGCTGGCGCGCGTGCTCCGGGCGCTGGCGCGAGGCCTCGCCGGGTAAGCCGACATCGCTTCCCGCGGCGGCGGCGAAGAGCCGCGCACACGACTCACCCCAGGAGAGCGCACCATGAGCCCCAGCCTCGTTCGCAAGTCGATGACCCTTCTCTCCGCTCTCGGCGCCCTGGCGCTGCCGACCCGGGCCGACGAGCTCGCGGTGGGCGCCCCGGCGCCGCGGATCGAAGCCACGACCGACAGCGGTGAGACCGTCGACTTCGCCGATCTCTACGTCGACGGCTACACCCTCGTCTTCTTCTACCCCAGGGCCGGCACTCCGGGCTGCACCAAGCAGGCCTGCAGCCTGCGCGACGCCTACGAGCGGCTGACCAGAGAGGGCGTCCGGGTGGTCGGCGTGTCGACCGACGACGTCGAGGCGCAGCAGCGCTTCAAGCAGAAGCACTCCCTCCCCTTCACCCTCATCGCCGACACCGACAAGCGGGTGCTGGAGGCGTTCGGCGTGCCGTCGCGCGGCAGCTTCGCCTCGCGCCAGGCCTACCTGATCCGTGACGGAGTCGTGGTGTGGCGGGACACCTCGGCCTCGACCGCCGAGCAGGCCGCCGACGTGCTGGCGGCGATCGCCGAGCTCGAGAGCCCCGGCGACTGACGACGAGGCGGCCACGTCCTGACTCCGTCGCACGAGATCGCTGTCGTCGGCGCCGGCCCGGTCGGGCTCGCGGTGGCCCTCGGGCTCGCTCGGCGCGGCAGACGGGTCGTGGTGCTCGAGCGCGAATCGGACACGGCAGAGCACTCGCGCGCCCCGGCGATCTGGCCGCGCACTCAGGAGGTGCTCGAGGATCTCGGAGTCGTCGAGCGCTTCCTCGCCGAGGGCATCCAGCTTCCGAGACTGGTGCTGCACGACGTCGACCGGGGTGCGCCGCTGCTCCGCCTGCCGCTCGAAGAGCTGCGCGACCGCACCCGTCATCCCCGCCTGCTGGTGCTGCCGCAGTCGCGCACCGAGCAGCTGCTCCTCGCGGCGCTGCGTGACCAGCCGACCGCCGAGGTCCGCTTCTCCACCGAAGTCATCGGCCTGTCGCAGCAGGAGTCCGCCGTCGAGCTCGACCTCGCGGCAGCGGATCGAGTCGCCAGGCTGCGAGCGCGGTTCGTCGTCGGCTGTGACGGCGCCCACAGCTTCGTGCGCGAGGCCATCGGGGCCGACCTCGAAGGCCGCACCTTCCCGCAACGGGTGGCGCTCGCCGACCTGCGCCTCGACGACACCGCCGGCGACCCCACCTCGCCCCGGCTGACCACGCAGCCGCGCCTCGCCATCGCCATCCGGATCGCGGAGCGACTGTGGCGGCTGATCCTGCCGCGGTTGAGCGAGCCTGGAGTCGGTCTCGAACAGCGCATCGAAGAGGCCGCCCTGCGGCTCCTGGGAGGCCGACCCTGGCAGCCGGTCTGGCGCAGCGAGTTCAGCCTGCACGACCGCATCAGCACCGTCTTCCACGACCGGCGGGTCGTGCTCGCCGGCGACGCGGCGCACCTCAACAGCCCGGTCGGCGGTCAGGGGATGAACGCCGGCATCCAGGACGCGGCGCAACTCCTCGATCCGCTCTGCGTCGCGCTCGATCGCGACGTAGTGGAGCCGCTGGCGGCGTTCGCCCGCCAGCGCCGGCGTCAGGTGCGAAGGAGCGTGAACCGCTTCACCACCCTGGCGACGCGACTCCTGCTCGGCAGCCGCGGCCGCCTGGTGCGCCCGTCGCTCCAGCTTGTGGACGCTGCGATCCGCATCCCGCCGATCCGACGCCGACTGCTGGCCAGGGTCGCCATGCTGGCCTGAGAGCCCACCGGAACACGGTCGGCGGGAGGGCCGTGCAAGACTCGGCGCCAGCTCGGAACGGCTTCCGGTCATCGGGGGAGGAACGATCGCAGCACAGACACGGCGCGGCGCGCACCCCAAGGATGAACGCTGCTTCTGCGAAGACTCCGTTCCGCGGCTCGCAATCGCGACGCAGGAGCTGTCCTGGCTGCTCGGCCGAGGCTACGCGCCCAAGGCGGCACTCAAGCTGGTCGGCGACCGTCACCAGCTGATCGATCGGCAGCGACGCGCGATCGGTCGCTGCGCCGCTTCGGAGGAGGCGGTCTCGCGCCGCACCGCGAAACACCTCCCCGCCGCCGAGCTGCGCGGCCGCGAGCTCTGGATCGACGGCTACAACGTGCTGCTCACCGTGGAGACCGCGATCTCCGGCGGGGTGCTGCTGCTCGGCCGCGACGGCGTGCTGCGCGATCTCTCGGCGCTGTCACGCCACTACCGGCAGCTGGCGGTGACCCGACCGGCGCTGGTGACCATCGGGCGGTTCCTCGCGACGCAGCGCGTCGAACGGGTGCGCTGGCTCTTCGACCGACCGATCTCGAACAGCGGCCGCCTGCGTGGCCTCGCCCTGGAGCTGGCGCGCGACAACGGCTGGCCTTGGACCGCCGAGCTCGACGACGACCCGGACGGCGCCCTGGTCGCCTGCGGCGGCCTCGTCGCGACCGCCGACAGCGCCGTGTTGGAGGGCTGTGTCGGGTGGGTCAACCTGGTGCGCGAGATCGTCGAGGCGACGTGCGACGGTGCCTGGGTCGTCGATCTGTCGACCGGCTCGAGCTGACAGCCAGCGGTCAGGGCGACGCTCGCTCTCCATCGCGCCCGTCGTGCACCACGAGTCCGTCCTGCATCACGAAGTCGACCTGCTCGATGTTCATCATCTGCTCGATCGGGCTGCGCGGCGTCGCCACCAGGTCGGCCCGCTTGCCGACCGCGAGGCTGCCGAGCTCGTCGTCGATGCCGAGCATCTCGGCCGCATGCAGGGTCCCGGCGCGCAGCACCGTCCAGTTGTCCCGCACCCGCTTGGCCAGCGCAGTGAACTCGCGGATCGCCTCCTCCATAGGGAAGATCGGATCCGAGCCGATGACCAGCCTGACCCCGGCCTCGGTGGCCAGGGCCACCGACTCGCCGTGGCGCTTCGAGACCAGCTCGGCCTTCTCGAGGTTGTTCGCCGAGATGCCTCCCGAGGCGCCGCGCTCGAGGATCCAGTCGACGACGTACACCGTCGGCACGTAGAAGGTGCCGCGCTCGGCCATCAGCCGGGCGGTCTCGGGCTCCATGAGGGTCGCGTGCTCGATCGAATCGAAGCCCGCCTCGACCGCAGCGCGGATGCCGGCGTCGCCGTGGGCGTGGGCGGTGATCTTCTTGCGGTGCCGATGCGCCTCCTCGACGAAGGCCCGGAACTCCTCGGCGCTGTAGGCGGCGACCTCCGGGTCGTCGTGCTGCGACATGACGCCGCCGCTCGCCATCACCTTGATCCAGTCGGCACCGTACTTGATCTCGCGGCGCACCGCCCGCCGCACCGCGTCGACCCCGTCGGCGATCATCGGGCCCTGCACCAGGTGTGGCAGATCCGGCGCGTAGGAGTTGAAATCGCCATGGCCGCCGAAGGGCGAGATGGCGTGGGGCGCGACGAACATTCGCGGGCCGCGGAACTCGCCGCGCGCGATCGCGTCGCGCAGCTCGATGCCGGCGTAGTGGTAGTCCATGTCGCCCGGCACCCTGATGGTGGTGAAGCCGAGGCGCAGCAGCGTCTGCGCGTTGCGCAGGCCCATCAGAGCGTTGTAGGCGCTCGACTGGGTCGGCGCCGCCTCGTCGAGGGTGCGGCCGACGAGATCGATGAACAGGTGCACGTGGGCGTCCATCAGGCCGGGCATGCAGACGTGATCCGAGAGATCGATCGTCTGCAGTTCGACGTCCGGCGGAGCGTCGACCTCGCCTCCGATCGCCCGGATCCAGGCGCCTTCGATCAGGATCCTCTGCTCGCGCAGTGCCCGCCGCTGCTCGACATCGAGCACGATGCCGCAGCGCACCTCGACCCAGCGCGCCTCGTCGTCCGGAGCCGCGGCCTCGACGGCGGTCGCAGCCGCCGCCGTCGCGCTGCTCGGCGCCAGGATGCAGGCCCAGGACAGCAGCACGGACGCGGCCACTGGACGGACGCTGGTGCGTTGACTGCTCACACTCGGGTAGTGCACCTATGGCCCTCCTGTCGATCGGGTCGTTCTCGCCAGCGAAGAGTAGCCGACCCTTGCCGGCCGAGTGCCTCGACCCGCCCGGACGCTACGATCTGGATCCGGCGGCGACCCGACCGTCGCCCGAAACGGGTGAGCAGGGAGAATGCACGAGCGCGAGCTCCAGATCGGTGCCTGGCGGGTGTTCCCGGACGAGGGCCGCCTCGAGCGTCCCGGGGTTCGTGAACGGCTCGAGCCGAGGGTCATGGATCTGCTGGTCTTCCTGGCCCGGCACCAGGAGCAGGTGGTGAGCCAGCGCGACCTGGTCCGCCACGTCTGGGAAGGCGCCTTCGTCAGCGAGGGAGCTCTTCATACAGCGGTGGCGGCCCTACGCCGCAGCCTCGGCGACGACGCGCGGCGACCGCGCTACATCCAGACCGTGCCGCGCCGCGGGTATCGGCTCATCGCGCCGGTGTCGCGTCGCCGCCGACTCGCCGTGCTGCCTCTCGCGTCAGGGGACCTCGGCCCGGTGAACCGCGGCCCGGACGCCGACAGCGCACCAGGCGAGGAGGTGTTCGCCTACGGCATGACCGATGCGCTGATCGAGGCGCTCGGGCGTTGCCCAGAGCTCGAGGTCGTGTCTCTGCGCTCGGTCATGGTGCTGCGCGATCGGAAGGCGACGCTGCCCGAGGTGGCCCGCGACCTCGCCGTCGACTGGGTCGTCGAAGGCAGCGTCCTACGCAGCTCCGAAGCGGTTCGCATCTCGGTGCGGCTGCTCGACGGCCCGGCCGATCGAATGCTCTGGTCGCAGGGCTTCGAGCGGCCGCTGGAAGACACCTTCGGGCTGCAGAGGGAACTCGCCGCGGCGATCTCGGACGAGATCGCCCGCCGGTCCTCGCCGGACGACGAGCGGATCCGGGCCGACACGGGCGGCCCGGCGGTGTCGGCCGAAGCACTCGACCACTTCCTGCGCGGGCGATTCCACTTCTACAAGCTGGGCCCGCCGCACATCGAGCAGGCGCTCGGCCACTTCGAGGCCGCGGTGCGCATCGAGCCGAGCTTCGGCGACGCACACGCCGGGATAGCCGACGTGCGAGGGGCGATGGCCTACTGGGGACAGGTCCCGTTCGCCGAGGTCCGAGAAGGCATCGACAGTGCCATCTCACAGGCCCTGCTCGTCGATCCCGGGTCTGCCGAGGCGCACTCGATCCAGGCCGTGCAGCATCTGTTCGTGCACCGGGACTACGTCGCCGCGGCGAAGTCGCTCGACCGCGCACTCGAGCTCAACCCGAGCTCCAGTCACGCCCTCTTGATCCGCGTCCTGCATCAGATGATCCTCGGCAGACAGCGCCAGGCGTTGATGTGGAGCGACCGTTTCCGGCGCATCGATCCGCTGAACCCGGCGGCCGGGCTGGCCCACGCGCTCGCTCTGTCGAGCCGGCCCGGCCTCGAGGAGCCGACGGCGGCGGTCCTGCAGGCGACCCTCGAGATCGATCCGGAGCACCAGCCGACCCATCAACTGCTGGCCGACCTCGCCTGGCACGGGGGCCGGATCGCGGAGGCGCTGGCGCACGAGCGCGCCTGGTGGATGCGTGATCCTGTGGCGGCCCGGCTGCTGCCGCACGATCCGGCAGAGCCCGCTTCCGGGGCCGCAGCGCGGGTCGTCCTCGAGCGCCTGGCCGATCATCTCGTGACCGAGTCCGAGCGCCGCTACGTGCAGCCGATCGAGATCGCCCGCCTCCAGGCCCTGTGTGGGCGACCGGCCGCGGCCCTCGACTGGCTGGAACGGGCCGGCCGTACCCACGATCTGCGCCTCCTCGAGGTGCTCAGGTTGCATCCCCGGTGGGCTACCCTGCGCGGCGAAGAACGCTACCTCCAGCTGTTCGCCGACCTCGGTCTCACACTGTGAGGACAGCTAGCGCGCGCCGATGCGGCGGCCGTGGAAGGGGAAGGGCGCCTGCAGGAGCGGCACTTCGCCGTCGTCGGCGAAGCCGTCGTCATCGCGATCCTGATCCGGGACGCCGAAGAGGCCCAGCTCGGGAACCTCCCGCTCCGGATCGTCGATGCTGCTGAACAGGGAGACGACTCCGAGCAAGTCGAAGGTCTCGCAGCTCGCATCGGCGCAGTCGATCGTCGCGTCGTAGGTCCAGAAGTAGAGCACCCTGCCGCGGATGGGCAGCCCCGGCGGCGGCGGTTCCGGACTCGGCGCGGTCGCGAAGAGGCGGTAGCCGCCGGCTTCGCGGACCAAGGTACCGAAAAGGCCCGGCGGCACGGTGGCCTCGGGGAAGATGCCGGCGAAGGAGAGCTCCGGGTTCACCGGCACCAGCTCGAAGGCGAAACGCCGACAGGTGGGATCGATCGGCGTGATCGTCGCGATCGCGAGCAGCGTCTGGTCTCCCAGCTCCGGCAGGAAGGCCGGCGAGGTGGCCAACCAGCTGCCCGCGATCTTGCACGGTCCGTGCGGTGCGACGCGCAGGCTCTGCGGCGCTGCCTGGGGCCCAGCCCAGGCCGTGACGGCGCTGCCGGCGAGCAGCACCGTCGCCACCGACGCTCTCAGCCAAACGGGCCCACGCCGCCGCACTGTCGGCGCTCCGAGGTCGCCGCCCGAGGTCCTGTTGCGAAACTCCATGATCCACTCCTCCGTTCCGGTTCCGAGAAGGCCGTCGGCGAGACACTCGCCGCATCACGGCGGTCCTCCTCTGCGGACCAAGGTAGTGAAGGCGGCCTCGGAGAGTCCTCAGGGAGTCCTCAGGGGAGCCTCCGGGCACCGGAACCCGGCCGGAATCGAATCGCCCTCGGCGCCGTAGGAACGACACGGACGCCACGCCTCGGAAGGAGGAGGACGATGATCGAGCTGGATCGCAGGGACGACCTGGACCCACTGTGCCCACACTGCAGGACCGAGCAGAAGCGGCTCTTCTTCCGCGAGCTGCGCGGGGCGCTCGGGAAACGCTACCTCTACTTCTGCTCTGCCTGCCGAGCGATCGTCGGCGTGTCCCATCGCAAGGGCTTCTTCATGGGCTGAGCCGCGGCACCCGTCCGTCGGAGCTGACGGCTCAGAACCTCCAGAAGAGCGGGATCAAGAGCGAGCCGAGGATCCAGAAGGTGAGGTTGAGCGGCGTGCCGAAGCGGATGTAGTCGGTGAAGCGGTACTTGCCGGGCGAGAAGACGATGAGGTTCGTCTGGTAGCCGTAGGGGGTCATGAACTCGGTCGACGCGGCGAAGCAGACCGCGATCAGGAAGGGCCGTGAGTCGACGCCCAGCGTGTTCGCCAGACTGATCGCGATCGGCACGACGATCACCGCCGCGGCATTGTTCGACACCAGCTGGGTCAGCAGCATGGTCGACAGATAGAGCAGCGCCAGCACCGCGTTGGCGGTGATCTCGGGTGGGAAGAGCGAGGCCGAGGAGATCAACAGCGAGGCGAGCAGCTCGTCGGCGCCCGTCGACACCATGGCGCTGCCCAGCGGCACGAAGGCGGCGATGAGGAAGAGCACCGACCAGTTGATGGCGTGGTAGGCCTCCGCCGGCTTCAGCGCCCGTGACGCGAGCAGCGCGATGGTGGCGATCACCGCCCCCTTGACGATGTCGACGACGCCGAGGGCGGCGAGGGCGATCACTGCCGGGTAGAGCAGCAGCACCAGCCACCACCAGCGCTCGCGGCGGCGGCGCTGGTCGAGCTGCGAGACCACCCAGAGGTCCTCGTGGTCACGCAGATGCTCGAGCCTCTCCTCGCTGCCGAACACCAGCAGGCTCGAGGTCGGCTGCAGCTTGACCTGCGACAGGTCCTGGTAGAGGGTCTCGCCGCCGCTCTGGATCGCCAGCACCTGCATGCCGAAGGTGCCGCGGAAGTCCGCCTCCTGGATCGTCTTGCCGACCAGCGAGCTCTCGGGCGCCAGGATCACCTCCGAGATGAGGTGCCCCTCCTTGGCCAGCTCCTCCTCTCTCGGCTCCACCTCGATGAAGAGCGTCACCCGCAGCTCGCGCTCGAGGCGTATGAGGTCCTCGCTGGCGCCACGCACGAGGACCCGGTCTCCCGGTGCCAGGGCGGTGTTGGCGACCTCGCTCGGCAACGGCTCGTCGCCGCGGTAGATGCTCAGCACGGTGACGTCGTAGCGACGCGCGATCGCCGCCTCGCGCGGAGTCTGACCCGCCAGGATCGAGTTCTCGTCGACCCGCAGCTCCGCCAGGTAGGCGCCGAGGCCGAAGCGGGACGCCAGCGACCGGGGCGTCTGACGCGCCGGCAGCACGCGTCTCGCCATCAGCGCGACGTAGACGAGGCCGATGATCAGGAAGATGCCGCCGAGGCGGGTGAACTCGAACATGCCGAGCGCCCCATGGCCGGCGGCCTCCGACATCGAGCTGACCAGTAGGTTGGTGGAGGTGCCGATCAGGGTCAGCGTGCCGCCGACGATCGCCACGTAGGAGAGCGGCAGCAGCACCCGGGTGGGACTGATCTCGGCACGTCGGCAGAGGTCGATGGCCAGCGGCACGAAGATCGCCACCACCGCGGTGTTGTTGAGGAACCCGGAGAGCAGCGCCGCGACGGTGAGCATCAGCAGCATCGTCGTCCAGTTGGCGCCGCGCCGGCTGAGCAGATCCGCGAGCTGCTCCAACATGCCGGTCTTCACCAGCGCGTGGCTGAGGATGAGCATCGCACCCACCGCGACGACGGCCTTGTTGCTCAGGCCGGCGATCGCCTCCTCCGTGGTCACCAGGTCGCTGATCATCAGCATGGCGAGCAGGGCCATCGCGGTGACCTCGATCGGCAGCAGCTCGCGCGCGAACGAGTACAGCGCGCCCGCGATCAGGACCAGGACGAATGCGATTTCGAGCGTCATCGGGAGTACCAAGGGGCGCGCGTCGGGCGCGTCACGGACGGCGCCCCGGGAGAGGCCGCATTCTGACCGACCGACTCCCGGCGCACCACCGTAGATGGCGGGCGACGAAACCGTTCGCCCGCTCGCGCGTCTGCACAGGGTGAAGCCGAGAATCACGATGAGGAGGCCATCGATGCCCAAGCTCCCAGCCGCCGCCCTGGCCCAGGCGTTCGCCCTCGCCACGCTCTTCGTCATGCCTGACACGCTCGACGCCGGCGAACCCCCCGACCAGCGCCTGGCGAGCTATTCCGAGGAGATCTTCGTCGTCGGCGAGGGCCCGGCCATCGCCGCGGTCGAGCCTGGCGAGCCGGTTCGGCTGCGCTTCGGCGCCGGCGAGCTGCAGGTGCTGGCGGGCGACAGCCCGGAGCTGCGCGCCGAGATCGAGGTGCGGTGTCCGCCGGCGCGGCGAGCCCTGTGCGGCGAGGCGAAGCGCAAGCTGCGGGTCGAACCGCGGCGCACCACCGACGGGCTGGAGCTGCGCATGGCCGGCATGCGCAGGCAGCTGCTCAGCCGGCTCCAGGTGTCCGGCACGGTGGTGGTGCCGCGCGACTCGCCGCTCGACGTGAAGATCGGCGCCGGCGACGTCGACATCGAGGCCGGCGACCGCGACCTCACGGTGCGGATGATGGCGGGCGACCTGAGAATCGAGGGGTCGCGGGACCAGGTCGCTCTGGCCAATGCGCGGGCCCGCTTCGGCGACGCCGCGGTGCACGTCGACGGCCGGGTGCACAGCCGCCGCAAGGCGCTGGTGGGCGCCCGCGGGCAGTGGAGCCAGGAGGACGGCAAGGGGGCGCAGTCGATCCAGGCCAGGCTGCGCTTCGGCGACGCGCGGATCGTGCTGGAGGACGTGGCGCCGGGCGGACCCTGAAGCCCCGGCGCCGAGCTGCCGAGAAAGACGAAGGGCGACGACGCTCTCGCGCCGCCGCCCTCCTTCAGGCCTTCAGCTCAGAGGCAGCTCAGATGCGTTCTGCGACTCAGTAGCGCAGACGCAGCGTCGCGCCGAAGGTGCGCGGCGCCTCGAGGAACGCACCGCGGCTGTTCACCCGCAGCGGCGTGTTGAAGGTCACGTTGCGGGTCTGCTCGTCGGTGAGGTTGTCGCCCCACAGCTCGAACGTCCACTTGCCGGTGTAGCCACCGACACCGATCCGGGCGCCGATCTTGGTGTTCGACTCCTGGATGTCGCGCGCCAGACCCGGCTGGGTGCTGGTACGGCGGTCGTCCTCGTAGCGGCCGTAGGCCGAGAGGAAGTAGAGCAGCCGCTCGCCGATGATGTCGTCGAAGTCGAGGCTGGTGGTGGCCACGTTCTTCGGCGCGTTGGTCAGCTGTGCGCCGCACAGGGTGCTGACGGTGGGGGTGGTGACGCCGCCGTCACAATCCTCCGGGTACTTGGAGTCGGCGTAGGTGTAGCCGAAGTTCCATGTCACCTTGTTGCCGAGCAGCGCGTTGAGCTCGAGCTCGGCGCCGCTGCTCTCGGCGGTCGGCACGTTGAAGGTGACGAACTGCACGCCGGTGAACTCGAGCACCTGGAAGTCTTCCATGTCGTAGTCGAACACGGTGGCGTTCAAGCGCACCCTGCGGTTGGCGAACTCGGTCTTGAGGCCGAACTCGAGCGAGTCGATCAGCTCGGAGCGGAACGACGGGCTGGCGCCGCCGACGGCCGCGGTGGCGTCGAGGTTGAAGCCACCGGACTTGAAGCCGTGGGTGTAGCTGCCGTAGAGGCTCGCCCGGTCCGAGAACTTGTAGATCAACTTGCCGGTGTAGACCACCTCGTCGTCCTCGAAGGTCTCGCTGAACGGCACCGGCAGGATCGACACGCCCACCGCCGGAGCGGTGAACGGGAAGCAAGCGAAACCGGCCGAGAAGTTGCCGATCGTCGCCGCCACCGCCTCGAGGCCGGTTCCGCGGGCTCCGGCGATCAGAGCGCCGGCGTTGGCGAGAGTCGCCAGGCAGGCGTTGTTGGTCGAGCGCAGCTGGCGGAAGCTGCCGTCCTTGCTCTCATCGACGTAACGGGCACCGATGTTCACCGCGAAGTTGTCGGTGATGTCGAAGGTGTTGTCGGTGAAGATCGAGTACGACTCGGTGTCCTGCTCGAACACGTTGTTGCCGAAAGCGCCGGCGAAGGGAACGTTGCCGGCGAAGGCCGCCGCCTGGTTGCCGGCCGCCAACACCTGGCCGAAGGTGCCGCCGGTCGCCATCGGGACGTTGGCGAGCAGAGGCGCGAACGGCAGTACCGGGGCGAAGGCGAAGTTCCACAGTACGGCGTCCATGTTCTGGCCGAAAGCGGTGCCGAGGCCGAGGCCCTGGTGCTCGAGGATCGACTCGTCGGAGTAGTAGCCGCCGACCAGCCAGCGGAAGCGACCGGTGTCGCCGTCGAGGCGCAGCTCGTGGCTGGTCGACTCGATGTCGTCGAAGCTCTCGAAGCCACCGGCGGCCTCGGGCCGCACCGAGAAGATATCGAGGCCCACGAAGTCGGAGTGCTGCACGCTGGTGGCCTTGAAGTCACGGTACGACCCGATATAGGTCAGGGTCGTCGAGCCACCGAAGGTCTTGTTCCACTCGAGCGAGAAGCCGGTCTGCTCGAAGGGATTGTCGAACTGCTCGGCGTTCGAGATGCGCTCCTCGAACGCGCGGTCGCCGGTGACCGGGGCGCCGCCGTCCCTGGGCAGACCGGCGGCCGCGAACGAGCCCAACGCAACGGCGGGGGTCTCGACCAGGATGACAGCGTCGCAGCACTGCTCGTCGGCGTCCGAGTAGTCGCCGATGATGCGCAGCGACGAGCTGTCGCTGGGCTCGAAGAGCAGCTGGCCGCGCAACAGGGCGCGATCGCGGTTCAGGCTCTCGGCGCCGGTGGTGCTCTCGACGAAGCCATCGCGGCTGCGCACCGCGGCCGAGAGCCGGTAGGCGAGGCTGTCCGACACCGGACCGGGTGGCGCCGGCCTGCACGTTGAAGGCGCCGAAGTTACCACCGGTGAAGTTGGCGAAGTAGTTCGATCCGCCGAGGTTGGGCGCCTTGGTGCGGATGTTCAGCGCACCGGCCGACACGTTGCGGCCGAACAGGGTGCCCTGCGGTCCACGCAGGACCTCGATCGCCTCGATGTCCATCTGGTCGCCCAGCGCCACACCCGGACGGGACAGGTAGACGCCGTCGAGGAAGACTCCGACGGCGCTCTCGAGGCCGATGTTGTTGCCGGTGGTGCCGACGCCGCGGATGCGCAGGGTCGAGCCCTGCGACTCGGTCTGGGTCGAGTTCATGTTGAAGCTCGAGGCCAGCACCGGCAGGTCACGGATGTCCTGGAAGCCGGCACGCTCCATCTGCAGCTCGGTCACGGCGGTGACCGCGATCGGAACGTCCTGCAGCGATTCCTCACGCTTCGTGGCGGTGACCGTCACCTCTTCGAGGAAGGTGTCTCGGCCCGGCCGGGCCTCCTCGGTCTGCTCGCCCTCTGCTTGCGATTGCTCTTGCCCCATCATGGGCGTCGCCAGCAGCAGGGCGACCCCGCAGCCGACGAATTGTCTCTTCCAGCTCTCCACGGCGAACTCCTTTGAATGAGTGTCTTTACGGATCTCTACCGACGATCTTGTCACAGTCCGGAACTGCCCGGAGAGGGCCGGGCCGGCTCTGCCTCCCGCTGCGACAGCTGTCGACGCAGGGCGCTCCGGATCCTGGCGTGCACGAGACCGGGCAGCAGCCGGGCGACGACGGCCGCCACCCGGGTGCTGCGCGGCAGCACGATCAAACGGCGTCCCCTGGCCACCGCGTCGAGAGCCTGGCGCGCCAGGTCTCCGGCCGAGATCGGCCTGCCCGCCAAGAGCTCGAGGTAGGCCCGGACGTCGGGCCGCCACACCTCCGGCAGGTCGCCGGGACCGAGCGAGTCGAGCAGGGGGGTCTCGATCGGGCCTGGGCAGAGAGCGTGCACTCCCACTCCATGGCGCTCGGCCTCGAAGCTCAGGCTCGTGCTCAGTCCCACCACGGCGTGCTTGCTCATCGCATAGGGGGCGAGCAGCGGCACCGGCACCAACCCACTCGCCGACGCGGTGTTGACGATGTGCCCTGAGCCCTGCTCGACCATGAGTGGATACGCAGCGGCGACGCCGTTGGTTACCCCCCGCACGTTGACGTCGATCACCCGGTCGTAGTGCTCGACTCCGAGCTGATGCGCCTCCCCGCCGACGCCGATGCCGGCGTTGTTGAACAGGAACCCCAGACCGCCGCTGGCCGCCACTTCGTGTACCAGCTCGCGGAACGCCTGCGCGTCCCTGACGTCGAGCCGAGCGTGTCGGCACCCCCCTCCCAGAGCGCGGGCAGCGGCCGCCGCCGCCTCGGCGTCCACGTCCGTCAGCCAGACCTCGGCGCCGCGCCGGAGCAGCTCCTCACAGAGGGCGCGTCCGATGCCCGAGGCGCCGCCGGTCACCAGGGCGGTGCTGGAGTCGAAGGGGGTCTTCATGGGAGCCTCACGTTCCTATTCGTCCGCCAGCATTCGCCCGGATTCGCAGACGGGCTTGAGTTCGCGGGCGCCGCACCCCGGCGGCGGCGGGCGCGCCGACGCTCCGCGGAGATCGCGCCTCGGGTCGTGTGGTGAGATCCTCGACAGATGGAGTGACCGGCCCGTCATGAAGATCGCCGTCGTCTGGAACGCCCCCCGGCCGCTGACCCGCTGCTCGGTGCGGTTCGAGCGCTATGCCAGCGGGTTCGAGCGCCTCGGCCACCGCGCGGTGGTGGTCTGCCACCCGGGGTGCGAGGAGGGATTCCCGGCGCCGACGACGACGATCCCCGCCGATCGCTTCGCCGATCCCGAAGCGTGGCGGCAGCTGGGCTGCGACGTCGCGGTGGTGGTGACCTGGCACCGCATGTCCGAGGTCCTGCGTGCGATGCAGGACGCGGGGGTCCGAACCGTGGCCCTCACCGACTCCGACGGCCAGCTCGGCACCCGGGCCCATCCGTGGATCACCCTGCAGCGCATGTGGGTCTACCAGCGTTCGCTGCGCGGCCGGATCCGCTGCCTGCGCTACTGGCTGCGGCAGCTCCGGACTCCCTTTCCCGACGAGGAGCGCGAGTACCTGGAGAGCTCTCGGAGCTCCGATCTCATCGTGCTCGGGAGCGCCGTCGCTGAGCAGCGCTTCGCGCGTTTCCTGCGCTCGCGGCGCACCGAGCGTCTCATGGCGCGGGTCGTCTCGCTGCCCTTCTGCATCGGCGAGGCGTTCACCCGATGCCCTCTGCCGGAGACCAGGGCCGACCGTTTCGTGGCCGTCGGTCGATGGGACGATCCCCAGAAGAACCCGGCGCTGCTGGCGGCGGCGCTGCGTCGCTTCCGGGCCCACCGGCAACGCACCGAGATCCACGTGTTCGGACCGGGCGGCGCATCGAGGTTCGGCGGCCCGGACCGGCCGGCCGGCGTCTCGTACCGCGGCGAGATCGACCAGGCCGGCCTCGCCGTGGAACTCGCGAGCAGTCGCGCCATCGTCTTCTCGTCGCGCTGGGAGGGCTCGCCGCACGCCGCCAACGAAGCTCTGGCGACCGGCGGCACGCTCGTCGGCACACCGATCCCCAGCCTGTCGAGCTGGAGCCAGGAGGGGCGCTTCGGCACCGTCAGCTCGCGGCACACGCCAGGCAGTCTGGCGGCGGCACTGCTGCACGAGGCCGAGCTGTGGGACGACGGCCACCGCGACGCGATGGCCATCGCCGACCACTGGCGCCGGGCCCTGGACCCGGAGACGATCTGCGGCCGCATGCTCGAGGAGCTCGAGCGTCTCGGCTGAGGGCTCGCGACCTTCCGCCTCAGCGACGACCCAGCACACCCTGCAGCGCCTCGACGTCGATCGCCTCGACCACCCTGCCCCGCTGGCCGCTCACCGTGGTGGCGCGGAGCAGCGAGTTGTAGACCGCCTCCTCGGTGGCCTCGACCACGGCGAGGAAGAGAGGGCTCAGAGCGTCGGTGCGCAGCACCGTGCGCTGCTCGACCGGGGAATCGCTGTCGTGGGCAACCCGGTAGGCGGTCGAGAAGGCGATCACGAAATCGCCCGATCCGTTCGAGATGAACGAGCCGGTGCGGGCCAGACCGAGCGGCGCCCGGCGCGCCAGGCGCTCGAGGTCTCGTGAGGTCAGCGGCGCGTCGGTGGCGACGACGATCATGCAGGAGCCGTCTCCTTCGCGAGCCCGGTGCGCGGAGGCAGCAGAGCCCTCGACCGCCGCGCCGGCCGGCGCCGCTTCGATCTCGTCACGGAAGCTGTAGCGGCCCAGCGCCTCCCCCACCCGTGCGCCGTCCACCGTCAGCACGCCGCCGAAGTTGCTCTGCACCAGCACGCCGACGGTGTAGGCCCCGAGAGAGTCAGGCAGGCGTCGGGACGACGTGCCGATGCCGCCCTTCCAGCCGTAGAGCACGGTGCCCGTCCCGGCGCCGATGCTCCCCTCCTCAACCGGCCCTGATCCAGCCGCATCGAGCGCCGCCACCACGTGCTGGCCGCGGATCGCCTGGCGGCGGATGTCGTTGAGCCAGCCGTCGTTGGTCTCGCCGACGACGGCGTTCACCGAGGTCACCGCCTCGTTGCCGGCCTGGCCCAGGGTCCACGCGACCACCGCCTCCACAGCGGTGCCGACGCTCAAGGTGTTGGTCAGCACGATCGGCGACTCGAGGGTGCCGAGCTCACGCACCTGCAGGAAACCGGCCGCCTTGCCGAAGGCGTTGGCGGCCCACACCGCCGCCGGCGCCTTCTGCTGGAAGACGTTGCCGCCGTGCGGGACGATCGCGGTGACGCCGGTGCGCACCGAGTCGCCTTCGATCAGCGTCGCGTGGCCGACCCGGACCCCGTCGACGTCGGTGATGGCGTTGAGGGGTCCGGTCGCCAGCACGCCGGGGGCGATGCCGAGAGCGCGGGCGCGGGGCCGCTCGACGTCCTCCGCAGCCTGCCGGCCGAGCGAAGGCGCACCGGCCAGGAACAGCACCGTGAGCAGTGCGAGCGCCCGCAAGCCGGCGCGCGGCCGGACGTCAGCCACCGAGACGACGCCAGCCGAGCCAGGCCAGCAGGCTCGCCAGCAGCAGGACGCCCCAGCCACGAAGGGTCGGGATCTCGACCGTCGCCCGCGGCGAGGCGAAGCCGCGGATCAACCAGGTGCCGGGCAGCACGTCGTCGACCAGGCCGAGGAACTGATCGGGCGGCAGGGTCACCGGCGCCGGCGGATCGCCGGTCCAGACCGCGAGCCACGACCTGCCGAGCACGGTGGTGGTGTCGATCACCGCCGGGGTGTTGGCCGGCGTGATCCCGGAGACGATGAACCGGGGAACAACCCCGATCAGCAGCTCGCCCCCCAACGGCAGCGCCAGCGGCTCGGGCAGCGGGTAGGCCGAGAAGGTCGCCCCGTCGACGGCCTGGATCGTCTCGTCGTATTGCGCCAGCCGCACCGCGCCGTTGCTCGGATCTCCATCCGGATCGTGCCAGACCACGAGCTCGATCGCGGCGCCGACGACGACGCTCGGCTCGGACTGGAAGAGCACCTGGATCTCCTCCAGCTGGGCGTTGCCGACACCGAGCAGCGAGAACTGGTTGAAGAAGAGGAACTGCTTGGCGGCGCTGCCCTCGGCGATGCCGACCGAGCCGTCGGGCTGGCCGTCGTCGAGCACGAAGCTGACCGTGGCTCCCGCCGGTGGCGGCCCGTCGACCCGCGGCGACGCAGCCAGCTCGAAGATCGGGCTCCAGGTCCCGCCGGTCCCGCCGACCCCACCGCTGCCGGGCTCGGCCCCCGCCGCCGAGGGCGCGAAGGCCACGACCATCGTCAGGGCGACGGCGAGTGTCGCGTTCAGCACGTGCTTCATCTCACTTCCTCTCTCGGAGCTCAAGGGACGGTCGCCGACCATGACGAGGTGTCTCCAGATTCAAAGCCGTCGGCGAACAGCATGTCTCCGCTGCACAGCAGCCTCGCCCGGTCGACGTTGGCGGTGAACGGCAGCGCCGCGGCGGTCCTCAGCCTGACGCTGCAGGAAGTCGACGACGAGCCGGCGGGCGACATCGTCTCGACTCCGACCTCGGCCCAGAGGCCGCCGGTGTCGCCGAGCAACGACGCGATCGACGAGCTCGAGAGCGCCGCGCCGCTACAGTCGCTGCTCGCGTAGTGCCGGCAGGTGGTCGTCGTCGCCAGCAAGGTTCCGGGGTCGGTGTCGATCCTGACGTTGGCATCCAGCGAGCAGGTCAGGCGCGGCGCCAGCGGCACGCACTGCGACAGCACGAAGTCGGTCGAGCTCGACAGGTTGGTGACGTCGGCCGAACCGCTGACCGACGAGTCGTCGATGTCGTCGGTGCTGTAGACGATCTCCTCCGGGACCGTGCTGGTCCTCGTCCAGGGCTCCAGGTCGCAGTCGAATTCGCCGTTCCGCAGCCGGTTCTCTCGCGCCACACGGAACGTGCGCACGAAGTCGTCGCCACCCTGGCCGTCGCCGTCGCCGTCCAGCCGGTTGCCGGCGATGTCGCGGATCGACGTGTCGCCGCAGGCGAGCAGACGGTGGAGCGAGTCCTCCAGCGGCTCGCCGCCGTTGAGCTCGAGCGTGGCCACGCTCGACGCTGCGGCGTAGTCGATCGCGTCGATGACGATCGCCACGTCGTCGCCCATCACCGGGCCGCACAGCTCGGTGGCGAAGTCGTTGTCGGGGCCCGAAGCCACCAGCAGCCAGTTCGCCGGGTTGGTGACGTCGTCGGGATCCACATCCCCAGCCGGGTCGCGGACCTCCTCGCTGAAGGTCACCTCCAGTGCGGTGACGCCGGTCTTCACCTCGCCGCACTCTGCCAGTTCGCCGCCGATCGTCTCGACGTCGGTCACCGTCGGAGCCTCCGCGTCGACCTCGGTCTCCTCGCTGGCGGTGTTGTCGCCCGGCGACATGTCGGCAGTGTCGGCGCTCACGGTCACCGTGTTGACCAGGGTACCGCTCGGTGTGTCGGCGTCGACGGTGACCTCGACGGTGTAGCTCGCCGAACCGCCGGCGGGGATGGTGCCCAGGGTGCAGGTCGGCACACCGTTCGGATCCTCGGCGCAGCCCACGGTCGCCACGAGCGTGACTCCGGCGGGCAACGTGTCGGTGGCGACGACGTTCATCGCGTCGGAGGGACCGTCGTTGCTCACCTCGATCGTGTAGACGAGCGTGTCGCCCGGCGCGATCGGGTCGGCCGAGTCGCTCTTGGTCACCGAGAGGTCCGCCTCGGGCATGATCGTGGTCTCTTCGCTCGCCTCGTTGTTCGCCGTGTCGGGATCGAAGGTCGAGCTGGTCACCGTCGCGGTGTTGAGCACCGTGCCGGTGGCTCCCGGATCGAGTGCCACCTCGATCATCACCGTCGCGTCGGCTCCCGCCGCGATCGTCCCCAGGCTGCAAGTGGGCACTCCGCCGGGATCTTCGGCGCAGCCAGAGGTGGCGACCAGCGTCAGCTCGGGCGCCAGCACGTCCGTGATCTCGACGTCCTCCGCCGCGCCGGGTCCAGCGTTGCTCACGGTCAGGGTGTAGGTGTAGCTGGTGCCGGCGGCCACTGGATCGACGTCGTCGACCTTGGTGATCGAGAGATCGGCCTGCTGCTGGTAGCCGAAGTCGGCGTCGTCGAAGTCCTCGCCCGCGGCGAGGCTCACGACCAGCGGGTCGCTGCCGCCGGTGAGCACGAAGCCGGCCGCCACCGTCGAGGCGTCGACCCGCACCGGGTAGCTACCGGTTGCCAAGCCCGTGATGTCATAGGCACCGTTCGAGTCGGTGGTGTCCGAGAAGCACTGGCACGGAGAACAACCGGGGCTGCACTGCTCGATACCGTCGGGTGTGCCGTTGCCATTGAGGTCGAGGTACACCGTGATGCCGGCGAGCCCCGGTTCGCCGGGGTCCTGCACCCCGTCGCCGTCGAGGTCGTTCCACACGAAGTCGCCGATCGACGCGTCCTGCTGCTGGTAGCCGAAGTCGGCGAG
>ERZ869936.916-NODE-916-length-23958-cov-6.730703_pt1 | contig 23958 bp, 24 predicted proteins | sample MGYA00520876_ERZ869936 | MGnify/ENA primary metagenome ERZ869936 (study PRJEB32218, sample SAMN09650985) | biofilter metagenome | isolation source: enrty point of leading RO module | place: Saudi Arabia: Thuwal, RO plant located on Red Sea | collected 2016-02-17 ...
CGCGTGCTCGGCAAGGCGTTGCGCGAGCGGTTCCAGGACCTTCAGGCAACTCTCGGCGTTGTCGAGCATGTACCACGGGTCCTTGCGGCCGGCCTTCACCGTTTCCATGTAGTACTCGATGCTGACGATCGCGTCGGCGAGGCGGTCGGTCTCCTTTTGCTCGAGGCGCGCCGGGCCGTCGCCCGCGAGGGCCATCCGGATCAGCTCCCCGACCCGCTCGAAAATCTCCAGCGCACGGGTCTTCTGCAGCATCAGCAGCCCGGCCTTGATGCCGCGCAACAGCGCCGGCACGTTGTCGACGCCCTGCGAATCGCCGGCGCCGCTCATGCTCTGGGCAAACGTCTCCTTGATACGCGCGAGGTTGATGATGCTCTCGCGCATGACCGCCTCGGCGACCTGCCGGAACTCGGCCTCGTCCTCGGTCTCCGGCTGCGCGGGTTCTTCGTCGCCCGGTCCCGGCTGCTGGGGCGCGATGAGCCGCAACAGCTGCTGGTCCAGCCGGTCCTCGACGCGCAGCAGCGTCGAGGCGATCTCGAGGACGGTGTGCTCGCTCGCGCCGCCGCCGTCGCGGACGACCGCCTTCAGCCGGTCTATTTCCGCGTCGACGTTGCCGCGCAGCTCGCCCAGCCCCAGCACGCCGAGCGTATCGCTGATCTTCTTCAACAGGTCGAGCTGCGGCACGAGCTCGGAGGACTTGCTCATGCCGGTGCGGACGTAGATATCCAGCACGTCCTTGACCCGGCCGAGGTCCTCCTTGATCGCGGCCCCGACCGTCTGCATCAGCTTGACGCTCGGCGCCGACAGGCTCTCGCGGGCCTGCGCGACCTGCTCGTCGCCGGGCAGCATCTCGGACAGGTTGAATGCCGCGCGAATCTCGGCGATGCGCGGTCCGGCATTGCCGGAGCGCGCCACGTAGTAGAGCAGGTTGTTCTGCAGGTCGGTGACGGCCTGCTCGCGGAAGGAGTCCGGGCCGTCGTCGATCAGGCGCTTGAGCTGGCGGTCCGCCTGGCCGAGCAGGCGCTTGAGCGCCACGGAGATCTCGAGACCGCCGTTCTGCAGCGATTCGAGCACCCCGCCGAGTACCCACCACAGCTGGTGCATCTCGTCGCGCACCGACGCGCGCGCGAGCCGGTCGGTAACCTCGGCGAGCGACTTCAGGTGGGCCGGCGCGTTGCCGCCCTTGATCAGGCCGAGCAATGCAAGCTGGAAGCGCGGCCGCAGGCGCGCGGCCAGCTTCGTCGGATCTTCGCCGCTGGTATCGCGTTCGCGCCGCTCGGCGCTGCTCCGCGAGGGCGACAGGTTGAGGAGCAACAGCGTGCCTTCGGAAAGGAGCGGCTTGCCGCGGACAGCGCGCAGGTCGTTCAGCAGCGGCAGCAGCACCAGCGCAATGTCGCGGCCGCCGCCGAGCAGGCGCTCGATGTAGGCCGGCAGCTGCACCATCGCGCGCGTCAGCGCGTCCAGGCCCTCGTCGCGGCCGGGCCCCGGCTTGAGCTTGCCGAGATGGGCGCAGACGGCCTCCATTTCCTCTGCGAGCAGGGCCGCGCCGTAGGTCTCGGTCATGCGCAGCGCGCCGCGCGCCTGGTGCAGCAGCTCGCCGGCGCGGGCCAGCGCATTGCTGCCGCCGCGACCGTCGACGCACTCCTCGATCGCAAGGTGCGCGCTGCGGATCGTCTCCATCAGCTCCTTGCTGACGAGACCGAGCGCCCGCAGGGTCTGCGTGGCGTTGCCCTCCTGCGGCCGTATATCCGTGTTCGCGCTCATCCCGATACGAATCCGCGGCGTCAGCCCGCTGCCTTGTCTCCGGCAGCCCGCGGCGCCTGCGGCGCATCGACGGCGGCGAGCTTGCGCTCTTCGAGCGCGGAGCTCGGCAGCGTGAACCCGGCCACCGTCTTGCGCAGCTGCGACGCGAGCACGGACAGCTTGGAGATGGCCGCCGCGGTTGCCGTCGTGGCCTTGCCGGTCTGGGCGCTGATTTCCTTCAGCTTGGTCGTGCGCCGGGTCACGTCGGCGGCGCTCGACGCCTGCTGGCGCGCCGACTGGGAGATGTTCTGTACCAGGCTCGCGATCTGGTTGGAGACCTGCTCGATCTCGTCCAGCGCGGCGCCGGCATTCTCGGCGAGCAGCGCACCGCCGACCACGTCGGTGGTCGATCGCTCCATCGAGACGACCGCTTCGTTCGTATCGGCCTGGATCGTGCGTACCAGCACCTCGATCTGCTTGGTCGCGTTCGTCGAGCGTTCGGCCAGGCGCTGCACCTCGTCCGCGACGACGGCAAAACCGCGCCCGGCCTCGCCGGCCATCGAGGCCTGGATCGATGCGTTCAGCGCGAGGATGTTCGTCTGCTCCGCGATGTCGTTGATCAGTTCGACGATATTGCCGATTTCCTGTGAACTCTCGCCGAGGCGCTTGATGCGCTTCGACGTCTCCTGGATCGTCTCGCGGATCGTGTTCATGCCGTCGATCGTGCGGCGCACGGCCTCGCCGCCCTTGTGCGCGACGTCGACCGAGTGACGGGCCACGTCGGACGAGCGCTCGGCGTTGCCCGATACCTCCTCGATCGAGGCGGCCATCGACACGATGGACTCGCTCGCCGCCGAGATTTCACGGTTCTGGTTTTCCGCGGCGCGCGCCATGTGCACGGCGGTGCTCTCGGTCTGCTTTGCGGCCGAGTCGACCATGATCGCGGTCTCGTTGATCGTGGCCACCAGCTCCCGCAGTTTCTCGATCGCGTAGTTGATCGAGTCGGCGATGGCCCCGGTGATGTCCTCCGTCACGGTCGCCTCGACGGTGAGGTCGCCGTCGGCGAGGCTGCCCAGCTCGTCCAGCAGGCGCAGGATGGCCTGCTGGTTTCGGTCGTTCTGCTCGGCCTGCACCTTGGCCGTGCGCTCGAACACGGCGCTCTTCGCGTGCAGCACGGCGAGCACGATCAGCGCGAGCAGGGCCAGCGCCAGCAGGCCCGGCACCAGCCACGGATGCGTGATGAAGCTGCGCGGCTCGGCGGCCGCTGCCGTCAGCGGCCCGCGCAGTGCCGCGGCCGCCGAAATCACCCGCGCGGCGTCGGCTTCGACGCCTGCGAGCGCGGCGGCATTGTCGAGCACCTGCGACGCGCCGGCGTCGACCCGCGCCAGCGCGTCCGTCAACGCGGCCAGCTGCGCGGCGGCCTCCGTGTCCGCCAGCGCCGGGACGTCGAGGTTCGACTCTTCTCCGGCCAGCGCCGCACGCAGCGAACGCAGGTAGTCGAGGTCGGCGGCGATGCGCTCCGCGAGCGGCTGCGGCTCGTCGGCTTCGAGCAGGGCCTCGACGTCGTCGCCCAGGCGCCGGGCGCGTTCCTGGAACTCGAACAGCGCGGCACTGGCGCCCGGCAGGCCGGGCAGTTCGTCCGCCGCCGCGAGCAACACGGGAACGCCCTGCTGGACCGCGACGGCACCCTCGCCGGCCGCGCCCAGCGCGTCGCGCCGCGAGACGATCGCGGATGCACCCTCGTCGAGCGATTGCCAGTCGCCGCGGGCGCCCGGGACGTTGGCCGCGGCAGCGCGCGCCTTCTCGAGCGCCTCGTAGTCCGTTGCGAGGCGCGCCGCGGCCGCGACGTTGCCGTTGCGTATCTGTACGGCGTGCAGTGCGAGCGCCTGCGACAGCCCGGCGAGCGCCGCGCGGGACGGGCTCGCATTCTCCGACTGCCCCCCCTGCAGCCAGGCCACGCCGCCGGCTGCGAGTAACAGCACGCCGATCAGTATCGTGAGCAGCGTGAAGACAGATGATTGGTCCGGTTTCTCAGCCATGACAGTACGTCAACCCGATAAGTGTTGGCGGCGGCGGCTCACTCTGCCGCTGCCTGCAGGAACGAGCTGCTCTCGAGCAGCTCGTACAGTCCGAAAATCGGCCAGACGTCCTGGCCGCGCTTGTAGGCGCCGCGTATGTAGCGGTCGCAGCGCACGACCGTCTCCGGCCACTCGCTCGTGTACTCGCTGTCCATGAAGCGCCGGAAACCGAGCACCTCGTCCACCACCAGCCCGGCGGGTACCTCGCGGTGATTCACCGAGATCACGCGGCTGACGCGCTTCAGCGGCGTGCGCCCGCTGCCGAGGAACAGCTTCAGGTCGACGAGCGGCAGCAGGTGGCCGCGCAGGTTGGCGATGCCGAGGATCCAGCGTTTCGCCCCGGGCACCCGCGTGATGCTGTCCGGCAGCATCAGGACCTCGCGCACCTCTTCGCGGCTTGCGACGAACTGTTCGTCGCCGATGCGGAAACCGACGCCGACCCATTCCGCCGGCAGGTCGCCGCCGGCCTTGCCGGCGACCGCCGCGCGGCTGCGGCGCTCGAGCTCCTGCAGCAGTTCGAACGGCTGCCCGACGAGCGTCGCGAGGTCGACGGCCGCACTCATTCAGCCGGCCATTACCGCGTTGATCTTCGCGACCAGGTCCTTCTCGGCTACCGGCTTGACGAGGTACTCGACTGCCCCCTGGCGCATGCCCCAGATCTTGTCGGTCTCCTGGTCCTTGGTCGTGACCATGATCACCGGGATCTTCGCGGTCTCCGGGTCCTGCGTCAGCTTGCGCGTGGCCTGGAAGCCGTTCATGCCGGGCATGACCACGTCCATCAGGATGCAATCCGGACGCGCCGATTGCGCCTGGCGGATACCGTCCTCGCCGCTGTCGGCGACGAGGGTGACGAAGCCCGCCTTCTCCAGCATCTTCTGGAACAGGTGCAGCTCCGTGGGGGAATCGTCAACGATCAGAACAGTTGCCATGTCTAATGAGTCCTGTCGGTCAGGCCGATCCGTCAGCCTACCTGGTTGGAAATAGCGCCGAGCAGCTCGTCCCGGGTAAACGGCTTGGTCAGGTACTGCTCGGAACCGACGATGCGGCCGCGGGCGCGGTCGAACAGGCCGTCCTTGCTCGACAGCATGATGACCGGCGTGTCCTTGAACAGCTTGTTGTGCTTGATCAGCGAGCAGGTCTGGTAGCCGTCCAGGCGCGGCATCATGATGTCGACGAAGATCAGGTCGGGCTGGTGATCCGCGATCTTCGACAGCGCGTCGAAACCGTCGATGGCCGTGAAAACCTGGCAGCCCTCCTTGGACAGCAAGGTCTCCGCCGTGCGACGGATGGTCTTGCTGTCGTCGACAACCAGTATCTTGAGCCCGTTCAGACTACGGGGTGCGTTTTGTGTCACCGGAATTCCTCGCCGTGCGAAGGCGTGCGCGTGGCCGCTCCGCAGTATGCCAAGCCGCAGTACCCGATCCTGAGGCCTGCTTCGCTTTTGCCGCCAGCCGCCGTCCGCGATTGCCGTCGGCCCCGAGCGTGGCGGGACCCGATCGCTGCCCACCCGGCCCCCGGCCGGGTGCCCCGCCCCAGTCGATACAAGGCCTTAGCGCCTGACTTTCCATAATAGTCGTTAGCAAGGCGACTTGTACCACATCGCCCCGGGGGTCGCCACGACGCGCACCACGCAAGGCTTCCGCGGCCGCGCGAGCGGGCGGCGACGCGTAGGAGCGGCACCGACGGCCCTGTATAGTAGGCGCCCGCGCGGCGCCCGACGAAACGGGCCGAACACGCCGCCGGCAAAGGACTGGAGCATGCCCGATTCGACCCTCAAGCTCGGCGTGGTCATGGACCCGATCGGGCGAATCACGCCGAAGAAAGACAGCTCGTTCGCGATGCTGCTGGAAGCCTCCCGCCGCGGGCACGAGATCAGCTACTTCGAGCTCGGCGACCTCAAGTTGGCAGACGGTCGCGCGCTCGGCCGTGGCCGCCCCCTGGCGGTGCGCGATGCCGGGGAGGACTGGTTCTCGCTCGGCGAGGCAGCGGAGGTCGCGCTCGGCGACCTCGACGTCATCCTGATGCGCAAGGACCCGCCGTTCAACATGGAGTACGTCTACGCGACCTACATCCTGCAGCGCGCCGCGGACGCGGGCGCGCTGGTGGTCAACCGGCCGCGCAGCCTGCGCGACATGAACGAGAAGGTCTACACGGCCTGGTTCGCGGACTGCGCGCCGGCGACGCTGATCACGCGTTCGATGGACGAGCTGCGCGGCTTCCTGCGCGAGCACGGACAGGTCGTAGTCAAGCCGCTGGACGGCATGGGTGGCCGCTCGATTTTCGTCATCAGGAAGGGCGAGAAGAACGCGAACGTGATTTTCGAGACCCTGACCGACAATGGCCAGCGCTTCGCGATGGCGCAGGTGTTCGTCCCGGAGATCAGCGCGGGCGACAAGCGCATCCTGCTCGTCGACGGCAAGCCCGTACCGTACGCGCTGGCACGCATCCCGTCGGCCGACGACAACCGGGGCAACCTGGTCATGGGCGCCACCGCCGAGGGCCGTGAACTCAGCGAGCGCGACCGCTACATCTGCTCGCGCGTAGGCCCGGTGCTGAAGGAGCACGGCGTCGTGTTCGCCGGCATCGACGTGATCGGCGACTACCTTACCGAAATCAACGTCACGAGCCCGACGGGCATCCGCGAACTGGACCGGCTGTTCTCGCTGAACATCGCCGGCCTCCTGTTCGATGCGATCGAAGCCCGGCACGGCTGAGCGGGCACCGGCGGCGCTCCTCGCCGCGCTGCTCGTCGCAGCCTGCGCGCCGGCCGCGCCGCCCGACCCCGAGGTCCGCGAACTGGCCGCGTTCGGCACGCTGGTCACGCTGCGCGCGTGGAATGCGCCGGCCGCGCGGGTCGACGCCGCGCTCGCCACGCTGGAAGCCGACTACCGGCGGCTGGAGCGCGACTGGTACCCGTGGGCGGACGGCGAACTGGCGGCGATCAACGCGGCCATTGCCCGCGGCGAACCCGCGGCCGTGTCCGCACCGCTGCGCGCGCTGCTCGAACGCGCCGCAGGGCTCGAACGCCGCTCGCTCGGCCTGTTCAATCCAGCGCTAGGCCGCCTGACGGAGCTGTGGGGCTTCCACGAGCCCGGCCGGCAGGACTGGCGACCGCCGGCCGCTGCCGCGATCGCGGAACTGCTGGCGGCGCGGCCGTCGGCGGCGCGCCTGGCCTGGGACGGCGCGCGGCTGACGAGCACCACGCCGGAGCTCGCGCTCGACCCCGGCGGCATTGCCAAGGGCGCGCTGCTGGCACGCTCGGCCGAACGGCTCGGCGCTGCCGGCATCGACGACGCGATCATCGACCTGGGCGGAGACCTGCTGGTCATCGGCCGCGCCGGCGGCCGCGCCGCGCGGATCGGCATCCGCCGTCCGGGCGGCCGCGACGCACTGGCCTGGCTGGAGGCCGAGAGCGGCGAAGCCGTCATGACCTCCGGCGACTACGAACGCTACTTCGAGCACGCGGGTCGCCGCTACGCGCACGTACTGGATCCGGCCAGCGGCCACCCGGCGGAGGGCACGGCATCGGCGACCGTGGTGGCGCGCGACCCGCTGCTTGCGGACGCGGCCGCCACCGCGCTGCTGGTCGGCGGCAGCGCGCGTTTCGACGAACTCGTTGCCGCGCTCGGGCTCGACTACGCGCTGATCGTGACCGCGAGCGGTGACGTACGTCTCACCCCGGCCATGGCCGGACGACTACACTGGCTGTCCGATCCCGTGAACTGACGGGCATGCGCGGCTTCGCGGCCGCACCGATGTGTCACAATGACGAGCGGCACCGTCACACAAACGCCGCGCAAGCGATGGCCAACGCACAGCAACGACAAGCGGACCTCGGGGACCTCGACGAGATTCGCCTCGACCAGGGCACGCAGCCCGACCGGCTGCCGCCCATGCTGTTCCTGGCGGCCCTGGTCCACGGCATCCTGATCATCGGCATCACTTTCAACGCGGTATTCGGCGAGATGCCGACCGACTCGGTGTCGCTCGAGGTCACGATCGTTGCCGACCCGGACCGCTCGCTCGACCGCGACGACGAGGCCGCCTACCTCGCGCAGGCGAGCCAGCGCGGCGGCGGCAACACGGCCGATTCCGCGCGCCCGTCCGCCCCGGCCCGGAGCAGCGTGCCGATCGACAACGCGGGCAGCATTGACGCCGACGGACTGACCGATGCGAGCCGCAGCGAGCGGGCCGCCGACCAGGTGCTGACGACGCGCGAGGAGCGCACACGGACGGTCGCCGACGCGCCGCGCGAGACGCCCCGCGACCAGGACCAGCGGGCTGCGCTGCTGGAAGCCGGCGTCGATACCACGCTCCCGCTGCCGCGCGAACTCGAAGCCAATTTCCTCGTACGCGACCAGAACCGCGAGCGCGTGCTGCTGTCGGCGGATACCCGGGAATCGAGCATCGCCGGCTACGTCGACCGCTGGAAACGCAAGATCGAGACGGTCGGCGGCAAGTACATACCCGAACAGGCCAACCTGCGCGGGCTGACGGGCAGCCCGACGCTCGAGGTGACGATCGACGCGTCCGGCCGCCTGACCGAGGTCGTCATCGTGCGCTCGTCCGGTTCCCGCGTGCTCGACCAGGCCGCGCTCAACATCCTGCGGCGTGCCGCGCCCTTCGATCCTTTCCCCGAATCCGTGCGCGCGGACCACCCGGAGCTGAACTTCCTGTACAAGTGGCGCTTTGCGGACAGTGCCGTGCCGGCGGCCGCGCTCGGCAACTGAGTCCGGTTGTCCTCTGCTGCGGCAGGACGGATACTGCCGGCATGGACATGCCCAGCGTGCTCAACAACCAGCTGCTCATCGCGATGCCGGGCATGGCAGACCCGAATTTCGCCCTTTCCGTCACGCTGATCTGCGAGCACAACGACGACGGCGCGCTCGGCATCGTCATCAACCGGCCGCTCACGCTGACGCTCAAGGGCCTGCTCGAACAGCTGTCGCTCGACATCGCCGACGACGAGGCGGCCGCGGCGCCGGTGCTCGACGGCGGCCCGGTGGCCCGCGACCGCGGTTTCGTGCTGCACGATGCCGGCTACGACTACGAGAGCACGACCGCCGTGTCCGACGACATCCAGCTGACGCTGTCGCGCGACGTACTCGATGCGATCGCGGCCGGTCGCGGTCCGCGGCGCGCCGTCGTCGCGCTCGGCTACGCGGGCTGGGACGCCGGCCAGCTCGAGGACGAAATCCGCGCGAACAGCTGGCTGCACGTGCCGGCGAGCCCGGAGCTCGTCTTCGACGTGCCGTTCGCGGATCGCTGGCTGCACGCGACCCGCGCGCTCGGCATCGACATCAGCAAGCTCTCGTCCGATGCCGGGCACGCCTGAAGCCCGGCCCGAAACCGTCCTCGCTTTCGACTACGGTCGGCGCCGCATCGGGGTCGCGGTGGGCCAGCAGGTGACCGGCTCCGCCAGCGCGCTCGGCACGCTCGACAACGGCGCGGGCGGGGTCGACTGGCCGCGGCTCGACGCACTGATCGCCGACTGGCGCCCGGCCCGCCTGCTGGTCGGCCTGCCTAAGCGCGCGGACGGCAGTCCCGGGGAGCTGGCCGACGCGATCGGCGAATTCTGCGAGCGCCTCGGTCGCTACGGCCTGCCCGTGACAACGGTCGACGAGCGCTATTCGTCGCTGGAGGCGGAACGCGCGCTGCGCGAGGGCCGCCGTGCCGGGCGCCGCCGGCGGGTGACGAAAGGCGACGTCGACGCGGCCGCGGCGGCCGTGATCGCCGAGCGCTGGCTCGCCGGCGGCGGTTTCGAGCCGCGCCCGGATTCGGAGTAGAATGCCGCCGCAATGAGCGTCACCGAACTCGTAAGCGCCGCGCCCGCCGCCGAGCAGAACGACCTGCAGTTCCGACCGGACGGCCGGCTGCGGCACCTGCTCACGCTGGACGGCATCGACCGCCCGCGCCTCGCGGGGCTGCTCGATCGCGCGGAGCAGTGGCTCACGCCGCGCGGCGAGCCTGCCCGCCGCTCGCAGGCGCTCGCCGGGCGCACGGTCGCAAACCTGTTTTTCGAGCCGAGCACCCGCACCCGCGCATCCTTCGAACTCGCCGCCAAGCGGCTCGGCGCGGACGTGCTCAACCTCGACGTCAACACCTCGTCGCGCAAGAAAGGCGAGAGCATTCTCGACACGATCTACACGCTGCAGGCGATGCAGGTGGACGTGTTTGTCGTGCGCGACGCGAGCGCCGGAGTACCGGCCTACATCGCGCGCCACGTGGACGAGCACGTCAGCGTCCTCAATGCGGGCGAGGCCGAGCTGTCGCACCCGACCCAGGGCCTGCTCGACCTGCTGACGATCCGCCAGCACAAGCCCGACCTTGCCAGCCTGAAGGTCGCCATCGTCGGCGACATCGCGCACTCGCGGGTCGCGCGGTCCGCGTCGCAGGGACTCGTGACCATGGGTATACGCGAGCTGTGCCTCGTGTCGCCACCGGCGCTCGCACCCGATCCGCGCGACTTCCCGGGCGCACGGATCCTGTCCGAGCTCGACGAGGGCCTGCGCGACGCCGACGTGGTCATGGCGCTGCGGATCCAGCGCGAGCGCATCGGCAACCTCGACGGCATCCCGGGCATCGACGAGTACTTCGCGAATTACGGCGTCAGCGCCGAGCGCATGAAACTCGCAGCGCCGGACGCGATCGTGATGCACCCGGGACCGATGAACCGCGGCATCGAGATCGAGTCGGCGCTGGCCGACAGCCCGTGCTCGGTCATCACCGAGCAGGTGAGCAAGGGCGTTGCCGTGCGCATGGCGGTGCTGTGCATGGTCGCCGGCCGGGACGCGGAATGAGCGCGGCCGCCGATACCGCGGCCGCGCCGCGCGGCCACCGCGGTCGCATCCTCGTCGAGGATGCGGAGGTCCTGGAGGTTCACGCCCACCCGGGCGAGCAGTTCATCATGCGCCTCGCCGCGCCCGGCTGCGCCGCCCGCGCCAGCGCCGGCAGTTTCGTGCACGTGCGCTGCGCCGAATCGCTGCCGATGCGCCGCCCGCTGTCGATCATGCGCGCGGACCCGGAAGGCGGCTGGATCGACCTGCTGTTCAAGATCGTCGGTCCCGGCACCCGCGCGCTGGCCGCGCACCGCGCCGGCGACCGGCTCAGTTCGATGGGCCCGATCGGCCGTGGCTTCCGCCCGGACCCGGCGCGGCCGCGCGCGCTGCTGATCGGCGGCGGCGTGGGGATTCCGCCGATGGTCTACCTCGCTGAGACGCTGAAGGACGATGCGCGGGCCTGGCAGCCGCTGGTCCTGATGGGCTCCGAGCTGCCGTTCCCGTTCGAGCTCACGCGGCGAGGGCCCGCCGCGGCGGGCATGCCGGACGGCGCGGGCTCTTCGCGGGCGGTGCCCGATCGCGGGGTCGCGCCGCCGCGGCTCGCGAGCCAGGCCGGCTTTCCCGGCTGTTTCGATGGCTACGTCACCGACCTGGCGGAGCGCTGGCTCGCGGGCCTCGATCCCGCAGCGCTGGACGCGACCCAGGTATTCGCCTGCGGACCGACGCCGATGCTCAAGGCCGCCGCGGCCGTCGCGCGACGCTACGGGCTGCCGTGCCAGGTGTCGCTCGAGGAGTACATGGCCTGCGCGGTCGGCGGCTGCGCCGGCTGCACCGTGCTCGTGCAGCTCGAGGACGGGCCCGCCATGCAGCGGGTCTGCGTCGACGGCCCGGTGTTCGACGCGGCCCGCGTCTTCCCGAACGTCGCCGGCTAGTCCGGCGCGGGCGCGGACTCGGCCTTCAGCCGCTCGGCGCGCCGCCCGAACAGGAAACCGGCCAGCGGTGCGGCGACAGCCAGCAGGCAATACACCCAGCCGGCCAGCGGGACCAGCGAGTCCGGCGCGAGGCGCGCGATCGCTACCGACAGCACGCCGGTTGCCGCGACCAGCCCCCAGACGGCCGCACCGGCCAGGACGTCTGCGAGCACGTGCGGCGGCCAGCCCGCGCGCCGGCCGCGGCGCAGCGCGTGCGCGTACAGGAGGGCGATGCAGCCGACCGCGCCGGCAAAACCGATCCCGTAGATCGTGAACAGCCCGCGCACCTCGTCGAGCGAGCGCAGCTCGAAATTGGCCGGGACCGCGCCGCCGGTCATCAATGACAGCGTCGCGCCCATCATCGCGCGCAGCGGATACACGTAGATCATGACGATCAGGACCAGCGCGAGGCTCAGGAGCAGGCTCGGCACATCGTCGAGTCCATAACGGCGACTCCACGCGTGGTGGCCGATCCAGAGCATGACGATGATCGCGAAGCTGGCGATGAATGCGGGCGTATTGCGCAGTGCGGCGACGAGCTCGGCGTAGCTCCCGGGAATCGCGTCGAAGGAAATGACCAGCAGCGTCAGTGCGAACGCGAAAGCCGCGTCGACGAACGTCTCCAGCCGCTCGCTGCCGCGTGCGTGCGGCCCCCGGCCGGCCTGGTACTCGTCGCTGCGGTGCATGCCGACCCTCCCCGATCAGGCAGCGCGCAGTCTAGCAGAGCGCAGGCCCCCGGGCCGACTAGCCGCCGAAGTTGACCTTGGCCTCGAGATTCGAGCGCGAGTCCGCGTGCGACATCGCTTCTTCGAGCGTGATCGTGCCGGCCTTGTACAGCGCGAGCAGCGCGTCGTCGAAGTTCTGGACGCCGCGTTCGCCGCTGGACTTCAACGCTTCCTTCACCTCGGAAATGTCGCCGCGCATGATCAGGTCGCGGATGTGCGGCGTGTTCAGCATCAGTTCGACGGCCGCGACGCGCTTGCCGGTCCGCGAGCGCACCAGGCGCTGCGAGATGATCGCCCGCAGGTAGTGCGAGAGGTCGAGGAAAATCTGCGCGTGCTGCTCCTGCGGGAACATGTTGATGATGCGGTCCAGGGTTTCCGGCGCGTTGTTCGAGTGCAGCGTCGCCAGCACGAGGTGGCCGGTACCGGCCATGTCGATCGCCGACTGCATCGACAGGCGGTCGCGGATTTCGCCGATCAGGATCACGTCCGGGGCGGCGCGCATCGCGCTGCGTATCGCTGCGGCGTAGGACTTGGTATCCAGCCCGACCTCGCGCTGGTTGACGATCGAGCGCTTGTTCGGGTGCAGGAACTCGATCGGGTCCTCGATCGTGAGGATATGCGACGAGGTCTTCTCGTTGCGGTGGTTGATCATCGCGGCCAGCGTCGTCGACTTGCCGCTGCCGGTTGCGCCGACCATCAGGATCAGGCCGCGCCTCAGCATGACCAGGTCCTTGAGCTGTTCCGGCATGCCGATGTCGTCCAGCAGCGGCATCTCCGAAGTGATGTAGCGCAGCACCATCGCGACGTTGCCGCGCTGGTGGAACACGTTGACGCGGAAACGGCCGAGACCCGGCTCCGAGATCGCGAAATCGATCTCGAGGTTGCGGGTGAATTGTTCCAGCAGGTCCTCGTCCATCAGCTCGATAGCCGCCTGGCGCACCATCTTCGGCGTCATCTCGAGCTTGTTGACCGGCATGATCTTGCCGTCGATCTTGATTTTCGCCGGGGCGAAGGGTGCGAAAAAGAGGTCCGAGGCTTTCTTCTCGACCATCAGCTTGAACAGCGGCTTTACATTCATCGGTGCTGGATCCGTGCGCCTTCCTGTTTACCCGGCTCAGAATGTCTGAGCAGTGTCTTCTTCCATGATGCGCAGGCTCTCCGCCTGCTGGTCCGCGATCGACGACTCGCGCTTGGACTCGAGCTTGATGCGCAGGCGCAGCTCGTTCTTCGAGTCCGCGTTGCGCATCGCTTCCTCGTAGGAAATGATGGCGTCCTCGTACAGCGAGTACAGCGCCTGGTCGAAGGTCTGCATGCCGAGCCGCGTGGACTTCGCCATGATCTCCTTGATGTGGGCAACCTCGCCCTTGAAGATCAGGTCGGCGATCAGCGGCGAATTCAGCATGATCTCCATCGCGGCGACACGGCCGACGCCCGATTCGCGCGGGATCAGCCGCTGCGAGATGAAGGCCTTGGTGTTCAGCGACAGGTCCATCAGGAGCTGCGCTCGCCGCTCCTCCGGGAAAAAGTTGATGATGCGGTCGAGCGCCTGGTTCGCGCTGTTCGCGTGCAGGGTCGCGAGGCAGAGGTGGCCGGTCTCGGCAAACTGGATGCCGTATTCCATGGTCTCCTTGTCGCGGATCTCGCCGATCAGGATGACGTCGGGCGCCTGGCGCAGCGTGTTCTTGAGCGCGGCGTGCCAGGTCTCGGTGTCCACGCCGACCTCGCGCTGCGTGATGACACAACCCTTGTGCGGGTGCACGTACTCGACCGGGTCCTCGATCGAAATGATGTGGCCCCGCGAATGCTCGTTGCGATGGCCGATCATCGCGGCCAGCGTCGTCGACTTACCGGAGCCGGTACCACCGACGACGATCACCAGCCCGCGCTTGTTCATGACGACATCTTTCAGGATCGGCGGCAGCTCGAGTTCGCCGAGCGACGGGATCTCTGTCGTGATCGTGCGCAGCACGGCGCCGGCCATTCCCTGCTGGATGAAGGCACTGACGCGGAAACGGCCGATCCCCTGCGGGCTGATCGCGAAGTTGCATTCCTTGGTCGCGTCGAATTCCTTGATCTGCTTGTCGTTCATGATCGAGCGCACGATCATGGCGGCCTGCTCGGCGTTCAGCGGCGTATCCGTCGCCTTGTGGATCGTGCCGTCGACCTTGATGGCCGGCGGGAAACCACAGGTGATGAACAGGTCGGAGCCGCCCTTCTCGACCATCTTTTTCAGCAGGTTTTGCGTCAGCCTTACGGCCTGCTCTCTTTCCATTCCCGGTCTCCCTCGGCCCTGCTCGGAACGCGGCTCAGAAGTTGTCCTTGTTGACGGCCTTGAAGCGCGCCTCTTCCTTCGTGATCAGGCCTTTCTGCATGAGCTCGGCCAGGTTCTGGTCCAGCGTCTGCATGCCGGATGCCTGGCCGGTCTGGATGGCCGAATACATCTGCGCGATCTTGCCTTCGCGGATCAGGTTGCGAATGGCCGGCGTGCCGATCATGATTTCGTGCGCCGCGATTCGCCCGCCGCCGATCTTCTTCAGCAGCGTCTGCGAGATGACCGCGCGCAGCGACTCCGACAGCATCGCGCGCACCATTTCCTTCTCGGCGGCCGGGAACACGTCGACGATACGGTCGATGGTCTTGGCCGCGGAACTGGTATGCAGCGTCCCGAACACGAGGTGGCCGGTCTCGGCCGCGGTCAGCGCCAGCCGGATCGTCTCGAGGTCGCGCAGCTCGCCGACCAGAATCACGTCTGGATCCTCGCGCAGCGCCGAACGCAGCGCCTCGTTGAAGCCGAGCGTGTCGCGGTGCACCTCTCGCTGGTTGATCAGCGAGCGCTTGGACTCGTGCACGAACTCGATCGGGTCCTCGATGGTCAGGATGTGATCGGGCTTGTTGTCGTTGATGTAATCGACCATGGCCGCCAGCGTCGTCGACTTGCCCGAGCCGGTCGGCCCCGTCACCAGCACGATGCCGCGCGGGTGCATGGAGACGTCCTTGAAGATCGACGGCGCGCCGAGATCGTCGAGCGTCAGGATCTCCGAGGGAATCGTGCGGAATACCGCGGCCGAGCCGCGGTTCTGGTTGAAGGCGTTGACGCGAAAGCGCGCCAGCTTCGGAATCTCGAAGGAGAAGTCGGTCTCCAGGAATTCCTCGTAGTCCTTGCGCTGCTTGTCATTCATGATGTCGTACACCATGCTATTGACATCCTTGTGCGTCAGCGCGGGCATGTTGATTCGCTTGATGTCGCCGTCGACCCGGATCATCGGCGGGACACCGCCCGACAGGTGCAGGTCGGACGCGTTGTTCTTGACGGTGAACGACAGCAGCTGGGCGACGTCGACAGCCATGTTTCTCCCTCGGAATAAGCGGCGGCCGCACTTACCATAACCCGGCCGTCAGAGCTGCCTAGTATAGCGACTCACTGCGAGCAAAACGTGATAAACCTCACGGAAAACTTTCGGAAAATCCAAGATTTGCTGGCCGGCGCGGAACAGGCCGCGGGCCGCCCGCCGGGCTCCGTGCGGCTGCTCGCCGTCAGTAAGACGAAGCCGGCAAAGGCAATTCTCGAAGCGGCGCGGGCCGGGCAGCGGGAATTCGGCGAGAACTTCGTCCAGGAGGCCCTCGGCAAGATGGACGAACTGGGCGACGCGGAACTGACCTGGCACTTCATTGGCCACCTGCAGAGCAACAAGACCCGCGCCGTCGCGGAGCGCTTCGACTGGGTGCACACGGTGGACCGTTACAAGATCGCCCGGCGCCTGAGCGAGCAGCGGTCACCGCACGCACCGCCGCTGAACGTCTGCCTGCAGGTCAACGTAGACGACGAGACGACGAAATCCGGCCTCGCCCCCGACGCGGTCCGGGACCTCGCGCGACGCGTGGCGGAACTGCCGCGCCTGAAGCTGCGCGGACTGATGTGCATTCCGCAGCCCCGGGACGACACGGAAGGACAGCGTCTGCCGTTCGCGCGCCTGCGCGAACTGAAAGAGCAGCTCGAGGAACACGGGCTGGAACTTGATACGCTGTCGATGGGCATGACGGCGGACTACGCCGCGGCGATCGCCGAGGGTGCGACGATCGTGCGCATCGGCACGGCGCTGTTCGGCCCGCGCGAAACGGAACACGAAGGAGACCAGTCATGATCAGCGAAAAGATCGGCTTCATCGGCGGCGGCAACATGGCCCGCGCGATCGCGGGCGGACTGCTGCGCGGCGGCATGCACGCGACCGACGTGTTCATCGCCGAGCCGCTCGAGGCACAGCGGGAGCGGCTGCGCGACGAGTTCCGCGGCGTCACGGTCAGCGGCGACAACGCGCGCGTCGCGGCGGCGGCCGACATCGTCCTGTTCGCGGTCAAGCCGCAGATCCTGAAGCCCGTCTGCCGCGGCCTCGCGGACACGGTGCAGGCGCACAAGCCGCTGATCATGTCGATCGCGGCGGGCCCGCGCGTCGCCGACATCGACGACTGGCTCGGCGGCGGCATGGGCATCGTCCGCGTCATGCCGAACCAGCCGGCGCTGGTCGACCAGGGTGTCTCCGCGCTGATCGCCAACGAGCGAGCCGGCGAGCGCGAGCGTGGCCTCGCGGAGCGCATCATGTCCGCCGTCGGCGAGGTCGTCTGGCTCGACGACGAGGACCTGATGGATGCGGTCACCGCCGTGTCGGGCACCGGGCCGGCCTACTTCTACCTGATGATCGACATGCTGATCGATGCCGCGACGGAATTCGGCATCGACGGCGACACGGCCCGGACGCTGGCCGTCGAAACCGCTCGCGGCGCCGCCTCGCTGGCTGCCGCCGAGCGCGAGACGATGAAGACGCTGATCGGGCGGGTCAGTTCGCCCGGCGGCACGACGATGGCGGCTTTCGAGAGTCTCGAGGCGGCCGGGGTTCGTGATATCTTTGCGGCCGCCGTCGTCGCCGCGCGTGACCGCGCGGTGGAACTCGCCGGCATGGCCAGGACCGACGACGCACAATGATCGAAGCACTGTATTTCATCGTCAGCGCGCTGGGCCAGCTGGTCATGCTGGTGTTCCTGATGCGTTTCTGGATGCCGCTGACCCGGGCTGACTTCCGCAACCCGCTGGCGCAGGCGATCCTGAAGATAACCTCGCCGGCGATCGTCCCGCTGCGCCGGCTGCTGCCGTCGGTCGGGCGCGTCGACACCGCCACGGTCGTGGTGCTGCTGGTGCTGCAGACGCTGCTGGTACTGCTGTTGCTCCAGCTGCGCGGTGCGAGCTTCCCGCCGCTCGACGTGGCGCTCGTCGTCGTCCTCGAACTCGCGATCCGCAGCCTGTACCTGTTCTTTTTCGTGATCCTGCTGAGCGTCATCCTGAGCTGGCTGGCGCCGCAGGCTTACAACCCGGTCATCGCAATGATCGGCTCGATGGCCGAGCCGGTACTGCGGCCGTTCCGCCGGCTGGTGCCGACTGTGGGCGGGCTCGACATCTCGCCCGTTTTCGCGATCATCCTGCTGCAGGCGGGCGTGATCCTGCTGCAATCCCTGCGCCCGTTCGCCGTCTGAGAGCCCGCGGTTTTCGTCGGCGGGCATAGGCCACGACCGCAAAACCCGCTATAGTGGCGGCACAAGCGCAGCAGCCGGAAACGGGGGAACATCCGACATGATGCCGAGAACGTTTACAGCCACGCTGTCGCTGCTCGCCTTGCTCGCGGGCTGCGGCGGTCCCGGCGAGGACGCCACGATCCCGCAGGCCCAGCCTGCCGAGGAGACCTCGCTGACCGTGGACGGTTACACGATCCACTTCAACGCACAGTCGACCGACAGCCTGCCGCCCGAAGTGGCGCGCCAGTACAACATCGTCCGCAGCAAGAATCGCGCGATGCTCAACGTCACGATCATCAACGACGACGGCAGCGCCGCGACCGGCGCTGTAGCGGTCAAGACCGTCAACCTGACCGGACAGCTCAAGAACGTGCAGATGCGCAAGATCCAGGAGCAGGAGGCGGTCTACTACATCGGCGAAATCCCGGTCGCCAACAGCGAGACCCTGGTCTTCGACATTTCCGTGGTTCCGGACGGCCGCGAGGATCCGATCGAGGTCCGCTTCCAGCGGCAGTTCTACACGAACTGAGCCGCCCGCCGGGGCGGCCCCGGTTTCGGCGTTTTCCTGCGGAAAAACGCATATTTTTGCTTAACCGATCCCGGTTCTTGTGCTATCGTCCCGCGGGTTTCAGTCGCGGGCCGCTGGCCCGCTTTGTTGTACCAACAGGAGTCATTTTTTCATGGCAGCACAGAAGAAAGCCGGCGCGAACACGAAGAAACCGCCGACGAAGTCCGAGATCTACGCCCGCATCGCGGAAGACACGGGTCTGACGAAGAAAGACGTCAGCGCAGTATTTGATTCGCTCGCAGGCCAGATCAAGAAGAATCTCGGCGGTCGCGGCGGCCCCGGCGTGTTCACCATTCCGGGACTCCTCAAGATGCGCGTCGTCAAGAAGCCGGCGACCAAGGCTCGCAAGGGCGTCAACCCCTTCACCGGCGAGGAGATGATGTTCAAGGCCAAGCCGGCGTCGAAGACCGTCAAGGTCGCAGCGCTCAAGGGCCTGAAGGACATGGTCTGAGCAGGCAGCCTGCCGGACAGAAAAACCGGGCTTCGGCCCGGTTTTTTTTTGCCCCGATCGAGCGCTCAGCCGGCGTGTCGTGCGACGAAGTCGACGACGGTCGCGCGCAGCTCGACGAGGCGCCCGTGGAAGAAGTGGCCTGCCCCGGGGAACACGCTGAGTTCCGGGCCCGGCTCGAGCGAATTCACCCAGTCGACCGTCTCGCTGACGGGCACGACCTCGTCCGCGTCGCCGTGCACGATCAGCCACGGGCAGGCCGGCTGGACCTCGAGGCTGTCGACGAAGCGGTAGACCGCCGGGGCGACGCTGACCAGCCCCGCGGGCCGGCTCGCGACCGCCGCGCGAATGGCAACCGCGGCGCCGAACGAGAACCCACCCAGCCAGAGCGGCTCGCCCGCGAAGTTCGTGCGCAGCCACTCTATGCAGGCGTGCGCATCGTCGACCTCGCCGCGCGCATCGTCGAATTCGCCCTCGCTCGCGCCCACGCCGCGGAAGTTGAAGCGCAGCGTGCGCATGCCGCGCTCGAGGAAGGCGCGCGCGAGCGTGTGCGCGACCTTGTTGTTCAGCGTGCCCCCCTGCAGCGGATGCGGGTGGCAAACCAGCGCCACGCCGGACGGCGTCAGCTCGGCGGGCGACTCCAGCAGCGCTTCGAGTCGCCCGGCCGGACCGTGGATGTCGGGCTTGTCAGGCCGGGGCGGGCGCGGCATCGCCGACCTCGGCTTTCTGCGACTGCTTCTCGGGCGAGAACCAGACGATCGTGTCGCCCGGCTCGGGTTCGGCCACGTGCTCCGCGGTGACGAATCGCACGTCGCGCTCCGGATTCATGATGCAGATCTCGAGCGCGTCCGCGGCGCGCTCGCTGCGGAACTGCGCGTAGCCGTAGTTTTCCGAGATGCGCGTCTTGGAGAATCGCCAGCCGCGCACGAGGTTGCGCCACAGTGCCTCGAAGTCGGCCTCCGCGTCGAACGCGACGCTGCCGCGCCGCGGCCGGGCCAGCGCCTTCGGATCGTCCTCGAACTCGCCGCTGCCCATCGCGAGTTGCAGCACGTTGCGCTGGCCGACTTCCGGCGCGAGCGCGGTGCAGACGAGGGCGTTGTAGGCATCGTTGCGGGTCGCCGCCAGCACGGTGCGCACGTGGGCGATCTCCACGGACTCCTCGGCGAACTCTGACAGGATCTCGCCGTAGAACACGGGGATACCGGCGAGGCGCGCCTCGCGCAGGTTGTGCCAGGACGTGTCGGTAAGCAGCACGTTGACCTTCATGTCGCGCAGGACCTGCGCGAGCGCGACGGTCCATGGCGAGGCGCCGATGATCAGCACGCCGTCGCGGTGCCGGGACGACAGCCCCAGCCGGTCGGACAGCCAGTTGATCGTCAGCCCGTGGCAGAACACCGTCGCGAAGATGATCGCGAACACGAGCGGCAGCAGGCTCTCCGCCGGGTAGCCGGCGTCGACGAGGCGCGGGCCCATCAGGCCGGCCGTTGCCGCGGCGACGATGCCGCGCGGCGCGATCCACGACAGGAGCACGCGTTCCTTCAGCTCCATCCCGGCGCCGATCGTCGCGAGCATGATCGCGACCGGGCGGGCGACGAACAGGATCGCCACGACCAGCAGGACGCCGCGCCAGCCGATGTCGACCAGGGAGCCGACATCGAGATCGGCGGTCAACGACACGAACACGACCGAGACGAGCATGATCGTGATGTACTCCTTGAAGCGCTTCATGTCGCCGATGCCCGGCAGGTTCATGTTGCCGACGACGATGCCCATGATCGTGACGGCGAGCAGGCCTGCCTCCTTCTGCGCGATGTCGGCGAGCGCGTAGACGATGAGCACGAGTCCGAGCAGCACCGGGCTCTTCAGGTACTCCGGCACCAGGCCCTGGCGGAACGCGCGCCCGGTAGCCCAGCCACCGACGCCGCCGAGAATCAGGCTGAACACGATCGCGAGACCGATACCCTGCGCGACTTCCTGCCAGCCGCTGCCGCTGCCCTGGAAGATGAAGAACTGGAAAACGAGCACGGCGAGCAACGCGCCGATCGGGTCGTTGACGATGCCTTCCCACTTCAGGTACGAGGCCGTGCGCCTGTTCAGCGCCGCCTGGCGCAGCAACGGCATGATGACGGTCGGGCCGGTGACGACCATGATCGCGCCGAACACGAGCGCAACCGGCCAGTCGAGGCCGCCGGCGTAGTGTGCACAGAGCGAGGATGCGGCCCAGGCGAGCGGCACGCCGGCGTACACGAGGCGGCGCACTCCGGTCGCCGCGTCCTTCAGCTCCCTGAGCTGCAGGCTCAGGCCGCCCTCGAACAGGATGATCGCGACGCACAGGCTGACGACCGGGCGCAGGTACTCGCCGAAGTCCGCGCCCGGGTCGATGAAACCGAGCCCGGGCCCGGCGATCAGGCCGAATGCCGCGAGCAGCACGATCGCGGGCAGCTTCAGGCGCCATGCAATCCACTGCGCGGCGATGCCGAGCCCGGCGACAGTGACGATGGCAATCATGATGTGATGTTCGTCCATGCGTAGCTTGCCGGCGCGGCGAGTCCCTGAACCCCCGCGATGATACATGAGCCGGGCCGCGGACCGCGCGACCCGCGCTGGCCCGGCCGGGACGGCTTGGCATAGAATTGCCGCAGCGACGACAACGTCGCGCAGCCAGGGGACGCGCTGTATGCAGGACGGCACGGCAGTGCAAGCGGGGCGATGCGCAAGCCCGGATACCCGGTCGCCGGGAAGCCGGGGATAGCGATGCCGGACGTCCCCGCCGTTGCTGCGCTGCTGCTCGCCTTGCTTGCCGGCCTCGTCGCGGGCTGGCTGATCAGGGGATTGCGCACGCGTCGCGAGAAAGCAGCCTTGTCGGCCGGCTGGCAGCACCAGCTCGACGCGCAGCAGAGCGAGAACGATCGCATCGCGGCGCAGAACACGAGCCTGATGGAGCAGGTCAGCCAGCTGCAGGCGGCCAACGTCGAACTGCGCAAGCGCGGCGAGCGGCTATCGGGCGAGGCCCGCGAAGCGACGACCGCGCGCGAGGGCCTCGCGCGCCAGGTCCGGGACCTGCGCGCCAGCCTCGGCGCCGCGGTCGCACAGCGTGACCGCCTGCGCGCCGCGGCGAGCGACGACGCGCAGCGCGGCGAGGCGGTGAGCTCGAGACTGCGCGAAAAAGACGAAAAGATCGCGCAGCTGCGCCTCGAACTCGGCCGCTGGCAGGAACGCGTGCCGCCGCTGGTCGAACGCTACCGTGAACGGGACGCCGAAGCGCAGGCACTTGCGCAACAGGTCGACGAGCTGCGTGCGCGGCTGGCCACCGGCGCGGGCAGCGACGAAACGCGCATCGAGCCGCTGGAGGACGCGGCGATCGCCGCGGGCGACGCGTCGAACGAACAATACGAGGACACGCTGCTCTCCGAACTGCGCGGGAGCGGCGACTACCCGGCCGACGCGCCCGCCGACTCCGCCGGGCGGCCCGACGACGCTGCAGACGCCGCGCGGCGCGCCGACGGCGGACACGACAGGGAGGAGCCGCCGCGGGAGCGTGAAGAAACACGCCACGAACAGCGCGACGACCTCAAACGCATCCGCGGCATCGGCCCGGCCATCGAGAAAACGCTGAACCGGCTCGGCATACTGCGCCTGCGGCAGATCGCCGACATGTCGCAGGATGACGTGGCGCGCGTCGCCGGCGAGCTGCGCGGCTTCCGCTCGCGCATCGAGCGCGAGGACTGGATCGGGCAGGCGCGCCTGCTGCTCGCCGAGGGAGCGCGCGACCCGGTCTAGGCCACGCTGGCGCTAGCGGTTCGCGCCGCCCTCGATGCCGGCGAGTTCGACCTCGAACACCAGCGTGGCGCCGGGCGGTATCACGTTACCGGCGCCCCGCTCGCCGTAGGCGAGCTCCGGAGCTATCGTCAGTTCGCGCACTTCGCCGACGCGCATGCCGGCGACGCCTGCGTCCCAGCCGCGGATGACGCGACCGGCGCCGAGCGGAAAACTGAAATGCTGACCCCGGTCGACTGAGCTGTCGAATTTCTGCCCGCGCTTGTCCTCGGCCGACTCGTCGTAGAGCCAGCCCGTGTAGTGCACGACGGCGGTCGCGCCGGGCGCGATCGCGGGCCCGCTGCCCTCCTCGATGATGCGCACGTCGAGTCCCGGTATGGCCTCGCCGGTCGCGTCCGCGCCGACATCTGCCCCGAATGACGACGCCTCGCCCGCCGCGGGCTCGTTCGTCGCCGGCTCCTGGCTGCATCCGGCGAATGCCGCGGCCAGCAGCGCGAGCGCTGCCGTCGCGAGTGTCGAATAGCTGCTGCTCGTTCGCATCATCGATTCCTGTTCCTCGGTTCAATGGGCGGGCAGGCGTCCCGGCGTCCGCCGGCACAGCTACCCCGGGTCCGGCGCGACCTGTTATCGTTCAGAGGCGCGTCCGAGGCCAAGACTCTGCCCAAGTTGCCCGGTGCGCGCAAATGCCTCGTCAACGCCGGCGTCGCCGGCACGGAATCGCAGGTCAGCATGGATGACAGGACGCCGCCCGGGTACGCCGCCGAGTTCGACGGTGTCTGGCTGACGCGCGGAGAAGTCGTCGCGCTGAACGACCTGACGCTGTCGCTGCCGCTCAGGCAGACGACGGCCGTGCTCGGCGCCAGCGGCAGCGGCAAGTCGACGCTGGTGCAACTGATCATAGGCCTGCTGCGCCCGGACGCAGGCAGCGTGCGTACGCTGGGCGCCCCGATCGACTACGACGATCCCGGGCCGATGCGCAAGCGCATCGGTTACGCGATCCAGGACGTGGCGCTGTTCCCGCACCTGTCGATTCGCGACAACATCCTGCTGCCCGCGCGCCTCGACGACCGGGACCCGGCGGCCAGCCGGGCGCGGCTCGAGGAACTGCTGGCGCTGATGCACCTGCCCGCCGACGTCCTCGCGCGCTACCCGCACGAGTTGTCCGGCGGCCAGCAACAGCGCGCCGGCCTGTGCCGGGCCATGATGCTGCGCCCGGAGATGCTGCTGCTCGACGAACCGTTCTCCGGCCTCGACACGATGACCCGCCGCAGCATTCACGGCCAGTTCCTGGAGCTGCAGGCGGCGGAACC
>ERZ869936.917-NODE-917-length-23948-cov-8.121877_pt1 | contig 23948 bp, 17 predicted proteins | sample MGYA00520876_ERZ869936 | MGnify/ENA primary metagenome ERZ869936 (study PRJEB32218, sample SAMN09650985) | biofilter metagenome | isolation source: enrty point of leading RO module | place: Saudi Arabia: Thuwal, RO plant located on Red Sea | collected 2016-02-17 ...
CGTCCTCGTAGATGAACTCGACGGCGTGGTGGTCGAACGTTTCGCCGTAGTCCTTACCCTTGCGGACCTGGCACCCGCCCATGCCGTTGGCCTTGACGGGGTAGGCGTTCTTGAGCCAGTTGCTGACGTCCATGTTGTGGATGTGCTGCTCGCAGATGTGGTCGCCGCAGATCCAGGTGAAGTAGTACCAGTTGCGCATCTGGTATTCCATTTCGCTCAGTTTGCGGCCGGCCTGCTTCTCGAGCTTCTCGCGCTCGTGGCACCAGGGGGTGGTGCCGTTCCAGTAGACGCGCGTCAGGACGATGTCGCCGATGGCGCCGTCCTGCAGCCGCTTGATCGTTTCGAGGTAGGGGGCCTGGTGGCGGCGCTGCAGTCCCACGCCGACGGCCAGATTCTTGCGCTTCGACTCCTCGGCCGCCTCCAGCACCTTGCGGATGCCCGGAGCGTCGGTGGCCACGGGCTTCTCCATGAACACGTGCTTGCCGGCCTTCACGGCGGCGTCGAAGTGGATGGGGCGGAAGCCCGGCGGCGTGGCCAGGATCACCAGGTCGGGACCGGCGGCGAGGGCCTTCTCGTAGGCGTCGAAGCCGACGAACTTGGCGTCGTCGGCAACGGCGATGCGATCCTTGATCTGGCCCTGCTTGTTGAGCGTGTCGAAGCTGCGATCGAGCCGGTCCTGGAACACGTCGGCCATGGCAATCAGCTTGACCTTGCCCTCGGTGCTCAGGGCCTGGGCAGCCGCACCGGTGCCGCGTCCGCCGCAACCGATCAGAGCGATCTTGATTTCGTCGTCCCCGGCGGCGTGCGCGGTCTTGGCGATCGAAAGGCTGCCGGCCAATGCTCCGCCCACGATCGCGGCGGTCGAGCCTTTGAGGAAATCGCGCCGCGGAAGGGCGGCCGCGTCGGACGCCATCGGTTTACGTTCGCTCATGTCGGGTCTCCATTTCCAATGGTTCGGGAGAGTTGGTCGTTCGGTCACGGGGACGCGATCGAAGGCGTACTACTCGAACACGCCGGCGTCCCACAACTTGGCTTTTTCTTCTTCCGACGGCTCCTCGAGCGGCCGCACCACGCGGAAACCGAGAAACAACGCGTCGGTATGATACCAGATGCTCTGCGGCAACTGCGGATCCTGCATCTTCCAGTCGGGAGTCGATCCGCGGCGGGCGGCGCTGCGCAGCGCGTCGGGATCGTCGTCCCACGAGCCGCCCCGCACCGCCTTGGGATAAAGCTTCATGGGGCAGATCCACGGGTTGGGCGTCACCTTGCCGGCAAACTGCGCGTAGAAGTCGGGCTGGTACTGGTCGAGCGTCCATTCGGCCACGTTGCCGTGCATGTCGTACAGGCCCCAGGCATTGGGCTTCTTTTGACCGACCTGGTGATATTGGTCTTCGGCGTTGTCGAAATACCAGGCGTAGTCGTCGAGATCCTCGGGATCGTCGCCGAAGGAGTAGGCCGTTTTCGAGCCGGCCCGGCAGGCGTATTCCCACTCGGCTTCGGTCGGCAGCCGGTAGTAGCGGCCCGTCTTGGCCGAGAGCCACTTGCAGTACGACTTGGCGGCGTGCTGTGTCATGCAGATGGCCGGATAGTTTTCCTTGCCCATGCCGAAGGTCATGTCGGTATACGGCTTGGTGGGGCGCGTGACGACGTCGGCCAAGAGCTCGCGCTCGGTCGGCTCGACTTTGTTCAGCTTGCGGCGCTGGATGTCGAGATTGAACATCCACACCTCGTACTCGTCCCAGGTCACTTCGTGCTTCCCCATCCAGAAGGGCTCAATCTCGACTTCGTGCTGCGGGCCCTCGTCTTCCTTGCGGTCGGCCTCTTCGTCGGGGCTGCCCATCAGGTATCTGCCGCCGGGGATGGGCACCATGTCGAAGGTGACGTCGCCGCTGACGATCACTTCCGTGTAGGGCTTCATCTCGGCTTCGGTCTGGGCGTCGGCGTTTTCCACCTTCACCGGCGGCGGCGATGCCTCCTCGGCCCAGGCGAAGGGCGCCCCGAGCAGTCCAACAGTCAGCACGGCCAACGACAGAAATCCAGCCGGCGACGATTGCGTCGTGGCCGGCGCGGGAACTACGCTAAACATAGTCGTCCTTCGAGAAGCGTGAGGGGGGCACTTCGATCGGCTCCACAGAGAGGCCTTCCCGCTCTCGCGGGAGGCTCGCCGCATAGCCATGCACAAAATCGCGCGTGCCTTGTCGGGGATCACTTTGGCGTTGAGCGGATGCTGCGCGGTGTGCGCGGGTGCCGAACTGGAGCGCTTCGAATCCACTCAACCCCAAATGGGGGTGCCTTTTAAAATCATAATCTACGCGTCCGACGAAGCAACTGCAACGGCCGCGACCCGGGCCGCCTTCGAGCGAATCGCGGCACTGAACGATATTCTCAGCGACTACGACCCCCACAGCGAGCTGCGCCGGCTGTCCCAAACCGCCCAGGGAAGCGAGGGTGCGCGGGTCAGCAAAGATTTGTGGCGCGTGCTGGCACGATCGCAGTCGCTGGCGCGGCAAACCGACGGCGCGTTCGACGTAACCGTCGGTCCGTACGTGCGGTTGTGGCGGCGGGCCCGGCGACAGAAAGAGATGCCCTCGCCGGACCGCCTGGCCGACGCCCGGGCGAGGGTGGGCTACCGCCTGGTGGAGCTCGACGAGGCGACACAGCACGTGCGGTTGCTTAAACCAAACGTGCGGCTCGACCTGGGAGGCATCGCCATGGGCTATGCCGTCGATGAAGCGCTGGCCACGCTCCGAGGGCGGGGCATCACTCATGCCCTGATCGACGCCAGCGGCGACGTGGGCGTGGGCTGCTCGCCGCCGGATGCCGCGGGATGGACGATCGGCGTGGTGCCGCTTTCGGCCGACGGCACGCCCAGCAGGCGGATCCGATTAAAGGATGCCGCGGTCACGACTTCGGGCGATGCCTTTCAGCACGTCGTAATCGACGGGCGCCGCTACTCGCACATCGTCGACCCGCGCACCGGATTGGGGCTGACCGACCGCAGCGGCGTCACCGTCATCGCCCGCGATTGCACGACGGCCGACAGCCTGGCCACGGCGGTCAGCGTGCTGGGACCCAAAGCTGGGTTGAAATTAGTCGAGGCCACGCCGGGAGCGGCGGCCTTCATCGTGCGCGCGACCGACGAGGGGGTCGAGACGTTCGAGTCATCGCGGTTCGGCGAGTACGTGATCGAGGAGCCAAGCGCGGAGTGATCGCGAGCACGCGGGTCCGCTACTCTGGGGCCGTGCGGCGGCCGCGGTAATACTTGCGAAGCAGAAACGATTGCATCGGGCCCGACATCTTCGACATCTCTTCGCGCGAGAGCCAGCCGTTCTTGTCGGTGTCGTAGGGGATCATCAACCGGCTTTCCTTTTGAAAGACGGGAATGATGCCGCCCGATTTGCGGCGGCGGGCCAACGCCCGGGCCCGGGCCGCGGGGTCCTCCGGCAAGGGCACGCCGCCCTCGAGTCCGGCGGCCAGCTCGAAGCCCGGCATCTCGGCGATCGCGGCCAGGTCTTCTCGCTCGTCGGTGAAGATCTGCACGCCGCAGAGGCACATCTCATCGTCGACCTGCTCGCCCCAGCGAACCTCCTTCGGCGGATGGTTGGGGTTCTGCGGGTTGTTCTCGGAGTTGTCGTAGATGGCCTGCACGCAGATCACCGTGCCCTTGGGCAGTCGCACCGGCTCGGCCAGTTCGTAGGAGCCCTGCCAGTTGACGTCCCAGTCCTTGATCCAGATCAAGGGTACGAAGCCTTGGCCGTCGGGAAGCCGAGCAGCCACCTTGAACTCGCGGCCCAGGTAGTGCATGTGCGGCGAGACCCCCAGCACGTTGACGTCGACCGGCAGCGGCCGCGTGCTGGCCCGCACCACGCAGTGCGGATCGCCGGCGGGCAGCACCAGCTTGGGCTGGGTGATGGCAATGCCGGTGATGATCTTCTCGACCGGCGGCTTGGCAAAGTGGATGCCGACCTGCGACTGATCGCACTCCGGCTTGCCCGTGGGATGGTAGTGCACTTGCAGCACGAGGTCGCTGTCCTTGCGGACGTAGCGGGCGAATCCCTCGGGCAGGTGCCGCGGCACGGTGCCCGGCAGCCAGGCCCCCAGTCCGCCCGTGGGCGAGACGCCCGCGCCGCCGAAGGAACGATAGCCCGGCTTGCCGTCCCGGCCGTCGAGCTTGCGGGCCTCGCCGGTGGCGTCGAGAAACATGATCGAATGATGCACGACCGCGCGGTTGCCGGGGCGAAATTCGACCGCGCTGACCATGCGATCCTGTTCGAGCCCCAGCGGAATCACAAAGCAACGATAAACGTCGCGACCGCCTGCGGGCACGTCGAACGGCTGGGACATCTTTACGACCAGGTCGGGCTCGCCGAGCTGCCAGCCTTCGGCGAATTCCGGCCGCTCGGGCAGCTTTGCGGGGTCGCCTCGAGGCGTGTCGGCTTCGAGCCAGCGGGCGAACAAGTCGATCTGATCTTCCGATAGCCGCCGCACGTCCTTGAAGTGGCCGAAGCCAGGCTCGGGCTTCCAGGGGGGCATCCGCCGCACGTGCGTGATCTCGGCCAGAAACTTGGCCCGCTTTGCAGCGTCGCGGTAGGTCAACAGCGGAAACAGGCCCACCTCGCCGGGCCGATGGCACGAAGCGCAATGCTCCCAAAGAATCGGCGCAATGTGCTCGCAGAACGTCACCGGGCCGTCGACGTCTTCGGCCGGTGCTGAGGCACACGCAATTCCAGCAAGTAGGACACCAAGCGCCAGGCGCAGAGTGACGCCCCGCCCAAGCGACACCATCATGGCAAACGAAGCTTCCTTGTTGACGAGATCTGTTCCGTGCGACGAGTCCACGTCGTGTCGGACTCGTGCCTCACGCCGCCAGATGGGATCGCTGTGCGTGACCCCCGGCGGCCGATGGGATATTCCGTTCGAGGCAAAAATAACATAACCCACGCATGGCGAATTGAGAACCCCCGCGATGGGTCGTCTACCCAAAGTGTGCGCAACGCGCTAACGGCTCATCGCTCGCAGCGCGTCGGCCATCGCATCGAGTACGGGCGGCCAGTCGTCAAAGCGACTCTGGCGGAACAGTCGCATGGAGGGATACCAGGGCGTTTCGCTTCCGCGCAACGTCCAGCGCCAATCGGGCGAGAGTTGCAGCGGCACCCATACCGGTACACCCAGCCCGCCGGCCAGGTGCGCCACGGCCGTGTCGACCGCCACGACCAGTTGCAAGTGCTGCATGAGGGCCGCCGTATCGAGAAACGCGCCGTCGCCGTCGAGCTCGCCCAAGTCGACGACATCCATCTGGCCGGCTAGCTCCGCGATTTGGCCGCAAGGCGCGCCTTTTTGCAGGCTGATCAGCCGCACGCTCGGAACCTCGGCCAGCGGCGCGAACTGCCTCAGATGCACCGATCGAAAGCGGTCGTGCGGGTGATCGGGATTGCCGGCCCACACGATGCCCACGCGCACGCCTTCGATGGCCTCGAGCTTGGGCCGCCAACGTTCGACCCGCGCAGGATCGGTCGCCAGGTAGGGGCCGCCCCAATACGGTCGCCCGCCCTCGAGCACGTAGCCGGGCAGGCTCAGCAGCGGACAGCGCAAATTGCAGGCAGCCGCCTCGGCCGGCGTAGCCAGCCAACGGCCCAATCCCGATTGCCGCAGCAAGGGCTCCAAAGCCTGCTGCACCTCGAACTTGACCGGGCCGCCGAGCCGGTCGGCGAGCGGCAGCAACCGGGCGAAGTGCAGCGTATCGCCCAAGCCTTGCTCGGCATGGACCAGCAACGAGCGGCCCGCCAGGGGCTCGCCCCGCCAGCGCGGCTGGCGGTAGTCGCCCGTGATGAAGCCCTCGCAGTCGAGGCGGGCCTCCCAGTCGGCCCAGCCCCGCACGTAGTCCTGCTCGGCCAGTCGCGCCATGCCGCGGTTGCGCAGGGCCTCGGCATAGCCCGGCTGAGCGGCAATTGCGCGGTCGAAGCAAGCCAGTGCCTCGTCCAACTGCGCCAGGTCAAAGTGCACGACGCCCTTCTTGCACCAAGCTCCGGCGTCGGACGGGTCGAGTTCGACCGCTCGGGCATACGCGGCCAAGGCCTCGTCGAGCCGCCCGATTTCCATCAGCAAGTTGCCGCGATTGAAATGAGCCGTGGCATAGTCGCCCCGCAATGCGAGCGCCCGATCAAAAACGGCCAGCGCCTCGTCGGGCCGGCCGCTGTCTTTCAAGGCGAGGCCCAGATTGCTCAGCAGCGGAGCCGACGGCTGCGCTTGGGCGGCGCGCGAGAACGCCGCGACGGCATCTTCGGCACGACCCAACTGGCGATAGACGACGCCGAGATTGCTGTTGAAGGCCGGCTGCTCGGGATCGAGCGCGACGGCCTTCTCGAGACGCTCAAGCGCCGCTTCGCTGCGTCCGGCCTGCAGTTGCAGCAGGCCGGCCTCGTGCCACAGCGGCGCCGCCTGCGGCGCCGCGGCGAGCAACTGCTGGTAGATCGGCTCGGCTTCGGCCAGACGGCCCGCCTGCAAGCGGCGGCGGGCCTCGTTCAGAGCTTCATCGAAGGTCGCCAACGCCGACGACTCCCCTGGTCGGTTCGACTTCAGGAATCACACGCTCATGCAAGCGTGAGCATGCCCCCGACAGATCCGATGCCTACCGCGTGGGGCGGGGCTGCTCGGGCATCGAGGCGATCCACTCGCGAATCAAATCCACGCCTTCGGTGTGAATCAACCGCTTGCCCAACTCCGGCATCATGATGCCCGCGTCGGTCGAGGTGAGGCGATACATAAAGATCGACTCTTCGGGGTGGGCCGGGTAGATGTCGAAGTCGAATCCGCCGGCGCCGCGTCCGGCCGCCACTGCCGTCTTGAAGACACCGTACTTGTTCGGCTGATCCTGGCTGGCGGTCAAGTCGAGCCCCGCGTTGCGGGCCGCGCCGCCGGGATTGTGGCAGTGGGCGCAGTTGATTTCCAACCAGGCCCGGGCCCGCTCGTCGAGCGATCCGCTGTGGGGATCGTCCCACACGGCCAGCTTGGGCGCTGCGGAGGGCTGCGGAGCATCGGCAAGCGCGCCCAGCCGCGTCCAGTGGGCCAGTTGGTTTTCGGTGCCGTCGTCGTAAACGAAATCCTTGTTGAGATGCCGGGCCTTGGGACCCAGCGGAACCAGCCTGCCGCTCTGCTCGTGGCAGCCCTTGCACTGGTTGGCGTTGGGAATGATGTAGTTGTTCGTGCGCTCCTCGCCGTGCTCGTCGACCCAACTCACGTCGATCAGGTCGCCGGCCACCTCGAGCGTGGCGTCGGTCTGCTCTTCGTTCCAGATGTACGGCAGGCCGACCCAGCCGTCGGGTTCATGCTTCAGAATGCGCGTCTCGAGCAGCCGGCGGCCCTTCGAAGGGTCGCGGGCATCGACCGGGTAGCCAAACGTCTTGGCAATGACCGTGCCGAGGGGAAAGTCGAACTCGTCGACCTCGTGGTACGTGGCCGCTTCGCCCTCGGGCAGTTTGACGAAGCGGAACTTCTCCGCGTAGTCGGTAAACAGCGGCGAGTTCAGGTCGTACGGAATGACGCCTGCGGCCGCCTTTTGGGCATTGGCCGCGCCCTGGAACAGACCGTATTCGGAAAGCTTCTCGGGATGCGCAGGCGCGGTTTCCACGGGCGTGGAAGTGCCGCAGCCGGCGGCGCCGACCGTGAGGGCCAGCGCCGCCAGCCAGCAGATGCGATTGGATTTCATGAAAGCACGCGAGGCACGAAACGTGCCGGATAGGACGTCAGTTGACTCCGGCGATCTTCACCGGTTCCAGCTTGGGGATCTCCCCTTCGTAGGGTTTCAGATCGGTGCTGATCTCGCCCGGCTTAGGAGCCGTGGGATCGCTGAGGTCGATTCCCGCAAAATCGAAATTCACAAAGTCGGCATCGCCGTTGTCGCGGATGCGAATGGCGATTTCCGGCGGCAGCTTGCCGTCGACCGCTTTTTCGGGGTCGATCACGCCGTCGTACACGATGTCGGGCAGCGTCTCGGCGCCGATCAGGCCGGCGATCAGCTCGCCCAACTTCCCGCCCGGCTGGCCGCCATTGTCCTTGAAGTTGTTGTCGTGGATGAAAATCGCTTCGCAGTACGGGTCGTATCCCTTGTCCTTCTCGAAGGGACGCGTGGTGACCAGGTAGCTGCAAATCGACAGGCCGCAGTTCTGGTTGTTGGCGATCTCGTTGTTGAACACCTCGACCTGGCGATTGGCCAGAATCATTACGCCGGTTCCCGGCGGAACGTTCGCCACGGTGTTACCCGGGGGAGCGAAATTCTCGTGGTTGTTCTCGACCACTTCGTTGTCGTACACGCGGCAGTTGCGTCCGACCTTCAACTCCAGCCCCGGCAACGAAAAGACGAGGATGCCGCCAGTGTTGTGCGTGGCCACGTTCTCGTAGACGTCGGCGTTAACCGAGTTCTCGATCTCGATGCCGGCCACGTTGTGCTCGGCCCGGTTGTGGCGCACGATGATGTTTTCCGACTGGCCGACGTAGATGCCGGCGTCCGAAGCGTCGGTCGCGATGCACTTCTCGATGAGCACGTTCTTGCACAGCACCGGATACAGGCCGTAGGCGCCGTTCTCGGTCTTGGGTCCGCCGCTCCAACTGGTGCGCACGCCGCGCAGCGTGAGCCCGTCGCAGCCGGTGATCTTGATGGCGTCGCCCTTGGCGTCCACGACGGCCAGATCTTCGATCGTGCACTTCTTCTTGCTGGTGATCGACAGGCCTTCGCCGCCGGTGCCTTGCTTCTGGCTGGCGAACGACAGGATGGTCTTGTCCTCGCCCTGTCCGCGGATCGTGATCTCGTCGACGCTGCACGACAGCGTGGAACCGAACTCGAAGGTGCCTTCGCCGAACTCGATCACGTCGCCGGCCTTGGCGTTGATCATCGCGGTCTGGGCTTTCTTCTGGGCGTCGTCGCCGGGAGCGATCTTGGTGACGTTGCCGCTTTCGCTTTCGCCGGCTTGCTCCGAGGGCTTGACGCAGCCGGCCAGTGCCAGGGCGCCACAGACAACCAATACCAGATGCAGTCGAGACGTGTGCACGGCCAACCTCCTCGAGAAATCAGAAAGTCGAACGGGCGACGGGAGCACCAGGCACCGCCTGCGTGGCCGATCGCGCTCTCAGGTTCGGACAGGAAAACGTGCCCCCCATTATAGCCGAGTTTCAGCCGTTGCCCAGCAGTGCCACGCAAAGCGTTGTGCTGAGTCCGGCGGCCGGCGTTTGCGGACGTCCCCCGGGCTGCTTATGCTTGGCACGCTGCGTTCTCGTCCATTCCCCCGCGGAGACCCCACCCGATGACTACCCGTGCTCTCGTGCTCTCGACCCTGTTCCTGTTGGCCTCGACGGCCGTCTTCTGCGGCGTCTTGAACCGTGCCGGCGCGGCCGAAAAGGCCGGCAGCGTGCTGCGGCACGTCGTGCTGTTTAAGTTCAAAGACGGCACCAGCGACGAGCAGGTCGCCGAGGTGGTCCAAGCCTTCAAGGCCCTGCCGGACAAGATCGACGTCATCGAGGACTTCGAATACGGCACCGATGTGAGCGTCGAAAACCGGGCTGCCGGGTTCACGCACTGCTTCTTCGTCACCTTCGCCGACGAAGCGGCCCGCGACGCGTACCTGCCGCACCCGGCGCACAAGCAGTTCGGCGCGCTGGTGGGTCCGCTGTTGGACAAGGTGCTGGTGGTCGACTACCACACGAAGCGCTAGCGTCGCGGTGCGTGTAGACGACGTTGTGCGGACGGGCAGAGCGGTGCTCGGCTAGCGCACGAGGATCGTGTCCTCGAGTTCGGCGCTCGCCTCCGGCTCCGGCTTGCGGTACAAGTTCATCCGCGTCGGAAGGTCGCGGTGCTCGTCGGCAATCTCGCGCATCTCGGGCAAGTGGCCGAGGAACAGTTCGAGCAATTCCGGCTCGAAGTGCGAGCCGGACTTCTCGAGCATGATCGACAGCGCCTGCGCCTCGGAGAGCGCCGGACGATAGATGCGGCCGTGCGTCAGAGCGTCGTACACGTCGACGATACCCACGATGCGTGCCGCCACGGGAATTTCCTCGCCCGCGAGTCCGGCGGGGTAGCCCTTGCCGTTCCACTTTTCGTGATGGCAGAGGGCGATCGTGCGGGCCAATTGCAGCACGGCCGACTGGCTGCCGCCGAGAATCTCGGCGCCGATCACCGTGTGCTGCTTCATGATCTCGAATTCCTCGAGCGTCAGCCGGCCGGGTTTCTGCAGGATCGCGTCGGGAATGCCGATCTTGCCCACGTCGTGCATCGGCGCGGCCAGCCGCATGTCGGCGCATTCGCTATCGCTCCACCCGGCGGCGCGGGCCAACAGCTCGCTGAGCAGGCCGGTGCGTTTGACGTGCCCGCCGGTCTCGACGTCGCGATAAGTGCTGGCCGAAACGAGGCGATAGATGACTTCCTCGTAGGCTCGGCGCAGCTCGCGCGTCTGCCGGCCCACGCGATCTTCCAGCCGGAGCGTGTAGTTGCGCTTGTCGATGAGCAGACTGCGGCGTTCAAGTCCACGGCGGACTTCGAATCGCAATACCTCGCGCGGCACCGGCTTGATCAGGTAGCCGCAGGCCCCGCTGGTCAACGCGGCAATCGCCGTGTCGGCATCGCCTTCGCCGGTAAGCATGACCACCGCCGTGTCGGGATGCTGCTCGACGACGTGGTGCAGCAGGTCGAAGCCGGAAACGTCGGGCATCGAAATGTCGAGCGTTGCCAGGCCGATGTTGTGGGCCTCGAGTAGCCTGCGGGCCTCGGTGCCGTCGCCGGCCGCGAATACCTCGTAGCCCTCGTCCCGGAGCCAACGCGACAGGAGCTCGCGCACCTGCTGCTCGTCGTCGACGATGAGAATCTTGGATGGTTTGCCCACAGGCTCCTGCATGATGTCTCCCTTGTGGAGGCGCACGGCGGCCGGGGCAGGGCCTACGCGAAGGTGTGAAGCGTTCCGCACGAGGTCGTGCATGTGCATGCCTCGACGGTTGAACTATACGGCGCGGATTTTGGCTGTCGGGCGATCAGCGCGGCCGTCTCGGAACGCGCGCCGGCCACGCTCCCGAAAGAGGCGCGCGACCCGAACGACCGTTACAGTCCAACGCTCGCCGCTCGGGCCGGGCGAACCAGCGCGTGCTCTGGTGACACATGCCCCTAGCCGAAACCGACTTGATTCGAGGCGCGGCGGAGCATGCGGCGCGGCACGCGGGCCAGCGCAATCAGCGGAGAACGGCGAATCGCGTCGCTGAGATGCCACCAGACACGGCGGCCGGCAGCCACGGCCGCGGGCACGTCGATCGCGCCGCTGGACACGTGAATGACTCCGCTCTCGAAGCGATTTTTATACTCCTCGCCGCCGGTGCCCAAGTCGATGCGGCGAATGCCCAGTTCCGGCGCGGCGCGCATCATCTCGATTAAGTGCACGATGCCGGGCGAGTGCGCCTGCAGCTCTCGATCGAAGGCGCAAAACCAGGGGTGCCAGACGTCGCGCGACCGCATGCCCACGTCGATGGCGGCGATCCGGTCGCCCGCATAGAGGACGGCGACCAGGGCTGAGAAATCGTTCGACTCCATCTGGGCAATCGTCTTGAGCAGATCCACGACCCACTTGGATTTCAACACGTTGGGCACGTTGCTGCGGCGGTACTGGTCGGCCTTCCACCGCAGGCAGGTCTCGACCACCTCCAAGTCGGGCACGTGCGGATCGAATCGCAGGGGGCCGACCGCGCGCTCGAGGTTGCGGACCTTCTTGCGGTGCGTCTTGAGAAGCCGCTTCCCGTTTTCGCGCCCGTCGATATAGGCCTCGAAGCCCTCGCTCAGGTCGATATAGGGCGACTGATCCTCGCGGCGCACAAACGGCTCGGCCGACGAGTGCGTGCTCAACAGCTTCTCGAACGTCCAACTACGCAGCCCGGCAGCGCGGACAACTTCGCTGAGGTCGACCGGAGTGCCGGGCGAACGGATCACGGCGTGCACGTCGGAGAGCTTGCAGCCCAGCGGTCGGCCCGAGTTCCAGGCCGTGCGATGAAACGGCAGAAACCCGACCGGGCGACCGTTCTCGCGGAGCACCGCCACTTCGACGTCTTGGCGCGCCGCGTTGACGGCCCGGGCGAATTCCGGCCGGAAGTAGGGACTTGCCAGCGTTGGATTGCCGCGCTGGATGCGGTCCCAGACTTCGAACTCGCTGTCGCTGAGGCCGTCAAACGGTACAGTGAAAATGTTCATCGTCAGCGATTCTCCTCGCCTGTTGCATCGCCCTGTTGGCTCAAGACACCTGTTCGCCAGAGAATGGCCACGCGTACGACCAGACCGGCAGCAATTCCAAGCAACGTGGCCACCGCCGCCCCGAGCACCCCGGCCCTGAAAATCAACAGCGCGGCGGCTGTCAGCGTTGTCGCGGCACAAGCGACGTCCGCGACAAAGTTCGAGCGGGGGTTGTCGATGGCCCACAGTCCCATGCCGACCACCATTCCCACGCCGTTGAGCGTGGCGCCAACGGCCAATGCCACGAGAATGGGTCCGCAGCCGTGAAAGTTCTCGCCGTAGAGGGCCACGGCCAGCGGCTCGCCCACGAAAAACAGCGCCAGGCTGATGCTCCCCAGCACGACCACCAGCAACGTCGCGGCGCGCCTGAGCACGCGGGCAAGCCCCGGCGGTCCCTCCTCGACGTACGCCTCGGCGGCCTGCGGCATCAGTAGATTGGCCATCCCCGAGATGAACACGTTGGCCACGCCGACCAGCGTGGTGCAGGCCCCGAGGATGCCGGTGGCCGCGGTGTCGATGATCACCGTCACCAGCCACGGCATGACATACGGCACGGTGTTGCCCACCAGGTAGCTGCGCAGCGACCACTTGGCGAACGACCAGCTCCGAGACCAGTCGGGCCAGATGCGCGACCGCCGCAGCGAAATTGGTGTGGACTGCATGGCGTACCAGGCGCTGGCCACGAGCGCGGCCCCGGCGATGACGGCGAAGATCGTGCCCACCGACAGGCGTCCGTAGTAGGCCAGCAGCAGCAGTCCGCCGAGTTGAAGAACGGCCACGGTCGCGTCGATGGCGATGGCCGTCGTGACTTGCAGGTCCGCCAGCACGAAACGGCGCACGCCGTCGCGCAACAGGACGAACGGTGTGACCCAAACCAAGACCCAAAGCGCCGGCGATAGCTCGCTGGCTCCCGCGGCCGTCAGGGCCGCGGCGGCCACGAGCATGAGGCCCACGGCAGCAGCCGTCAGCAGCAGGTGGTGCACCCACGAGCTGCCGAGGTACGAGGCCAGATCGAGCCCCCGATGGCGCTTGGAGTAGATCGTGTAGGGGCACGCAATCAGGTTGTCTTGAATCCCGGAAGCGACTACCACGATGCTCAGCGCGAGGTAATACAAACCGAGCTGCGAGGGCGTGCACGTGCGGCCGATGATGACGGCCGTAACGAACGTCGTGCCGCTGACCAGGGCCTGGTCGAACAGCGCTTGCGACGTGACCGCAACCTGCGCCCAGCGATGGCCGAGCCGTCGCAGGGAGGCGAGTTGGAGCGGAGCACGGCCGCTGGTCGTGTTGGCGCGGTCGGAAGGTTCGATCACTATGGCTCGCGAGCGAAGGCTGGTGCGATTGGCGGTACGAAGCACAGCCTCACCGGTCCACCGGCAAGAGGGTTCACTCATTCGCAAGTGACGTGCCGCGCGCACGGAAGCGACGAATCCGCTTTCTTCGCCGAGCCGTTGCGAACCCCATGTTTGCCTGCGGCAACATGCATCCTGGCCGTGTTGCCCGAAGGCAACATCGCCCACGCTTGCCAGCCCCGGCCGCAAGGTTTGCAATCACCAGGAGGCTCGGCTACTTTGGGGGCGGCATGCCTTGGCGGCCGGGCGCCGAGGACCCCTTCTGCCACGTTCTCGATGCATTGGAGCGCAGCCATGCAGCCGTTCGATCGTTTGCCAGGCGTCCGTCATGCGATGATTCCTCTCCTGCTGCTCGCCGTGGCCGCGGTGCCGAGCGCACGAGCGGCCGATTCGCCGCTAAAGATCGACACCGGCAAGATCCAGGGCACGCGTGCCGGCGACGACGTGCGCGTCTACAAGGGCATTCCGTATGCGGCCCCGCCGGTCGGCAAGCGGCGCTGGCAGCCGCCCGAGCGGCCCGAAAGCTGGCAGGGCGTGCGCCAGTGCACCGAGTTCTCGCCCGTCTGCCCGCAGATGCCGTATCCCGAGGATTCGATCTATGCCGCGCCTCCCCAGCCGCAGAGCGAGGACTGCCTGTACCTCAACGTCTGGACGCCGGCCGAGAACGCCGATGCCAGGCTGCCGGTGATGGTCTGGATTCACGGCGGAGCGTTGACCCGCGGCAGCGGTTCGCGCGAACTGTACGACGGCACGCGGCTCGCCCGCCGCGGCGTGGTGCTGGTGACGATCAACTATCGGCTGGGCCCCTTCGGCTTCCTCGCGCATCCGGCACTGAGCGAAGAGTCTTCGCACGACTCGAGCGGCAACTACGGCATCCTGGATCAGATCGCGGCGCTCGAGTGGGTGCAGCGCAACATCGCGGCCTTTGGCGGCGATCCCGATCGGGTCACGATCTTCGGCGAGTCGGCCGGTTCCTGGAGCGTTTGTGCGTTGGTGGCCACGCCGCTGGCCAAGGGGCTGTTCCATCGCGCCATCGGGCAGAGCGGCGGCTGCTTCTCGCCGATGCACGAGTTGAGCCAAGAGCGTTACGGGTTCCCCGCGGCCGAGGAGTTGGGGCAGCGGCTGACGAAGCACCTGGAATGCGACTCGGCCGACGATCCGCTCGCTGCCATGCGCGAGAAATCGCCCGAGGAGATTCTGGCCGCGGTCGACAAGGACGCGTCGCTGTCGCGCGCCCGGGCCAACGTCGACGGCTGGGTATTTCCCGAGCAGATTTTCAACATCTATGCCGAGGGCAAGCAGAACCGGGTGGCCGCCATCGTCGGGTCGAACGCCGACGAAGGCACGGCATTTGTCTCCTCGTCGCTGCCCAATTCGACGAGCCTGTTCGAGGCGCTGGCCGAGCGCAAGTTCGGCGATCTGGCCGATCGGGCCTTGGAGGTGTATCCCGTCACCAGCGACAGCGACGTGCGCGATGCGCTGCTGCACTCGATGCGCGATGAGATCTTCACGTGGGAGATGCGCACCTGGGCCCGCATGATGCGCAAAGCCGACCTGCCGGCCTATCTCTACTATTTCACGCGCGTTCCGCCCCGGCCGGAGTCCGACAAGCTGGGTGCCTACCACGCGGCCGAAATCGTCTACGTGTTCGACAACCTGCACCTGCTGCCATGGGAGAGCGACGAGACCGACGCGGCGCTGGCCGACGCCATGGCCTCGGCCTGGGTGCGCTTTGCCGCCAGCGGCGACCCCAACGGCGGATCGCTCCCCACGTGGAAGGTTTACGACATCGAGGCCGCCCCACACCTGGTGTTCGGAGACCAGGTCGAACCGGGCCACCACCTGCTCGAGGCGGAGTGCGACTTTTTCGACGAGTACTTTGCCGGAAAACGCTCGGAGTAGCGAAGGCGCAACTGGTGTTTGACGCGGGGCGTCGAGGACCTATTCTTGCGCGAGTGCGTTGCGGCCGGTTGGCGCCGCGGCGCTCGATCGTTCTCGCCGCCTCCGCTGGACACGAACCGCCATGCTCTGCCGGCTTCGATGGGCCCTCTGCCACCTGCTGCTGTCGGCCGCGATGCTACCGGCCGTGACCGCCGCCGCGGATCCCCTCGTGGTGCGGATCGAAGAGGATTGGGAAATGATCGTGGCCAACCCGGCTCCCCGGGCGCCGGCGCCGCAGATCACTACGACCATGTCGCTCTACGGGCAACTGGCCCATCCGCGGTTCGACTTCACGCTCAATCCCGGCGGCCGGCCCGCCAAGTCGAGCGGCGGACTGCAAGTGCGCGTGACGCAGAGCAGCGCCGGGCGGCCGCTGGTGCGCCGGGCTCGCACCGGCAAGCCGTTGCGGCAAGCGGGCGAGACGGTCACCTGGACGCAGGTGCTGGCCGTCGGGCGGGGCAAGGTCACCTATGCAATCAAGAACGGGCGCTCGCAAACGTGGGGCGATTTCGGCAGCGAGGACAAACTGTCGGTGACCATTCCCGCGCCGGTGGCCAACCTCAACCAGTACGACGCCGATTTGTCGCTGCTCAGCTCCGGCCTGTCGGGCGTCGTGCTCGGCCCCCCGCGAGTCCACAGGCTGTCGCTGGTTGAAGTGCGCGCGTATACCCCTGAGGGGCTGCTATCGCGCGACGACTCGCCGGTGGTCGTCTACGAGCGCTAGCCCGGCTCTGCGATCGGCCCGCGCTGCCCGCTGGCGAGGCCGCCCTCAGGCGTTATAATTCCTTGCCTGTCTCGCCTTCGCCCGGCACGCCGTTCGATCCAAGTCGCCAGCCTGAAAAGGGACCTTCTATGCTCCTGACGTTCCACCCTGTTGACGCCTTCCGCGACGACTCGTTGGGCACGGTACCGCTCATCGTGGCCGAGGCCGATGACGACGAAGAGAAGGACGACGACGATTCCGACTCCGACGACGACTCGGAAGACGCTGACGACGACGAGATGGAGGCGCCCGTCGAGCCGATCCGCCACATCGACGATTTCGACGAGGACGACTTCGACGACGACTTCGACGATGACTTCGAGGAAGAGCTCGAGGAAGAGGAAGAGCTCAGCGCCCTGACCGACGAAGACAACAAGCGCGACGACTTCGACGCGGACTGACGCGCGCTGGCAGCGATGCCCGGCCGCACTGTCTGGCCCGCGAATCCGGCCCGTTTTTGATGTTCTTGACGACGAGCCGGCGGCGTCGGCAGCCCGCGCCCGATAGCTCCACGGCGTCGTGTGCCTCACCCCGCCGGCGCGACTGGCACGCGGCCGCCGCGTGAATTAGACTCCATGCTTGAGGTGCTCGAAGACGTGCACCGCAGGTTCCCGCCCACCTTTCCCGCCGCTCCCGTTGGCGAAGGAGAAGTCGCGTGCCCTCACGAATCGTGCGATCGGCGTGTTTTCTTGTCGCGCTGGCCCTTTGCTGCCACTCGGCCCGCTCGGCAGAGCCGTTTTCGCTGTCCGACGGCGACCGCGTCGTCCTGCTGGGAAGCACGTTCATCGAGCGGGCGCAAACGCACGGCTACCTCGAGGCGGCGCTGGCCAGCCGCTTTCACGGCGCCAACCTCGAGTTTCGCAATCTCGGCTGGAGCGGCGACAACGTGTTCGGCGAGGCGCGGGCCGGCTTCGGCGACGTCGCCCACGGCTTCGAACAGTTGCAGAAACATGTGGCGGAAATCCAACCCACGGTGATCTTGCTGGCCTACGGAGCGAACGAGTCGTTCGCCGGCAAGCCGGGTCTCGACAAGTTTCGCGCGGGCCTCGACGCGCTGCTGGCCGCGCTCGACAAGACCGGCGCTCAAATCGTGTTCGTCGGGCCCCCGCCGCACGAGGACCTGGGCCGTCCGCTGCCCGACCCGAAAGCCCACAACGAAGACCTCAAGCTGTACAGCCAGGCGATCGCCGACGTCGCGAAGCGCCGCGGCGATCGGTTTGTCGATCTGCTCAAGCTCGAGGCGGGCAAGCTTTCGCCCCCCTCGGACGTTCCGCTCACCGACAACGGCATCCATCTCACGGCGCACGGCTACTGGCGAGCAGCCCCGGTGATCGAACAACTGCTGGGGCTACCCCAGCGCGAGTGGCAGGTGGAAATCGACACTCGCGATGCCAACATGCAGGCCCGGGGCACGCTATTGCGCGATGCCCGCTTCGAAGACAATACGATTGCCTTCCGAGCCCGCGACGAACAGCTTCCCTTGCCGCCGGCACCGGAGAACGCTCCCGTAGGCGCCACGCTCAGCAGTCGCGTGCTGCGCGTATTCGATCTGCCGCCCGGCGAGTTTGCCCTGGAGATCGACGGCACGTCCGTGGCCACCGGTAACCAACTCGACTGGGCCGACGGCATCACGATCACCCGCGGGCCCGAGTTCGATCAGGCCGAGAAGCTGCGGCAGACCATTCTGGAGAAGAACGTGCTGTACTTTCACCGCTGGCGGCCGCAGAACGTGACGTACCTGTTCGGCTTCCGCAAGCACGAGCAGGGGCAGAACGCCGTGGAGATCCCGCGCTTCGATCCGCTGGTCGCCGCCCGCGACGAGGCGATCCACACGCTGGCGATTCCGGCGGAACACGAATACCAACTTCGCAAGGTGGACAACTGATGATAAACGGCGCACCGATGGATGCCGCTGCCCGAGGCGCGTGGCGGCTGCTCCTGCTGCTGGCATTGCTCACGCTACCGGCAACTGCCCGCGGGCAACGCGATCTGAAGGTGATTCCCGATCCCGATCCGGAGCTCGAGCGGCAGTCGTTCGAGTTGGCCGACGGGCTGGAAGTGAACCTGTACGCCGCCGATCCGCGCATCGCCAAGCCGATCCACATCAACTTCGACGAGCAGGGGCGGCTGTGGATCGCGTCCAGCGAAGTCTACCCGCACGTCAAGCCGGGTCAGGAGGCGAGCGACAGGATCCTGGTGGTCGAAGATGCCGACGGAGACGGCCAGGCCGATAAGACCACGGTGTTTACCGACGGGCTGCTGATTCCCACCGGCGTACTGCCCGGCGACGGCGGGGCTTACGTGGCCAACAGCACCGAGCTGTTGCACCTGAAAGACACCGACGGCGACGGCCGCGCCGACCAGCGCCGCGTGGTGCTCTCGGGCTTCGGCACCGAAGACACCCACCACATCATCCACACGTTCCGCTGGGGACCCGACGGGATGATGTACTTCAACCAGTCGATCTACATCCACAGCCACATCGAAACGCCCTGGGGCGTGCGCCGGCTCAACAGCGGCGGCATCTGGCAATTCCGTCCTGAGACCATGCAGCTCGAAGTCTTCGCCCGCGGGCTGTGCAATCCCTGGGGGCACGTGTTCGACTACTGGGGCCAGTCGTTTGCCACCGACGGTGCCGGCGGCGAAGGCATCAACTACGTGTTTCCCGGCGTGACGATGTTCACCTACGCCGGCGCCAAACGCGTGCTGAAGGGACTCAATCCCGGCAGCCCGAAGCATTGCGGACTGGAAGTAATCAGCGGCCGCCACTTTCCCGAGGACTGGCAAGGCAGCCTGGTGACCAACGACTTTCGCGCGCACCGGGTGTGCCGCTTCACGCTCACCGAGACCGGCGCCGGCTACGCCTCGCGCGAGGAGACCGAGCTGATCAAGACGAAGCATGGGGCGTTTCGCCCGGTCGACGTGAAGATGGGTCCCGACGGGGCCCTGTATATCGCCGATTGGTACAACCCGATCATCCAGCACGGCGAAGTCGACTTTCGCGACGAGCGGCGCGATCACACCCACGGCCGGATTTGGCGGGTCACCTTCAAAGACCGCCCGCTGGTCGAGCCGCCGGAGCTGGTCGACGCGTCGATTGACGATCTGCTCGACATGCTGGCGTTGCCGGAAGAATTCACCCGGCAGCACGCCAAGCTGCAACTCAAGGCTCGCGGGGCCAGCGAAGTGTTGCCGAAGTTGGCGATGTGGATCGACGCCATCGATCCGGAGGATCCGCAGGCGGAACATCTTCGGCTGGAAGCTTTGTGGACATATCAGTCGCTCGACATGGCCGAACCGGCACTGGTCGAAGCACTGGTGTCGTCCGAAGATCACCACGTGCGGGCGGCCGCCACGCGCGTGTTGGCCGCCTGGCACAAGCGCGTGCCGCATGCCTCGGCGCTATTGGCTCGCGGTGCCGAGGACGAACACCCGCAAGTGCGGCTCGAATCTGTGCGCGGACTGGCGCAACTAGGCACGGCCGAAGCCGCCGTCGCCGCGCTTCGCGCGCTCGACTACCCGATGGATCGTTTCCTGGATCACGCATTGTGGTTGACGGTCACCGACTTGCAGCCCTACTGGTTGCCGGCACTCGAAGCCGGCGAGATCGATTTCGGCGGCAACCCGCGCCACTTGGCGTATGCGTTGGAAGCCGCGGGCTCGCCGCGCGTGGTGCAGCCGCTGGTGGAATTGCTTGCCAGCGACAAGCTCGACCCCCAGCGACGTCAGAGCGTGTTGATGCTCGTGGCCGCGTTGGGCGAGCCTGCGCATCTGCAGATGGTGCTCAAGCAAGCGCTCGACACGAAGCTTTCGCCCGACGACCGTGCGGCCCTGTTTCACTCGCTGACCGATGCGGCCCGCAAGCGCAAGGCGCGGCCCGAGGGCGATCTTTCGGTCGTGTCGGCAGCGATGAAGGAGGACCACGAACCGCTGCGGATCGCGGCGATGGAGGCGGCCGGCCTGTGGGGCGTGGAATCGCTGCGCGAGGAACTGCACGAAACGGCAGCCGCGGCCGACACGTCCGATCCGGTGCGCGAAGCGGCGCTTGCCAGCCTCGCCTCGCTGGGTGGATCGAGCGCCGAGCTGCTCGAAGAGCTGTGCGATTCGGACCAGCCAAACGAGATCCGCTCTAGGGCGATCGCCGCTCTGGCCGGGCTCGACGTGCGGGCGGCCGCGACCGAGTTGATCTCCTATCTTAAGGACCAGCCCAAGGCCGATCCCGCGCCGATCGTGCTGGCCATTCTCGACCGCCAGCAGGGCGCCGCGGCGCTATCCGAGGCCGCCAGCGGTCAGACCCTGCCGGCCGACGCGGCGAAGTTGGCCGTGCGGGCGGTGCGATCCGCCGCTCGGGAAGAGCCTAGTGTGGTCGCGGCACTCAGCACCGCCGGCGGCATCACCACGCCCAAGCGTTCGCTTTCGCCCGACGAGTTGCAGGCGTTCGTGGCCGACGTGGCCGAAAAGGGTGACGCCCGGCGCGGCGAAGCCGTCTTCCGGCGCACCGAGCAAGCTTGTTTGAAGTGCCATGCGATCGCCGGGGCAGGGGGGCGCGTCGGTCCTGACCTGGTTTCCATCGGCGCCAGTGCCCAGGTCGACTATCTGGTCGAGTCGATTCTCGATCCCAGCGCCAAGATCAAGGAGAACTACCACTCGCTGATCGTCGTGGCCGATGGGCTGATTACCACCGGCGTCAAGCTCCGCGAGACCGATAGCGAACTGGTGCTGCGCGACGCCGAGGACCGCGAAGTGGCGATTCCGCTGGACGCCATCGAAGCCAAGAAGGAGGGCGGCTCGATCATGCCCGTGGGCCTGGCCGACGAGTTGACCCGCGACGAGTTGGTCGACCTGGTGCGATTCCTGTCGGAATTGGGCAAGGTGGGGCCGTATGCCGTCGGCAAGCAACGCGTCGCACGGCGGTGGCAAGCCCTGCTGCCAGGCCCCGCCGCGGAGAAAGCGCTCGCTGGAAACGAGCTATCGCCCGAGGGTTTGGAGGTTGCGAAATGGGCCAGCGTCTATAGCGAAGTTTCCGGCGAGGTGCCCAGCGAAGCGATCCCCGCAATCGAGTCCGATCCGCCGCGCCGCGTCGTGCGGTGCGAGGTCGACGTCGCCGCGGCCGGCGACGGAAAGCTGATCGTGAGCGGGCCGGTCGAGCAAGCCTGGCTCGACGACAACGCGCTGCCGGCCGGGAACGAGATTCCCATCGAGGTTTCGCCGGGCGTGCACACGATTACGCTAGTGCTCGACGGCAAGCGCTCCGACGACTTGCGGCTGGAGCTGGCCGACGGCGAGGGCGCGGCCCTGGCGGCGCAGTTCGTCGGAGGCAAGTAAGTGTCCGACTCCACGCCCGGGGTGCCAGCGCGGCCGGGATTCCTGTTTGTCACTTGCCAGAATGGGGCCGAACGGGCGCTCAAGGCCGAGGTGGCTCGCCTGCAGCCCGACTTTCGCTTTGCATTTTCGCGGGGCGGCTTTCTCACGTTCAAGATTGCCCCCGACCGCCGCCTGGCCGACGATTTCAAGTTCGATTCGGTGTTCGCCCGAGCGCAGGGGTTCTCGTTGGGGAGCGTCCAAGCTCCGTCGCTCGAGGAAGGCGCTGCGGCGTTCTGGCAGGCCGCCGGCGAGCATGGCGGCGCAAAAGACTTCGACGCGTTGCACGTCTGGCAGCGCGACCTGGCGGCAGTCGGCTATCGCGGCTTCGAGCCGCATGTGACGCCCGCTGCGCTTGCGGCCCAGGATGCGCTGCTGCGGCAGCGTCAGGATGCCGGCGGCCAGGCGCTGTCGCGCGTGGCCGAGCCGGGGCAGCTTGTGCTCGATTGCGTGCTGGTTGAGCCGCACGAGTGGTGGGTTGGCTTTCATCGCGCGGCGGCCGACGACGACTCCTGCTTTCCGGGCGGAATCCGCGACTTGAGCATGCCGGAGCACGCGGTGTCGCGGGCGTACGTGAAGATGGAGGAAGCGCTGCGTTGGTCGGGCCTACCCATTCAGTCAGGAGAGACTTGTGCTGAAATCGGCTGCTCGCCGGGCGGAGCGAGCCAGTGCCTGCTCGACCATGGGCTGGCGGTGATGGGCATCGATCCGGCGCAGGTCGACCAGCGCGTCACGGCGCATCCTAAGTTTCGACACTTGCGGATGCGCGGCGCGGAAGTGCGGCGGCGCGAGTTTCGCGGTGTCGATTGGCTGGCGGCCGACATGAATGTGGCCCCGCGGTACACGCTGGATACGGTCGAGGCAATCGTCACGCACGCCAGCGTGCGCGTCCGGGGCCTGCTGCTCACGCTGAAGCTGCTCGATTGGAATATGGCCGAGGAAATCCCCGCCTATCTCGAGCGCGTGCGCGGCTGGGGATATTCGCACGTGCGGGCGCGGCAACTGGCACACAATCGACGCGAGTTCTGCGTGGCCGCGTTGCGTCGCAAGCGCGCCGTTCGATGATCGCGCCCGCGCCGGTTCAATAGTCGTACCAGACGCCGATGCCGACTTGCTGCTCGAACTGTGCGTACGGCTCGAAGTGTGTGAACTCGTACTGCGTGGGCGCTCCGTTGATGTACTCGACGCCCACGCGGAAGGTGCGCATCGCCGGGCCGCCGCGCCATTGCCAGCCGGCCTGAACGACCCAGTACCCGCCGAAGTTGAGCTCCTCGCGCAGATTGCCGTACATGGCGGCAAACGGGGCCCCGCCGATCACGGCCGGGCTGTAGTCGAAGCCGAACTGAAACTCGAACGGCTCGGAACCGCCGCCGATGACGAAGGCGTAGTCCATCTCGGCGTAAAGCCGCAGGTTCTCGGTATAGAAATACCCGACGGCAAACATCCAGGAATCGCGGATGTAGTTGCTGCGATCGAGCGTACCGGTGATGACCATGAACTCGTCGCCCAGGTGCGCGCTTAGGTGCGAGTAGCCGGTTTTGAACTGCCAGTTGCCGTTGGCGTACACCAGCGGGATGCCGACCCGATAGTCGCACGAGATCAGCGGCGAGCTTTCGCGCGTGGGCCACAGCCGCGGCATGGCGGCTCCCTCGAACTGGACCTCCCAACCTTCGGGGCGATAGGCGTTGGGCGTGCCATAGCGGAGCAGGGAAACCCGTCCGCCGAGCGTCGAGTCCCAGATTGTGCCCCAGGCCGAATTGTCGGCGCTGACCAGCGCAAAGCGCGGCTCCTTGACTCCGGCCAGGTACGATCGCCAGACGAGCCCGTCGGGCAGGAACTGCGGCAACCAGGGGAGGCCCTGGCTGGGCGTGGGCCGCGTCGAGGGCCAACTCATCACGCCGTCGGGGTACCACGCCTCGTCGGCCGGCATTGCGTCGCCCGCCGGCACGTCCTCGGGGGGCCCGAGCAGGTTGGGGTCGGGCAACGGCTGCAACCGCTCGCCCGCGGCGAGGGCCGGTTGTCGTGATGCCAAAGGCAACAAGACGCACGCCGCGCATACGGCGACGAACAAACGCGCATGAGCTGAATGCATGGAGTCCGACGAGAGGGGTGCGAGGAGCGGAGGGGAACGCGAGAGGAGGTGACTGGCGAGGTGCGTCGAGCGACGCCGTGCCATAGGTGTTATCGGTCCGCTCGGTACAACCGTCTCCAGTCGCAAAATGGTTTTCTTCGCCGCTGCCGGCAAGCTGGCAAGCACGCAGCGCGTTACAGATTGCCT
>ERZ869936.918-NODE-918-length-23868-cov-19.570403_pt1 | contig 23868 bp, 33 predicted proteins | sample MGYA00520876_ERZ869936 | MGnify/ENA primary metagenome ERZ869936 (study PRJEB32218, sample SAMN09650985) | biofilter metagenome | isolation source: enrty point of leading RO module | place: Saudi Arabia: Thuwal, RO plant located on Red Sea | collected 2016-02-17 ...
GGTACCAGCCGAAACGCCCACCCGGGCGTCTGGGAAACCAACCACAGGAGATCATGATGACTTATAGTGTAACAATCCGCGAAAAAATCAAAGGCACTGAAATCACACTTACTAATTTTACGACAGTGACCAATGCAAAACTTGCGGCTGAAAGATATATCAACAAAAACGGTTTAGATGCGGGTTATACTTTTGGCCTTGCTGAAGCGTCAAAGTGTGTTCGCGAAAATCTCATTACGATTGATGTTTTTAAGAACAACAAAAATCCAGTGAAATATCGCTGGCATCCACTTCATCCGCGCTATGAACCGCATCTGGTTATTCGCGGTGGTTATTTTAGAAAGGTAGCAAACTAATGACCCAGTTCATTGCTTACTACCGCGTATCAACTCAGCGTCAGGGCCAGTCCGGACTTGGCCTTGAGGCGCAACAGTCTGCCGTCGCCGCCTTTGTGGGCGACGCCGACATCCTGTCCACGTTTACTGAGGTTGAGAGCGGCCGCAAGTGTGACCGCCCCCAGCTGGCCGAGGCACTGGCCGAGTGCAAGCGCACGGGTGCCACACTGGTCATCGCCAAGCTAGATCGTCTCGCCCGTAACGTGCATTTCATCACTGGCCTGCTTGAGAGCGGCGTCGATATCGTCGCCGCCGACATGCCCGAGGCTGACCGCACCTTCTTGCAGATGGCCGCAGTCTTTGCCGAGTGGGAAGCACGCAAGATCAGTGAGCGTACCAAGGACGCACTGAAGGCCGCGAAGGCACGCGGCACCAAGCTGGGTTCACCTAACCCGTCAGCTGGTGGTCGTGCCGCAGGCGTACTGCGTGCCGCTAAGACCGACGCCATCCGCGTGAAGGCGTGGCCGATTGTTTCCAAACTGCGTGCAGGTGGTGTCAGCCTGCGCCAGATCGCCAGCACCCTGAATGATGCTGGCATCCCGTCCGCTATGGGCAACAAGTGGCACGCCGCAACAGTCTCTAATCTTATCAAGGGAGCTTAACATGAAAAGAAAAGAGCCTATCAGGATCACTCCCTCATTCGTCGTGTTGCACGATATGGGGGAGCAGATCGAACAGGGGAAGACGGCCTACGTCTTCCCGACTGTGCAGGCCGCGCAGTCATACTGGAAGAAGCATTCCGGCCAGTCCCGCATGACTGCCTGCACCGAGCGGGTCATGCCACGCGACAAGGCGCACATGCTTGATCTCATCAACAGCTACTTGGGGTATTGAGATGGCTGATTTTATTGCGCGAGTGATCGGCTTTATCTTGATCACAATATTTTGTCTCGGATGGCTGAACATCTGGGGCGACCCCTACTACACTTGGTGGGGTGCCATTCATTACCTTGGTAACCTTTAGGAGAAAACAATGGTTGGAAAACTTACACCTGACAACATGTTGTCAGCATCACGCACGCCCGCACTGCTGGGCCTGTCACCCCACACCACGCAGAATGAACTGCTGGCTGAGATGGTGGCCCACGATCTGGGGCATGAACCCGCCAACAAGTTCTATGGCAATGAGGCCACCGGCTGGGGCGACACGCTTGAGCCTGTCATTCTGAAAGAGGCATGCCGCCGTCTCGGTATCGTCGAGGCAAACATCGACGTCGATGAGCCGTTCTTTCACGACAGCATCCATCTCGCCGCATCCCTTGATGGTATGGGCAAGGGCGTTCACAACCAGCTGACTGACGCATCGCAGGGCATCTACTGCCCGCAGGGTGGCCCGGTCGAGATAGCTGGCAAGTGGGGTTGTCTTGAAGCGAAGCTGACATCAGCCGCGCCGGAAGACCAGCCACCACCGTGGCGTGGCCCTGTCCAGTTGCAGGCGCAGATGATGGTCACGGGGTTTGAGTGGGGCGTCGTTGCTGTTTTGTACAGGGGCATCGAGCTTCGCCTGTTCGTCTATCAGGCAGACCCGGAGATGCAGAAGCGTATCGCTGATGCAGTCAATGAGTTCGAGGCGCGCCGGGTGAACGGTGACAAGTATCCTGTCGTGTCATCCGAAGATGGCAATCACGCCTATAGCCGGGTAGATGACGGTGCTGAGCCGATTGATCTGGGTGCAATGCAAGGCGCGAACCAGCTGGTCATTGCCCTGCGTGACGCCAAAGACAAAAAGGCTGAGGCCGAAGCTGAGATCAACGACGCCGAGGCCGGGCTGAAAGAGCTGATGGGAGAACATGAAGAGGCGTTCACCACCGTCGGCCTGACCGAGTACCGGGTCAAGTGGCCAATGCGGCGCACCCGCGCACAGCCGGAAAAGGTGGTGCCCGCCAAGCCTGAGACGTTCAAACGTCAGAACACCTTGACGCTCAAGGCAATCAAATCTGAATAGGGGAAGGGGGCTTCGGCCCCCTTACTTTTTTTGCTTGATGCTCTCGGCCAGCCCGCCGCCAAAGTAGAAGCCGACGATCAACAGCATAATCTCACCGATCCAAAATTCATTCAGAACTTGCCTGACCGCCTCGGTATCGCCTTTGCCTGCCAGCGTCATGCCCATCGTGATGGCAAAGCAGATTAGGAAGGTGAAGGTAAACATAAGGGCAAGGTAACGCTGGGCCAGCTTGTACGGCGCATAGCTCTGCAACAGCTGTACCTTCGACTGCGTCTTGATAGCGACCTCTTCTTCGGTCGATGTATGCATGTCGTCGATCAGCTGGATGCCCTGCTGGATCACCTCTTTACTGCCAAATAATTTCATGAGCAAAGGTAACATATCAGTAACTCCAAATGTTCGGGCGTGGTGACCCGGTGAATGTATCAAGGTGAATGAAGCGCGGCTTGCCACTGCGCTGTGCGACACCGATGCCAGTGAAACCCAGTTTAATGGCGATCTGGACTATCCTGTGGGCCTGCTGGCCATCGCAGGCTATGTCACATGCCAGACCCCGCGTATGCACGCCCGGTGCGGCTTTAGAAGCCTCTATGCTGTGCCGGGGGTCACGGTATCCTGACGTGATCTTGATCGGTTCGCCCAGCTCATCCCGGAGCTGTTGCAACAGACGCAGAAAACTATCGCGCATGTCGTTTGTCCCGGTCTCTTGGCAATCAAATTCTTCTTTTGAAAAGTTCGGGTAGCTATCCCAGTCTGCCATCAATTATCTCCATCGTGTAATTCCAGCTATCAGTCTCAATAGACGGGTCTTCAAACCTTTTCGCCTTGAGCCTCTTCGTAAATTGTTGCACCTTCTCGACGGGTAGGAATAAGACCCTTCGGTGATATATACCAACAAGCGCGACAACATCGTAATTCTCTATCGACGGTTTCTTCTTTTTCCTTGAACCAGACCCCAGCTGAAACTGGTATCTGTTGGGCTGGTTCATGTTTGCGCCTTTCACCTGAACGCGGAGAAACCTATCGCCCCGCCACGCCAGCAGATCGACGCTGTCTTGCTGGGCCATACCAACACGCCAGCCCTGCTCAAGTATTGCGGCGGCGGCAATATGTTCTGCCATCAGCCCGGTTGCTGTCTCGCCTATCCCCCTAGCGATATTTTATCCCCCGTCGTTTCCTTCCTTCGTCCGTTTCAAAAATAGGCAATGCGGCAATACAGATACCTTGCAGTCAGCGCAGTCTGGATTGCCAGCCCGCATCCCTTCATACGTCGGGAACTTGCCTTCTTTCTTTTCCCAGATTTTCTGCCACGTCATGTCGCAGTCTTTACAGTGATAATGCCCCAGCAGTTTCATATCATCCCTCGCGTTTTCATCGCCAGATATATTACCACAACCAGTATTCCCAGACCAAGGATGCAGAAGGTGGCGATCGCCAGCACCTCTAGCAAGCGTTGTATGTTTTCCTTGCGCCGCTCTTCTGCAACGGCGCGATCTTTACGGGCCTGCACCTGAAATTTGACCCAGTCATCATACAGCCCGGGACGACCGTAGAGACGCATCGCGCTTTCCAGCTCAGCCTTTTTACGCTTTATCTCTTCAAGGGCCATAAACTCTTCAAGGTCGGAGCCTTCCTTGCCGCCGACCTTGAACCAAAAGCTGTTCTTCTTTTTGATGCCCTTGCTTCTCAGCTTCTCTTCGGCATCAACCAGTGAACCGATTGCCTTGCCAGCTGACATCAAGTCACGACCGTTCTGGACGGTCTGCTTGATGACAGCGAAGGCGGCATTTGCGGCGGCGAGTTCAGCCAGCATCAGAAGACCTCCACGACTTTGGGGTCTACAGTCACAGGAATACAGTACAGCGTGGCTCTATCACGCTTGTCCATAAAATCACTATAACGATAGTTCCCGTAACGCTTTGCGAGTTCTTTCGCAAAGAAATTGCACTCGGTCACAGAATAGAAATGAAGGTTCGTTTGCACCGGGCGTCTATCATCACCGCCGCCAAGATACATAACCAATAAGAATACAGTAAGCATATATCAAAGCGGTGGACGCCCTATCATTCTTTGTTTGTCAAACTCGGCACATGTCGCAGACCAGCCCAGAAATTCACGATGTATTCTTCTATCTTCCATAATAGCGGTGAACAGCACACGTTCCGGGCACTCATCAACAATCGAATGACTGACCTCGAACTCACCGTCAAGATTAATGACCGCAACGATGAGGACAAAGAATTTCACTTCCTACTCCGAAAGATTACATAGAACCGATAGCCAATCAGAACCAGAGACCCCACAGCGACAGCGAGTGCAAGCCACTGGTTGAGCGGCTCAAGCCACATTGGGGCTGTGATGCCCGCCGCGCCGATAGGGATGTCCACGTTCTGTTTCATTGTGCGTCCTATGCGTAAGGGTTGTCACCGAGCAGATTTGTATCCCACGCCGCCTTGAGGCCATCAATGTCTGTTGCGTTTGTAATTGCTGTTGCCGCTGGCGCATCACGCAAGCTGTTCTTTTTTGTCACGCTGTTTGTCTTAGCGGTGCTGTCATCGTCTTCAAGGGCTTTCATGTAGACCACATCTTCAGCTTCGAGCAACGGCTTACGAACCTCACGGATTTTATCCTTGAAGATTTGCTTTGCTTTGTCCAAGTCCTCAGTGATTACCGTGCCTGACAACGACCACGCTTCCCGAAACAGTTTGTTGCTGGGTTGACTGGTAAGTTCATCAGCACGCTTCTCATTCCCGTCCTTGTCAACAATAATGGAAAACGGGTCTACCTTTACATAACCGTCATCATCACTCATGCCGCCACTCCTATAGTCCACGCCTCACGCCACACTCTAGTCGGTGGCAGTTGTTTCTTTGTGCAGATAACCATCTTCGGTTTGTTGCCGCTGTTCCAGTTCTCCCAGATATGTTTCGGCACAGTTGTCTGAATAAGCCACTCGACAGCTTCTTCTTCAGTGAGCGGCCCCATCGGTTCGGTAGTATCAAGCAGATGACCATTGCCCTGCTTGTGGCTTACAAAGTCTGGCTGTTGCTCATCTTCTTGTAGCTGTATCTTCACCCACGCTGGCGGCATCAAACCGCCGTGCATCAGCATCGCCATACAGTGCGGGTCTGGGTGCATCACAGCAACGGTGTCCATATCAATATCTTCATAAACCACGCAGTATTCAGTGTCGTGACGGGTTAAGTTTTCTTTTGCCCATCCGATACGGTCAATCAGCTTTGTTGTGCGCCAGTCAATCATGACAAGTCACCGTGAACCATTGTTGTGAATACCTCACTGTCCTGATAGCCGCCGTTGTTGTTTACCTGACCAATTCGATATGACCCAGCGGCATTAGACTGAATAGCATAACCATCGACTGCGGGTGAGCCAGTGATTGTCGAACAGCCGCCAATGCAGTAAGAACCGTTGTTCATGTCCCGATTGATATTTGTAGTGACGCGACCCGTTCCGTTATCTGTGATTGACGCCACGTTGTATGAATCTCGCACGGAATGTGATGGTGTCATGTCGCAGTTCAGCCAAGCCTTTGCAGAACCTTGCTGGACATCAACCTTCAAATTACCGCCGCCTTCACTATCGAGCAGTAACTGACCTGAGCCACTAAGGGTAGAAACCTCACTTCCGTTTACTGAAAAACGCATAGTGTTGTTGGTGTGGTTGTATTGTATTCGACCTACATCAGGATCATTTTCATCACCAAAGTAAATAAATGAAGAATATGCACTGTCAGCCAAAAGGCTGAGAAGGGCGTGTCTGCTTACGGAAGTAATCTGAATTGACGCATTGTCGGCGGTAGTCCCAGCGGTTGATGTTTCTTTAACCTCAAGTATAGTTCCATCAGTAAACCCAGAGGCAGAGTTTGGTGATGTTGTGCCGATGCCGACATTGCCTGACGAATCAATACGCATCTGTTCCGAACCATCAACACGGAACTTTATTGTACTGCTTGCAACCGCATTATCCTCATCCACCTCAATCCGAAGCGAGGCGTTGTCGAGGGTAATCTCGCCGTTATTGCTGGTGTTGCTATCATCAAAGCGAATGTTTGGATTGTCTGCTTCCAGCGATATCGCGCCCGTAACATCAACACCTGTGGATGAGGTTTCAAACTTTTTTGCACCGTTGTTGTAAAGTTGAACAGAGCCACCATTTGAAGCAACAAGATATGATGCAGTGTCGGCGGCATTTTTTAATTCAATATTAGTGCCTAGAACCTTCAGATTGCCTGTACCTTGGTCTGAAACATAAGAAGCAGAACCATCGTGATAAATCTGCAAGTCATCGCCAGCACCAAACTTGAGGCGGTTTACCTCTGCGCCTGAACTATCAGGAAACTCAATATTGTTGCCTGCGGTGTCCAGCACACCACCAAGCTGGGGCGTGGTGTCCTCGGAAACATTTGCGATACCAGCAGTAATAGATTGCCAAGCAGTACCATTGTAAAATTTAAGTTCATTGTCGGTGCTGTTATACGCCAGATCACCTTCATCAAGTGAAGTGGTCGGATCAGCAGAACCAACACGATAGCGTTCTGCAAAGCTGTTGACGCCTGTAATGTTCGAGGCAACAGTCGTCACGTTCGCATTATTTGTCGCAACAGTGGAGACATCGCTAGAGATGCCAGCCACAGTGGCAATGTCTGCGCTATCACCAGCTACCGTAGCAATGTCCGCACTGTCACCAGCAACCGTTGTTACATTGGCAGAGATACCAGCAACGGTGGTCACGTTTGCAGAGATGCCGGATACAGTCGAGATGTCGGATGTCACATCACCCAGCGCATCGATCTCGGTGGTGAGATCAGCAAGCGCATCCATATCAGTAACGATAGCTGATGTGGCCAGCGTGTTGAGATCAGACACAACGTCAGCTGTTGCCAGCGTGTTCAGGTCTGCAACAAAATCAGCAGTGATAAGTGATGCTTTGCCAGCAACAGTAGTGACATTAGAAGAGATGCCAGCCACACTGCTGACATCACTGCTAATCCCAGCAACTGTCGATACATTAGAAGAGATGCCAGCAACCGTTTGGATAGCGTCCGTGGCGTCGGTGCCATCTTCAATATCAGCGAGAGTGGCAATAGCGTCGGTGACTGCGGCAAGCGTCGCAACGTCATCAGAAGATGCACCAGCTTCCGGGTTGCCTGTCGTGCTGTTGAACGCAAGATATTTGCCCTTCCGTGTGTCCTTAGCTGGCAGTGTCATATCCAGCGTGCCGCTGTCATCGACGTGCGCCGGGTCAGTGACCGGGGCCTGCAAGGCACGCTTGTTCTCTTCGGCCAGCTGTTGCGTCATGATGATCTGACCGTCCAGCTGTTCGTTCAGTGCAGACGCACGCAGATCACCAGCAGTCACAAAGTCGGTGGTACGCTCGATGTCCCGTGCGCCAACAATCGTGATGCTGTCATTAGCATCAGGCGTCGTTGATACATTGCCGCCAGTGACAATCGTGACAGACCCGGTGCCGTTTGCATTTACCGTCACCGTGTAATCGGTGGTGATGGTCAGCTTGGTCGCGTTGAAATAGACCGCGATATCATTCTGGTCTAGCACCTCGAAGGTGAACGCGTACGGGCCAAGGCCCGCGCTTCCTGTGAAGACGACCCGCCGGGTGATTGCGTTAATGTTGTAATCTGCCATCGTTTATACCTCTGCCTGCATATTACACTATCTACTTGGCCGCATCAATTCGGGCCTTGAGTTCTGGATACTTGATATAAAGACGCTCTCTCGCCGCCCGCCTTGATCTCGCCACAATGTTGCGGAGAACGTCGAGGCGGTCAGTGTCCGTGGCCAGTGCCGCGTACCGACGAGACGCCACCTCTTTGGCCAGTACATCTAGCAGTGTCTGCCCCTCCTGATATCCGTCTTCTCCCGGCAGGCGTCCAGCAAAGTCAATCTGATTATAGAAGGTGATATAGTCGTTGCGCTGTTCAGCACTCAACGCAACGCCAGTACCTCTCATCTTTCTGCCTATCTCTTGTATGCCGTCACCCAGTCTCATCAGCTCTTTATCGACAATCGTATATTTTGCATTGCTGATGCGGACAGGGTTGATCATCTCATATCCATAGCCCTGCCCCTGCTTCATGACCTCGCCCCAGAGATTTAGAGCTGGCGGCACCTGATCACTGAAAAACGGGTTGCGTGACATAGCCCTCTGCAACGCCGCATAGAAGCCCTGTTGCATTGGCGGGAGATCAGCGACATTAACATCAAAGATATTTTCTGATATCACCCCGGTACTGCCGTCAGGGTTTTGCACACGCTCATACGCCGCAGAGAGAGATGATACGCTGGGAAGAGTTGAGACAACCGCCGTGGTTGTTCTGTCTGCCAGCCATCTCTGCAATCTTTCGGCAATCGTGTCCGGGTCTTGACTTGTGTCAAGCACATCCATCAGCTCTGTCATGCCCTGCAAGTAGGGCATCTCAAGCGCATATAGTCCAGCCGCCGCGACACCGTGAGACGACACATCGATAGCGGAGCTGAGAACGCTAGCCGGATCAGTCCAGTCGATATCGTAATCGGAGTATTGTGCGAAATACGCAAAGTCAGCAGACATTGCCAAAATGCCAGACACAGGATCAAACCGAGAGTAAGTAAAGCCCTTGTATGACCCGTCTTCTTGACGAATGTTAATCGTGAACGGATAGAAGCCCTGCCGCTCCATTGCCTTTCTGGCGTCCTTATCCGTAGGCCCAGAACCGATAATGATGATATCTTGGTTCGGTGTATCACCACCCCAAGACATCCAAGCGTACATAGAGAACATAGCTGTCCCGGTTGCCATCCGACCGATAGCAAGGTCAGCCTCACGACCACCTTTCTTCATCGCATCATAGAAGCCCTTATGAAGCATAGCAAACGGCGTGCGCTTGAACGCCTCACCCATAATGTTCATTGGCGTCTTGAAAAACGGAATGGCGAACAGCTTGACAAGCGGATGAGATACGCCACGACCCAACTTGCCGAACAGCCCATCAAGATCACCTTGGAAGGTGGCGACCGTTCCGGCCTCGCCAGCGGCACGCCTTGCTGGTTCTGGCGGGTTTGCCAGAAAGTTTGCTTCAGCTTGAGCCGCCCGTATCTTTGCAAACCCGGGGCTTTCGCCGCGCTGTATCGCCTGATCATAGACATCAAACTTGCGACGCAGTGCCTGCTTCTTGATGTCTGCCTGATACGCAATCGCCTTGAAAAACTCATCTTCTGTAATTAAAAACCTACTGGCCATTCTATAATAGACGCCAAGCGTATTAATCGCGGCGGGGCCAAACTCCATTCTTCGCATCTGTCCAATAATGTCGCCGAAGTCATCAGTAGTTCCGAATGAACGCTTGCGTCGCATTTCTAGTTTGGAGACGCCGTCGGAGATGGGTTCACCGCGCTTGAATGATGCACCAGCCACAATCGCGGCGTCCCTGTAACCAGACCGCAGGGCGTCAAGCTGGATCAGCCCTTCACGCACAAACATCCGATCCTTGTTGCCAGTAATGGCAGACCGCGCCAGACCAATGCCGCCAGCCACAGTTTCTTCAACGCCCTTGGTTAATGAAAAGGCGGCATTACCAGCAATGTTGACGCCGTGCGTCACCGGGCTGGACAGGATAGAGTTAATGAAACCCTCAGCAATAAAATCTAGCACCCTGCCGCTAACCGTCTTCTGAACAAACTTTGATCTGCTGGCGTCGTCAGGGATCGCCAGATAACGCTCAAAGAACGCCTCATAGCTGTCAATGTCTGGGTCATCAAACAGCGTGATAAGCTCATCGCCTCGACCCGGCGCACCCAGACCAACACGTTGCATTTCGCGTGATGCAAACAAAACTCGCCCAGCCTCAGACACTGCGCCGGAAATGTTTGCATAGAGTGTGGCCTCTGCCACGATCAGCTGGGATGCGCTTGCAAATGCCTGCTCCCGAAGCTCTGGGTCATCAATAGTAAATGCACGCTCTGCCAAAGCTCTGGCACGCTTGCTGATCTCAAATGCGCCAATCGTTGCGGCCAGCACATCTTCAGCCACAGCCGCGTCCCCGGGCTGTCTTTGCATAAACTCAATGACCAAGTTATCGATGCCGCGTGCTTCCGCACCAGCCAGAAGCTGGGAGTAGGTAATCGACCCGCGACGCGCCGCGTCAAACAGCTGAGCATTGTTGTCCTTGATCTTCTGCATGTAGTCTGCAAGATCAACATTGTTTGACGCTTCAGCAATCGCCGGAAGGTTCAGACCCTTGGTAAACTTAGGCGCAACGCCAAGGGCTGTGGCAAAGTCCGCTTCCTCTTCTGGGCTTGCCGGGCGAATGATCGTCTCTTCGCCTGTCTCAATGACAGGCTCTTCTGGCGTGACGGGCGTTGCCTTCCTGATGGCCTCTTCTGTGCGCTTGCCCAACCAGCCCAGCGCATCGGTAACAACATCCATACGCCCTGCGACTTGGATAGGCTCTTCTGTCGGCTGAATGACCGGGGTCTCTTCTATTGCGGCCATAGGCTCTGCTGGCGCAATGGGATCAGTCTCAAGCGGGTCTACAGGCTCGGCATAGCTGACCTCTTGCAGATCACGCTCGACCTGTTCCTCTTCCAGCATTGCCTCAAGATTTTGCGGTGGTCGTGCCATCTTCTGCCTCAAACATAGGTTCGTCAGGCTCTGCCTGCATCGGCATAACCTCTCGGTTTTGGTAAAGCCTTCTGATCAATGCCATTGTATCGACATTAGATTTTTTCTGCTGGTTTCCCTGCGGCTCTGATGAGTTCATCGAGTTTTCCACGGTCTACTCCTTCATATTCATACCAAGGGATGTTGCCCCCCTCAAATGCCTTTACGCCCGGAAAGTCTGGTGGCAACACGCCAGACTTCTTCTTAAATGCTTCATTGAACATAGCATCTAGCTGTTCCCTTGTGAATTGATAAGGCTGGCCATCGCTAGTGTTGTAAATAAATCTATTTCCACCGCCCGGCAACTTTTCATAAGTGACCCCAGAATATTTGGTATGGAACCGCCCCTCTGTAACTGGGACAAGATCGGTCGGGCTGATGTTAGCACCCGGACGTTTTGTTCCCATACCAACGACCGCCTCAAGCGTTGGGTGCGCTACAATCTGGCCAGAAGATAGTACCCAGCTTTCCCAGTGGTAGCGGCCAACTGATGCGACATCACCACGGCCTACACGATCATATAGCCCCTGCACCCTTGGCATCAAAGAACGCTCAAGGGCTTCATACTGAACCAAACCCTGTGCGCCTTCAAACTGCTTCATGATATCATCATAAACTTTATCACCGCCCGCCCACATTCTGTTGATCTGGATACGGTCTAGGACAACAACGTCATTCCTACCTGATACCAGCAACGCAAACGACAGGATTTTGTTTGCAATGCCCGTGCCTTCTGCCAGTGAGTAATATTGCCTGCGGATTTCTGCACTAGACATGTTCGGGTCGGCAATCATGTTGTGCAAGCGTTCAAGGGCAGACACCCCATTCTCATCAGTAACTGACATCTTCTTGAGGAAGATTTCGCCAAAGTCATTCATATTAGATGTTGCGCTTCTTCCGGGTGAGCCTTCCGGCTGTACAGTCATAGAGAACTCACGCCAAGCGGCACTGTCAGCTTCTGTCCACTCACCCTTTAATGCTTTTTGAATAAATGGTGTGGCGCCTTCAGCTATTTCTAGGTAGCCAGCTTCGTGTGGAAAGGCTGACAGCATACGAGATGCAATAGTCCAAAGCATTAACTGGCCAGTAAGCTCCGGCCCTGCGCCTGCGGCATATGCTTGTCTAAAGTCTTCTTGAATTGCTAAACCTTTATTTGCCGCAGTTATCTGATCTTCTGTTAATCCGCTAAACCAGTCAGCCCACTTGTCAACATCATTGGCATGTTCAACCATCCAAGATGGTGGCGCAGATACCTCTTGTGAGTTTTGCGTTGTTGCCATCATGCGTGCATAATCATCCGGCGTCGCTAAGGGATCGGGAAAGTCTTGTGCAATCTGCGTCATGTTAGGCAAGACGCTATCTGAGTTTTTGGGTGTTAATTTAATCGGCACTGGGGCCTTGGCGTTTTTGCCTGACTTAGCCTTAACAGGTTCAAAGCCGCCTACAACAACTCTATACTCCGGGCTTAGCCCACCAACCCCCGGGGTATCTGTTGGCGGCTGTAAAACTGACTGCTGACCCGGCTTTACTTTTTCAAAAACACGTTGTGCGCCAACAATCAAACTATCAACCATTGGCGCAGGATCAACACCTGATGTCAGCGTTACGCTAGTGTCAGCCTCTCTCGCCGCAATCCTGTCCGGCGCAGATGCCAGCCACTCACGACCAGCACGCAGTGCGGCTGGTGCCTTTACCGCCGCCGCCTCAAGCGTGGCAATAGAACCTATGTCAGCGGCATCACGCATCAGCTGTGCCTGATCTGCCGGGACGCCGTTCTGTTCCAGCCAGTCAGAGTAGGCGTTCAAAAAATATTCACTGCCAGCTGTCTCGCTCACAGTGGACAGGCCATCGATAAAGGCGTTCAGCCTGCCTTCATCTTCTTCTGGGTTTGCGGCACGCCACAGACCATAGCCAAGCGCGACAATATCACCGGGCAGACCAGCAGTACCAGCCGCAATGCCAGTGCCAAGGCCAGCGGCTGACGTACCGATCCCTGCCGCCGCCTCGCCAAGTGTCATAGGCTCACGCTCCCGCGTTGCCTGCGCCGCACCAGCCATTGCACCGAAGGGGCTTTCCTGACCAAGATCACTGCCGCCCGGAACCTCTATCCGTCCGCGCAGGCTGGGGTCACCCGCTAGTGCCTCAGCTGTTCTTGCAAGAAAAGATTTAAGCGTTACATGCCCGACGTCTTGGTCGTCGCCAGTGTAAACGACTGGCTGTCCAATTCTTTGGATGCCCAGCGTATGCCTATATTCTTTTTCAAAATCAAATCCAGCCATCATCTTCTCTCTGCTTCAAGCTCAGCCAACTCACGCATGATATCCAAAATAATATCTTGGTCTGCGTCAGACGCACCAAGCGAACGGCCTTGAAGGTATGCCCCTAAGTCTTGTTCGTCTGCACCCATACCAAGCTCCTCCATTGCGCGGGTGCGAAGAGCGGATAGGCCAGCATCATAGCTCGCCCTTTCTTCTGGGGTCTCGGCCCCAGCAATGATGGACTGAGCATAGGCAATAGGATCAAACTCTGGGTCTTTCTCTATGGCCAAAATTATTTGGTTCATGTGATTGCTCAAGGCAATCAAGTTTTCCGACGTTGCACCAGCTTTACCGTAGTTCGTAAGCTCCGGCTGACCATAATAATTGCTGAGCAATTTGATCGCTGTATTGTAACGCTTGTTTCTTTGCATTTCTAATTGGTCGAAGAAACGATCAGCAGTGCTTCTGCTGATGTCCCTGTTGATGATGGCATCCTCAATCATACGTTCTGTCAGCCTGCCGCGTAGGGAGCTTCTGTCAAGATCAAGAACGACCTCAGCCTTATCAATGCCGCCATCGGTGTAGATAACTGATTGCAGTCTCTCGGCCTCATCTGGGTCTAGGTTGAACAGCTCATCAATCAGCGGCTCAGCATCTTCGTATTGACCTTCACGGAAAAACGCCCTGACATCCTTCTTGATGACGTTGATACGCTCTTTGCGAACCCGATCATCGCGCCTGTCCCGGCTGTCCTCAAGGCTGTTCATTTCTTTTTCTGCTTTGATGATGGCCATCTCAACGCCAGCTTTCTGCGTCTCATCAAGACCATCCCACAATGACTTGATGCTCACGTCCTGAATGTTGTTGTCATCAACATCGGCAAGCCTCTGGCGCGGGTCTTCCATTGCCCACTCAACAATCGCATTTGTCTTTGCGTTAAGGACAGCATCATTAAACCTTTTGGTAAAGTCTTTGGCCAGCTCCGGGCTGTCCACACTAGCCGCTAACGTAAGTGCGCGATTGCTCAGCGCACCAAGGCGTTGATCAACGGTGATCAGCTGACCGCCCTCAATCGTATCGCCTGCGGCAACGGCATCGTTGATCATTGGCAAAATGTTGTTCTCAAAGTCATCGATGACGGCAATCTTCTCAAACGCCTCGACCCGATCCATCTGTTCTTGTGCGTGCGCCAGCAGACTGCTGTTTGCTGTCGCCGCAATGCTGGCCTCAAAGTTGACGCCCGCCACCGGGTCGACGCCGGAGATGACAGAAGAGTAACCGTCAATAATCCCGTTCAGCTCGACCTGATAGTCGTCGGCACTCATGTCCTCTTGCTTGGCCCGCATACGCAACTGGGTGATGCTATTCCGAGCGGCGGTCTCAGCCCTTACCGTCACCACATCGATAGCGGCCTTGCGTGCGGCCATACCAAAGACGGTATCATCGCCAAAGATTTCACCGTTAATGCTGTTGCCACTTTCCGACGCTTGGCTCAGCTGTTCGACTGTCGGCGCGTTTTCCGCGCCATACTGTGCGCCAGCAACCTGTGCGCGACGTGCTTCCTTCTCATAAAGATAATCAGCCATAGAGCTTAACGCTCTATCAATCTTCAGGAACGGCTCAGCGGCGGCACGACCTGTCTGAACAAAATTAACGGACGGCATACTGCCAATGCGGGTGCCTAGTGGTCTGTATCGTGGAAGCTCAGCCATTATCGACCCCCCACAAACCCGAAGCCTCTATAGGCTGGGGCATTGATATATGCTGGCTGGATGGTGGGAGACAAGCCGGAAGGCGGTGGCCCACCAATAGCAGGCTGAGCAAACGGCTCAATCATTGTGCCGATAGCACCGATCATGCCTGCCTGCATCGTGCTTTTCGCCTGCGACAGATACTGTTGCGCCTGCATCTCACCGCCGCGCAGTGTGATGACCTGATTATCCTGAACGGTGTACAGCTCCCGCGCACCACTGGCCAGCGCAAACTGTGCCAGCTTCCCGGCACTACCAGTAAATGCGTCAATGCCGCCAGCACCCGCCCGGGCAGTAATCGCCGCCTGCGTTTGCAAGATATTGTCCAAGACCTTCACGGCTTGCTCTTTGTATTTCAGACTTTCTTGCTTGGCCTGCAAGCGTGCCATAGTAGCCTGCGCCGCCAGACCCTTGGCCTGTGCGCGAGCCGCCTGCATTTGACTGAAGGCTCTTACGCCCGCCAGTGCCATTTGTGCGCCGCTTACACCCGCTGTCATTGTCCTACACTCACCTTATAATCAACGCCCAGAACCGTCATCTTGAGAGGAACGGTCTGGCCTAATGTAATCTGCCCGTCATAAGTATAACCCAAAATGCCGTGCAATGTCTTGATGCCTGTAAACTCATCAACGTCATCGTCCAGCACGTCACTACCAAAGCGACGGAACGCCACCTCTTTACCATTGATCGTCAATGCCTGTGTCTCAAACAGCTCGGCATTAACCTCAAAGATACGCTTCTTAAATCCCTTCAGGGATCCGCTGGAGAGCCTTGGCTCTACTGGGAGTGTCTTTACCTCTGGGGTAAAGTTAAGGCCCACCTGAAAGCTCGAAGTCGCCGCCACGGCGAAGGTAACCGTATGCGGTGACGAACCCACAGTCTGATCCGGCTCGACCACGCCATCGCGGATGATCTTGACAGTCTCGGCTTCAAGGTGCGCCATCGTTGTTGACGATGCGGCACCGCCAGTCTTGGCGCAATCCAGAAGCACGTCACGGTCAAATACTTCGACGTAGTAAACATCAGAGCTGTTGACGTTGCGCTTGACCACCGTATAGATCGTGTCGATGTCAACGCCGATATTGATAAACTCGCCGTCGGTTGTCCACTCGCTCGGCGCGATCACGTTCTGCTGGCGCAGTAATGTATAGCACGCAATACTGCCATCGTCATCATTGACCACCATCAGCTGGTCACCCTCATCGGTGCTGGTCGAGCGGCGCACCGCCATCTCGCCGGGCGTCTTCAACAGGTGACTGGACAGCAGGGATATCTTTGCTGACGTGTAAGCGTTCACGCTGTCGCTGAATACAAACTCTTGCAACGACTTGCCCTGACGCTGGACAAAGATGCTAGAGCCGTCCACGTTCTGCACCCGGATGCCCGGCTTGCTACCAAACGCAGTCTGTTCTTTCACGATCAGGTTCGACGGCGTGATCGGATCGTCCAGCGTTTGCGGCACAAAGAACTCGCCGCCCGTTGTGAAGATTTGAAGGTGACGACCTGAATACATATCGACGACTGCGTTAAATGTGCCAGTGTCAAGCGTTGCCTCAACAGCGGCATCGTCCAGAGACTCGCCGGGGTTGAAATTAAAAAAGTCAGTAACGCGAGAACCGAATAGCGTAGATGGCCGGGACTTGGTGCCGCCAAAGTACAGGCGACCTTCGTGAAACGTCACCGACCGAGGATAGCCGCGTGATGACGACCAGACATCCTCATAGCCGTATTCAAGTTCAAAGTCGCCACTGCTGATGCCGTTTGTATCAAAGAACGGTATTTCGACATAAGCGTTCACCACTGTGTCGCTGACGTACTCTGTTATTCTGGCGCGGCCAAAACCATTCAGCACATTGATGTATTCATCAACGCTGTCCTCACCAAACGCCTTGATCTCATACTGCGACGTGTTGTCCGGCGCAGTATCGAAGGCCGGGAAGACGGTGGCGACCTTGGTGCTTGCCACATAGTCTGAGATATGTCGATGCTGACCAGACCCAGTGCCGCCCGTGATGTGAAGGGAAAAGCCGTTGCACGCATCGTCAGTCGTGTAGGACGTTGCGTTTTTCAGCGTGATCGTTGTAGACGTGCCGCCCTGCGCCGTGCCGTTGTCGGTGGTAATGCTAGAAGCAGTCAGGGTGATATTGCCAGACGTGGCAGACGGCGTGATCGTATAGTCCGGGTTGTCTATCTGCAAGTCATATGCATGTTGCGGCACAAAGCTGAATGATATTGTGCTGGCTGTCCAATCGCTGTCGGTGGCACCGCGCACAATCTTGAGCGGCGCGAGGTCTTCATGCACAACGATCACAGTATCAGCAGACTGCACCCAGTTCATCTCAGGGATGATCGATGACGTTAATGCGCTGACCGTCAGGAAATCATTGCCACTGCCATTGATGTCAGTGATCAGGGCGTTGTTCTTGAAGACGTACATCTTGCCGGGAGTGAAGATCAGCATATAGCTGTCGCTGACGCTAAACTCAAAGCTGATCATCCGCACGGCGTTTGCCGCGCCGCTGTCCAGCTCATAGACAAACTTTGTGCCGTCGCGCCGCGTTGCACCGCCTTGAGGCTGGATCGTCACATTGCGTGCTGTCGTCAGGCCAGAACCATACTGCTGGATATCTGTCCGCGCACGCAGTTTCGGATCAAGCTCTCCGCTTGTGAAATCATTTTGTATCTGGATCACGCGGCTCATATCAGAACCTTATGTCAGATATCGGAAACTCTTGGATTGTTTGTGAAGGACGATCAGCACCATCGATGTTGATTGCAACCCGCACAAGTCCACCTCGCATGTTTTCGCCCGGCGTACCATACGCCTGACGATGAAAGTAATCTGCCTTGGTAATCTGGTCGGTGATAGGCTCGGCAAACTCAGCGGCCAGTGCCGTCCGCAACAGCCGCACAAAGTACGGCGGGAACTCGGCAGGCTCCGGGGTGTACTGATAATCGATGTACACCGTCTCAAGGCTGGTAAACAAACCGCCAGCATAAATCTCAAAATCACGCACCGGGCGTTCAGCAATCGCGCTTGACGGGAATACCGCCTTCGGGTTGCCAAGAATATCACCGGGCAGTGCATACTTGTAACGCCACTCATTGATCGGTGCGTCGCTAAGACGGGCCAGCTGTACCTTCTGCACAGACCAAGAATAGGGATACTGCATCAGCAGTGTGTCACGGACATCATCATAGAGGCGATCAGCGACCTGAGCCTCATCGGTGCCATCAGCAAAACTTGAAAGGGGAGAGGCACCCAGCATGATCAATGCGTCAGAACAGATTGATAGTTTGGTATCGCCAGAGGCCATCTATATCTCCGATAGGTAAAGGGGGGCGGGTCTCCCCGCCCCACCTAATTAGTCGGTGTCTGTCATTGCGACAGCAGTGCCATCAGTGACATCGACAACGCCGGAAGCGTTTGACGCGACCATAACGATTGACATCGTCGGGGTTGCGCTGTCGTGGACAAAGATGACATCGCCAACTGCAACAGTGTCGCTCAGGTCATTGAAATAACCAGAGGTGTTCACAGTCGCAATAGCGTCAGCAGATGTGTAGGTGTACATCGAAGGGGCATTGCCCGACTTTGCGGCACCAATCACGTTCCAACCGTCTTTAGAAAAAGCCATAATCTAATCTCCTTCTTACTCGGTTGCGCTGATCTTGACGATACCTTCATCGTCGATGGCAACCGCACCAGCGGAGAACATCGAGGAAACGAGGAAGGACGTCTTCTCAGGGACATAGTTGATTTCAGAACGCTGGTTCATGCCAATGCCCAGACCGATTGCATCGCGGTGGAAAGCGAAGCAAGTGCGGGTGGACGGGAGCGGCAGGCCACCTTCGTCACGATCACCAATGGTGATGAACTTGAAACCGAGGAAGGTATCAATTTCACCAGTGCTGAGTGCCTTTACTGTGGCAAAGTCTGAGCTGGTCAGCTCAGTCTCATCCAGCAGTGCAGACAGGCCATTGGCGTGGATAATCATACAACGACCTTCGGCGGGTACGTTCTTTGTATCCAGTGCCTTTTTAGCCGCCAGCAGTTTGGCGAGGTTCATATTGGTGCCGGAGCCACCAATGTCAGTGCCAACAGTGGACGGGCTGGAAGCGGCATTGAGTGCATCAATGACCAGCTGATCCATACGACGACCAATAGCATTACCGACGACCTGTACCAGTTCGCGGCGTTCGTCAAAGTTTACCTTCTGCTGTGAGAAGATATCGGAGTATTCCGCGGCAATGAAATCCGACATTGTTGCAGTTACCTGTGAATAGGTAACATTGAGCGGAGTTACATCGGTCTGCGGAACGCGGACTGTTGCGGTGCCCTTCCCGATTTTCGGGAACTTCACCTGATTGCCTTCGACATTTGTCCGTTCACGGGTAACACCAGCCAAAGCGCGTGCGCCTTGATATGCCTGCTTTACCTCGGCATCGAACAACTGAACGAAAGCGGAAGAAATGCCAACTGCCATTTCATCATCCTTTCAGATCAAAAGTTAAAACGAGATCGCATCAGGTGTCCGGCGGGCCGGGCTGGTACTTGGGCATGAACGTCACGCCCCCAAACGTTTGCGACAGGTCGAAAACGATTGTCTGTCAACTGTAAATATAAAGAAAAAGGCGGGATGTGTAAACACCCCGCCTCGCGTAAGGATTTGTTTAGACTACATTGGCTGGTAGTCCTGTGTACCGTAAACCTTTTCAAACATCTTCTCAACCTTGGCACGGTATGCCGGGTCAGAAAGATATTCAGGTTTAGCCACCATTGACTGCAACTCTTCTTTCGACGGCGCACCTTCCGGCTGGACAACGTCAACCGGGATTGACTGATCGCCATAGTAAGAACGAATTTTCTGCAAAGCTCTCAGACCCTGAGCAGTGCCGCCCATAATCTTGAACTCTTCAAAGTCGTCCTCACCCCAGACGCCCTTGCGGACAAGGCTGGATGCCCAGTCCGTCATCGACTTGATGACAGCGTCAGCGTTGTTGCCCAGCTTCTTGTATTCCTCATCATAGGACAGCTGGGCCATCTCGGCCTCACTCCCGGCAAGCTCAATAAACTTACCAGCCAGCTGTTCAAAAGCGTCTTGGCTGATGCCATTCTCTTTTGCCCAGTCGCGGTAGGTGTTGAACAGTTCATCGTCTTCGGGAATGTTGGCGTCGTTGAACATGCTGATGTCATATTCATCGGGTGCCTTATGCTTACCTTGAGAAAACTTTTTTTGCAGTTCGCCGTATGACTTTGCCAGCTTCTCAAGGTCTGGGCCGTCTTCGCCCCAGAATTTCTCAGGATACCAGTCTGGCCGTTCAATCGGCTCATCGGTATCACTGTCGGCCTGCATTTCTGCAGGCTCATTTGTTTGATCCATATGGGAGATTGTTTCCTCTGCCTTTTGGTTGTCGTCGCCATCCGTCTCCGGCTTGGCGTCGGCCAAGAGGCCATCGGTTTCGTTCATAGGTTTCTAGCCCTCATCATTCTGCGTTCGATTTCTCGAACAAGTGAATTTTGACCTTCCCTAGCAAAACCGTGCGAGGCATCCTCGCCCGGGTACCAAGTAGGTTGCTCAATCGTCAGCGACCTTAAATGGGTTAAAAGTTTTTGCCCATCGTCACTGCCGAAGACGCGAAGGTACAGGCGATCGACATCATCGCGCTGTTCTTCATTCGATTGACGGATTTCTGGTTCTACGGTTCTGAGACCGTCCCAGCCCTCTACGCTCATGCTATTCCCCTTCAGGTACTACGCCCTGTGCTTGCGCCGCCATCATTGCGGCTTGCTGTGCTTGTTCCATCATCTGCTGGCGTTCAGCGTCAGTGGTTCTCAGCTCTGCCGGGATGCCCAGCTTGTCAGCAACATAATCGGAGATTGACCCAGTACGGACAGACATCTGCCCCTCTGGCCCCAGCCCAGCTGACAGCTGTACCCAGTTCATGATCTTCTCAATGTCGCCAAGGTTCTGTGCCTGTGCAATAGGGCTGACCGGGCTGACCTTTACCTCAAGGCCATTGACCTTGAGCGGCATTTCGATCAGGCCACGCTCATCCATCACATATAGGATGCGTGCAACCATCGGCACCATTGTCTCCGTGATCAACCGACCAAAGGCAGAGCCAAGGTTCTGCGCCAGCTCTTTCATCCTTTCTGCCACCTCGGTTGCAGACCGTGCCGACATATTGTCCGGCGGCAGAGTGTCGTCTAGCATAATCTTTTTGATGTTCATCCGCAGATCGTTGATGACAATCTGGCTGACATTAAAGTCACCCGACCGGGGCAACATACGCAGGCTCTCGCCCTGTGGCCCACCGTTCCGTGCCACCGGGATAACCGATCCCGGCGCAATGCGGATGGTCTGCGGGTTCAGCACGCCATCGTCAGCCGCTGTATATACACCAGCAATAGACAGGCTGGCGTTCTTCAGCAGAAGCTCTAGCGTCTTGTTCAGCGTCTTAATGTCCGGGATGGCAGTGACCAGCGGGCCTCGGCCATACACCTCACCAGCGACCTTGGTATAGCGTGCCACGATCCACGGTGATGATTTCATGTAACGCTTCAGCAGTTCGTATTCACCTTCGGGCCATAAAACGTGATAGCAGTATTCACCGCTCTCAGCGTCATAGATGGTGGCCTCGACCAGCTCGACCTCTTCGGTCGGCTTCTCATCGACAATGCGCTGTAGGCGATCATTCAGCTCAGCGTCAGTCCAGTGCTGGGTCAGTGCCTCTGCCTTCAAGCGCATCCGGCGGTAGACATTATCGACCTTACCGTTTGCACCTTCTTCGATGCAGACCAGATACTGCGGCACCGCAGTAAATCGGATCGGCGTCAGCTCATCACCGGGCTGGATCAGCATCACGGCTGTGCCGACGGATAGGTCAAGCAGAAACTCACCCATCGCCAGATCAAAGTTTGACTGACGCAGAACGGAAAACATCTTTTCGCTGTAGGCATCGAGGATAGCCTGCGCCTCTACCTCACGGTCAGCCGGGATGTCTGGGCCGGGTTCAAGGCGGCACCAGCTTCCGTAGGGCGGAAACAGGCCCGCCTGAATACGATTAGCAAACCGCTGGGTCGCGTTGATGGCGGTGCTATCAAACACGCGGGCCATCTTGTTCTGGCCCGGTGATCCCCCGCCTTCATAGTAGCCGTCATACAGATTGCGTTGCGGCAACGCAAATTCATAGCAGTCTTCATAAATCTGCCGCCAGTTGTCCTTGCGGCGTTGCGCCAGTTCATGACGCTTAATGATTTGACGGACAGATAACTTGCTCATGTCTTTTTGTGCCTCTGTGCAAAGTTGCGTGCGCTTTCTTTAGAGCGGAAGCCCCACGCACGCAAGGCCAGACCCAGTCTGGTCGGCGTGCCGTCGGGCTTCTTCTCCGGGCCTTTCATGCCCGCAAAGCGTGCGGCAAAAGATACGCGGCGCGGGTTCGTACCAGTCTTGACCGGGCGTTTCAAGTTCGCACCCTCAGTGCGCTTGAAATACTTTCTGCCTGCTTCGTTCAGGCCACCCTTCGGGTTCTGGTACTTTTTTGCTGGCATTACTTTTTGCCCTTGAGAATATCCGCATCAGCCTTGCGTGCGCCACCTTTACCTGTCGCCGCAGAACGAACACGGCCCATAGCCCACTGGTGAGCTGATACCTTCGGGCGTGACCCCGCAGAATAATAGGCACCCAGACCGCGCTTATAAATCTTCATCGCCTTTTCACGACTGCCGATCTGCTTAACAAATTTATCAGGAATACTAACCACGGGAACGCTCCTCACTGATCTTGTCCATCATTGCCGGGGTCAACAGACCACGCTTATATAGGCGACGGGTGCGCTTGATCTCAGCACGCCGGGCGTCAGGGTTCTTCGACCCGGCAATGTACTTGCGCGGGATACCTGACTTCTTATCTTTCGGCGCAGGCTTGAACTTACGCATTACTTTTTCTTGCCGCCTTTTTTCTTACCATATCCCATTACGAACTCACTCCTAATGTTGTTTGCCTTTCCTCAGCATCACCAGTGCCAAGACGCCCGCCACCAAGCAGGCCACGATACCCCGCGCCTCTTGCACGGCGTCTTGCCGCCGCCATCCGTTCAGTGCGCGACGACTTTACTGGCGCGGCTGGCGTCGGTTCTGGAGCCGGGGGCGGCGAAGATTTTTTGCTACTTGTTCCCAAAAGTTTACCGATAGAACCACCCATTATCCAGCTCCTAATGTTTTCTTGACGCCTGTCTCAGCGACCGGGCGATCAGTTGATAAAAGCATACGCATACCGCCAGTACGCCGCGCACGCTGACGTGCAGATATCTGCCGCATCTTCTGCGCTTCTTGAGCTTCCAAACGCTCTTCCTGACGCTTCTGTGCCGCCTTCAACTCTGGGTCTGGCGCAGGGGCTGACGGTGTACTAAACAAACCACCCATTATGCAAACTCAGCAACATACAGCTTGCCGCTAGTGGACGTGGCACGGATTGCCGCCACCTTAGTGGAGCCGGGGTTAGGAATAACAAAATACTCGGGAGTGCTGGCTGGCAGATAGGTGCTACCCGCTACTGTAGCCGTAGGGCTGTCAGCGAACTCGACAAAACAAGGCTGGTCAGATACCAGCCGGACAATACGGGAATCAGACGCAAACGCCGTAGAGGCGGCCACGCTTGACGCCGTGAAAGACACGGTCTGATCATTCCCGATAATCGGTGATAGATTGTTGGACATTTAACATACCTTTGCAAAGATAACGTGATCAGACCTGTCCACGCCGTATTGACGCATCAGACCTTCTTGTCGGAATTGTAACGCATTTGCCCACCTGATTGCAAGATCGTTGGCGGTGTCAA
>ERZ869936.919-NODE-919-length-23816-cov-4.769033_pt1 | contig 23816 bp, 30 predicted proteins | sample MGYA00520876_ERZ869936 | MGnify/ENA primary metagenome ERZ869936 (study PRJEB32218, sample SAMN09650985) | biofilter metagenome | isolation source: enrty point of leading RO module | place: Saudi Arabia: Thuwal, RO plant located on Red Sea | collected 2016-02-17 ...
GCTATGGTCTGGATAGGCAACAGGCTGAAAGCCTTGTCGCCACTGTCTTCAACGCACTCTTCAGTTCAGCACATGGGGACTAAAAACGCTCACCTACATTACTGCCAGATTGTTGACGAGCACTGTCCACTGGCAATAACCCGTTTTACAACATTTGATTTAGACGACAAGCTACTCGCTGTCGAGCAGGTTACTTATGAATCCAATATGGATTACATGGAAAGACAAGTTATTAACGCGCTGCGCTGTAACGTAGAAGTTAGTATTCTCACGGCAACTCCAATTCACGAGTTTAAAAGGTTGCATCATATTTTTCAAAGCGATTAATGAATGTCCAAATCTTCCGTCACAACGATGAATGGATTGTGCTAACAGAGTCCTACGCGCTAACGTTCCACCAAACGCTTGCTGGAGCGATGAGTTATGCCGCAACCGAGATCGGGGCGTCAGATCATCATGGAGCGCCTGGGCAAGGCGATTCAACTAGCGACAACAGCTGACCTTCAAAGGGCTGCAATGTTCCTAGAGGGAGCCAGAAAAGTTAGACAAGGCTCTCGGCATCAACGCACCAATGCTCGTTCCGCTCAGGCAACGGCTTGGAAGAAAAAAGTTGACAACTCGATAACATGGTAGCATTCCTTTAGTATTTTAAAGCCGATGGCTACAAAGCACGGAAATCGCATATATATCCAAGTCTTGCTGGAACCCTACCGTGGAGAACTTTTCATGGAAGAGGCTGCTGCATTGGGAGTCAAGCCTTCAGCGTTGATCAGAGATCTTGTCTATGACTACCTTGCTTCAATGACTGACGAAGATTCCTACGTAGACGCAACCTTGAACGATAAACAAAAATGGCAAGACGCTGTAGATGCCAGGCTTGAAGGCAGAGCCAGGAATCGTCGTCTTAAAGCTATTCAATCCAACTCCAACCAAGACATCATCGATGACTCAACCGACTAATCGTCAATGCCCCGTCTGTGGTAACGAAATGCGTCTGATCAAACAGCGCACGCGCCAAGATCAAAAAGTGGTTGAAACCTGGAGATGCAAAAACAATCGCTGCCGAAAATATCAGACCTGCTACCAAGGCACAAACATCGCTGTCACTATCGGACAAGGTAGAAGCCGCAAAGTCACAGAAGCGCAAGTGGTCAGGATCCTTGAGTCAAATGAGTCAAACACACGCTTGGCGGAAGAACTCGGCTTCTGCACGCATACGATTCTAAAAATCAGGAAAGGGCGCATCCATGCCGACATCAGGCCGGATCTTGAAAGAAAACCTGACTTTGTTGCAAAGCCAAGACTCTGCCATCAATGCATTCACTGGTCACGCGATAAGTGCACAATGGATTTCCCAGAGTCAAAACAGGTTGGCTATGCCAACGTCTGCAGCGTCTTTGAGAAAGAGCCTCGCACCAACAGCGCTTCAACTATTAGCAGCTGCTATAGCGTCTAACTCGCCAATTCGCCCGACAGCTTGCGAAAGCAGCTTCCTTTGGTGCCAGCCGCTGCGGTGAAGAACAACGCAGAGTTCCTGTAGGGCTTCAATGTCTTGCATTTGTCTGATGGCTCTTATCTGTTTCTCCAACTCAAGTTCTTCGCTCAACGTCTGCTTAACGCTCATCCACTCGCTCCAGCCCATGGGATTCCTCCATTGAATCAAGGATTTTGCGCTCCTCTGCATAAGGGCGTCTTGATCGCATGTAATCATGGACGGCTGGGACTAACCAGTCCTGCACTGGGAAACAGTTTTTCCAGTTGATCGGCTGGGCACAGTTCAATACGACTGTGCTCCAGAACGCGCAAATATATGCCCAAATCCAGTACAGGTTCATGCGACCGAAGGCATGACACGCAGATGGTTGTTGTAATTGCCCGTTACTGCATAGCTATGCACGGGTATTGCGCTCATCCGGTGAAACACCATTTGACCAATTTTCAACCCAGGATACAAATCCAAACTGTGATAACGCCGCTCGTTCTTTAGCTCCAGAGTCAGCTTTGATCCGTGCCATCCTGGATCGCACCAACCAGCAAGCATGTGACCGTAAAACTCACGAGCACGGCTTGATTTGAGTACAAATTGTGCGCTGATGTCGTCTGATAAATGGAAGCGCTCAATAGTTTCAGCCAAGCAAACTTCGCCGGGCATGAGAACGTATGGGTCATTCTCGCTCCTTTCCGAAATGTCAATTTCAACGAAGTCGCGGTTGCCCATCACCTCCACCATCAAGGTATTGCCAAGCCTGACATCAAGGCTCGCCGGATTTAGAAGTTCTGGCTCGAATGGCCATACCATCTGAGAGTTCTCGCACCGCTCGCGAATCTCCCAATCACACAGGACTGCCATCAATAGCAAAAGCACACTCTAGGGTGCTTGGCCTTGTCAATCCTCATCGTCAACAAGAATGACCCAGCCAGATCCTTCGCCCTCCACTTGCCAGCGCTGGCGGAACCCAGAGCGAGGAACTTTCAGGTTCTTGCCCCCATACTGAGAAAAGTGCCCACCGCGTTCTATGTCGAGCGATCCACGCGGATCATGAACGATCCAGTTCTCCTTGTCGAAGCCGACGATAACTACGTAGTGACCGCATCCAGCAGAGTCACACATTGCTGGCTCACCCCTTAAAAAATTGCCTCGGTGCAGGATCCCCGCAATAACAGGCCTGCCGCTAGCAATTTCCGCTTCGACCAAGGCGTCGTCTGCGTCATTGCGAAATTCAGCGTGCAACCCAAGGCTGCGCAGCGCTTTAACCTGCGCTTCAATCAAAGTGGTGTCACCAAATTTTTCTCTAACACGTTTGTACTGTTGGTAGTCATGTACTACGCCATACATCGCAGCAACCATTGCAGCAGACGCGGTGAAGCATGAGCGATGGCCTTCGTGTGGGTCGTCTAGTTGGTGGAAGTAAGGGACGAATGCTCTTTGTGAAATACCACTTTCTTTCCAAGCCTCGAACCATGCTGCATCTTCAGCTAGCAACTCTTGAGGAATTTCATCCTCAAGTTGCTTGATCGCGGCAAGCTGGTGGGGGTTGCCAGCGCGAAAATATTCGAAGAAGGGCAGCAAGGCCAAAGTCATGGCAGTCCTAAAACGACTTTTCATCGCTTCAATGCTGGCGCACCACACCGGTTACTGCCATCTATAAAGCCGCTGATATACAACGGGGCGAAAGCCATCACCATGACACCGACAGCAATGAGACTAATGCTCAGAACGAAGAGTGTGCCAGTTTGCACCCGTGTCACTTTTCGACACGGATAGAGGGGAAAAGGTTCCGCTCCACAAAGTCGGCGACGCCGTCATCCACCGTGTTTTCAGTTGTATTCACGTACGCTCGCATCAAGTCGACGACCAGCCGTTTTACGGCGGTGGACTGCATAAACCTAAACAGAATGGGTTTGATCAGAAAAATCAAGGGACTTCCGCAATTTGCAAAAAGTCTAATTCCGATCTTGGTGCCCTTCCAGCCTTGCGACGGACTGCTCTAAGTCACTCAACCTTGCAAAGACTTCTTGATCTCTGCACTTGATGTCTGTGTGCAGGACGTCCAACTGTCTACTTAGATTGTCGACAGCTGTTGTGAGCCGAATTAAGGACTCTCGGCCTTGTTGATTTTGCTGCTTCAGACCTGTAATGCCAATTCCGGCAACAGTGATTGACGCCCCAGCAGCAGCAGCCCAAACTTCAATCATGCTCCGACCCCAGCATCTCCACCATCATGGCAGAACCGAAGGAAGCGCAAGCGCCTGAAGCAGAAGAGCAAGACTCCTCACGACTTGGCGATGTTGTCCGGGTCACAATCCTTCTTTGGAGTATGGGGATCCTGACTGCTAACTACCTGGGCATTTTTTCCCAAGCGGTAGACCCAACATTCCCAGCCAGCTTGCTGACCGGAACGGCAGCAACTTACACACCAGCTCTTGGCAAACTTAAAAAGAAAAAGGAAGAGACTAAGCTTGAACAAACAGAGTCAACAAAATGAAGCGCTTTTTGCCTTTGATCGCGTTGCTGGCCTGTAGCCCAGCGGCATACGCGGACATCACCCACAAAATCCAAAGCTCTGTGCAGCTGCAAGTTGATGGAGCAGCTTCTGCAGCAAAACGAATCGGCAGCACCTACAGCGCAAGCGGGACCAACATCACGCTTGACACTGCTGGTGGACTTGGCGCTTTGACCGCTGGCTCTGCTGTTGGATACACAGCCGCTGACTACAGCATCACAACAGCTGGCGATGCGTTCAATTTCACGGAAACTTTCCTCGAAGGCGATGCAACACCAACCAGCACAACAGTTACAAGCGGTGTTGTTGGCTCACTCCCCATGCTTGGAGAAACAACCACAACCTCAGGCGGGGTTGCTGGCTCCCTTGCCGGCACCATTTCTAGTGATCACGCTTTGGGTCTTACTGCTGGCGGCGCTGGTACGTCTGCAATCGGTCAAATCATCACGGAATTGACGATCGACTAATGAAACTCCTGCTGCTTCTGCTTGTTTTCTCTCCGGCAGTCAACGCAGTGCCGGTAGTGCCCAATTTTCAAACCGGCTCAATGACGAGCCATACAGAAACAAAAAGCACGGTCAAGGAAACTATCGTTAGCGAGTCTTACGGCACTGGCTGGGAATACACAGTGAGCGGCACTAACGTGCAGCCAGCTAACGGCGCAAGTCTTACTCCAGGCACCACCACTGTCAAAGAATGGTCTTCACTCGACGTGACCAAAAAACCGAAATGGCAGCTCACAACACCTGGCCAGTCGTTTCAGTTTGTCGAAACCTATTCCGGACCAGGGCTAAGCAACATCACGACGATTCAGCGCGTCACCGAAATCGAGCAAATTACAGACACTATCTCTACGTTCTCGCAGTAGTTTTTACTGCGCCTGCAAACGCTGAAACCATTGGCGGCGTGTCTGCCACTGCGTCACCCACGGCGACGTCATCAGGCTCAGTAACAAACCAGGCTGTGATGATTGCCCCGTCCCAACACATCACAAACAGCTACGGCAACGGCATTCAATGCCAAGGGCCAAGCCTTACGTTTACGCCTTACATCAACAGGTCTAAATCGTGGCAACTGCCTTATCAGGGCTATTACGACGATCCGGTCTACGACTTGTCAGACCTTAACGACGATGGGATTTTGGACAATCCAGGTGGGGTCTTGTATGTCATGCCTACCAGGACAGGGCAAAAAGACAGCCATAACTGGTCTGGCGGGTTTTCGCTCCAAGCCACAATCCCACTAGATGGTGGTTTGCAGGAACGATGCAAAGCCATGATCGACGCCAATATCAGGCTGCACAATCAAACCGTTGAGACAAAACGGCTGGAGTACGAAATCGCACGGTTGAAAAACTGCGGCAACCTCAAACTGCAGGGAATTGAGTTTCACCCCAAGTCTCCCTATTACGCAATCTGCGCTGACGTGATTGTTAAGGCAAAGCCAGGGCAAGTGCTGCCGCACACGCACGCTATTTCCGTGCCTGTCGCTGCGCCTTCCGACGCTCAAAAACGCTGAGGGTCTTAGGTTTTACCTTCAGCAGTTTTTGCACTTTCTTGACCGCTTGCTTCAGTGCAGGCTTAATCAACTTCAGCAAAAACGGTGTTGCTAGACCTGCAGTGATACCAGCGGCAGCAGTCAAACCGACTGTCGTCACTTGCGGCAATGTCGGAACAGCGGCAATCACTCGATCCGGCAACGGGATCGTCTCATATAAAACCACGCACTTGCCATCCTGCAACTCATAGCCAGAGATCCTTTTCACGCCTCCTTGGACAATCGTCCCAACCTCTTTTGCCCTTAGCGGCGGACAGCGTGGGTCTTCATCGACGGGAACTTTTGGAAGTTCTGCAGCAGGGGGCGGAGGTGTTTGCTGTGTTTCTACAGGAGGTGAACTTGGCAAAACCAGCTTGGGACTTTGCAGCCTGTTCGGGCTGTAGTCAATTGAGTCAAACGACGGAAGGCTGATGATTGGAACGCCAATGTCCACTGTCACTGGCGGAGCTTTAGGGATAGACAGAGGGGGAGACTCTGACCAAATCCTTCCAACGCCAATGGTTGGGATTTCAGGCATCGGGACCAATCATGCGGCTGATCAAACGGTTTAAGTACCACTGAGCCTTCATCGCATCAGTTACAGGGGCTTCCTTATGAAACATGCGCAAAAGATATTTCAGAGTTTGCCCAAGGAGATAACCGTTGACTGTATCTCCCGCCCCAGATACAACGTCTTCGATAATTTCGATCGCTTCAATGCGACCCTGTTTGTAGTGAGAAGGTGAATTGACTGGGTCTGACATCAAAAAGGAAGTCCTGGACCGGTTTGAGCAGGCATCAAGTTTTGCACTTGACTAGGCTTTGCCTCGCTGACAGAGCTTTCCAGCTTGTCAAAAAGAATTGTGGTCATTTTGACCTCGATCTCACTCATGGCTTTTTTAGCCATAGATGGACCACGGACAACTGCGAAAACGACAAGGCCTGTGTTGGCTGCGGCAAGCAAGAATCCGACGACAGCAAGCAGGTTGACGATTTTTTGCATGGCAATAAAAAACCCTCCACTTACCAGGCAGAGGGCGTGTTCACCTTGGCAGCTCTAATGTAGTCAGAAGCTGTACTTCGCGCCAGCCTTGACCCCGTAGTTAGCGTCAAGGTCTTCAAACTTTGCAAAAGACAGCTCTCCATACAAGGAGAGGTTTTCGGTGAAGCTGCGGCTCAGACCAGTCTTGCCGGTGATGCCGGTGTAAGAGTCTGCGCCGTCAGGAGCAGCGATTGCTGGGCCGCCTTGGATGTAGAACGCGCCTTTCTCATAGCCGAGATGTCCTTCAAGGACACCACCGCCATACTGAAAGTCGTTGTCCAAGCCGCCGTTAAATTCAGGGTTCAGATAAAACCCGTCCGCGTGGGCAGGAGATGCCAGCGCAGCTGCGCCAACGACTGCACCAATAGCAATTTGCTTGATCATTGGAAAGAGTTTTAACGTTTTCCTTGGCCACGATACCGCTTGCGGCGTTTTCTAGCCCTGGAGTGTGTGCCGTTTCCCTGTCTTGTCCTTTTAGGCTTGCCTTCGACAAAAGTTCCACCAGTTAGCGACGTTGTTCTTGCCATTAGTTACACACGCTCAACCGCGAAAGTGAAGATACTTTTGATACAGGCCTGTGTAGAGACCGTGCATTGGATGCGATGGTTTGTCACGACCGTCGTATTGATACAGCTCTTGAATCCATTTCACCCTGTTGGACATCGCCTCGACATCCTCAGCGCCGGGCTTGCTGGGCATCATGGGATCCGGTCGTTCCATCAAGAGGGTTTGGTGGGCCATGAAATGTTAGCTGGGTCTGATTGACTTGTAACGTCTCGCAGTGCCTGCATGTAAGCGTCTAGCTCTGCGATTGCATCTGTCGTCGTCATGCCCTGCCGGGTTTCGCTTAGGTAACGCGAGATGCGCCACTCAAATTCAGAAATGAGTTGATCTCTCTGAATGCGAACCTCAGCCCATAGAACGTTTTGATCAGCTTGTATGTCCTCCGCTGTTTTGTCAGAAACGACCCAGGCCGTGCCAGTCCAAGTCACTTTCTGCGTTTTGGAATCAATCTCTGGCGCGAAACCTGCAAACACGTAGCCGACGTCTGCAAGCTCTTCGGCAGTAAAAGACGAGGGGTCAGTTCGAACCTGCCCATTAGACAGCTTAATTTTGAAAGGCAGCTCTCTTGGCTCGCCTTGGTTGAGTGAATAAAGGCTCATGCGACCCCCACATAAAGTGTGTCATTTGGATTCATCGGAGACAAGCTGTAACCAGGCATCAAATGAGCAATCCTTAGGACTTCACCCCCTGAAAAAGTATGCTCAGGGCCACGGCAAGCCAGGCCAGAATATGCAGTCCCACCAGAAGCCTCTCTGTAGATATAGCTTTGGGAGCCTTCCTGGGAAACAACCCCAAGCCCTGGCGCTGGTAACACGTTGTTAACAGAAGCAAAACTACTGCTGATGCCGCCAGCCGCCCCGGTGTTGTTGCTTCCCGTGCTTGAAGCCAAACTCCATCTGTCTTCGTTGTCAGTGGTGCTAATTGAAGTGGTGTAAGTACGAGCTGCACTGGTCGCCAAACTCTCTGGATAGCCCAAAACCATACCCCCAAAAAACCCACCCGGATGCTCAACCTCTGTCCTGTTGGTTTTCCAAAGTTCGCTGCTGTTGCTTGTCCAGCAATAAGAGACATCAGCTTGTGTTGCATCAGCTGATGGCAAAATTTGCAAGCAAGCTATGGCGCAATCTCCGTAGAAGGTAGTGGGCCTAGCGGTAAACTTTTGGGCGAGATAAACACGCGCTGTACCGCTGAACGTTGCTGGCACCTGCACATCAGAAACGTCATACGCGCCGGTATAGTCATTGCTATTGCCCATTTCAGTATCGCTTTCAATAAATCTTTGACTAAACTCAACCCAATCTGCGGTTGGGTCCTGGTTCAGCTTTAAAGGCCACTTTTCAGTTGCTTGATACGAAAGTTGAGTTTTTAAATCAAAAATGCCCTTAGCACCTGCATTGGTTGGCAGGTTCCCGGATCCTGTGATTAGATTGCCTTCGTAATACCTCATCAGCTGATCTCCTCGTAAGAGCAGATAGCTTCTAGGTCGCTTGCCGCGCTTGCGCTGACCCGGATCTTGTCGTTCTCTTCTAGATAAATCTGCATATCCTTGGACACGACAACCAAGGTTGTGTCAGCTGGAACGCTAATGTCCTTAGCTAGGTGAAAGTTATTTGATCCTGCTTTCTGCAGGATGACAACAACCGTAGCGGCGTTCGACCCATCAACGTTTGAGACAACGACCGAGTTGATTTTGAAAACTTTGTTGCTAGACGCTGCGTTGGCGACAAGGTCACTGACAGACGTGCCAACAGCAACACCGACGCTTTTGCCGGTAACAGTTGTAAGCCCTGCAATGTTAGGAGCGGTCATAGTGTCACCTGTTAGCCGAAGATTAGCGTGATTGCAGTGGCCTGCGCTCTAGAGCCAACCTCGACAACTGACCCGCCGTCAGTCTTTGTAAAGACGCCGCCGTCAGTTGTGTTGATGGCTAACTCACCGACAACAAGATCTGAAGCGCCTGGATCGCTCGTGCCACGCTTTTGTTTGATCGTGTTTGCCATCAGAAAGTGCCGCCATCAAGCTCAAAACTACTTGCAGTCCCATTCTCTAGGAAGGTCACGAGGTCACTCAATGCAACCTGAACCATCGTTCCAGCATCGTTAATGACCATGCGGTCAGCAGCTGCAAGAGTCGTTGAGGTCGCTGACGTTCCGCCATCAAGCAAATTCAATTCAGCAGTTGTAACCGTAGCCCCATCAAGGATTTCAATTTCAGTAGACGTCAGCGCAGCAAGCGCAGCGGCGCCTCCAGATTGACAGGACGAAAGACTTGTTAGGTCAGCATCAAAAGCCTGAACGTTTGTACCAATAACCAAGCCTAGGTTGGTTCGTGCAGCAGATGCAGTTGAGGCACCAGTTCCCCCATGAGCAACCCCAATATCAGTGCCGTTCCAAACGCCTGTGGCAATCGTGCCAACAGAGGTAAGGCTGGAGCCAGTAACCCCAGACCCAAGAGTGCTGGCAGTAAGCACAGATGTGCCGTTGATCTTGAAATCTTTGCCTGAAGCAAGGTCAAGACTTTCGCTACTCGTCCAGCAGTCCGTGCTGTTAATCCAATTAAAAGTCTTGTCAGTAGCACCTTTTAAAGTGATGCCGCCGCCATCAGCAGTGGTGTCGTCAGGGGAAGCAACCGAGCCAAGCTCTAGGTTTTTGTCGTCCACCGTTACGGTGGTGCTATTAACCGTCGTCGTCGTACCGTTGACAACGAGGTTGCCTGTGACAGTTAAGTTGTTGCCAAAGGTTGTGTTACCTGACAGTGTCGCCCCGCTGAGGTCAACCGTGCCAGTAAACGTCTTGTTACCGCTAAGAGTTTGATTTCCAGTAAGGGTGCAATAGGCTCCAGAGCCTGCAATCGCGACGACAGAGCTGGCAGCACCTCCCCCTGCGTCGCCAAATCCGTAGTAGAGGATGTTGTCAACCTCTGAGTAGGCGGGCTCTGAAGGAGCCAGGCTGCTTGGAGCGCCAGACGCACCACCAGATGCACGTTTCTTAAGGCGGATGGTGTTGGCCATGGCTTAAAAATTGCCTCCTAGGACGATTGTCTCGATGGTCCAGGTGTCGTCTGCTCGATACTCGCCAGAGGCTGAATCGTAGTAAACGACGCTTTTGTCCACTTTAGCGGTTTGGTTCAAAGTAAAACCACTTCCTGCCTCGCCTTGAGGGCCTTGCGGGCCAGCCGTGGTCGCAATGACTGTTGTGGTTGTTGGGCTTTCAACAACCGTGGTTGTTGCACCCTCTGTAACGAGGACCTTGTTAGTGGTCGTGCTGACGTTTACTGTCGTCATGGCGCCGTGTACCCTTGGCTGACAAAAATAATTCCCTCCAAGTAATACTCACGCGAGCCGCTGCCGTCTTCTAAAAGCACGTCGTAATAAAGCACGTCAATGAATCCCGCTGTTTGAGTGTCGGTCAGGCTGATCGTGATTTGTCCGTTACTTCGGTTTGTGTAAGCAACGGAAAAGTCTGCATACTTTGTAGACCTTGCCTTGTCCCAAGCCTGCGCATAAGCCGTGTAGCCGGTCAGGTCAATAACGGCATCGTTGCTGTCTTTGAATTGAAGCAGCAAGCTGTAGTCCGCTCGACGCTGGAGCGTGATGTTATGCGTGCCCGGCTGAACTGTCATGGCAAGCCTCCTGCCTTAATTTTACCGTTGCCTCGGACCAATAGAAAGAAGCGCCCAGCCGATTGTCAGCAGGACGCCTGTTGCGACACCAGCAAAGAAAACCATCAAGCCCTGCCCGTTGCAATCGCTGCGTTGAATGGCGTGAGATCTTCTGTTGTCCAGTAGTCCTTAGCAACCATCAGCTCAAGATGCTGAACGTTGCCGCTGACTCTGTCCTGCTCCTCAGGGGTGCGGCTTGACAGAGCCATTAACTCGTTAATCACGTTAACGCTGTCCATAGCGGCTCTGTAATTCCGAGCAATCTCAGCGTCTGATAGTCTTGGGGTCTCGTCAGGCATAAGGGCCTCCTTGGTTTACAGGTCAAGCGCCCTTGAGGGCGGCTAACTCACTTTTTAACTCGTTGACCATAGTAGTCAATTCCTGAACGGCATTTACCAAAACAGGTACTAAGTGCTCTCCCTTGTATTTCAAGTGATTAGCGTCTTCAGCGTCAATAATGACGGGATCATCGCCTTCTAATTCAAGGACTTCTTGCGCTTTAAAACCGTAGCGCACGCCTCCAAGTGGTGTTTCAGTGTCACGGTCCACCTTGAATTGGAAAGCTGTCGGCTTGAGCTTGTTTACAAAATCCAGCCCATAAGGCACTGGAGCAAAATTCATCTTGTCGCGCTCGTCTGACGTGACGGTAAAAGCGACTTTGACGTAAGCATTTGAGATTGACGTATGGCCTAAAACGAGACGGTTATCCTCGTTTGTCACATCGAAAACAGGAGAATACGTATGAGCAAAGTTTGGGTAACCGGTCCAGAGGTTGCCGCCTATCTGAATGTTGTTTTCGCCGCTAGTAAGGTTTTCAAGTGCGCTCGCTCCAACCCCCACATTATTTTTTGCGGTCGTAGCATCAAGCATCGCATTTGTGCCTACAGCTGTGTTGCCGTGCCCCTCGTCTGTAAGGTCTTCTAGAGCGTTAGTGCCAATAGCGACGCATGGGTGGTTAGGATCTGTAGAGCTTCTAAGAGCGTCTTTTCCAACAGCAACATTGCTGTTGGCCGTAGTCAAAAGCTCACCCGCGTAGGCGCCGATCAAAGTATTACTACCACCTGTACTCAACGTCTCGCCAGCGTCCTTGCCAACGGCGACGTTAGTGCTACCTGTAGTTAGGTGATCCAACGCTGCTTGACCAACCGCTACATTGCTATTTCCCGTGAAGGTTGAATTGTCATTTGGATCTCCAGTATGAGAGCCTAACGCATATCTTCCAACCGCTACGTTCGCATAACCGGTTGTAGATTTTGACATTGCGTAATAACCAACCGCTACATTGTCATCTCCCGTAGTCGCTTCATACAAGGCTCTATAGCCTACGGCCACGCAACTATCTGAGGTGGTAGAGGAGTACATAGACCCCCCTCCAACCGCTACGTTGACGTTGTATAGAGATACATTGTTGGCTAGCGATATGTAGCCAATAGCAGTAGCGTCTCTGCCTTCGCCAGTCAAACTTGCAAGAGCCCTATACCCAATAGCAGTGTTCCTGTCTCCAGTGGTTAGGTCCTCAAGGGCTTTTCGGCCAACCGCTACGTTGTAATCTCCGGTTGTATGCGAGGTAAGGGCACTCGCTCCAACCGCTACGTTGTATGCTCCCGTTGTGGTTGCAGAAAGAGCGACATTTCCTACTGCCGTGTTGGTAGAAATGCCACTATTTCCTAACCCGACAGTCACAGTGTTGATCGTTGCGTCGGCGTCAAGCGTGGTAGCTCCTGTGACGTCAAGCGTTCCAGGGATGTCAACATTACTGGTGAATTCAACACCACTTCCACCGCTGTCAGTTTGCAGCAGCTGACGCGCAGTGCCGTTGGCAAGTTTGCTGACTGCAATCTCTGCACTAGCACTAATGTCTGCGTTGACGATTGTGCCGTCAGTGATCATTGCACTTGTGACACCTCCGCCCGTTGTGCCAGTTGTAATGACTGTGCCTGTCTCGTTAGGCAGCGTGATGGTTCGGTCTGCTGTGGGGTCCGCAACAGTCAGCGTCGTTTCAAAATCGTTAGAAGTTGCACCCTCAAACGTAAGGACAACATCCTCTCCAAGATTTAAATTGCCGGTCATTGTGTCGCCGGCTTTGGCAAGTTTTTCGCTATCAACCTCGGAAAGCGCTGCCTGAACGTTCGTGCCAGCAATGTTGCCCGCTGGAGTAAACCCAACGTTTGATGCAATCTGAGCCGTGATCGTCTCTGATGTTTCAATCAGAACATAGCTAGTGCCGTTGGACAAAATGATGTCGGGCGGCTCAAGCGCTACGGTCGGCGCTGGCGCTGTGCCTGTTCCGCTTTGACTGACAACCACATAATGACGGTTGTTTCCAGTGGCAGCAGCTGGGAGCGCTGCGCCATTGGTATAGCCAGCAGCTGTGCCATCAGCCGTTACTGAATCCAACAGGTTTGTGCTCGCGTCATACGTTCCCGCAAGAATGATCTCACCAGCACTAATGCCGACAGGCTGGAAAACGTTTCCGTCCCAAAGAAATAGATCGCGGGTAATCGGATTGAAGAAGAATTGGCTTGTGAAGTCCGCTGTTGGCGTCGTCTCGCTGATTTGAGCAACTGTGTAATCTGCCAGCTTGGCACCCGTAACAGCATCCGAACCAATTCGAGCCGCAGGGAGTGTGCCGGTCGTTATCTTTGCGGCATCAAGGTCCGGCACATCGCTGGCACTCAAACTTGAAGTTGCTGTGATGTGCCCTTGTGCATCAAATGTGACCTTGGTGCCCGTACCGCTGGAAACACTGTTTGAGTGGTTTAAGTCACCCGTGGCGTCAACCCCCAAGCCTGTTCCAGGTCTCACAACTCCAACAGCTGAACTGGTCGCAACGGGAACGTCTGCCCCAGCAATAGCCTTGCCAGCTGTGATTAATCCGTTTGCGTCGTATTGAACGATGTGATGTTCAGATGTTTCTGCTGTAACCGTGTTGTTAACGGTGATTGTGTTGCCAGACATGGCCAGGCCGTTGCCGTTGACAACAACACCACCTTTTGAAGAGTTGCTTGCAGTAGGGAGATCATCGCCCGCAATGGCGCGGTAAGAAACTGCACCCGCAGACCCTGTTGGTCCTGCTAAAAACTGTGCAACATCAGTGGTGTTGTCGAGTGTTGCGGCGATCGTGCGCGTGTCACCGCTTGTCGAAACCGTAATGTTGACGACGCCTGTCGTGCTTCCGTTGACAACGTTGACAGAGCCAGCACCTTTTACGCTCGCCCAGGCAGACCCATCCCAGATGTAAATCTTGTCATCATCAGTGTCTAAGGCAATCTGGCCTGTGAAATCTCCAGTGCCTGGAAGCGTTGTTACGAGGTTGACGGTGGACTCATTCGCTAGCTTTGCAGCCGTAACGGAGTCATCTGCCAGCTGAGTTGTCCCAACACCCCCGCTAGCAATTGACGTTCCAGCGATTTGGCCTGCGCTGAAAACGATCTTTGCGCCAGGGATTGTGGCGTCTGCGATCAAGGTCGTGGCGTTACCGACCAAGTCAGTGACAGTGATCTTTTTTGTCTCACTAGCGCTGTCGTCGACAACAGCAACCACATCAGCAGCGACCAGATCAGCCCCAGAAAGGGCGTTAAGGGCACTGATCTTTAGGTCAGCCATGAAACCCTACGCATAAACCACGATGAGTCCATCATAGAGCTGTCACAACTAGGGATCCAGCAGCAAAGATCGGTCAGTTCCCTGCTCCAGCAGAATCTCATCCTCGTTTTCCTGCAGCATCTTGCTTTCAACCTCTAGATCCATTCGTAGCTGAATCGACCCTGTAGTAATAAAATCAGCCTGCACCTGCACAGTGTTGTTCGGCGCAAACTGCACAGCACAACCTGTCAGCACTCCGGTGAACTCATAAAAAATCTCATCATCACCGTTTGCGGCCACGCCGCCTGGATTGTGAGTCGTGCGCTTGATGTAAAAACGAGCCTTGAATTGGCTACCTACTCGCGTTCTTAAAGACAGCTCGACTAAATAGTTAGGCAGTTCCTGTTGAGTATTGCCTGTATACTCCCAAAACGCAGACATTTGGCCTGAGCCAGACATCAACGTGCTAATTCTGCTGCGAAATTCATCAGACAGCGTAGTGGTGTCTACAGTGTCGCGCTCAGTGTTTAGCTCAAAGCCGTTAACTTGAGCCAACACTTTATAGTCTGCGTTTTGAACCTTAACTTTGACAGGTAGATCGTTTGCGGGAGCAGCAAGAGCCGTTGCGTTGGCCGTTCCACCATTTACCGCGTTGGCGAACGTGTCGTAAAGCCTGATCCCATCTAGCTCGTCAACGTGGATAAATTTCTTGACGCTGGTTTTGGTGTAGCTGTTGATGAAATCAAGAGCCGTGCCGTCAGTGCTGGTAATTTCAATTTGATCGCCACTGATCAACTGGCCATGCTCGAAGTCAAAGCTAAACCGTTTGCCCGCTGCATTTACGTCTGAAGGGTTAATCGTAGATTGCAGCTCGCTGTCGCCAAACTCTCGCTGCAGCTCGATCTCACCGTAAGTGCCTAAATAAACGCTCATGAGATTGACACCGTGGAAAGCGCGCCCGTTCCAGTAAAGGCAATGTCTGCTCTGCTGATTTCGCCGGTAGCTGCTCCGATTGTTGCGCTTGTGATGTAGGCCGTCAGTTTGATGTCGTTCTTGTCTACGCCGTCCTCCCAGCGCAAGGTCAACTCAACCGTGTCGCTGCTTGAAACGCCTGCAGTGCCTGTCTTTACAAGCTTGTTGAGAATGTTGGCCGTGTTGATGCTGTTGTCGTCGTCTTTGTAATACAACAAAGAAGCGCTGCCCGAATAGCCCAAAACACCAGGGCTATAGCTTCGCAAACTGTCACCAAGCGTCGTCGTTTCTAACGTTTCTAAGTTTGCTTGCAGGCTGAAATTGACCACCTTGGCAAGGGTCGCTCCAGACAGCTGCAGCACGCCATCTCTGCCGGTGTAAACCTTCGCCATTACGCCACCGCTCGTAAGGACACTGTAACGCTGCTAATACCCGGACGCACAGCCCGGATTTGAGGCTCAGCAGCGTAACGCCACTTGGCGCCAGGTGGTGCGTCAAGCGCAGACGCAGACCCAGACCAGCCCGTAAAAACATCTGAGGGCAGGATAAACGTGTGAAATGTTCCGAGCTGTGCGGCGTAATCAGTCAGAAACAATTCGACAGAAGCGTCAGAAACGTTTGAGTACGAGAGATTCAAGGTTGCATTAACGCGTTGAGAGCCGTACAGGATTCGAACCTCCGCTCCTGACTGAGAATTAAAGGTTTTGCTGGGGAAGTTGCCCGGCGTAAACTCCCGGCCAGTTGGCGTCAGTGTCGGGAAAGCCATTATTCCAAAATCGTGAAGTTGCTTGACGTCAAAACGTCCTTGGCCACAAGGCTAACGCCTGAGGCGTCTGTAGGCACTTCAACAGCGCTGATCGCGACCAGCCCATCCTCCTCGATGGACAGCTGTTCAATCTGATAAACGCTGTAATCCGTGGTACCACCCAAAAGGGTAAACAGAGTTCCGTGAAACTCTGACTGAGTAACAGTGTTGTTTGAGATGGTCAGCGGAGCTTCAAGAACTTCCTGTTTTGCTGGGTCGTAAATCAAAGCATCGTAAGTTCCGCTCTTGATTTGAGTCACGCTCACCAATGTCCCAGCATCGGTGATCGCCCCGTTGGCTTCAGAGTTGTAGGTGCTGGCTTCGGTAATTACTCGAATGTAAGAACCGGGCTGAACGCCAAGAGCGTCTGGCACGGTTTTGAAGCTCACGGTTTTTGTGACGCGGCGACGTGTGCTCATTAAGAACTGCGCCGTCCTTAAAGCTTGATCGCGGTTGGTGCAAAAATCAGTTAGGTCAAAAGCTTGTTCTGTGACCGCTTGTCCTAGATCAGCCCACTCAAGGAGTGCTGATGCTTCGTAAGGCAGGTCGTTCGCTTTAGTGACGCGCCAGGTGACAAGAGCACGGATGTTTGAACGCTGAGAAATGTCAATGTATTGCAGCTGCAGTGAATCCTCAATAATGTTGCCTGCTGTAAAAATTTGATCAACCAGAATTGGGTTTAGGCTGATTTCGTGATTTTTGTCATAAGGCAACGCGGGCTGCATTCCGAAGCGACCATTCTTGATCGTAAAGTTGCACATCTGGAGCGCAGCGTTGTCGTATAAAAATGAACGGAAGCTTTGGCTGTCTTCGATAACGCCATCAAAGAAGATTTTGTTTGCTGCCAAGAACTTGCTTGTTGCGGTCAACCCTTCTTTGTCAACCAACTCTTCAGGCACAGTGTTCCCTACACCTTGCGTCTTGTTGGTCAGCAAGTAGTAAACAAGGTCAGAAAACAGATTGCTTGGCTTGGTTTGTCCGTCAGCCAAGCGCTCCACGGGGATGCCTGTGTCTGTATAGATCCTTATTTGGTTCAAAGCAGCAATCTCGCCGCTTGATTTAACGGACAGGCCAACCGTGGTCATGTCGTCATATTGCGCCTCTTCAAGGTTTGAGATGTATTCGTTAACATATACAATCTCATGCTCAGGACGAGACTCGTTTGATTTAGTCAGTTCGGTGTAATGACTGCAATCAGCCACTTGAGAATTTAGTTCAAATCCTCGCTCGCCTTTTTGAAGGTCGCCGGCAAGCGTGTCTTGAACCGAGTCAACCTTTAATTGAACGGTGACCTTGTTATAGGGGCTTTCTCCTTTCACGGCGGAACCCACGTTCTTGAATGAGTTGGTCGGTGACATATTCAGGGTGAGAGAGAACGTGTCTCCTACCTTCCAATCCCCATCAGCCGAGATCGGAGCAAACGTAATACTGTTCGCGTCCCATATATAAGGGTTCCCGCCATTGGCTTGTAAATACATAGGGCCAATAGTTGTACCGAGTATCCCTACAACGGATGTTGCCTCAATAACAAATGACACCGACTTCCCGCCCGAGCCCGTTACTGTAAACGCAGAGCTTGCTTTTTTCTGGCCCGGAAAGTTTTTTGCGAAACCAAGCGCTTCCGTCAAAAAAGCATTAATGATCAATTTTTTATTGCCGCTATTTGAAAAGTAAACATTAGAACTAATGGCAGCCGGTTTATTCCCAGGAGTAATCGTTTGAGACCCTCCTGGGTTTGTAAACAACTCCCCGTTTTCTCTAAGACTTTGAACACTTACGACCCTGCCATGTGTCGTGATTCTAAAAATTCCATACTCCGTACCGTAATCTTCGCCGATTGCGTTGGGCTGACCTGATGACAAATACGGCGTGCCATCCGCGGCGTCAAGCACTGTCACCGCGTTGGCGTCAACGCTATTAATTGCAATATCCGAGCCAGTGCGCGGAATTAACCTGTACTCGAAATATCCCCCCGCTGCTTTACCCTTTGGTCGAATTCTGATCCAATTGTTTTGATCGATAGGGGCTCTGCCCTGAACAACAAACACCCTAGGGATGCGGACAAATGTTTGCTGTTCTTGGCCGTATTCCTGAACAGGACGCACCCAGATTGAAAAACACGAAGAACGCTTAAAATATTTGTCCATGCGAGGCGTCGTCAGCTGAACATCGGCTTTGTCCAGTTTGAATAGTCTTGCCGGTGAAGGGATAGCGTTGAAATTGCACAAACCTGTTGCGCGATTCCACACCCGACTCTTAATGCCCAGCTCAATAACTTCAGCGTCCCTTCTTACTGGTCGGATGGTTGCTACATTTAATCTGCAGACATTAAAGAACGCCGCTCCACAATGCTTGTTAGGGTTAGGGCCAGCGCCTTCGTTACCGCCTAAAGGCTCCTCAACAGTTTTTTTGCCTGCAACTCCGAAATTTGCAACGCCAAGTAAGGCCACACATTTGAACTTCACAAGTGTGAGTCCATCAATAGTGTCTTCGCGAGATTCAACGATCCAGTTACTCGCGCTAATGATCCATTTTGAACCGACGGTAAGCAGCTCTGACGCTCTTTCTCTCCACCCTTTTGCTGAATTAATCAAATCCTCAAGGTTAATTTCAGTGCCAGAAAAATCATCCTTGGCCTTCTCTTTCCATGCGATGTCCCTGTTGTCAATTTCAAAAACTGCAGTGTCGCCAACCGCAACATTGTCGATAATTGTTCTGTTATCATAGTCAGTCGTGTTGTACTTAACAAAGCCCATGTGACGAGAGTATGCACGGCCCGTGCCAGGCTGCCCTGCTTCAGGCCCCGGAATGTGTAGAACGTCTGCCAAGCTGCCAGCAATTTTGCGTCGCTTCGCTTGAGTTTCAAATCGTGCATCCTTATTGTCTGGACCAAACGTTGTAGCAAAAGGAGCACTGATGATTTCCCAATTGAATCGATACACGCTGCCGTTATGGATCGGAGTGCTCGTCCCAAACGTCGTATCACCGCTTGGGGTGTAAGCCATTGAAAAGCCGTTGCTGAACTGGCCGTCAGCTGTTGGCGAAGTAAAAATAGGCTTTCCAACAGTACCTGTCGCACCCTCCCCCTCCGTTCCGTAAAGCAGCTTAGTTGGGCGGTTGTTGCCTTTTTTAGATGACCAATAAAAAGCAAAATCCCTGTTGCCAAGAGAGTTCAGAGCAGACGTCCCTATAAGGATTCCACCAAAGGGGGGATTAGCAATTCCATGCTCTCCAGCAACATAAACACCTTCAAAGGCTTGATAGCTGCCGTAGGCATAAACGCGGCTCCAAACCAAAGCCGGGGCCAAAATCAATCCGCCAGTAAGCACACCATCCTTACCTGTGCCCTTCTTCCCAAAAGGAATTGGAATTGGCTGGTTTAAAGCGGCAAGGCTTGCAATGTTGTCAAAATTAGTGGCCTGATTGAATCGAGTTGGACCGATCTGATCAGCAAGCTTTTTACCTCGAATCTTTTTCTGCTCTGGCTCTTCAAATGTCGGAGCTTTGGGCGCAAGCAAAACACTTGCCGCCGTTGACGCAAGCCCAACTACAAGACTGATAACAGCAATCGTTACAGGCTCATTTACAATGTCAGGTATGTGGTCATACTCAGCCGGACGCACACGTTGGCGCAGCATTGCATGACGTATTAACTCCCTGTACTCATCCTCACTACAGCCGATTGCCTGGATTAAGGCTTTTTCGTACGGTAAGAGCGGCGGATTGTAAGGGCCTGCGCCGGTTTCCAGTCCACTGCTTGGAGTGATTCGTTGATGTAAAGGACGCCACTCTGCCATATGACTCCGAAGGCCATTGGCCTTACGCCTAGCAATGTTATGTCGCCATCATAACTGGGGTGTTCAAGCCGGTCACAGTACACGTTCAGCTCCCGAAGAATCTCCCGTGATGTCATTCCGTACCAGGCGCTTTTGATGCCGGGGTTTTTGATACCTAAACGGTCAAGAGCGTCGATAACCAAGTGGATGCAGTCGTTGTCGCCGTAACAGTACTTACGGCCAATCAAGTCACTACACATTGACTTGCGCAGTAAAGGGAATGTTGCCAACTTGTTTCCGGTACAGCCGCCGCCCAGGCACGTTTGCCTGCACAGCGTCTAGCACTGAACCCAAGCTGATCTGAAGTGTGCTTTCGTCCCAGCCGCCGGAAGAGCAGGCCCCAAAATACTCGTAAATTATTTTTTGAACCCCGTAGGTGTTGGGATTCCACAGAACCGTTGTGATTTTGGCAACGTATGCGTTATCCAAAGCTTCTACGACAAAATTGCGGGTGATCTCTGCGTTGCCGAACTGAAGCGTTGCGTCCAGGTTGTCGCCTTGGAGCGATGAGATGGCCCCGCTAAAAGCAAAAGGTAAAAACCCGTAAACGCCTACGTTTTGTCCTAGCGCGTAATTTTGAAAGCGAAATTTAAACGCTGAGTTGGTTGGGCCAACTTCAAGCAAATGCCCGTAAGAAAATTCCATCAAACAGAGAGCCTCCTACGAACAGCGGTTGAATTTTGCAGTGATCGCATCGTTCTGCGCTCACCTTCTGCTGCGCCCTGACGTGCAGCTTGTTGTAAGCCTTGCTGGAACTGCTCAGCGGTGACGTAATCCACGTTATTGATTCGCTCTACGTTAAAGCGAACATCGATTGGCGCGGAAACTGCCGTTGCACCGCCTTCTCCTGACGCTCCAGATGCCCCTGCTTTTGGAATGACGTCAGAACCACGAGCACCGCGTGAATACCGCGTCATGCTTTCGCGCATCTTGCTTGCGGGAATGACGTACTCAGGCTCGCCGCCTTCTCCGATAATTGCGCGAGTTGGGCTAGAAACATAACCACCTTCTGCAAAACTCGGGATCGAAACTCGGGTGTTTGCACCAATCCCTGAGTAATCCGTTATTTGTGTCAGTGATCCTGTGTTAAGGCCTTGACCGCCGCTGGCGCCTCCTAATCCAGCAAACGCACGGGCAACTCCAATCGCGATGTACGTCGCAATCATCTGTGCAGCCTGTTTGAGCAACACATCAGCGATGCTCTTTAACATGTCCGCAAAGACTTCCTTAACGCTTTTCGCCCCAGCGATAAGATTCTGCATCCCATTGGTGAGAGAGTTGCCGATTGCATTGCCGATACCCTGAGAGATTTGCACCGCTTGAGTCTCAAGATCATTCAAGCTTTCAATCGACTGTTTGATGAATTTAGTAAGAGGAGTGTTTTCAGCAGCAATTTGCTGCATCAGCTGGCCGATTTGAGCGACCCGCGACTCTTTCATGCCATCTTTTCTCAAATTCTGAAGTTTCTCTTCGATACGAAGACGCTCTCTCTCTACTTCGCTTGTGGCCTGGCTAATTGCAAGCTGATATTCAAGAGCTAAAACAGTATCGTCGAACAGCTCTTGACGCATACGCTGTTCTTCATTAATTTCACGCTGAGTATCACGCTGAGCAGCCAATTTTTCAGTGGCCTTGACGATATTGATAGCTTCTATCTCACGCTGGTCTGTGACACCAATAAGGTCTTCTTTACGGCTAGCCTCGATTTCAGCTATTTTCTGTTCGCCTTGCAGGCGAATGACCAACTGAGTGTCGTTAAGAGCGTCAGCCGCTGCAATCTTATCCTTAAACCGAGAAATCTCAAGAATTTTTTGACGCTCTTGCTCAAGTCTTGCCAATCGTTCTAGCAGTCGAGCCTCTTCTCTTGCCGCCTTGTCAACACCAGAACCAGAACCCTTTGGAGTGAATCGTCGTCGGTCTTCAGCCGTAACCGGAATGGAAACAGGGTCAGCAACTTCTCCAAACTCTCCTGCCAGAGCTCGTTTTACCAAACTCTTCTGAGCCTCTGTTCCCAGCTCTCGTGTTTGTGCTCCTCTGCCGGGCTCAGCTCTTTTCGCCTCAGCCACTGCTGCTTCAAAAGCAGCATTTCCGGCAAAGTCTTTGGCAACAGCTTCATAACGACCTCTAGCGGTCATGCTGCCCAACACTTGATTTACAAGTTTTAAAAACCCATTTAACGGGCCGGAAATCAATACAGCCAGTTGAGTCGTAAGCTCGCCCCACAGACGTGTGGTCTCATCTGTCGTCTTGCCTAGGTCAACCAAAGAACGAACGCCTTCGTTACCGATCTTGACGGTCAATTCTTCTGTCAAAAGAGCCGCCAATTCTTCTACCTGGCCTAGCTCTTCAAGAACAGCTGCACGCTCTTTAGTCGCATCACTGCTAAACAAAGACTTTTCGCGCATAAAGTCCAACGCCTTACCTGTCGAGGTAAACGCTTTGCCTGTCTGAATTACGCTCCCGACAAATTGATCGATTTGTTGACCAATAGCGCTTAAGCCAATTGAGGCGGCAAGGCCGCCTCCAACTGCTCCACCTAAAGCCCCACCAATTACAGATCCAGGACCACCGCCGAACAACAACGGAAAGCCAGCGCCAAGAGCAATATCTCCCACATTTTTATTGCCGAATCCTCCAAATTTTCTACCGCCGCGACCACCTATTAATCCTGTGAGTGGAGCAGAATTACGACTTGGCAGCTGAGGGCCAAAAGTATCATCAATGTTATCAAACGGAATCGCTGCACGCGCAGCTTTTAATGCCGGAATAGTTCGCTGTGTTTCTCTTCTTACGTCTGCACTACGTTGAGCAGACCGCTCCAAAGCTTGTGCAATCCTTTCTTGCAATTCAGCTTCTTTTGTCTTATGCCGAACTATGTCCTGCCCAGTCTTTCTAGCCCGAGCCTCAAGCATTTCAGAACTAGGCAGCGTTGCAGCATTTCTTTGGCGAAGGTTAGAACTGTCTATAAAGCGAGCTGTTCTACCCGCAAGCCGTCCAGCCGTACCCGCTAGACGCATTAAATCCATTCCAGCTTTTTGAAGCGCTGCAATAGCTTTTGGAGAACCTGGAAAGTTAATTCCTCCACGAATTGGGCTGGCTAGTTGCCTGCCAGACGCAGCAATTTGAGCTGGAGAGCCCATCATGGTGCCCGTTCCACGAACCGGACTAGACGCAAATCCTTTCTGCTGCTCTTTTAGAATTCTTAATTTTGAGTCTTCTAACCTTATTGTTTTCTCAAGCAACCTAAACTCTTTATTAGCGCTAGCAAGACGCCTTGCACTTTGCTCAGTTGTAGCTTTTCCTAGTTGTTTCCTTAACTTGTCAACGTTAAGGCCCTTGGCCTCCATCTCGTTGAGCTTATTTGCTAGTCTTGCTCGTCTTTCTTGCGCATTAGTTAAAGCATTTATATTTTCAACCGCTTGACGGCCTTGAGGGCGTGTTCCGTCAAACCCTTTTGCTCCTGCTTGACTAAGCAGCCGCAATCGTGCCCTAGCCTCAGCAGTTAGTTGTTTATTTATTCGCAGCTCTTTCTCATTAAGAGCATTACTCCTGATTAAAGCACGATTTCTTCTTTCAGAAAATTTATTTTGTACGCTTTGAATAACTTTTGTTTTAGCCGTTAGCTGAACAATTCCTTTCTCAGCCGCTTTTAATTCTTCCGAACTTGGCAACAGGCCAGCGATTCCAGTTTTTTTTCTAGACCCGCCGCTCCTAGCCTTTCCAAGTCTGGCAATTTTTTGGTCTATCTGCCCAAGCTGAGTCTCAATCTCCTGGCTATTAAGCTTGATATTGACTTCGTACTCAGCAGCCAC
>ERZ869936.920-NODE-920-length-23805-cov-8.497853_pt1 | contig 23805 bp, 18 predicted proteins | sample MGYA00520876_ERZ869936 | MGnify/ENA primary metagenome ERZ869936 (study PRJEB32218, sample SAMN09650985) | biofilter metagenome | isolation source: enrty point of leading RO module | place: Saudi Arabia: Thuwal, RO plant located on Red Sea | collected 2016-02-17 ...
TTACCCCTTCGCAACGCTGCCGCGTGGCCCCCGCCGCCCGCGCGGGCCGCGCGCCGGGCGAGGGCGCGGAGCGCGCCCGGACATCACCTGTAGCAAATACGCCACAGGCCCAGCGGTTTCAAGCTGCTGAATACGTTGCCTTCTTTTCCGGTGTCGCCACGAGCGGCTTGGCGGGCGCTACACGGCATTGTGTTTTCGCGTCACGCTCGTAATGATGGTCACGTACGGCCGTGCCGGCACCTTGCACACGGCCGCACGGCAGGGCGCCGCAGAACAAGAAATGCAGGACGGCAGGACGCGGCGCCCCGGGGGAAAAAGTAGCCACCAGGGGAGAATTCTCATGTCACATCGCAAGCGCAATGTGCGCGGCCGGTACACGTTGCCGTTCGTCGCACTGTCGGCGCTGCTGGCCCTGCCCGCCACGGCGCAGGAAGCAGACGACGACCAGGGCGAAGTTGAAGAAATCGTGGTGACCGGCTCCAAGCTGCGTCGCGACGAATTCAGCTCCATTTCACCGGTGCAGGTCATCGGCGGCCAGGAGGCCGTCAAGATCGGCATCTCCGACACCACGCAGATGATCGCCGAGTCGCCCGTCGTCTTCGGCACGCAGCTCGACGGCTCGGTCAATGCCGGTTCGACGACCGGCGCGGTCGAGGGCGTGCCGGCGAGCGGCCCCGGTGCCGCGACGGTCGCACTCCGCGGTCTCGGCCCGGAGCGCACGCTGATGCTGGTCAACGGCCGCCGACTCGCGCCCTCCGGCGTACGCGGCGCACCGGTCGCTCCGGACCTTAACCTGATCCCGAGCGCGATGATCGACCGCATCGAGATCCTGACCGACGGCGCCTCGTCGATCTACGGCGCCGACGCGGTCGCGGGCGTGGTCAACATCATCCTGCGCGACGACTTCGAGGGCATGGAAGTCCGCGGCTTCACCTCGGTGCCGACGGAAGACGGCGGCCAGGAGACGCTGATCAGTGTGATCGGCGGCGCCTCCAACGACCGCGGCAACTTCACCGTCGCCGCCGAGTTCTTCGACCGCGACCACATCTTCACGCGCAACCGCAGCCACTGGAACAACTGCCTGCGCGACATCGAGGTGGACCCGGCGACCGGCCAGACCTACTCGGTCTGCCACGACTCCCGCCCGGACAACGCGGTGCTGATCCTGAGCCAGGGCTTCATCTACGACACGCCGGGAACCACCGACATCGGTCTGCCCGGCTGGTCGTCGAACGCGGGCGCCGCGGCCTGGCTCGGCCGCGCGGGCACGAACGCGCTGACCGGCTCGGCGACGGAAACCCCGTACAACCTGCAGCAGGAGGAGCTCGACACGCAGCTGCAGGGCGACATCCAGCGCATCAACCTGTACGCGACCGGCGACTTCGAGTTCACGCCCGGGCACAGCGCCTACGTCGAAACCTCTTACTCGCAGCGGACCAACACCGACATCTTCACGTCGGAGCAGGCGTTCCCGAGCATCCCGGGGCAGATTCCGCAGGAGGACGCGAACGGCAACTTCATCGTCGACGGCACCGGCGCGCCGATCCTCGTCGACAACCCGATCAACCCGTTCGACGAGCTGGCGTTCCCGGTGTACTCGCTGGCGGCGCTGACCCAGAACCGCAAGACCGACATCGACAACTTCCGCGCCGTGTTCGGCGTCGAGGGCGAACTCGGGCTCGGCGCGATGCGCGACAAGGGCTGGATCTACGACGTGTTCGTCGCCTTCGAGGAGAGTTCGGGAACCTCGGTCCAGGCAGGCATGCTCGAGTCGCACATTCGCGAGACGATCGACACGCTGCGCATCGACTCGAACGGCAACCTGGTCTGCGGCCTGAATCGCTCGGTCGCCGTCGACTTCGGCTTCATCACGCCTTCCGAGTGCGTGGTCGTCGACTGGTTCGCCGACTCGCTGTGGTCGACGCGCGGTGGCAACAAGAGCTTCGCGACGCGCCGCGAGACGGACTTCCTGTTCGGCAACGTCATCAACACGACGACGCTGACCCAGACGCACCTGTCGGGCCTGATCACGGGCGACCTGTTCGACATGCCGGCCGGCACCGTGGGCCTGGTCGTCGGCATGGAGTACCGCGAGAACTCGATCGACTCGAACAACGACATCGTGCGCTCGCTGGCACTCTCGGCATCCGAGGCGCCGGACCAGGAAGCCGACACGGTCGGCGAAACCTCGATCTTCGACATCTACGCCGAGACCGAGCTGCCGCTCGCGGAAATCGCCGCGCTGAACCTGTCGGGCCGCTATACCGACGAGGAGAATTTCGGCGAGGAGTTCACTTACTCGGTCAAGGCCGAGGTCCAGCCGCACTCGTCGCTGCGCCTGCGCGGCACCTACGGCACGACCTTCCGCGCGCCGAACCTGCGCGAGCAGTTCCTGGCCGGCCAGGCGGGCGTCATCGGCGGCGGCAACGACCCCTGCGTCGTGCCGACGACGGCGAACAACGGCGGCGTCTACGACCCGTCGGGCGACACCCGCAGCCAGACGATCCTCGACAACTGCGTGCTCGACGGGGCCGACCCGACCGCGCTCGGGCTGCAGGCCAACGTGCTGATCCCGACGGAAACCGGCGGCTCGGAGAGCATCCAGGCCGAGACCTCGGAGTCATTCACGCTCGGCTTCGTCTGGTCGCAGGAACTGACCGAAGCCTTCGACCTCGACCTGTCGCTGACCTACTTCGACATCGACGTCCAGGACACCGTCGAGGAACTCGACCCGGTCGAGGTGCTGAACCGCTGCTATGCGAACGACCCGAACCTGCAGAACGCACTTTGCCCGCGCATCACGCGGCGCGGCGTCAACCCGGCCAACAACACGGTCGCCCGGGTTGACTCGTCGTTCGTGAACCTCGGACTCGTGACCTCGAAGGGCTACGACATCAACATCCGCTACGAGGACGACTTCACGATCCGTGACACCTTCGTCGAGATGGCCTGGAGCGTCACCGGCACCAACTACAGCGAGCTCAAGGAGCAGATCGATCCCGAGGCGCCGGTCGACGATCGCGTCGGCGAGGCGGGCTTCCCCGAGTGGGCCTGGGTGCTGCGCGGCAACTTCAGCACGGGCAACTGGGGCGTCGCCTGGCGCAGCCGCTTCGTCGGCGAGTTCGCGCTGGATGCCGAGGACGTCGACGCCTCGACGAACCGTGTGGGCCGCGATGCCTGCAACGTGCTCGGCGGTCCCACGACCTGCGTCAAGGCCAATGCCGGCGACTCGGTCTGGTACCACGACCTGTCGCTGACCTACGAGGCCGACGAGTGGTCCGTCACGGGCGGCATGCGCAACATCTTCGACCAGGAGCCGCCGCTCATCGACCAGGGACAGGGACCGGCGCGCATGAACATGGTCGTCCAGTCCGGCTACGACCTGTTCGGGCGGCGCTTCTTCGTCAACGCGACGCGGCGCTTCTGACGCGATCGCCGCAGGACGGCAACGGCGGCGGCCCTCGGGCCGCCGCTTTTTTTTGCGGGTCAGCGCACCCGCTGCACGCGGATCGTGCGGCGCATTTCGTTGAGCCGCAGCCGGTAACCGCCCAGGCCGGACTCCTCGATATCGACCGTGCGGTTCTTGCCCAGGGACGCGCGCACGTACTGCGTGTCACCCTTGACCTGCCGCCAGACCTGGCCGTTTTCGAGGTGCACGACGAGACGCCGGTACGGTACGTGCTCGTAAGCCGTAACGACGAGGCCCGTCGCGCGCGCCAGCGCGGCATCGCGCTCCGCCGCCGTCCGCGGCAGCTGTTCCGCGCCGATGTCCGCCGATTCCGTAGCCGATTCCGCGGCCGCTTCCGTGCCCGTTTCCGTGGCCGCTGCCGAGGTCGATTCCGCGACAGGCGCGGGTCCAGGCCCGGGCTCGTCGGCGGACGCCGCCCCGGTGGCGCCATCGGCCCCGGCAACGGCAGGCGGCGCGGTCTGCGCCTCGGCAACAGGGGCCGGGGCCGCGGGGTCTGCCGGCGACCCGCCCTGCACGGCGGCCGGTGGCGGTGTTGCCGCCGGCCAGGCATCCGGCCCGGCGGCGATGGGCGCCGGCTCCCGGCGCACCGTCGGTTCCGGCGGCGCATCGCCGCGCAACGCGGCCTCGAGGCAGGCTATGCGCGATGCGGAGTCGGCCTCCGCGCGGCACCGCTCGATGGCTTCTTCCTCAGCGCTCGCGGGACTCGCCGCAACGAGGGCGCAGAGGAGTGCAAGCACCTTCGTTGATTCGGTCATTGCGACCGCGGCCGCCGTGCGCCGGGCCCGGCCACGCGCCGGAACGGCGCAGGAAGGTCTCGAGGCCGGCCGCGGCCGGCAGCAACGGACGCAGCGCGCGGATGCGGCCTGGAAAAGAATCGTGACATGGAGCCCCCGGGGTGACGCTGTGTGCGCGCCTTCGCTGGTTCGAGGGGCCGAGTATAGATCGGAGTGCGGCGCGCCGGCAGGCCGCCGGCATCACCAGGGGATGTGTCTGCCGTCCCAGGCGAAAAAGCCACCGGTGTCGTCGGGGCCGAGTCCGTCGATCACGTCGAGCAGCTGGCCGGCTGCGCGCCCGGTATCGAACAGCTTGTCGTCGGCTACGTTGCCGGTAAACGGCTCCGACAGGTCGGTAGCGACGGTGCCGGGATGCAGCGCGACGACCACGCAGTCGGGACGCTTGCGCGCTTGCTCGATCGACAGCGTCTTCAGCGTCATGTTGAGCGCGGCCTTGGACGCCCGGTAAGCGACCCAACCGCCGAGGCGGTTGTCGGCGATGGATCCGACGCGCGCCGACAGTGCAGCAAACACGGTCTTGCTGCCTCGCCGCATCAGCGGCAGGAAATGTCGCGCCACCAGTGCCGGGCCGATCGTGTTAACGGCGAACACCTGGGCCAGTGCGGCGCCTTCGATATCGCCCATGGTTTTCTCGGGGCGGATGTCGTCGCCGCGATGCAGGATCCCGGTCGCAATGAAAACCAGGTCCAGCGGTCCGTGCTCCGCAACCTGCTCGGCTGCTCGCTCGATGGAGGCATGGGAATCGTAGTCCAGTTCGAGTTCGTGGATGCGCTCGTGTCGGCTCCCGAGGCGCGTGCGCGAGCAGGCCCAGACGCGTCCGAAGCGATCGTCGCTGGCGAGCTGCCGGGCAACGGCGCCGCCGATGCCGCCGGATGCGCCGATAACGGCGGCGGTGGCATTGGCGGCGTAGCTGGGCGAAGCGCTCATGAGAAAAACCCGGGTGGCACGTCCTTGTGCCGCCCGGGCGCGTTCCTTACGACTTCGGCAGGATCACGGTGTCGATCACGTGGATCACACCGTTGCTGGCGTCGATGTCCGTCGTGACGACAGTTGCATCGTCGATGCGCACCTTGCCCATGGCGACGTCAATCGAGACCTCGGCACCGTTGACGGTCTTCGCCTTGTCGAGATTGATGACCTCCGACGAGGTGACCTTGCCCGGCACGACGTGATAAGTCAGCACGGCGATCAGCTGGTCCTTGTTTTCCGGCTTCAGCAGGTTCTCGACCGTACCCTCGGGCAGAGCGGCGAACGCGGCGTCGGTCGGCGCGAACACCGTGAACGGCCCGTCACCCTTGAGGGTGTCGACGAGGCCCGCGGCCTCGAGCGCCGCGGCAAGCGTGTTGAACTGGCCGGCCGCTACCGCGACGTCAACGATGTCCTGCGACTTCGACATCTTCTCCTTGTGGTGCCCTGCTTCGGACGTGGCCGTGGCGAGGCCGATGAAGGCCAGGACGGCGATCTGGATAGCTGCGAAACGACGCAGTGCACGTGAAAAGCGTGTCATGTCTAACTCCTTGGTCGGTGGATTTGCCCGATGTGGGACGCACGGTAACAGCGTGCAATGTGCGCATGGTTTCGCCGCGGTATGGGATTGTTTCGAAACGTATCGAATGATTCCGGCATGCACGGCCGGTGACATACTCCTGCTTCTGTCTTCCGGAGTAAGCCATGGCCGCCCGCAAACGCGCGCTCCTTGTGCTCGGCAACCAGCTGTTCCCGTTCGCCGAAATCGCCGACCTGCGCGACGTGCCCGTGTTCATGGCCGAGGACCGGGAACTGTGCACGCGGGTGCGTCACCACCAGCAGAAGATCGTGTTGTTCCTCGCGGCCATGCGCGAGTACGCCGACGGGCTGCGCGACCGCGGCCACGATGTCACTTATCACGAGCTCGACATGGACTCGGAGCAGGACTACGAGGACCGTCTCCGCGCGTTCGTGAAGGACGAGGACGTCGAGGAATTGCTGCACTTCGAGATCGAGGACCATTTCTTCGAGCAGCGCATCGCCGGGTTCTGCAAGAAGAACGGCATCGAGCAGACGACGCTCGAGTCACCGATGTTCCTGACCCCGCGCGAGCGCTTCGAGGAGTACCTCGACGATGCGAAGCGGCCTTTCATGGCCGACTTCTACAAGCTGCAGCGCCGCAGCCTCGATGTGCTGATGAACAAGGACGGGTCGCCGCGCGGCGGGCAGTGGAGTTTCGACGAAGACAACCGCAAGCGCCTGCCCGACGATGTCAAGCTGCCGGAGCTGCCGGAGACGCGCTGGACCGAACACACAGCGACGGTGGTAGAGCTGGTCTGCGAGCACTTTGATTCGCATCCGGGCGACGCGAAGGATTTCTGGTGGCCGGTGACGCGGCGTTCCGCCCTGTACTGGCTGCGCGACTTCGTGACGAGCCGGCTGCAGGACTTCGGCCCGTACCAGGACGCCATAACGCAGCGCGGCGAAACCGCGTTCCACAGCGTGCTGTCGCCGCTCATGAATCTCGGCCTGGTCACGCCGCGGGACGTTCTCGACCAGGTGGGCAAGCACGCCGCGACGAACGACATACCGCTGAACAGCCTCGAGGGCTTCGTCCGCCAGGTCATCGGCTGGCGCGAGTTCATCCGCGGTATCTACCACCGTTACGACGAGGAGCAGCGCGAGAAAAACTTCTTCGACCACCACCGCAGCCTGACGGAGGCCTGGTACACGGGCGATACCGGCATCCCGCCTCTCGACGACGCGATCCGCACGGCGCTGCGGCTCGGCTGGACGCACCACATCAACCGGCTAATGGTCGTCGGCAACCTCATGAACCTGTGCGAGATCGAGCCCGAACAGGTGCACGACTGGTTCATGGAGACGCACGTCGACTCGTCGGAATGGGTCATGGGGCCGAACGTCTACGGCATGGCGCTCTACTCGGATGGCGGCATCTTCGCCACCAAGCCCTACCTGTGCGGCTCGAACTACCTGCTGAAGATGAGCGACTACTCGAAGGGCGACTGGTGCGACACGGTCGACGGTCTGTACTGGCGCTTCATCGACAAGCACCGCGACTTTTTCGAGAACAACCCGCGCCTGTCGATGATGGCGCGCATGCTGGACAAGCAGAAGAAAGACCGCCGCGAGCGCATTTTCGACGCCGCCGAGCGCTTCCTCGATCGCCACACGCGGAGCTGAGCCGGCCGGCCATTCCCGCGGCGGCCGGCCTCCGGTGGCTGTTGCCGCCCGTGGCAACGCGTTAACATCGTGTGCGGCGCGCCGCGACACCCGCTGACGCGCGCCGCGATCCGCACCCACAAAGACGCCTATCCCATGCCGCAGCATGTCATCTTTGCCGCACCGTTCTTCATGGACGCCACGCTGCGTTTCATCGACGGCGCCGCCGGCCTGCCGGACGTCGCGCTGTCGGTGGTCAGCCAGGACCCGGCGGAGAAGCTGCCCGCGGCATTGCGCGCCCGGCTGGCGGGCCACTGGCGCATCGACGACGGCCTCGACCCGCAGCAGCTAGCCGACGCGGCGCGCGCGCTCGCCAAGCGACTCGGTCCGCCCTCGCGCTACATCGCCGCGCTGGAACAGCTGCAGGTGCCGCTCGCGGTGGCGCGCGAGGTACTCGGCCTGCCCGGGCTGTCCGCCGAGGCTGCCCGCAACTTCCGCGACAAGTCGCGCATGAAGGACGTGCTGCGCGCCGCGGGCGTGCCCTGCGCGCGGCATGCGCTGGTCGGCTCGCCGGCCGAGGCCAGGGCCTTTGCCGGGCGCGCCGGCTTCCCGCTGGTCGTCAAGCCGCCCGCGGGCGCCGGCGGCAAGAGCACGTTCCGGATCGACCATGCCGGGGACCTCGAGCGCCTGCTCGAGCGCTTCCCGCCGGATCCCGCGCGGCCGACGCTGTACGAGGAATTCGTGCGCGGCACGGAGTACTCCTTCGACAGCGTCGTCGTCGGCGGCCGGCCGGCCTGGCACTCCATCTCGCGCTACATGCCCTCGCCCCTCGAGGTGCTCGAGAACCCGTGGATCCAGTGGTGCGTCATGCTGCCGCGCGACATCGGCGGCCCGGAATTCGACCCGATCCGCGAGGCCGGTTTCGCCGGCGTGCGGGCGCTCGGCCTCGACACGGGCCTGAGCCACATGGAGTGGTTCAGCCTCCCCGACGGCCGCATCGCCGTCTCGGAGGTAGGCGCACGGCCGCCCGGCGCGCAGTTCACCACGCTCTTGTCGTACGCGCACGACATCGATTTCTACCGTGCCTGGCCGCGCCTGATGGTGTTCGACGAGTTCGAGCCGCCGGCGCGGCGTTTCGCGGCCGGTGCGGCCTACTTTCGCGGCCAGGGCCGCGGCCGCGTGCGTCGCATCCACGGGCTCGACGAGGCCCAGCGCCGCTACGGCCCGCTCGTCGTCGAGGCGCGGCTGCCGCAGGAAGGCCAGCCGCCGTCCGACAGCTACGAGGGCGACGGCTACGTCATCGTGCGCCATCCGGATACCGCGGTCGTGGAACAGGCGCTGTCCGGCATCGTCAGCCTGGTACGCGTGGAGCTCGGCTGAGCATGCCGCGTCGCCTGCTGCTCGGCCCGCAGCGCCCGGTGCGCAACCTCGGCGAGGCCGTCGACGCCGCCGGCTTCGCCGACGCGCCGATGGCCGTGATCTCCGCCGGCTGGCAGGAGGCCGAGGGCGACACGAACGACGTGCACGAACTGGTGCGCCGGCCGCTCGAAGACTTGCGGCTGTACGGTCGCGCCGAGGCCGTGTTCGCCGCCGACCCCGCCCTGCATGCCGCCTACCGGCGCCGCCAGGACCGGCTGCAGGAGCTGCAGCGACTCTACCAGCTGCGCCTCAAGCAGCTCATGGTAGCGGCCCGGCTCACGTTGCGCGCGAGCGGCGAATCGGACCTGGTCGCGGCCGAGCTGCGGCATGCCATCTCCCAGCTGCGGGCGCTCGACCGGCACCACCTGAACCGGGTGCAGTCGATCCACGCGGAGTTCGAGAGCGCCTACTCGCGGCACAGCTCCGAACTGCTGGCCGGGCACGCGGCGGAGATCGAGCGACAGCTCGCCGGCTGCCGCAGCGTGCTGATCACAGGCGGCAACGTGGTCGTGCTGCTGAACCGGCTGCGGCTGTTCGGCGTCCACCGGATGCTGGGCCGCCATGACCTCGTCGCCTGGTCGGCGGGCGCGATGGCACTCTCCGACCTGATCGTTCTGTTCCACGACCGCTCCGCGCAGGGCCGCCGCGACCCGGAAGTGCTCGCGCCGGGCTGCTCGGTCCTGCCGGGCTACGTTTTCCTGCCGAACGCGAAGCGCAGGCTGCGCACGCGCGACGAGGTGCGCGTCGACCTGTTCAGCCGGCGCTTTTCGCCCGGCGTCTGCGTGACGCTGGACTCGGGCGCGGACCTGCTGTTCGACGACAACCGGCTGGTGCGCGCCGGCATCGCGCGGCAGCTGCAGACAGGCGGCGAACTCGCCAGGCTGCGCGTCGCATGAACCCCGCGCTGCGCAAGCTGGTCCGCAAAGCCGAGCCGACGCCGGCCGAGATTGACGCTTTCGTCGCCGCGAACGCATTCCCGCTCGTCGACGGGCGCGACATCACCTTCGTCTGGCGCGGACGGGCGGACGCCGTGTACCTGCGCTGCTGGATTTCCGGCCTCGACACGGCCCAACCGTTGCAGTCGTTGCCAGGCAGCGACCTGTGGGCGGCGACGATCGACCTGCCGGAGGGGTCGCGCATCGAGTACAAGTTCGAGGTCGTGAAGAACGGCCACAGCGAACTGGTCCTCGACCCGTTCAACGACGTGCTGGCGCACGATCCCTTCGGCGCAAACTCGGTATGCCAGGGCGCCGGCTACGAGCGGCCGCCGTGGACGCTGCACGACCCGGACGCCCGTTCGGGCTCGCTCGAAATCCGCCACCTGCACAGCAAGGTCCTGAAGGGGACGCGCGAGTACCAGGTCTACCTGCCGGCGCGCTTCCGCCGCAATCGCCGCTACCCGCTGCTGATCGTGCACGACGGCATCGACTACCTGCGCTACGCCGACCTGAAGATCGTGCTCGACAACCTGATGCAGAGCCTCGAGATTCCCGAGATGATCGTCGCGATGACCCAGTCGCCGGACCGGCTGAACGAGTACTCGGGCGACGACCGGCACGCGGCATTCGTAGCCGAGGAACTGCTGCCCGAACTGGAGGCCCACTTCCCGCTCGCGGACGACCCGCGCAGCCGTGGGCTCATGGGTGCGAGTTTCGGCGGAGTCGCGTCGCTGCACGCCGCCTGGCGCTACCCGGACAGCTTCGGCTGCCTGTTGCTGCAGTCGGGTTCGTTCGCGTTCTCGGATATCGGCCGCCACCGGCGTGGCAAGGTGTTCGACCCGGTCGTGCGCTTCGTCAACGAGTTCCGCGAGGCACCGGGTTGCCCGGCCGAGAAGATCTACATGAGCTGCGGCATCTACGAGTCGCTGATCTACGAAAACCGCTCGATGGTGCCGAGGCTGCAGCAGCAGGGCATCGAGGTGCGCTTCGAGGAAGCGCGCGACGCACACAACTGGGAGAACTGGCGCGACCGCCTGCGGAACGGACTGTCGTGGCTGTACCCGGGTCCGGTCTGGTTCGTCTACGAGTAGCCGGGCCGGATTTCGACAAGCGCGGCTACCTGCGACTATAGTGCAAGAAAAACCGAGGACATCACCGTGGCAAACGTAACCCGACGCATCGGCCTGTCACTGGGCGCCGACATCTGCTGGCCCATCTGCTACGAGTCGCTGCTCGAGAAACTCGACCTGAAGATCAAGCACGCCGGCGATACGGTCGAGTTCGAGGTCGAGCGCGTGTACATCGAGCCTTTCGACCTGCGCCAGCCCTGCAGGTACGACGTCGTCATCGACCGCCTCACGCACTGGTACCACACGTCGCGCGAGTGGATAAAGAAAGCGATCCTGACCGACGATCTGTACGTCTTCAACAATCCCTGGTCGCTGCAGTCGATGGAGAAGCAGACGACCTACTGCGCGATGATGCGGCTGGGCTTTCCGGTCCCGGATACCTGGCTGATCCCGCCCAAGGAATACACGACTTCCCCCGACCTCGAACCGACGCTGCGCAAGTACGCGAAACTGTTCAACCTGGGCGACATCGGCGACAAGCTCGGCTACCCGCTGTTCATGAAGCCTTACGACGGCGGCGCCTGGGTAGGGGTCACGGCCATCAAGGACCGTGACAAGCTGAACCGCGCCTACGACGAGAGCGGCACGCGCGTAATGCACCTGCAAAAAGGCGTGACCGGGCACGACGCCTTCGTGCGCTGCATAGGCCTCGGCCCGCAGTTCCGGCTGGTCAACTACGACCCGGACGCGCCGCTGCACGACCGCTACCGCACCGACACCGACTTCCTCGACGAGAAGGACCGGCAGCTGCTGATCGACATGACCACGGTCATCAACGCGTTCTTCGGCTGGGACTTCAATTCCTGCGAGTCGCTGCGGGCCGGCGACACCTGGCATCCCATCGACTTCGCGAACGCCTGCCCCGACTCGCAGGTCACGTCGCTGCACTTCCACTTCCCGTGGCTGATCATGGCGAACCTGCGCTGGTCGATCTTCTGCGCGGCGACCGACCGCAAGCTGCAGACGAATCTCGACTGGCGCGACTACTTCGCGATCGCCGACGAGGACAGGCCGTTCGCCGACAAGCTGGCCGACTACGCGACCCTTGCGCGACAGCGCTTCGACATGGACCGCTTCGAGGAATTCTGCGCGAAGCACCTGGGTCACCTCGACGAGCTGGCGCTGGAGTTCTTCGGCAGCGACAAGGCGCGGGACGCGGTCCACCAGAAGGTCGAGGCTTTGTACCCGGAGCACGAGGTCGAGCAGTTCACGGAACTGTTCTGGGGTCGTATCCAGGACTGGCGCCGGCAGGAGGGCGCGTGAAAAAGGACGTCGAGCGCTGGCATTCGCCGCGCCTCGAGCAGCCGGTACAGCTGGTCCGCTGGGGGCACTACGGCACCCCGGTGCTGCTGTTTCCGACCGCGGGCGGCGACGCCGAGGAAGTAGAGCGCTTTCACCTGGTCGGCGTGCTCGCGCCGCTGATCGACGCCGGGCGCATCAAGGTCTACTCGACCGACAGCGTGGCCGGGCGCGCGTGGATCAGCGGCAAGGAGTCGGCCGAGTACTGCTCGCTGCTGCAGAACCGCTTCGACGAGTTCATCTATCGCGAAGTCACGCCGGCGATCCGCAACGACTGCCAGAGCGACGACATCGAGATCATCGCCACCGGCGCCTCGATCGGCGCGTTCAACGCGGTCGCCACGATCTGCCGGCACCCCGACGCGTTCCGCATGGCGATCGCGATGAGCGGCACCTACGACTTGTCGAAGTATCTCGAGGGCCGCTTCAACGAGAACTTCTACTTCTCGTCCCCGCTGCACTTCCTGCCCGGGCTCGAGGGACCCCAGCTCGAGGCGCTCCGCCAGCGCTTCGTGCTGCTGCCGAGCGGCGAAGGCAACTACGAGGACATCGGCGAGAGCTGGCGCATCGCCAAGGTGCTCGGCGCGAAGGGCATCCCGAACCGCGTCGATCCCTGGGGGCCGAACTGGCACCACGACTGGGTGACCTGGCGCGAGATGCTGCCGAAGTACCTCGACGAATTCGCGTAGCCTGCAGGGGGTTGCAGAACCGCGTCGGACTCTGCCTGCTTGTGATGTCGGTGGTAGCGCGATAGAAGCAAACGGGCCCGCGCGTCGGGGAAGGCCCCGGACCTCCAATTTCGGAGTCGGCCCGGGACCTTCCCCGACGCACGGACCCTCCCGTTGCCTCAGCCGCAGCAGGTCTGTCGGCCACGATCACCCGCGTCGAGCTGGTGCCACGTGGCACGGCGACAACTGCCGATCCGATCGCCCGCGCGAGGGCCTGTGTGCCGGGGAAGCCTCTAGCGCGCTACCACGAAAGCCCGGCAAGCGAACACCCGGCCGCCCTACTCGGCAAACAGGTGCAGCTCGCTGCCCACCGCGTCCGCCATTTCCAGCGTCTTCGCGAGATCCGGGTGGCGCAGCATGACGAAGCCGTCGGAGACCAGCGTCTTGCGCCAGTCGCGGCGCGGCGTGCCGGGCGGCAGCAGCGTGTTCCAGACGACGTGTTCGCCGAAGCGCTGCTGCAGCGCGTCGGCGCCCTCCATGTGGGTGATGCGGCCGACGCCGCGGGCACGCTTGTAGATCGTCGCGACGTTGTAGCGGCGCTCGATGTCGAGTTCGAGCCGGCCGCGGGTGACGGCCTCGCCCCAGGCGCGGAACACGTCGAAATCGCAGGCGTATTTCATCTGGTCCACCTGGTGCGCGCCGGGCGGTCGCGCGCCGATTTCGCCGAACACGACCTCGCCGTCGGCCTTGCGGTACCACTCCATGTGGGTGAAGCCGGTGTCGAAGCCGAGCGCCGCGATGACGTCGAAGCCCATGCGCACGCCGTCCGCGAACTCGTCGCGCTCGACGTCGCGCAGCGCGATGACCTGCGGGCTGATCCACTCGTTCGAGCGCGCGATCAGCGGCCGCGGCCGGTACCAGGCGATGTTGTAGTAGGCGATCTCGCCGCCGGCCGTGATCGTGTCGAACGTGTATTCCTCGCCGTCGACGAACTCCTCGACGCTGACCGTCGGGACGTGGCGCAGGCGCGGCAGCACGGCCCGCAGGTCGTCGCGGCTGTCGACCCGGTAGGTATCGGCCGAGCCGGCGCCGGCGATCGGCTTGATGATGACAGGGAAGCCGATCTTTTCGGCGGCCTCCCAGCAGCCGGCCACGCTGTCGACCGCGACGTGGTGCGGCGTGCGGATGCCGGCGGCGTCGAGCGCCTGTTTCATGGCTTCCTTGTCGCGGAACCGGTGCGCCTGCTCGATATCCTGGCCCTCGAGGCCGAAGTGCGCGCGCAGCTCGGCCGCGAGCATGATGCCGGGCTCCCACAGGCACTCGACCCGGTCGAGCGAGCGGCCGCGCAGCCGGCCGTGCAGCTCGCCGATGACGGCCTGCGTGTCCCACAGCGAACGCACCTGGATGTACTCGTCGAGGCAGCGGCGAACGAGCCCGGGCAGCGAATCGGTACCGGAATCGCCGACGCCGATGACCCGCGCGCCCGCCTCGGCGAGGCCGCGGGTGAACTCGGGCATGTCCGCCGGGTAGCCGGGAGAGATGATCAGTACGTTCATGTGCGGGACCAGTTCATGTCCGGGGTCTGCGTCGCCCGCGGCTGCGCGCTAGAATAGCATCCTGCCCGCCAACCCCGGGACCACAGCGTGGCCGCGACCAGCAAGAACACGAAAAAGAGCGCGAAGAAGAAGCAAGCGCCCCGCAAGGCGAAACCGCGCGGACCTGCGCCGCTCAAGGTCTGCATAGCCTCGTCGGAGGTCGCGCCGCTCGCCAAGACCGGCGGCCTCGCCGACGTGACCGCCGCGCTCGCCGCCTACCTGCACCGGGCGGGCCACGAGGTCCGGCTGCTGCTGCCCTTTTATTCGAGCATCGACACCTCGGCGCTCGAGATCCGGCCCGTACCGGGGCTGCAGCGCATCCCGATGCGGATTGCGCACCGCGAGGGGCATTTCTCGATCGACGCGACGACGTTGCCGGGCACCGATCTGGAAATCTACCTGCTGCGCTGTCCCGAACTCTACGACCGCGATGGCATCTACACCGGCGGCGACGACGAGCACCTGCGCTTCATCCTGCTGTCGCGCGCGGCGATCGTCATGTGCCAGTACCTGCGCTTCGCCCCGGACGTGATGTCCTGCCACGACTGGCACACGTCGCTGATCCCGCTCTACCTGCGCACGCTGTACGCCTGGGACAGCCTGTTCGCGAACACCCGGACGACGCTGACGATCCACAACATCGGCTACCAGGGCATGTTCGGCGCCGGGATCATCGCCGACCTGGACCTGGACGGCAGCGTACACCTGCTGCACCAGGACGACCTCGGCCAGGGCCGCATCAATTTCCTGAAAACCGGGTTGCTGTACGCGAACCTGCTGACGACCGTCAGCCCGACCTACGCGCGCGAGATCCAGGGCGACGAGTACGGCATGGGCATGCAGGACGTGCTGCGCGCCCGCAGCAACGTGCTGGTCGGCATCCTGAACGGCGTCGATTACCGCGAGTGGAACCCGGCGACCGACCCGCTGATCCCGGCCAACTATTCGCCGGACGACCTGTCCGGAAAGGCCGCCTGCAAGCGCGAACTCAAGGAGCGACTGGGCCTGCCGGGCGACGGCGACGCGCCGCTGATCGGCGTTGTCTCGCGGCTCGTGCACCAGAAGGGCATCGAGCTGCTCGAGCGCACGTTGCCGGCGCTGATGAGCCGCCGCCGCTTCGACATGGCGATTCTCGGCAGCGGCGAGCCGCGCTTCGAAAGTTTTTTCACGAAACTGCAGCAGCACTACCCGGACCGCGTCTGTTTCTACCGCGGCTACAACAACCGGCTCGCGCACATGATCGAGGCGGGCGCCGACCTGTTCCTGATGCCCTCGCTGTACGAGCCCTGCGGGCTGAACCAGATGTACAGCCTGAAGTACGGTACCGTGCCGATCGTGCGCGAGACCGGCGGGCTGGCCGACTCGGTGGAGCAAATCAACCCTGCGAACGGCAGCGGCACCGGCATACTGTTCCGCGACTACAACGAAACGGGCCTGGCCTGGGCGATCAATGCCGGCCTCGACCTGTACGGCAACAAAGCGCTGTTGCAGGAGATCCGACTGAACGGCATGCGCCAGGACTTTTCCTGGGAAACCCAGACCGCGCGCTACGTCGAACTGTTCCGCGCACTCAAGTGAGACAGCATGAACGTCATCTTCATCGAGCCGTCCTTTCCCTATAACCAGCGCGAGTTCGTCCGCGCCCTGGCGGCTACCGGTGCGCACGTCATCGGCATCGGCGAGCGGCCGGCCGCGCAGCTGTCTGACGACGTAAAGGGCTGGCTGGGAGACTACGTGCAGGTGCGCTCGGTCGTGCACGAGCCGTCGCTGCTCGAGGCGGTCCGGCGCGTGCAGAAAGCAATGTGGGTGGACCGGCTCGAGGCTACGGTCGAGGCGCACATCATGGCCGCGGCCGCGGTGCGCGAAGCGACCGGCATCCCGGGCACCTCGGTGCAGACCGCCTGGCTGTGCCGGGACAAGCCTGCGATGAAGGACGCGTTGCGCGCCGCCGGCATTCCCTGCGCGCAGTCGACCCGCGCACGCACGCCGATGGAGGCGCGCGAGTTCGCGGCGCGAGTCGGTTACCCGCTGATCGTCAAGCCGCCGGCCGGCGCCGGCGCCTCGGGCACCTGGCGGGTGCGTGACGACGACGCACTCGAGCGGGTCATAAGGGAAAGCGGGCTCGCCGGCGGCACGGCCGTCGCGGTCGAGGAGTTCATCGAGGGTCACGAGGGCTTCATCGACACGCTGACGATCAACGGCGAAGTGGCGCACGAGTTCATTACTCACTACTACCCGAACGTTCTCGAGGCGATGCGCGAGCGCTGGATATCGCCGCAGATGGTGACGACCAACCGCATCGACGCCGAGGGCTACGCCGAAGTCCGCGAGCTCGCCCGCAAGGTCAACAAGGCGCTCGACATCGGCACCTCGGCCACGCACATGGAATGGTTCTTCGGGCCGAAAGGGCTCAAGTTCTCGGAGATCGGCTGCCGGCCGCCGGGCGTCGGGCAGTGGGACGTCTACAACGCCGCCAACGAGTTCGACCTTTACTACGAGTGGGCCTCGGCCATCGTGCACGGCCGGCCCGAGCGCCAGCCATCGCGCCGCTACGCCTGCGGCATGATCGCGCTCAGGCCCGAGCGCGACGGTCGTATCACCGGCTACTCGGGCGTCGACCGGATAGGCCGACGCTACGCCGAGAACGTGGTCGCCGCGCACTTGCCGGACCCGGGCACGCCGACCCAGCCGATAGAGGCCGGCTACATGGCGAACGCGTGGATGCGCGTACGTCACCCGGACTACGACCGGCTGCGCGAGATCCTGAACGAAATCGGCGAAACCGTCCGCGTGCACGCGGGCTGACAGGGACGCACCCATGCACGACACGGACAGCGAGATCGAGGAGTTCGAGCGCCTGAAGCCGAACCTGCGGCGCATCTGGCACGACATCCAGGCCGACCCCGGCTACGAGCACACCTCGGTGATCGTGCCGTCGCTGAGCGTGAACCAGGAAGAACTCGCGAAAGTCACCGGCGCCTCGTTCTACGAAGAGCGGCTGATGTTCGCGCTGATCCGCCTGCGCAACCCGAACGCGCGGGTCATCTACGTCACCAGCCAGCCGGTGCACCCGGAGATCGTCGAGTACTACCTGCAGATGCTCGAGGGCGTGCCGGTCAACCACGCGCGCCAGCGCCTGTCGATGATGTCGGTCTACGACGGCAGCTCGCGGCCGCTGACCGAGAAGATCCTCGAGCGCCCGCGCCTCGTGCGGCGCATCCGCTCGCGCATGGGGGACGCCGCGCGCGCCTACCTCACCTGCTACAACTCGACGGTGCTCGAGCGGCGACTCGCCGTGCAGCTCGGCATCCCGCTGAACGGCCTGGACCCGGCACTGCTTTATTTCGGGACCAAGTCCGGCAACCGCAGGCTGTTCGCCGAGGCGGGCGTCGGCCACCCGGCCGGCTTCGAGGACCTGAACGAGGAAAGGCAGATCGTCACGGCGCTGGCGCGGCTCAAGCAGGCGGAACCGGGGCTCGCGCGCGCCGTCGTCAAGCTGAACGAAGGCTTCTCCGGCGAGGGCAACGGGCTGTTCACCTACCCGAAGAACCCGGACGAGGACTCGATCCGCCGCGAGCTCAGGAACCTCAAGTGGTCCTCCGGCACCGAGACTTTCGACTCGTTCATGCGCAAATACCGCGAGATGGGCGGCATCGTCGAGGCGATGGTCGAGGCCGACGAGGTGCGCTCGCCGTCGGTGCAGATGCGCATCCATCCCGACGGCGCGCCGGCGATCGTCTCGACGCACGAGCAGGTGCTCGGCGGCGCCACCGGCCAGGTCTACCTGGGCTGCCGCTTCCCGGCCGACGAGAGCTACCGCAGGGTGCTGCAGCAGGAAGCCGCGAAAGTCGGCGCCGCGCTGTCCGCGCACGGGGTGATCGGCCGTTTCGGCATCGACTTCCTGGTCTGTCGCACGGCCGGCGGCGACTGGCGGTCCTATGCGATCGAGATCAACCTGCGCATGGGCGGCACGACGCCGCCGTTCCACGCGCTTGAATTCCTTACCGGCGGCCGGCTGGACCACGCTACCGGCCTGTTCCGCACGCCGGAACAGGAAACCAAGTACTACTGCGCGACCGACAACCTGAAGTCGCCGGCCTATCGCGGACTGCTGCCGGAGGACCTGTTCGAGATCATCACGCGCCACGGACTCGGCTTCCGGCACGCGACCGGCACCGGTGTGCTGTTCTACATGATCGGAGCGCTGTCGCAGTACGGCAAGCTCGGCATGACCGCGATCGGCAACAGCGGGGAGGAATCGCAGGCGCTGTTCGACCGCACCGTCGACGTGCTCGACGCCGAGAGCGAGGGCAAGGGACACGGCGTCGCGTCGCCGATTTTCGACCGCTACCTGACGATGGAGTGACGCCGCCGGCTAGTCACGGCCGTTCTTCGAGCGCGTGTTGATGATGTCGAAGACGACGCCGGCCAGCGCGTTCATGCGGGTGACGCGGAAGATGACCTCGCCGATCGTCGTGTTTCGCACCGGCCGCACCTCCTTGAGCTTCGGGATCAGCCACAGCGCAACCGCAGCGCGCGCGAATGCCGAAACGACGAATACGCCGAGGATCGGGCTCAGCCAGGTGAACTCGCTTGCGCCCACGGCGAGCCGGGTCGGCAGCACGGCGCCCAGCCAGCCGCCGAGCAGCGCGCCGGCGAATACCCCGGCGGCAGCCAGCACGTTGTGCACTGCGAGATAGGTCGCGCGCCGGCCGGGGGCTATCAGGTCGTAGATGAAGTTGCTGGCGGCGAGGCTGAACCCGGCCCAGGAAAACCCTGACAGCGCCTGGATGCCGATCAGGTACCAGACGTTCGTCGACAGCGTCCACAAGAGCGGCATCAGCGGGATGAACAGGCCGGTGACGGTCAGGATGCGCCGGTTGCCGAAGATGTCGCTGATCCGGCCCCACTGCGACAGCGTCAGGAACTGGGCGAGAATGGCCGCGCCGGTGTTGACCGTGAACGCCAGGTAACTGAAGCCGAGGTCGCGCAGCATGTAAACGGTGAAGAACGGCGACGCGATTGCGACCGCGAACTGCATCAGCGCGAAGAACAGCGAGAAGCGCACGGCGTTCGAGTGCCGCAGCCGCTGCCACCAGTCGTGCCCGATCGGCAGTTCCAGGGCGGCTACCCGGCCCACCGGGTCGTGCATGCGCGAGAGCTGGTACACGGACACGCCGCGCGCGAGCGCCGCAACGGCGAAGAGCACCGCGAAACCCCAAAGCGTGCGGCCCCGCAACTCTGCGTAGTGCAGCACCAGTCCGCCCAGCATCAGCGTCGTAAACGTGAGCAGCGTGACCAGGCGCGTGCGCAGGCCGAAGAACCGCCCGCGCCGCCGCTCCGGCACGATGTCGCCGAGCAGGCTGCTCCACTGCGGCGTCACGAGGTGCGCGCCGGCGTGGTAGACGACGACGCTCGCGATCAGGAGCTCGACGGCGTGGTCGCCGAACGTGAGCGGCAGCAGCAGTATCGGCAGCCAGGCCAGCGCCTGCAGCGTGGCCCCGGCCAGGATGATCGCCTTGCGCCGCCCGGTGATGTGTCCCAGCCAGGCCGAGAGCAGCTGCACGAACGACGCGAGCATCGGCGGCAGCGACGCGAGCAGGCCGATCTGCGGCGTCGTCGCCCGGAGGTACAGCGCGAACGCGGACAGGTAAGTCTCGCCCACGCCGGTCATCGTCGCGAACGCGGCGGCATCCTTGAGCGAATGCCTCAGGGAACGCTCGGTGACGGGATCGCTGGAAAATGCCGGCATCGATAAGCGGGGCGCAACGGGGTAAAGTAGCGCGCATCATCGTGGCTGGCTGCGCTGAAATCCAGCCGCGAGCAGCAACAGAGGGGAGGATTCACGATGCGCAAACTGGCATTCACGCTGATCGTTCTGGGACTCGGCGGCTGCGGGCAGTCGGCCGACGAGGCACCCGAGGCCGCGGCCGACGCGCTCATGGACGGCGTCGAGGAGACGGTCGATGCAGTCGAATCCGCGATTTCGGACGCCTCCGCGAAGCTCGCGGACATCCTGGCGAGCCAGCCGGAGGACGTGCGGGCCCGCTACCGCTGGCGCCACCCGCAGGAGACGCTGGAGTTCTTCGGCATCGAGCCGGGCATGGTCGTCGTCGAGGCGCTGCCGGGCGGCGGCTGGTACTCGAAGATACTGATTCCCTACCTCGGCGAGGACGGCCGCCTGGTCGGCGCCGACTACGCGATGGACATGTACCGCAACTTCGACTTCGCCAACGACGAGTTCATGGAGGCGAAGAAAACCTGGACGACCGACTGGCCAGAGATGGCGCGCGGCTGGCAGGAAGGCGGTGCCGAGGTCGACGCGTTCGTGTTCGGCTCGCTGCCGGAGTCCATGCACGGCACGGCCGACGCCGTTCTGTTCATTCGTGCGCTGCACAACATGGCGCGCTTCGAGGCCGACGGCGGCTACCTGACCCAGGCCATCAGGGACACCTACGATGTGCTGAAGCCGGGCGGCATCGTCGGCGTCGTGCAGCACCATGCGCGCGACGAGATGCCGGACGAGTGGGCCGGCGGCCAGGCCGGCTACCTGAAGCAGGGTTTCGTCATCGCGGCCATGCAGGCGGCCGGCTTCGAGTTCGTCGAGGCCAGTGACATCAATGCGAACCCGGCGGACCAGCCGACGGCCGAGGACGTCGTCTGGCGCCTGCCGCCCTCGCTCGGCACCAGCCAGGACAACCCGGAGCTACGCGCCGAGCTGGAGGCGGTCGGCGAATCGAACCGGATGACGCTGAAGTTCAGGAAGCCGGCGATGTAGGCGGCACGCGGGCCGCGGCGACCCGTCCGCGCGGGCGGATCGCCCTCGCCTAGCGCAGCATCTCGAACACGGCCATGCCGATGAAGCTGCCGCTCGCGTAGCCGAAAGAGCCGGCCAGCACGCCGGGCACGACGAGGTCGTGCCAGCCCTTGGCCGAGGCAATGGCCGGCGCCGAGGCGGGCCCGCCGACGCAGACCGCGGACGCAATGCAGAGCTCGGCGAGATCGAGTTTCAGCAAGCGGCCGATGCCGAAGATCAGCACGAGGTGCACGCTTACGACGATCAGCGCGAACAGGAACAGCACCGGCGCTATCTCGATCAGCAGCCGGATGTCCGCGCTGGCGCCTATCGTCGCGAGGAACACGAACATCAGAGCGTTGCCGGCCTCGCTGTGGCCGGACAGGCGCGCGACGATGCGCTGCCCGAACGTCGAGATGGCGAGCGTCAGCGCGGTCGTCAGCAGGATTGCGTATTCCGGTCGGCCGAGGCTCGCGGCGAACCCGGTGCCTGCCGCGGCCAGGGCGAAGGCGAGCGCGAGCGCACCGAGCAGGCCTGCCACGTCCAGCCGGCGCACCGTGTGCACGGCCTCGGGCGGCGTGCCCGCGGGCACCGCGGCCTGCGCATGGCGACTCGGAAAGCGGCGCGCGAACGCGGCGAAGCCGGGCAGGAACACGATCAGCAGCAAGTGCAGGTTCGTGATCACGTTGTCCGCGGCGACCGCCGCGGTCAGCACGCTGTCGTCCTCGAAACGCGTGGCTTCGGCGACGGCGGCGAAGTTCAGCGAGCCGCCGATGTAGGTCCCGGTGAAGATCCCGGCGAGCTTGGGCTCCTCGGCACCGAGATTCACGAACTGCAGCGCGACGACGACGCCGGCGACGACGCCCGCCGCGCCGATCACGAACGCGATCAGCGTCGCGCCCGCCTCGCGGAAGATGCGCCGCAGGTCGGCCTGGAACAGGAGCAGCGGGATCGCGACCGGCACCAGGTACTGCCAGACAACGTCGTAGGCCGGCGCCGCGGTCGGAATCACGCGCAGGTTGGACAGCACGATCGCGAGCGTGATCAGCAGCATCACGCCCGAATAGCGGCGACCGAACTCGAAGCGTTCGCACCAGAAGCCGAACGCGGCGATGCCGAACAGCACCGCCCAGAGCGCGAACGACTGGTCGGGACCTATCAGCGACGCCACCGCCGGCGGGCCCTCAGTGCGCGGGCCGCGCCTGCGCGGCGATCGCGAGCGCCTCGCGCGCGAGTCGCGTCAGCGTGGCGTAGTCGCCGTCGGCGATCGCGTTGGCCGGCGTCAGCCAGCTGCCGCCGCAGGCCAGCACCTGCGGCAGCGCGAGGTACTCGGCCAGGTTGCCGGGCCCGATGCCGCCGGTCGGCATGAAGCGCAGGTCGCGGAACACGCTGCCCAGCGCCTTCAGCGCCGCGACGCCGCCCGCGATCGACGCCGGGAAAAACTTGACCGAGGCGAGTCCGAGCGAGCGCGCGGCCATGGCCTCTGTCGCCGTGGCGACACCGGGATACACCGGCACCCGCGCGCCCTGCGCGGCGGCTACGACCTCGCGGTCGAGCCCGGGCGAGACGATGAAACGCGCCCCGTGCGCCAGCGCCTCGGCGGCCTGGCCGGCATCGAGCACCGTGCCCGCGCCGGCGACGACCTCCGGCAATTCCGCGTCGATGGCGGCGAGACAGTCGAGCGCTGCGTCGCTACGCAGCACGACCTCGATCACGGACAGTCCGCCGGCCGCTAGCGCGCGCGAGACCCGGACCGCGACGGCCGGGTCGTCGGCCTGCACCAGCGGTACGACCGGGGCCGCGGCCAGTCGCTGCTCGAGGGGTTCGGACATGGATCAGCTCCGGTTGTAGGTGAGCGCGGTGATCTGCTCGGAGATCAGGCCGATCAGGAACACGATGACCGAGGCGCTGAACACGAGCAGGCTCATGTTCGTGAAGCGGCCCTGGGTCGTGAACGTGTACGCGTACCAACCGACACCGGTCAGGAAGAACGTCGCGCTCACCGGGATGAATATCTTCAGCGGCGAGTACAGCGTCGCGATCTTGAAGATGATGACGAGAAATCGCAGGCCGTCGCGCAGCGGCCGGATGTGGCTCTCGCCGATGCGCTCGGCGGCTTTTATCGGCACGAAGTCGATCGGGAAGCCGGCGCGCAGGAACGCCATCGTGATCGTTGTCGGGTAGGAAAACCCGTTCGGCAACAGGTACAGGAAGCGCTTGAACAACTCGCTGCGCGCGGCCCGGAAGCCGGACGTCAGGTCCGGGATGCGGTGTCCGCTGATGCGCGAGGCCAGCGCGTTGTACACGCCGTTGGCGAACAGGCGTCCGAGGCCGGCGTGCGATCCCGCGTCGCGCGCGCCGATCGCCATGTCGTAGCCGGCCTCGAGCCGTTCCAGCAGGCGCGGGATGTCGGCCGGGTCGTGCTGACCGTCGGCGTCGAGCAGCACGAGAATGTCGCCGCGGGCGGCGCGCGCCCCGGCCTTGACCGCCGCGCCGTTGCCGAGCGCGACCGGGTGGCGCAGCACGCGCGCGCCGGCCGCGCGGGCG
>ERZ869936.921-NODE-921-length-23798-cov-4.502548_pt1 | contig 23798 bp, 25 predicted proteins | sample MGYA00520876_ERZ869936 | MGnify/ENA primary metagenome ERZ869936 (study PRJEB32218, sample SAMN09650985) | biofilter metagenome | isolation source: enrty point of leading RO module | place: Saudi Arabia: Thuwal, RO plant located on Red Sea | collected 2016-02-17 ...
TGGCGCGCGGCACCAGTCCCCAGAACCGCGAATCGCGCGACTGGTCGCGATGGTCGCCCATCATCCAGAGCGAGTCGCGCGGCACCACCAGCGGACCCCAGTCGTGCACGTCCGGGAGGTACCCGTCGCGATCCGGCCCGACGTAGTGGGGCAGCTGCATGGTGCGCATTGCCATGCGGCTGAACTCGTCGACATGCCACTGCGGATCGGTCGATTGCGCGTACGGTTCCTCGAGCGCACGGCCGTTGCGGAACAGCGTGCCGGCCCGCATCTCCACCGTGTCGCCCGCGATCCCGATCAGGCGCTTGACCAGCATCGAGTCCTCGATCGGCGACTTGAACACCACGATGTCGCCGCGCCGCGGCTCGCGCAGCGCCGGCGTGCGCACGTCGACGAACGGCACCTTCGCGCCGTAGAGGAACTTGTTGACGAAGAGCACGTCGCCGACCAGCAGGGTGCGCTCCATGCTGGGACTCGGGATCCGGAACGCCTGGATCACGAAGGTCGTCAGCAGCAGCCAGGCGACCACCGTCCAGGCGATCGCCTTGGTCCACTCGACCAGCTTCGATGTCGGCTTCGACTGGCGCTTCGTCGCGTCGGCCACCGCGGCTCCGGGCTCGGGTTCGGGGTGGAGGATCGCCCCGCGCGAGCCGCCGCTCAAGGGGCGAGCCGGTCGGCGTACGCCGCCCGCAGCCTGGCCACCTTCGGCGCGATCACCGCACGGCAGTACGCCTGGTCCGGGTTCCGCTCGAAGTACTGCCGGTGATACGGCTCCGCCGGCCAGAACCGGTCCAGCGGCCGCACTTCGGTGACGATCGGCCGGTCGAACAGCGCCTCCGCCTCGAGCCGCGCGATCGTCTCGCGTGCCACCCGCTCCTGCTCGGGCGACTCGGTCAGGATGATCGAGCGGTACTGGGTCCCGATGTCGGCGCCCTGGCGGTTGAGGGTCGTGGGATCATGAAACGCGAAGAAGAGCTCGAGCAGCTCCCCGTACGCGAGCACCTCCGGGTCGAAGCCGACCCGGACCACCTCGGCGTGCCCGGTCGCATCGCTGCAGACCTGCTCGTAGCTTGGCGCTGGCCGCGCACCGCCGGAGTATCCCGATTCCACCGACTCGACGCCGGCCACCCGCTGGAACACCGCCTCCAGGCACCAGAAGCAGCCGCCGCCGAGCGTGGCCGTCTCGGTCGCCACGGTCAGAAGCTCCAGGTGGCGGTGCGGCCCGGGCCGAACCGCAGCCGCGCACGGGACCCGAACCGGAAGGTCGGATCGCCGGCCACCTCTCGCCGCAACCGGAAGGTCAGGCGCTCCGGCCCCGCACCCGAGAACGCCGGCACCAGCCGGAGCACCACGCTGCCCGGAAACGTCGCCACGATCCCCTGCCCTTCCTGGAAGACGTCGGCCCCCGCCGAGCGCAGCGCGATGTTGAGCGTCGCGATCGCCTCGAGCGGCACCGCCACGATGGCGGACTCGAGGTAGTACATCGGCGGCAGCGAATCCGGTTCCCCCGAGAAATCGGGGAGCGGCGGTGCGGCGACGATCGCCACGCGGGCACGGGGGTGCGTTCCCGCTGCCAGCCGCTCCGCCAGGGCGCTGCCGGTCACCGGCCGCACCCCGACCACCACGTCGCCCGGAAGGATGCCTGCGGCACTGTCGGCCGGTGCGAAGACGAGGCAGCCGAGCCGGTCGCAGAGCCGCACCTCCGCCGGGCCGGCGAGATAGCCCGCACCATAGGCCTGCGGCAGGTAGGTCGAGGCACGGATGTCGGCGAACATCTGCGCGTCGACGACGATGCGCAACTGGGTCAGCGCCACGCTGTCGGTCGGCGCGGCGAGAACGGTCACGGCAAGGAGCAAGGTCGTCACGTCTCGTCCATTCCATCGCCAGGGAGGCGCTCGATGCGGTAGATGCCGATCACCGTCACGCCAGTGAGCTCGTCCTCGATCGGGAAGAGGATCCGGTCGCCGGCCAGCCAGCCGAGCGGCAACCCCCGGCCATGCACCGTCCCAAGATAGGCGCCCCCGGCGTCGAACACGTCGGTGACGCTCGAGTCCCCCGGGAACGCGTGGCGCGCCACCCACACCGTGCCATCAGGACCGAAGGCGGCGTCGGCCAGCACCGGCAGGTGATCGGCCATCCCCGCCTTGGCAGCCACCTCCGGCCCCTCCACGCTGCAGCGCCCGCCGCCCTGGAACGACACCGTCCAGCCGTCGGGATGCATCCGACGGGCAGCGTCGGGATCCGTCGGTTCCGGTGCGAACGGTCGGCGCAGGCTTCGCTCCAGGCGCGCGCCACGATACACGTCCACCCGGTACTCGTCCTGCCGCACGACGGCGAGGGAGGCCCCGTGGGCGCGCCACGTCAGGCGCGGCGAGAACATCGGCGACATCCTGAGCGCGACGCAGCCGAGATCGACCATCCCCGCCGGCGGCGCCAGCACCGAGTCGAGCGTGACGGTGTCGCGCGGGGTCATCCTCACCAGGCGGCGCAGCGATCGCAGCGAATCGTCGGCGTTGAGGCCGATGATCGTCGTGTCGCCCCGGAGCGCCATCCCGTACCATCCTCCAGGCCAGTCGTCGCCGCGGCGCTCCGCGAGCAATTCGCCGCGGGCCGACCAGCGCACGATCGCCCGCTTCGCGAAGTCGAACACGGCGATCTCGTCGGCCCCGGCGTCGAACAGCTCGATGGCGAAGGAGAACTCGCCCGGACCACCGCCGGCTCCGCCGAGTTCCATCACCGGTGTGCCCGATCCGTCGAACACCGCGATGAGCGATCGATCCCGGTCGAGCACGACAATCCGGTTCGCGCCGTCGGTTCGCACCAGCGCCGGGCTCGCCGCGGTGAACGCCGCCGGGCCGCGCTCCGCCCCGCCGAGACGCCCCACCTCGGTGAATCGCCACGGCAGGGATCGATCGGTCGCCGGCGAAGTCACGATCTGCACGCCGGCCGAATCCCGGACGGCGGGCGTGGCGGGGTCGGCGGCACCACCACACGCCGAAAGGAAGAGCATGGCGACGGGCGCCGCGAGAAGCTGATGGTGCATGGGCATGGCTGATCCGGGGACGGCGGAGGCGGTCGGGGGGAACACGTGGGCGATGCGCGGGCCGGCGCAGTCGTCGCACCCGTCAGCCCCTCGGCTCCTCCGGTGCGGCGAACGCCGCGAGCGCGGCACCGAGCCGCTCCAGCCGCGACTCGTCCACGGCGCGATCGAGTTCCTGCCGCTCCCCCGCGGCGAGCCACTCGATGTCGATCCACCGTGAGATCACCGTGCCCCCGGTGGTGCGCGCCGCCTCGATCCAGAGCGCGCGCTCCTCCCCCTCCCACACCAGCCGCAATGCCACCTCGCCGCGCAGGTACTCGGCGAAGGCGCTGCCCTCGGGCTCCTCGCTGTACTCGCGCGCCACCAGCCGGAAGCCGTACGCCTCGAACAACGGGCCGAGGTGGAGGGAGGCGCGGGTGAAGGGTTCGGCGGGCTCAGGCATCGGCACAACAATAGCAGGCGCGCCGTTCACGGCGCGCGGTGCCGGCATCGCGCGCCCCGAGGGGCGCGCCTGCTAGGAACGACTGCTCTTCGGGAACCGCCGCATCCACTTCTCGACCTCGATCGCCCACTTGGCGATGAACTCGCGGGTCGGCTCGTGGGTGAGGTTGCGGTCGTCGTCGAAGCGCTCCTTGGTGGGCCCCACCAGCACCTGCGGAAACGGCATCACCGGCGCGTTGAGCGCGGCGAACGTCTGCCGCAGCATCGACTGCGACCGCGTGGTGCCGATCACTCCGCTCGATGCGCCGAGCAGCGCCACCGGCACGCCGAAGAAGGCGTGCGGCATCGGGCCGCGCGACATCCAGTCGATCATGTTCTTGAGCGGCCCCGGCACGCCGTGGTTGTACTCCGGCGAGGCGATCACCACGCCATCGCTCTCGAGAATGGCCCGTTGCAAGCGCAGCACCTCCTCCGGAAGTCCGTCGCGCTCCAGGTCGCCGTTGTAGATCGGCAGTGCCGACCAGTCCAGCACGGTGTACCGCAGCGTGCCGGGCGACAGCTCCGGCAGCGCGCGGACCAGGCCGCGGTTGTAGGAGTTGGTGCGAAGCGATCCGGCAATGGCCACGAGCTCGAGCGGTGCGGTCATTCATGCTCCCATGCAGGGTTCGGGCGTCGATCGGTCAGGCGCGCGCCACGTCGGGCAGCGGGGTGAGCCGCTCCTGGATGTCCTCGCGGTGCGGTTCGAAGCGCGGCGGCAGGATGAGCCGCGAGCCGAGCGCCGGCAGCGGATCGTCCACGGTGAACCCGGGACCCTTCGTCGCCAGCTCGTACAGCACCCCGCTCGGCTCGCGGAAGTAGATCGACTGGAAGTAGTGCCGGTCGATGACCGGCGTCGAGGGCCGTCGGGCCTCCTTCTGCCGAGCCAGCCACGCCGCGTGCTCGGGGAGCTCGGTGGCCCACGCCACGTGGTGCACCGTGCCGCCGCCCGGCTTGCCGCGCTCGGCGGGCGGCGATTCGTAACGGATCCAGCCGCCGCGACTCGTGCCGCGAAGCTCCCAGGTCCCGTCACCCTGCGCGGTGGCACCGAGCACCTCCTCGAGGACGCGCGCGGTGCCGTCGAGTCGTGCGCCGTACGCCACCACGTGGTCGAAGCCGAGCAGGTCGTGCTCGGGCGGAATCTCCGGATGCCGGCCGCGCAGCGGCGGGTCGCCGCTGCGATCGGCGACCAGCGCGAGGGAGAGTCCCTCCGGATCGGCGAAGCGCAGCTCGCCGTCCTCGCGCCGCACGCTGACCCCCTCGATCGACAGCCGGGCATCCCAGAAGTCGAACGCCGCCTCGTCGGCCACCCGGAAGGCGATCCGGTGGATCATTCCCGCACCCGCTGTCCCCGGCAGCGCACCGGGATACTCGAAGAACGTCAGGTCGGCCCCGGGCGACCCGTCGTAGTCGGCATAGAACAGGTGGTAGATGGTGGGATCATCCTGGTTGACCGACTTGGCGACCAGCCGGAGCCCCATCACCCGCGTGTAGAAGTCAAGGTTGGTGCGCGCATCTCCCGTGATGCAGGAGATGTGGTGGATGCCATCGAGTTGCATGCGGATCCTCGTCAGGAACGTCGGCTGGCGCGGCGGGCACGGCGCGAACGATGCGCCGCGGCGAGTGCGAGCGCCACCCACGGCTCGAGCTCCTCGGGGGAGTCGAGCAGGTCACCCGGGACAGCAAAGTAGCCCATGGCGCTGCCCTCGGGGCCGAACGGGCGGAACGGCGGCCAGCCGGCCTCCTCGAAGGCGGCGCGCGATTCGGCATCGCCCTTGAGGTAGAGCACGTCGTCATCGATCAGGGCAAACGCCCCGCCCGGCCCGGCGATGCTCACGCCGCCGAACATGCTCCGCTCGCGGGTCCCGGGGACCAGCTGGCCCAGCTGCTCGAGCACGAAGCTGCGGAACCCGTCACTCACCGCCACGATCGCGCCTCCCGGTTGCGCGATATAACCCCGACCGCCCCCGTGAAGGTTCCCGCGAGGCGGCGCGCGGCGTCAATCGGCGGGCACCACGCGCGCCACGCGCGAGGCGATCCCCGGCGAGGCGCCGTACGCGAGCCACACCGACCCGTCCCGCGAGTCGACCGCCATGTGCCGCACCAGCGCACCACGGCTTGGCAGCAGGTAGGTGTCCATGCTCCCGTCGGCCGGAGTGAACCGGAACAATGCGTCGGCCGAACTGGTGCCGATCCAGATCGCACCGCGCGCGGCGTCGACCTTCACCACGTACGGCGCCGCGTCGGCGATCGGCAGGGCATGGCGCGTGAAGCGGTCGGCGGCGGGATCGTAGCGCAGCAGCGAGCCCGAGGCATATGCCGGGATCCAGAGCACGCCGTCGGGGTCGACGTCGAACCGGCGCGGCCCCATCTCGCCCGGTGGCATCTCCACCACCCGCTGCCGCCCCGTGGCCGGGTCGTGCGCGATCAGCCGATCGCCCGAAAGCTCGCTGGTCCAGACCACGCCATCGGGGGCGACGCGGATCTCGTACGGCACCGGACCCGTGGGATCGTCGGAGAGCGTCGGGTGGCGGGGGAGGTCGATCACCGTGTTGGTGCTCGAGCCCGCGGTGACGAACCCGATCTGCGGCGGGTTGCGGGTGAAGTGTCCGTCGTACCACACGCGGCCGTCGGCGCCAAGCGCCAGCGAGTGTGCATACATCCCCACCGACCAGGTGTCCCACCCGCCGTCGGACGCCCGCCGGCGCGCGAGCATCCCCGGATTGCCGAGCACGACCCACCAGTTCCCCGCTGCGTCGATCTCCAGCGCGCGAGGATTGGCGCCCTGGACCGGGATCGGCACGCTGCCGACCCCACCGGTGGCCGGGTCGAGGTCGTACATCTGGTGGGTGAACATTCCGGTGATGATCACGTGGCCGCGTGAATCGATCGCGAGGTCATGCGGCAGGTCCTGCGGGGCGGGAAGCATGAACTCGTCGATCGCGGCGGGCGACGGAGCGGGTCGCGGCTGCCGCACCACCTCGCGCCCGTCAAGGTGCGCCACCAGCCATGCCGCGGTCGCGACCGGATCGCGATCGGAGGCGATGATGCGGAAGTTGCTCGCCGGCCCGGCGTAGCCGAGCATCCGCCCGATCGCGGCGACCCAGGCCTCCTCGCTGCGCGGCCCGCTCGCCGGCCGCGAGTACGGTGCGCCGAACCCGTGACAGCCGGTGCAGTCCCGGATGAATCGCTGCTTCTCCTCGCCATCGGGGAGCATCGCGAGCCAGTCGCTCGCCGCGGCGATCGTCGTGTCGGCCGGCGCTGCCGGCGCTGCGGTGCCACGGGGCAGGTGCAGCGCGGCGGCGAGTCCGGCGAGTGCCGCGGCACCGGCGGCGAGGCGAGCGATCATCTGGGACTCCTGGTCGGGTAGGGCGGGAGGGAGGCCCTACGCCGACGTCCCTGAGCGGGATTCGGGCGCCTCAGTCCCCTGCCCCGGCGGTCACCGCCGGAGCGGACACCGCCTCGGCGAGTTGCCCGAGCCAGTCGGCGAGTTGCTGCCGGTCGTCCTCGCCCAGGTCGCCGAGCGCGGCGAGCAGCAGCACGTCGGCGCTCTCCGGGGCGCGCTCCAGCCGGCTCATCCCGTGCTCGGTCGGAAGCAGCACCAGCCGGCGCCGATCCTCCGCGTCGCGTTCGCGGCGCACCAGCCCCTTCTCGATCAGCCGGGTGATCACCACCGAGATGGAACTGGCGTGGGTTGCCGTGAGCGCGGCGAGCTCGCCGAGCGAGATGCCCGGCTGCAGGGCCAGCTGACGCAATGCGAACAACTGGGCTCCCGACAGACCGGACTCGCGCTCGGCGATGCGCTCGCGCAGGCGCACCGTGTGCGCCAGGCGCCGCCACGCTGCCAGCACCGGCTCGACGCCGCGCGGCAGCGCGGCCGGATCAGGACGCGGCGCGGCCATGCTTCATGTCGCTGAGGGTGTCGTGGATCGCGAACACGCGCTGGGCCTGGACGTCGAGCACGGCGTGGACCGGCGCGGGAAGGTCGGCGTCGAGTGCCCGGCGGTACGCCTTCACCGCTTCGTCTTCGGCGCGCTCGCATTCGTTGACGAGCGCCTTGTCGCCCTTGGGTGAGAGCTTCTGGCGCACCTGCATCCAGACGCGATGCATCGAGCCGTCCAGCGTGCCGTCATCATCAGGCTCGCCGCCGGCGTCCTTCACCAGCGGACGGAGGGCACGCGCGAACGACGCGCGTTCCTGCCGGGCGCGCTCGAACAGTCCCTTCAATGTCGTGGACTCGGCCAGCTCGGCCGCCTTCTCGAATCCCTCCTCCGCGTCGCGGTTGAGGGCGAGCAGGCCATTCAAGAGATCAGCGCGCTCGGCGAAGCGGCGCGGTTGCGGTTCGTCGTGGACCGGGCGGTCGGTCGTCGCAGTGGACCGGACCATGGGGTCTCCTTTCGTCGGATCGGCGGGGGACGAAGGGGTACGCCAGTTTGGTTTGGCGCCCAAATGAATATATGGGAACCCAACTGTCGTGTCAAATCAAAGGGCCCGTCACCGGTCGGCGACGGGCCCTTCAGTTGCCCCTCCTGGGATCGAACCAGGACTCTCCTGATCCAGAGTCAGGCGTGTTGCCAGTTACACCAAGGGGCAGTGGTCCGGACTGGCCAAAGTAGCGGCGACGCGGCCCCGACGCAACGCGCCGGAGGCCCCGATCAGGCCGCCCGGCCGGTGCTCTCGTCGGACCCGTTTTCCCCCCGCTCGTCGGCGGGGATCCCCTTGAACCAGCCGCCGAGTGCCTCGGTCGCCACCGGGCAAAGCTCCCCTGCTGCCACCAGCTCGTCGAGTCGGGCCAGCACCGCCTCGATCGGCATCGCCCGGCGATAGGGGCGGTCGGCGGAGAGCGCCTCGCACACGTCGGCCACGGCGAGCACCCGCGCCGCCGCCCCCAGCTCCTCGCCCTTGAGGCCGAGGTGGTAGCCGCTGCCGTCGAGCCGCTCATGGTGCGCCGCCGCGGTGGCGGCGAACTGGCGGAACCGGCTCACCCGCTTGAGGATGTCGAAGGTGTGATTGGTGTGGCGGCGCATCACCTCGAACTCGACGGGGTCGAGCGGCGCCGGCTTGTCGAGGATGGTGTTGCTGACGCTCAGCTTGCCGATGTCGTGCAGCAGCGCGGCGCGACGCAGCGTGCGCAGGTCGCGCCGCGACATCCCCAGCTCGCCACCGGTCCGCACCGCCAGGAAGGCGACGTTCTGCGAGTGCCGCGCCGTGTACGGACTCTTGGCGTCGATCACCTTGGCGAACGCCTCCGCGACCGTGTCGAGCTGGCGCTCGTCGCAGTGCACCACGCGGTCCTCGGGCTCCCGGGCACGCAGCGCGGCGATCAGGTCGCCGTCGCGGATCGTGGCCCAGAACTCCGCGTCCATGCGGAACGCGTCGAGGCAATCCACCAGCACCGGGTCGAACCAGCGGCCCCGGCGCGCATGCGCCATGTCGTAGGCGGTGCGCACGTCGAATGCGTGCGCGAAGACCTCCACCGTCTGGGCCAGGCCGGCGATCCGCGCCAGCATCGGGATCCCCGAGCCGCGGATCCCGTACGGCATGCCGTTGCCGTCCCAGTGCTCGTCGAGTCCGCGAATCGCCTCGACCGACCCCTTGGGGAGGCCGAGCATGCGGGCAATGTCGGCCCCGCGCTCGCAACGCGTCGCGATCATGTCGCGACCCGATCCCTTGGCGCGGGTGCCGAGCATCAGCGTGTGCCACGCGCGGGCCAGCCGCGACTTCCCCGGCATCGAATACTTGAAGGCGTACCTGGCCGCGTCGTGCCCGGCGGTCCAGTCGGTGAGCTTGTGGGCGTACTTGAGGAGCCGGTCGTCGGCACCGAACAGCTGGGACATGCGCGCCGAGTTGCTCGAGCAGCCGAGGTCCTTGAGCAGCAGGCCGTAGAACAGCGCCGCCTTCTGGTCGTCGGTGATGCCGAGCGCCTCGCCGATCCGCAGCCCGATCAGCGTGGTGCGCGCCGCGTGCCCGATCGCCTGGCCCTCGGTCAGGTCGAGCGCATGGGACAGCGACCCCACCACGTCGGCCAGCCGGATCCCGGTCGGCGACGGGTCGTCGCGGAGCGCCTCCGCGTCGGTCACCGGCGCGGTGCGCAGCCCGGCCACGGCAGCGGTGGCGCCCGCCCGCCCCCCGCCCTCCCCCACCTGGAGCGGGGTCTGGGAGCGAGGGACGGCGGGCGCCGCCTCCCCCGGCCAGGTGCCGCGGGGGCGCCGGAGGCCGGTGGCAGAACTGGTCAGCGCGAGGAGCCGATCGGTCATGCCCCGGGGAGGGGGCAAAAAGAATGCCCACGCCGGATCGGCGTGGGCGTATGGAGCTGAGGGGAGTCGAACCCCTGACCTCTGCAGTGCGATTGCAGCGCTCTCCCAACTGAGCTACAGCCCCGGGAAGGGCCGCAAGATACCGATCGGGGCTGGGCGCGGCAAGCGGCCTCACACCAGCGAGTGAAGGGTGATGGGTGAAGGGTGAAGGGGGCGGCAGCGGCGGCCGATGGTACCCTGCCTCAGTCGTTCGATCACCTCGACAGGTCTCCCTTACTCCTCCTTCCCCCGGGTGAGAGACCATACCTCGCTGGTGGCGTGGCAACTCGCCGACCGGATCGCCCTCGCCGTGTATGAAACCGCGACAGCGCACTGGAGCCCCAACCTCGCTCCGGCATGGGACCAGATCAGGCGGTCGGCGCTCTCTACGCCCCTCAACCTCGCCGAGGGGTACCGGTGGCGACCGGGGGCCCGATGGAGGTTCCACCTCCGGGTCGCCAACGGCTCCGCCCTCGAGACTACCGAGGCCCTTCGGTTCCTCCAGAAGCTTCACGGGATCGAGGAGGCAATCGCCCAACGATTGATCGCCGACTCGGAACGGTGCGAACGCCTCATCTGGGGTCTATTGAGAAGGGAGTAGAAGTTTCCCCTTCACCCTTTACCCTTCACCCTTCACCGCGCGATCGGCAGCGCGACCGGCCGAAGCGGCGCCGCATCGGCTCCCCGCAGTCGCAGCGATCCGGCGATGAACGCGAACTCGTGCCCGCCGTCGCGGGAGAGCTCCTCGAGGTTCACCAGTTCGAGGATCATCGCCCCCTGCTCGGCGAGCAGGTAGGTGTGCACCGGCACGTAGTCGTCGGGAAGCTCCGACGGGAACGCCTCGAGCGAGAGGTTGTCGGCACCGACGATCATCGCCCCCTTCTCCTCCACCAGGTATCGCGCCGCCGACATCCCGATGCCGGGCGAGTTGTCCATGTACGCCGCCGCATCGTCGTAGACGCGCATCCGGCCGGTGCGCACCAGCACCACGTCGCCCTCGCGCAGCGACGTGCCCTGCCGCTCCAGCGCCTCGACCAGGTCGGCCCGCTCGATCCGGTAGCCGGCGGGGAGCATCGCCACTCCCTTGGCCGCCGCGACATCGATCAGCACGCCGCGCGCGATGATCGGCGGGATCGCCCCCGCGCTCGCCCGGGTCCAGCCGCGGTCCCCGAGGTGCTCGTCGGCTCGGAAGCCGTTCCAGATCCGGCCGTCGAGTCCGAAGTGGTTGAGTGCATCGATGTGCGTGCCCATGTGGGTGTACATCGAGATCGCCGCCCCGCTGTAGCTCACGTGCTCGTTCATCTCCCGGCCAAGCCCGAGCGGATCGTCGATCGCGGTGCCGTGGGGCGTGTGCGTCATCCACAGCCGGTAGTGCGGGTCGCCCGCCGCCTGCCAGCTCGGCATCCCGATCCGGTACTCCACCGAGAGGTCGTACACCTTGCCGCCCGCCACACGCGAGAGCACCTCGGCCCGACTCGCATCCGTCATCAGGTTGAGCCGGCCGATCTCGTCCGCCGGCCCCCACGGGCTGATCCCCACGCCTCGCGCGGTGCCTGCGCGCTCCGCCGGCCCCTGTGCCGCCAGCGCTCCCGCGCCGGCGACGATCGCCAGCGCCGCACCCGTTGCCATCATTCCCTGCCGCCGCATCGCAACCTCCATAATGTGTTGTAAACACGCATTCCCGCACGAAAACGTCGCCCCGCTCAGGACAGCGCCAGCCTCCGGCACCCCTCGGTGATCGCGCGGAGCGTTGCCGCATCGAGCGGCGCGGTGGCCTCGCGGTGCACCGCCAGCACCGCGGGGTCGAGCCGGTCGAGCAGCGCCAGGCCGCGCGCGGTGATCCTGGCGATCGACAACCGGCGGTCATCCTCCGACCGCTCCCGACGCACCAGCCCGTCCCGCTCCAGTCGGTCGAGCAACCGGGTCACATCCGGCGCCCGGTTGATCAGCCGCTCCGCCACCGCAAACCGTGCCAACCCTTCCGGCTCCGCACCGCGCAGGATTCGCAGCAGGTTGTACTGGTCGTGGGTGATGTCGGCCCCCGCGCACACCTCCTCGAGGCGCGCGAGCAACCTGCTGGCCGCAACGAGCACCGCCACCATCGCCTCCTGCCCCGGCCCGCCTCGACGAACCCGGGATCCCCCGGCACGTCCCGTCATCGCGATCCCCTCCTGGAGTCGCCCCGACATTATGTGTTGTAAACACGCTTGTCAAGGGGCGGTCCCGGGCCGGACTACCCTTCGAGGATGCCCACCTGGTTCGTCGGACCCTGGGAGCTCTCCTCCGCCACCGCCGTCCTGCCGCCCACCCCTGACGAGGGCCGGGTCCTGCTGCTCGACTCGCGCGCCAAGGGCGCCGCCCTTCCCTGGCACCGCAAGAAGCTGGTGCTGGTCCTCGCCGCGATCCGACACTTCCGGGAGGAACTCCGCTCGGCCGGACACGACGTGCACCACCGCGCCGCCGACTCGTATGCCGACGGGATCCGCGACTGGCTCGAGGAGCATCCCGACGACATCGTCACGGGGCAGGCGCCCGCGGAGCACGGCATCGCGGCGTCGATCGGTGCGCTCGCCCGGAAGGACGACCGCGTGAGGCTCGTCCCCGACCGGCGCTTCATCGTGTCGCGGGAATGGTTCGCTGAGTGGGCCGAGGGACGGAAGCTCTTCCGGATGGAGGACTTCTACCGTGCCCAGCGCCGCGCGCACGGCATCCTGATCGGCGACGACGGCGAACCGGCCGGCGGCGCGTGGAACCACGATCGCAAGAACCGCAAGACCGCCGCCGCCCTTCGCCGCCACGGCCTCCCGCCTGCACCGATTTCCTTCGAGCCCGACGAGCGAACCCGCCGAGTGATGCGGCACGTGAGCGAGCGTGACGGGCACTGGGGCAGCGTCGACGGGTTCGACCATCCGGTGACACGCGCCCAGGCACTCGAGGCGCTCGACGACTTCATCGCCAACCGGCTGGCCGACTTCGGTGCGTTCGAGGATGCCATCCTCGCCGGCGAGCCGGTGCTCTACCACTCCCGGCTCTCGATGGCGATGAACATCGGCCTGCTCCACCCGATGGAGATGATCCGTCGGGTCGAGGCGGCGTGGCGGGACGGCGACGTGCCGATCCAGTCGGCGGAGGGATTCATCCGCCAGGTCCTCGGCTGGCGTGAGTACGTCAACGGCATCTACTGGCACCAGGGGCCGGCGTACCGCGACGTCAACTACTTCGGCTTCGACCGCGCGCTCCCGAAGGCGTACTGGGATCCCGGTGCGAGCGATCTCGCCTGCCTCCGCGACACGGTGGCCACCGTCCGGGAGCACGCGTGGGCGCACCACATCCCGCGCCTCATGGTGCTCTGCAACTTCGCGGTGCTCACCGGCACCGACCCGGGCGCGCTCTCGGACTGGTTCTGGGCGGCGTTCGCCGACGCGATGGAATGGGTGGAGTTGCCCAACGTGGTCGGGATGGGGACGTTCGGCGACGGCGGCCTGATGGCCAGCAAGCCGTACGTGTCGTCGGCCAACTACATCAACCGGATGAGCGATCACTGCGGCGGCTGCCGCTACGATCCCTCGAAACGCACCGGGAAGGACGCCTGCCCGTTCAACTTCCTCTACTGGACCTTCCTCGACGACGTGCGCCAGCGCGAGCTCGACGTCGGCGAGCGGATGCGCCTGCCGCTCGCCAACCTCGACAAGATCCCGGACACGGAGCTCGACGCGATGCGCGAGGCGCGCGAGGCGTTCCTGGCGCGCCTCGAGCCCGAGGACACCGGCTGGGAGTTCCACCACGACCAGGGCTGACTGCACGCGCGAACCCCGACGCGTCGCGTGAGTAGATTCGAACGTCCGCCCACCACTCGCCCTTCGCCGCGGTGAGGCCAGTGCCCGACATCCAGCTTGCCGATGAGCGCCTCTGGCTCCCCTCCGGGGAGTCGCGCGTCGAGCCCGCGTCGTCGGGCGACTTCGTGCTGTACTGGATGCAGGTCACCCATCGCGCGCACGACAATCCCGCGCTCAACTTCGCCGTGCACCAGGCCAACGACCTCGGCGTCCCGGTGCTGGTGTACCACGGCCTGCGCCACGACTACCCGTGGGCCAGCGACCGGCTGCACACCTTCATCCTCGAGGGGGTGCGCGACCTGGTGGCCGACTTCGCCGACCGCGGCATCCAGTACGCCTTCCACCTCGACCAGCGCGAGAAGGGCGCGAAGGGCTCGCGCGACGACTCGCCGCTGGTGCAGCTCGCCGAGCGGGCGCGGCTGGTGGTCACCGACTGGTACCCCACGTTCATCATGCCGCGCCAGCTCAAGCGGCTGCGCGAGAAGGTCGGCGTGCCGGTGGTCGCGGTCGACTCCGCCACGGTGGTGCCCGCCAGGCTGCTCGAAAAGCAGTACTCCGCCGCGCGCTGGATCCGGCCCGAGCTGATGAAGCGGCTCGACGACTGGCTCCACCCCGTGGGCGACCTCGACCCCGACAAGCGCGGCACGGTGGAGCTGCCGTTCGACCCGACCGAGCCGGGTGACGACATCGCCGAGCTGGTCGCCGGCTGCGCCATCGACCACTCGGTGCCGCCGGCCAGGGGATGGACCGGCGGATCGGGCGCCGCGCACGAACGCCTGGAGTGGTGGGTGGAGCACGGTCTGCCGCGCTACCTCGAGCGCAACGACCCCAATCTCGATGTCACCTCGAAGCTCTCGCCATACCTGCACTTCGGCCACATCGCCCCGCAGGCGATGCTGCTCGCGGCGCGCGACGCCGGCCACAAGGAGGAGTACGAGAAGTTCGTCGACGAGGCGGTCGTGTGGCGGGAGCTTGCGGTGAACTTCTGCCGCTTCGAGCCGAAGCACCGCACGGTGGCGGGGATCCCCGACTGGGCGCGCAAGGAGCTCGCGGAACAGGAGGACGCCCCCCGCGACGCCCTCTACGACGACGAGGAACTCGAGCGCGCCGAGACCGACGACGAGCTCTGGAACGCCTGCCAGCGCGCCTACCTGCGCGACGGCTGGATGCACAACTACTGCAGGATGCTGTGGGGGAAGTCGGTGATCGGCTGGACCGAGAACGCCGAGCGCGCCCTCCGGATCCTCGAGCACCTGAACAACAAGTACGCGCTCGACGGGCGCGACCACAATACCTACGGCGGGATCCTCTGGTGCTTCGGCCGCTTCGACCGGCCGTTCTTCCGCCGCGACGTCTACGGCACGGTGCGCTACATGAGCACCAACGCGGCGAGGAAGAAGTTCGACGTGGACGAGTACATCGCGTCGATGACGGAGGCGTGAGCGAACTGCAGGCGCGCCGTTCACGGCGCGCGGTGCCGGCATCGCGCGCCCCAAGGGGCGACTGCGAGTACCGCAGTCATCCCTCCCGGTACGGCACCTCCACCACCATCCCGTCCCGCGCCACCGTCGTCTCCGCGAAGACCTCGCGCGCCTCGGCCAGCAGCTCGGGCGCCTCGCGCGAGTAGCGCGGCGAGATGTGGGTGAGCACCAGCCGGTGCGCGCCGGCCGCGCGCGCCACCTCCGCCGCCTGGCGGGCCGTGGCGTGGCGGGTCTCCACCGCGCGCTCGCGCTCGTCCTCGCCGAAGGTCGCCTCGTGCACCAGCAGGTCGGCGTCGCCGGCGAGCGCGATCACCGCATCGCACGGCGCGGTGTCGCCGCTCACCGTCACCCGCCGCCCCGCGCGCGGCGGACCCACCAGCTCCGCCGGCTCGACGCGTCGGCCATCCTCGAGCGTCACCGCGTCGCCGCGATGGATCCGGCCCCACAGCGGCCCCTCCGGAATGCCGAGCTCCCGCGCCCGCTCGGGATCGAAGCGGCCCAGCCGGTCGCGCTCCACCAGCGCGTAGGCGAGGCACTTCCCCTTGTGGTCGGCCGCCGCGGTGACGATGTCGAACTCGCCGCGTGCGATCGTGTCGCCGGGCGCCAGCTCCACGATCTCCACCGGGAACTTCGGCCGCTCCATCCCCAGCTTCACCAGCGCGCCGAGCTCGCGGCGCGCGCCCGGCGGGCCGTGCAGCGTGAGCGGCGCGGCGCGGCCCTGCAGCCCCATGGTGCGAAGCAGCCCGGGGATTCCCAGCGTGTTGGCGGCAGACCTCTCCTGCGCGCGTTAAGCCCACGTCGTAGCGCATCATCTGCCGCTGGGTCCCCTCGCCGCAGTCTAACAGGAACGCCTCGCCCTCGCGCTCGAGCATCAGCCCCGAGACGTTGCGCTCCACCGAGGGCATCGCGCCACCGGTGCCGAGGAAGGTCAGCCGGATCATCGCGCCCCGTTGTGGACCAGGCGCAGGAACTCCTCGCGGGTGCGGCCGTCGTCGCGGAACGAGCCGCGCAGCGCCGAGGTGATCGTCTTGGAGTCCTGCTTCTCCACGCCGCGCATCATCATGCAGAAGTGGGCCGCCTCGAGCACCACGCCCACGCCCTTGGGGCGCAGTGCATCGACCAGCGCATCGGCGACCTGGTCGGTCATCCGCTCCTGCACCTGCAACCGGCGGGCGAACACCTCCACCACCCGCGCCATCTTGGAGAGCCCCACGATCCTGCCGTCGGGGATGTACGCCACGTGGGCCTTGCCGAAGAACGGCAGCATGTGGTGCTCGCACAGCGAGTAGAACTCGATGTCGCGCACCACCACCATGTTGTCGTGCCCCTCCTCGAACAGCGCGTCGCCGATCACCCGGCCGGCATCCTGGCCATAGCCGCGCGTCAGGAACCGCAGCGCCTGCTCCACCCGCTCCGGCGTCCTGGCGAGCCCTTCGCGCTCAGGGTTCTCCCCGATCGCGGTGAGAATGGCGCGGACATTGGACACGATGCTGGACACGACGAACCTCGATCTCCGATGTGGAGTGGGAATCTACACGAGGACCGGACACCCGCGGGCGCACCCCTCGGGGTGCGCGGTGCCGGCACCTCCTGTGGGCGCACCTCTCGGGGTGCGCGGTGCTTGCATCTCCTGTGGGGGCACCCCTCGGGGTCCGCGGTGCTTGCATCTCCTGTGGGCGCACCCCTCGGGGTGCGCGGTGCTTGCATCGCGCGCCGTAAACGGCGCGCCTGCTAGAACACCCTCACCGTGATCCCCAGCCGCTCCGGGTGCGCGGCGAGCGAGTCGACCAGGGCGCGCGTGGCGCTCAGCGTGCGCTCGAGTTCCACGTAGAGCCCGCTGTCGGCCGCCATCCGGCCGAGGGTCCCCTGCCCGGCGTTGATCCGGGCCAGCAGCGAGTCGGCGCGAGCGGTCATCGCGGAGAGCCGGGTGGTGAGCATCGTCGCCGCCTGCAGCGTGGAGTCGAGGCGCGCCGCAAGCGCAGGCGTGTCAATCCCGGTCAGGGCCGTGTCGAACCGCGCCGACACCGCCTGCAGCTGGCGCATCGTGGCGTTCACCTCGGCGGTGGGGCCATCCCGGCGATCGGCGAGGTAGCGCATCAACCGCTCCGACGCGCGCAGCGTCTGCCGCAGGTCGCTCACCAGCGCCGTGTCGAGCATCGCGTTGAGCGAGGTGAGCGTGGTCGAGGCCTGCCCCGCGAGCTCCTGCCCGATCGCCGCGAACCCGGTCTCGAGCTCGCCCTCGATCACGGCATCCTCGGGAAGCGGCGCGCCCTCGCCCGGGTCGAAGTCGATGACCATGTCGCCGAGCAGCCCCACGCCGCGGATCGTCGCGGTGGCGTTGACGGTGGGAGTCACCTGCTCGTCGTCGTAGGTGAACACGACGATCACCCGGCCCACCCGCTCGAAGCGGAGCGCCTCGACCCGGCCGACCTGGACGCCGGAGATGAGCACCGGCGAACCGACCTTCAGCGTGGCGATGTGCTCGTAGGCCGCGCGCACCTCGGGCGGGTTGCCCCACGACTGGCCGCGCAGCCACATCGCGCCCAGCACGAAGGCGATCACCCCCGTGATCACGAACAGGCCGACGGTGGCTTCCTTGCGATAGGAGTTCATGCGGACGTTCCCGTCTCGAGTGGCGCGAGGTCGAAGTCGCGCTCCAGGAAGGCGCGGACCTCCGGGTTGGACGAGCTGCGGAATTCGTCGGGCGTGCCCTCGGCGACCACCCGGCCGCCGGTGAGCAGCGCGATGCGGTGCGCGGTGCGGAACGCGCCGCGCACGTCGTGGGTCACCATGATGCCGGTCACTCCCAGCTCGTCGTTGAGGCGGCGGATCAGCCCGTCGATGATGTCGGAATTGACCGGGTCGAGCCCCGACGTCGGCTCGTCGTAGAGCACGTACTTCGGTCGGCCGGCGATCGCGCGCGCGATCCCCACGCGCTTGCGCATCCCGCCCGACAGCTCGGCCGGCATCTTCTCGGCGACCGCGGCCTGGAGGTTCACCAGCGAGAGGCACTCGGCCACCCGCTGGCGGGCGAAATCGCCGTCGGCGAACTCGGCCGGGTCGGTGAGCCCGAGCCGGATGTTCTCGAAGACGTTGTCCGAGTCGAACAGCGCGCCGTTCTGGAACACGTAGCCGATCCGGCGCCGCAGCCGCGCCAGCGCGTCGCGGTCGAGCGAGGTGACGTGCTGGCCGTCGACGTCGATGTCGCCCTGGTCGGGCCGGATCAGCCCGATGATCGTCTTGAGCAGCACGCTCTTGCCGGTCCCCGACGGGCCGAGGAGCGCGAGGGTCTCGCCGTCCTGCACGTCGAGGGTGACCCCGTCGAGCACGGCGTTGACGCCGAAGCGCTTGTGCACGTCGCGGACCTTGATCATGGCACCAGCAGCAGCTTGGCGAGGACGAGGTCGAGCAGCAGGATCAGCACCGAGCTGCTCACCACGGCCCCGGTGGTGGACCGGCCGACGCCGGCGGCGCCGAACCGGGTCATGTACCCGTAGTAGCACGACACCAGGCCGATGGTCAGCGCGAAGAACGCGGCCTTGATGATCGAGTAGTAGGCGTCGAACGGTCGCCAGAACACCCGCGCGCCGTAGGCGAAGTCCTGGTCGGTGATCGGCAGCGCCTGCTTGGCGGCGAACCATCCCGACAGCAGCGCCACCACGTCGGCGAACACCACCAGCACGGGGATCATGAGCAGGCAGGCGAGCACCTTGGGGAGCAGCAGGTGGCTCGCCGGCGAGCGCCCCAGCGATTCCAGCGCGTCGATCTGCTCGGTGACCCGCATCGTCCCCAGCTCGGCGGCGTAGCGCGCCCCGATCCGGCCGGCCAGGATCAGCCCCACCAGCACCGGCCCCAGCTCCAGCACGATGCTCTGGGTGACGATCGCCCCCACCACGTAGATCGGGATGTTGCCGGTGAACTGGTAGCCGGCCTGCAGCGCGGTCACCCCGCCGGCGAACGCGGAGATGAGCAGCACGATGAACAGCGACCCGATGCCGATGTTGTGCGCCTCGGCGAACGTGCGCGGCAGCCACACCTTCGGCTCGGCGAGTCCGCGGCCAATCTCCACGATCAGCGCCGCGAACCGGCCCACCGCGGCGAGGCCGTCGAGCACGAAGCGGCCCGTCCGCTGCTGCACCTGCGCCAGCGCGGCGGCCATCGTCAGGTCCCCGTTTCCGGTCGGTTCATCTGCATCCTATCTTGGGCGGCAATGAGGGCCGCGTCCATCCCCGACGAGACCAGCCGCCGGCGGCGGTTCAAGCGCCGGCTGCTGGCGTGGTTCCGGCGCCACGGTCGCGACCTGCCGTGGCGCCGCACCCGCGACCCGTACCACATCCTCGTCTCCGAGGTCATGCTGCAGCAGACCCAGGTGGCCCGGGTCCGCGAATACTGGCCCCGCTTCCTCGCCCGCTTCCCCACCCTCGCCCACCTTGCCGACGCGCGCCCGGCCCGGGTGCGCGAGGCGTGGGCAGGCCTCGGATACTACCGCCGAGCGGCCAACCTGCACCAACTCGCCCGGGAAGTGCGGTCGCACCACGACGGGCAGCTTCCCGCGAGCGCCGCGGCCCTTCGGGCCCTGCCGGGCGTCGGCGCGTACACCGCCGGCGCGGTCGCCGCGTTCGCGTGGGAGCACAACGAACCGGCCGTCGACACCAATGTCGACCGGGTCCTTCGTCGCGTCTTCCACCCGCGCCTCGGCACCGACGCCGCCGCGCGCCGCCGCCTCGACGCCCTCGCCCGCCGCCTGGTGCCGCGCCGCGGCCCCGATGCCTGGATCACCAACCAGGCGCTGATGGAACTCGGTGCCCTGGTCTGCACCGCCCGCGTCATGCGCTGCGAGTCATGCCCGGTCAAGCCGGTGTGCAGGACGGGCAGCCGGCGATGAGGAGGACGGAACGACGGAGCGACAGTTCCTCCGTCGTTCCGTCCCCCGTCATCCCGTCAGCACGCCCATCGTCCGGTCGAGGTCACCGTCCCGCACGTTGAGGTGCGTGCTCAGTCGCAGGTACTCGTAGCCGTGTTCCGCGATCCGGCGGGTGCGGATTCGCGCCCGCCCCAGCGTGCGCTGCAATTCCTCGGCGCTCGTCCCGTCCATCGTGAACGACACCATCGCCGAACGGTGCGCGGCGCTCCGCGGCGACACCAGCCGCACGCGCGGCGCGGCGGCGAGCCGCTCGAACAGCGCGGTGGCGAGGCCGCGCACCCGCGCCTCGATCGCCTCGCGGCCGATCGCCTGCTGGAACGCCAGCGCGGCGGCGAGCCCGGCGAACAGCGACTCGTTGAGCGTGCCGGCGTGCTCGAAGCGGCGCCGGTCCTCCGCCTGCCAGTCGCCCGATGCCACCAGCGGCCAGGTGCCGGCGAGTCGGTCTGGATGGGTGACCAGCAGCCCGGTTCCCTTCGGAGCCAGCAGCCACTTGTGCGGTGAGGAGGCGTAATAGTCGGCGTCGATCGCGCGGAGGTCGAGCGCCATCATTCCCGGCGGGTGCGCGCCGTCGATCACCGACACGATGCCGAGCTCGCGCGCCAGCCGCACCAGGGCCGCCGCGGGCTGGATCAGCCCGGTGGTGAACAGGACGTGGGAGATCGACAGGACCCGGGTGCGCGGCGTGATCGCCCGGCGCCATGCCTCGACCAGCTCCGCGTCGTCGACCGGATCGAGCGGCGGATCGAAGGTGCGGAGGACCGCCCCGCGGCGCGCTGCCTGCAACTCCCAGCAGCAGCGCCCGCCGATGTGCTCATGCGTGGTGGTGAGAACCTCGTCGCCGGGCCCGAGGTCGATCCCGTTGGCGACGATGTTCATCGCCTCGGTGGCATTGCGCACGATCGCCACCGAACCGGGCCATGCGCCGAGGAACGCCTCCAGCCCGGCGTGCAGGGCGTCCATGTCGGGACGCTCCTGCCCGATCATCCGCTCGAACGCGCTCAGGTGATGGATCGTCGCCTCGAGCACCGGCAGCGGACACGATCCGTAGGTGCCGGTGTTGAGGTGGATGCCGTCGGTCACGAACTGGTCGGCGATCGCATCCCAGTCGGGCGCGGCGCCCGGGGGGAGCGGCGCGGGCCGCGCGATCGCGGCCCGCGGCAACGCCCCGAACCCCGGCAGCAGCGCGGCCAGGGCGACCAGGTCGCGCCGGCTGATGCTCATCCGCGGTAGAGGGCGCCCGCGAGCAGGGCAGCCAGCGCGAGCAGCATCCCCAGGCTCCCCGTGAGCGCGAGCCGCCGGTGGGTCGCGTCGAAGGCGGCCGCCGGTCGGCTCCAGCCGCGACAGTCGCGAGGCCGCCGGCATCGCGCCGAGCACCGTCACCAGCGCGCCGGCCATCCCGGTGGCCTGCAGGGTGCCGAGCCAGGCACCCACCTGGCCGCTCAGCGCACCGTACATCCCGAAGGTGAGCATCAGCCCGCTCGCGACGCTCACCATCGCCCCGGGTCCCACCAGCATGCGGTAGAGCGCGCCCTGCACCTCGGCGATGCCGCCCCAGTGCGGCCGTTCCAGCCGCTGCATGGTGGCCCCCGCCACCAGGGTGGCCAGGGCACCGCCGATCCACGCGATGTAGGAGAGGTGGTGCAGGAACCGCCATGTCGCGTTCATCGCCCCTCCCGTGCCATGAACGCGTCGTCGAGCGGCTGCCGCCCGGCGAACCCCGCCTCCATCTCGTGCCAGTGCGCCACCTCGACCTCGCCGCGGCGCCAGCAGAGGCACACCACCCGCCCGTCGTGCTCGGCCGGGAAGTCCACCAGCCCCTGGTCGAAGTCGCGGAAGAGGCAGCCCACCTGCTCCAGCTCGTCGAGGCACGACTCGATCTCGCCGGCGAGGCGACCCACCTCGAGCCGGGCCTCGCGCGCCGCGACCGTCTCGTCGCTGGCATCGGCGTCCGCCTGGGCGAGTTCGTACGACGTGACCGCGGCACGCCACACCGCGTGCAGCCGCACCAGGTCATCGACCACGCGCGTCACCAGCGGCAGCGTCGCATTGGCGCTCTCGGGGGTGAACAGCCGGCGGTGTCGTGTCATCCCAGCTCCCTCAGTGCATTGCGCATCGCGCGCTCGCCAGCGCGCCCGTACTCGCCGATCCGCTCCACGACGAACGTGGCGCCACGATCGCTGGTCGGCCGGATCCACAGCAGCGGCGGCAGCCCGGGCCGCGTCTCCCAGCGCTCCCGCAGGAGCGCCGTGGTGCCGGCCATCAGCCAGCCGACGGCCGTGTCGGAGGCCGCCAGCAGCGGGGGGGGCTGCTCCACCCGCTCGCCGAGTTCGTCGAAACCCGGCCCCACGTCGATCGCGATCACCAGGTCGCAATCCACCGCCTCGGCGGTCGGCAGCGGCAGCGGTGCGCGCAGCCCGCCGTCGTAGAACGCCCGGCCATTGACCTCGACCGCCCGGAAGTATGGCGGCAGGGCACACGATGCCAGGAGCACGTCGATCAGCGGCGCGTCCTCGCCGAGTGCGCCGAACGCCACGGTCTCGCCGGTGTCGCGCTCCACCGCGGTGACGGTGCACGGTGCCGCCAGGTCGCCGAAGCTCCGCACCGGCACCAGCCGCTCGACCACCTCGCGGAACACCTCGGTGCGGAACACCGCCGGTGCCCAGAATCCCTTCACCACCGCCCACGGTTCGCGCTGCAGCACGTCGTCGCGCTCGATGGTGGAGAACTCCTCCAGCAATCCGGCGGGGTCGGCGCCGGCGGCAAGCGCCGCCGCCACCACCGACCCCATCGACGTGCCGATCCAGTGGACCGGCGCGATGCCGGCCTCGCGAAGCGCCAGCGGGGCGCCCGGGTGCGCCGCGGCCTTGGCGCCGCCGCCGCCCACCACCAACGCCACGCGCGGACCCGTCACCGCTCGCTGTGCTCCCGGCGGTAGCGCTCGGCGGCATCGTAGCGCGCCTGCTCCTCGGCGTTCCCCGGCATGATCCGCGGCACCCGCTTGGGTCGGCCGTAATCGTCGATCGCCACGAACACCAGCCGCGCCGTGTGCGTGTTCCGCCGCTCACCGGTGCTCGGCTTCTCCGCATACACGTCGACGGTGATGTCCATCGACGAGTTGCCCACGTATTCCACCTGCGCCACGCACGTGACCAGCGATCCCATCGGGATCCGGTCGCGGAAGTCGACCCGGTGGATCGACGCGGTCACCGCCGGCCCGCCCGCGTGGCGGATCGCCGCGATCGCGGCGGCCTGGTCGACCATCGCCATGATCTCGCCGCCGAACAGGTCGCCGAGGATGTTGGCCATGTGCGGCATGACGAGCGTGGAGATCTCGCCGCGCGAGTGGGACATGGGACGGGAGTCAGGTGTCACGGCAGCATCCGTTCATTGGCGACGGGCGAGGGGCGAAGGGCGATGCATGCCGGGATCGACGATCACCGGCGCGATGTCGTGGCGTGACCGCCCCTCGCCCTTCGCCCCTCGCCCGTCGCATTCAGTAGTCCACCGGCCTCAGGTAGTAATCACCGATCGCGGTCGCCGAGAGCATTGCCACGCTCGGCAGCCGCCGCTTCCAGTGCGTCGCGTCGAGCCGGCCGCGCACCAGCGCGAGTTCCTCCGCAGTGAAACCCGCGGACAGGATCGCGCGCTCGTCGTGGCCGTGCAGGATCAGGTCGAGGATCGCGTCGGCCCGGGCGTACGTGATCCCGAAGTCCGCCTCGTCGGTCTGGTCGGCGATCAGGTCGG
>ERZ869936.922-NODE-922-length-23766-cov-12.248239_pt1 | contig 23766 bp, 39 predicted proteins | sample MGYA00520876_ERZ869936 | MGnify/ENA primary metagenome ERZ869936 (study PRJEB32218, sample SAMN09650985) | biofilter metagenome | isolation source: enrty point of leading RO module | place: Saudi Arabia: Thuwal, RO plant located on Red Sea | collected 2016-02-17 ...
TTCAGGTATGCGAGTTTCGCCATAAACTTTTGTCTCACGTTTTTCATCTTCGAGACTAAAGCATAAAAAATCTTTGTGGTTTGTTTCATCATTTACCAAAAATAATAAACCTAAGGTACTATCTTTTTGTGAACTATATCTATGCAATTCTAACCTCATTAATTTTGTTCTAATTTAACTGATAAAGATAAAATACCTCTGTAATAAGTATGGTCAGGAGCATCTTCCGTAAGATAAGTTATTCCTTCGTTTACTTGTGAATAAACATTAAATCCATCAGAGTTTAGGTTTAATAAACCACTTTTTAACACAACTAATTGAGAAATAGAATTTATTATTTCATTAGCTTGTAACTGACCACCATCTCCGTCAGCAAACCTTGTAACGACTTCTAATCTTGTTGAAACGTCTGCTATGTAATTATCTCTATTATCTTCTATCTGATTAGTAGTTACTGAATATATGATTATATACGGATAAGTAGCGTTTACAGGAACTGTATTATAAATTGGCACATTACTACCATCATAAGTAATATTTCCGTTTAAAACGTTGTATAAACCTCTCCTTACATACTGTGCTGGGTCTTTCATCTTGTTGTATTTTTAATTCCTTGTTTCATAAGCCTTCTAAGAGTTGGTAAAGCCTCTTTAAAAGCTGGATACATAAATGGTTGTGGCTTTGTTCCTATCTTTAGTATTTTCATCATTATAGGAAAATATATTCTTTCGGCTTCAGCTTGTGTTTTATTGTGTTTAGTTTTTAACCAGTTAATTAATGAATCTTTAAAACTAACTGCACTTTGAAAAGTTGACTTACCTTTATATTGTCTTGCTATATCTTCAAACTCCCTAGGAACGTCTGTAAGGCTTCTTGTACCAAATTCTACATAAGGTGCGTAATATGCATTTTTAGTAACTTCTGCTCCGCCAATAAGTTCTTTTTTAGGTAATAATGGCTGAATAGCTGATGTAAGTCTAAATCTTTTGTTACTAGCATATTTTTTAGCCTTTCTACTGAAATCTAGACTAAATCCGTGTAAAGCTTTTAAAATATTCTTATTAAGTGAATCATCTTTAACGTTTAATTCTCTTTTTAACTTTTGTACTTGAGAAGATGTATTTCCTATCTTAATCACGCCGTTCTATTTCCTTTAATTTTATAAAAGTATAAATTTTCTTCTAAAATAGTATTTATTCTATATTCGTTATCATCTCTTTCAGGGTATAAAACGTCTCCGACTTGTATATTAGTCGTTGCAGTATTTTTTCTTATAGTTAAGTCTATTCCTTTGTTTAATTGTCTTTTATCGTTCACAAAAGACATATCTCCGTCAGTAAATTTTAATTTAGCCCATACAGTAGCCACAGTAGATTGTGTTGAAGTGAATCCACCATATCCATCCGCAGTTTTAGTTAATCTTTTTACTGCAACTCTATCTCTAAATTCTCCTATGTTCATTTTAAATGTCGCTTATGAATTTAAAAGGGTCTAATATCTTTTTTACTGATGTCGGCAGTTCAGATATATTTCCAGCAACAAAATCACTTCTATTATCGTAATACGTAGTTGCTAATTGCATTATTGCTAGTTTTATAGCACTATCAGTTAATCCGGAAGTAGAATAAGCAATTTTTATATCGTCATTTGGGTTACCACTTAATAAAATATATTTATCTGTTAATCCGTAGCTTTCATATCCTACATCAGAAAAAGTTCCATCACTATTTTGTTTCTGTACTGAAGTTATAGTGTCTATTGGAGCGTAAGGAATAACAATTTTATATCTGTCTTTATACAAACCAAAATAATCTCCAGATGATTCAGGAATATTACTTCTAAAGTAACTTCTTGTTTTCGCTACAATATCTCTATTCATATAATCCTCACAGGCAGTTCGTGCAGAGGTTATTAGAATACCTATAAGAGTATCGTCAGCAGAAGTCTCTATTCTTGCATAATCTTTTAATTCAGAAGTACTAACCAGTTCACTTCCTGTTGTTGAATTGATTTGTATAGTTACCATTATTTAGTTTCTTTTTTAACTTTTAATTCTTTAGTTTCTTTCTTAGCTTTTTCTTCTTTAGTAGCATATCCTCTAGAAACCCATTTTTCAGCGTCAGATTTATCAAGATTATACCTTTCTCCTTTTGTATATCTGATACCCTCTTTATTTACGTCTGTTAACATTTTAATTTTCATAATAATAAAATTTAAGTTTTGATGTAAAGATAAAAAAAAAGAGCAACTAATTTAGTTGCCCTTTCTTTAGTAATCATTTATCTCGATTACGGAGTTTCAATTGCAGTTTTAGCAGTTGAGAATGTACCCTGTACAAATGCATCAGGAAGATAAATTGAATGAGCTATTCTTTCAATTGCTCTAACTGAAACTAGATACTTAGAGAAGTTGTCTCCATCTTCGTATCCAAAGTCTAATCTTAGACCTTCTCTTTGCCAAATCTGTGAACCTTGATTGAAGTCTCCAACAATAAATTTACCAGCAGTTACTTTATTATTCAAGAATACTGGAACACCATTGATTCTTAATAATCCGTCTGCACCAACGATTGAGTTACCTCTTAGATACTCATTTGTAGTATCTTTTAGTAATGCAATCTTGTGGAAATCAGTTGGGTTAAGAACGATTCCAGAAGCTGAATAATTAGCAAGTGCTAACTGGTTTAATGCTACGTAGATTACATCTAATTCTTGTGCATTATCAATTGACTGATAAAAAGCACCTGAAGAAGAAGTATCGAAAGCAGACCCACCACTTGTTCCGTCAAAAATACCTAATAAATTAGGAGAAGTTCCGTTACCGTTAAGAACACCGTCATTTTCAGCGTCTAAAACTTTGTTAGGAACTCTACTGTTTAAGTAAGATGCTAATCCCGGAGTATCCATCATCATCTCTTGTGAGATAGTCATCACGGCAGTAACTTTTTGAGTTACGGCATCTACTGCAGTTAATTCAAATTCAGAATCAGTTGGTGCTGAACCTTCAGCAACTTCACCTGCGTTGTCAGTGTAAGCAGATTCTTTTACATATCTGATTACGTTAGAATCAGTTGAACCAACAGGAATAATCTCTCTCATATTTGTTACTTGAGAAGGATTTTTCTTGATGTCAGCGACTCTCATTACTCCAGTAGCATCTCTTTCAGAAGTTGCACCAGAGAAATCAGCAGATATAAGAACGTCAGCTTTGATGTCAAAACCGGCATTATTTAATCTACCTTCTTGCATAGCTTTTAAAGATTCAGACTTAGAGATTTTCTCTAATAATTCATCTTTGAAAGATACGTTGTTGTTTGAGAAGTTGTGTTTTTTATTATCAACTTCAATAGCATCTAAACGCTTGTTTAGAGCTTCATTACCTTCATTGAACTTTTCAACTAGGTTTTTCACTTCGCCTTTAACCACCTCATCAACTTTTCCCTCTAAGTTATCCTTAGAAGCTTTGCTTGCTTTGTCAATTTTTTCATCAATTAAGTCAGCTAGTTTATTAAGATGCTCTTGGCTTTCTTTTGATAAATCACTCATTGTGTTTTATTTAAAAGGTTAAACATATATTTATAAACTTCACTATCATTAATCTTCTTTTCTGATAAAGTGGATTCCGCATCCGGCTTCTCAGCATTCATTTCAGATTTTATGCATTGAAGTTGGTAATCTATGGCCAGACCTAATTCATCAGAAATTTTACCTTCTTTTAAAAGGGTCTTAACTGCATAGAATTTCTTATTAAGTTCTTCTTGTTTTTTTTGTGAACTTTTAATTTCGTTAATCATAGCTTGGTCATTAGAAGCTAAGGTTACTGCTGATATTTCATATAATTTAACTTCTTTGATGTGTCTAGTTTTAGTTTCTTCGTTATAATCTTTAAGTATCGGTAAAATACCAACACTATTCTCAGTTATAACGCCGAACTTCATTAATTCAATAACATCATTTCCAAAAGTTGTTTTAGGTATCTCAGCAACAAATCTTAAACCTTTTTCATCTTCCTCTAATTCTCTCATTTTCCCTATCGGTCTAGTGATATCGTGTTGCCACAGGTATCTCACTCTATTTCCGTGTTCTTGTATTGTTTTAGTGTAGGCTCCTCTCTCTATAATATCATCGTCACTATCTTTATTGCCAAATATTGAGCCGTAACCCTTAACGATTCCAGCTTTTTCGTCGATATCTTCTATCGGTAAGTCTTTATATAAAATCATATTACCAGTAATTTATTTCCAAAAATAGTATATTTTTTTAATATTTTTTTTTAATCGATTCTATTGTCAGTTTCTTCTAGTACATCGGGTTTAGGAAATGGTGCTGAAGAACAAGAGCAATTAATAACTTCACTTGCTATCCCTTGTCCCGGAAATGGTAACACTTGACCAGTTTCAGGGTTTACAAAATTATCATTAAATGGTATAGGGTCAGACCTATCTAAAGCTAAATGACCAGCCCTATGCTCTTGACTAAATCCTATTATCCAGTCTTTCATAAGTTCTTCCGGTTTAAATAAAGTCGTTGCTCCGTTATTTACTGCTAGATTACTAGCTAAAGTAGTTTCAGTTTTTACAACTCTCCTAGCTTCCCATAATGCTCTTTTATCTAACTCTTTATGTAGTCTCCTTGATTTACCTTCAAAACTATCTTTCTTGAAGTCTTCATCTTCTAACATTTTCGTAAAAAGAGTTTCAACATTTTTTAATGCCGTAGCCTGTACAGATGTTTGTTTTGTAACAGTACTGTTGACGGCATAATTTGTGAAATAAGAAACTATTACGTTGTCTTCTACTTCTATTTGTTTTTTTATAAAGTTTTTATAATTATCCATATACCACTTCTGAAAACGAACACCGGTATCAACGTATATATCAATATACATTTGTTGAGTATTTTGTTTATTAAAAAACTCTACATAATTATCTTTTATAGGAATATTGCTATCTAAGAAAGCGTCTATAGATTTGTTAAACCCTTCTTGATAATATTTTTTCGCTATTTTAAAATTGATTTTTTCTTGAGACCTAAATAGTTTTTTAAAACCTATGCTAAAAGCCCTTCTAAACTTTTTATAATTGAATGAATATTTTTTTCGTTGTGTTTTATTGCTAAATAAATTGTTACATACTGCAAACCTCTGATTGTTTCTTGGATATTCTTCATTCATTGTGTCGTCTGACATACAACGATTCATAAAAACATCTCTAGATTCTGTTAGTGTTGGCTTTGGCAATGGCATTATTCATCTAATTTATTCAGTTGATTTTCTGCCCAATTCTTCATAGAATCTCCACCCCATAGATTGTAACTGATTGTTCCACATACTGGTTTATCGTCTTTTTCATATACGCCTGTATTGTATGCTTCTGCTCTAGATAAATAACTGTAAACTCTTTTTAAAACTGACAAGCTGAATGGTCTGTTTGCTACTATATCCTGTGCTCTTTGTTTACCGACTGCCGTAGCACAAGAATTATTGTATTTTTTATTTACCTTAATTGCCCTTTCTGCATTATTTTGGGCTGATTTAGGATAACCACCATACGTATCTTGTTTTGTTTCTGTTTTTGATAATGCTTCCTCTAATTCTTCCATATCACCACAAGGCATAAAAACAGTACCATTATCTGTATTATGTGAATGGGTTAATGAACAACCAATCTCAGATGCTCTTTCTCTTGCTTCTTCAACTGTATCATAAATTTCATCTTGAACTGCTTTATATCTTTCATCTTCTTCGTGATGTGCTTTACCTTTTGAACTTAGTGGATGGCCTTCAGGGAATAAATCTGTGTCGTGTTTACCCCTTCTAAATTTACCATTTTTTAAAGCGTATAGATAAGAATTAACACGAGCCATTGCCCACTGTTCTTCGCTAGAAACTGAAGGTCTAACTGATTGAGGATTTGTTCTATATGCACCTATTCCTCTTTTATAGACTGCAAATAAAGTCCTGACATTAGTTTTTTTTGTTTGAGCCGTTACTGATTCGTTGTGTTCGTCAGCTTTTTTTTTTAAAGAAGTTCTTAATCTATCGTTAATTTCTTCTTTTTCTTCGTATCCAGCCTCAAAAAAATTTTTAGTGTCTGCTGACATATCTAAATCAGTTACAGGCAATAAATTTCCGGGAACTAGATAATCATTCATTATATTAGTATCCTCATCTATACCATATCCCATTGCTTGTCTTTTTTCGTTAGAACTTAACCAATATGACTTAGAAAGTTGGTCTACTAATTTATCTTGCTCTTGTTGTAATTCAGTTATTGAAGAATAATCAAAGTCTAAATATAAATTATCTCCAAACGTTGGAACTAACCATCTGTTTAATTCATCTCTAATTTTATCAAGTTCCGGAATTATAGCGTTTTGGTATAACGCCTTTTTTGCTTCCCTCATATTATTATATGTAGAAGATTCTGTATTATTTAATAATTGAACTGGAACACTAAATATGTTACATAAATCTTTAATACTTGCGTTATAGCTTTCTATGAGTTGTAAGTCTCCAGCACTTAATCCAAAATTTGTCCAAGAAAGTTTTTTAGGCGTTATAATTACATCTCCAGCATTGTTGCTTCCTTGATAATTTCTTCTAAAAGCGTCTTTTAATTGTTGTGCTTGAGGAACTGTTAAAGATTCATCTTCACTTGTTAGGATACCTCTAGCAGTTTGATTTTGTAAATATTTTAAAGCCGTTTCAACTGCTTCATTATTTGTAGTCATTGTTCTTAATCCAGATAACAAAGGACTTTGTCCATATAGATGTGAACCACTACCGTCATAATCAGGGTTAAAATCAGCTATATGTAAAACGTCTTCTGCCTCTAAATCATAATCTCTATTGCCGTAAGTCATACAATATTTATCTACTGGCTCAAATATTCCATTACTTTTAATTTCTATTAAATGGCTAGGTAAAGAATAGAGTTCAAGAAACCTTTTTGTTTCTCTTGTGTCTGATGCTATACCGTAAATGTATCTATTCCCTGTAAGTTTACCGAATGCGATAACCTCTGTCATCCACGTTGCGTAACTTTGAGCCGGATTAGGTCTTTCTAATAAATCGTGAAGTGCAGTATGTTCTGCTTCAACTAGAGCGTGCTTTTTTATAATATTTGCTTTTATTAATGAATCAGAATCAACAGTTCCTGAGGTTAAAGCTTTATATTGTTTAAGTGCGTTCTCATTTCTTTTTTCATAAATAATATATGGAATAGAAACGGCACATTTAGTGATTAAATTTATTATTGAATATATTGTTGGGTTTTTCTGATAACCTTTTCTTATATAGTTATCGTCGTTTTCGTTATTAGGAATATTACTGTTGCCAATAAAATTATATATAAACCTATTGTAGTCAGCATTAGTGTTTTGATTAAATGCTTTAAAAGCTTGTTGAATTCTTTGATAAAATGTAGGCATATATTTTTTTTTGTAAAGTTAAATAAAATAAATAATTTTTTTAATACACGAAAAATTCTGTTTTATTACTGTATCTAGTGTATATCCCATATCTAATAGCATCCATTAAGTGATTAAATTTATCTCTTGGTTTATTAGTTTTTGTTCCGTCTTTTAATTCTTCCCAAATATAAAATTGATATTCGTGTTTTAAATTTTTAGAACAATCGCTAACAAATATATCAAATTCCTTTATTAAAGATATTCCAGCACTTATACTTCCTTGTCCTTTTATACTTGCTTTAGCTAATATTCCCATCTGTCTTATCTCCTCAATTGACTTAGGTTCTGCAGAATCACAATAGACAACGTTATCAGTATATCCTTTATCTTTTAAAAAATTAGCTATATCTTGATTTGTCATTCCTTTTTGATAACATATTTCTTTAAGATAAATTTTATCATTTTGTTTTCTTATTTCTACTATTGCAGTTGGGTCATTAGAATAACCAAAATCACACCCTAAGAATATATCGTCACTCGCTGGGAATTTTTTGTAATCCAAAAAAGTCCAGTTATTAAAAATCATACCTTCTGCAAACGTAGCTTTTTCTCCTAATCCGTAAACTTTCCAATATTGTTCGTCCCTATCTTTTAACCTTTCTATTTCGTCAATTATTTCTTTTTCAAGAAAAGCGTTATCTCTATAAGTGCTTATAAATGTCTCAGAATCATCTCTTTCCATTAATTCATCATATATCCAGTGTATCGGGTCTGATGGGTTAAAGTCTAATATTACTTCACCGGTTGTCCTCATTATTAATTGTCTGAAATCTTCATAATTTAACTCATTTGCTTCATTAACAAATAATATATCTCTTTTTCTACCTCTAATCTTTTGTGGTTCGTCAACGCTTATAAATTCAACTTTGTGTTTTTTGTAATAATAAATCATTTCACTTTTATTGAGATAGCCGTTGTTAAGGATACCAACGTTATCTAATATGCCCATAAAATCACGAAAAACAGATGCTCTTATAGCAGGTAATGTTTTTCTTGCGATAGTTATTGTTTTAGGGACGTTTAAAGAAAGTAATAGATGAATTAAATATTGACAGATAGCATACGTTTTCCCTGACCTTGTACCTCCTTGAAATATTTTAATTCTTTTTTTTGCGTTTAAACATTGATAGAATTGAACATTACATTTTATTTCTTTTTTGCCGGTTTCCATTGTATAACTTCGGTTTTCACATCTCCTGTGTGTTGTATCTCTTGTCTCTCAACGTACCCCCTGTCTTTTGCTTTTGTTTTTAAATAAAATATTGTTGCCGTAGGGTTGCCATCTTGTATCTGTTTAAATAATTGACTTTCAGCGAAGTCTTTAGCCACATTACTTAAATCATCTACTTGCTTTTTGAATTTTTCGTCTTCTTTATAATATCTATAAAATGTGGTTCTATCTATGCCAACTTGCTTACAAGCAGTTGTGACTACTCCTAAAGATTTTTCTAAAGCTTCTATTAACGCTTTTTTAGTGTGTTGTATTTTGTTGTTTTTAGACATAAGGTTTAAAGGCTTTTAATGGATAAAAAATCAAACTATTTCTATAACCACCGGACTGTGAAGGAATAATTGGCGTTACTCCGTGTATATTTCTCCAAGCTGGATATACAAGCATACTGTTATCGCATTGTTCAAAGTTTGCATCATAATCAGGAACATATAAACTACCCCCCTTACTATGTTTTCTCTTAGTAATAATTACATTAACACAATCAACCAAGTTACCTTTATCAATATGAAAAGGTGCTGAAATATTATAATTAGATATACTACTAGTGAACAGATTACCGAATCTAAATTCTTTAGGACAATTTTCTTCTATCAATTTTTTTTGTAGTTCATATTGCTCAGGCATATATTTCTTGATAATCTTTTCACTTTCTAAACAAGCGAGTAACATCGCTTTTATAAATGTTTGTGCTTTTTTATTTGTGTGAACTTGAGATATTGACGGATAAGGTCTTCGCATATGAGCTCTTGGTGGGACACCACCTAATATTGTTGACATCTGAACAGTTGCAACTTCTTTAGCCATAGCACGAGATATCCCGTATTTTCTTTGTTTAGCAAGAACTTCTGTTCTTTCTAATAAAGTTTTAGGAACATTGTCGCTTCTAAATTCTTTATTAGCTATCTCTATTAATTGTTTGAGTTTTCCTTTCAGCTTTGTCATATAAAAGCCAATAATTTTTCCCTCTGATTCTAAAAAACAATCTTCTGTAATATTCGGTTCAATATATTCACATCTTTTACCGGTTTTTATTTTATGTTCTTTTTTTTCTAGTTTAATAGTTTTCATATAACTTTTTTATTCAAAGATAAAGCAAATGATTTTATGTCAATTTTTGCATCAACTCTACCTTTTTTATTTACTAATTTAGCGTATGGATACCATTTTTTAACGATATTTTTTGCCCATATACTATCTTTTTTTTGTTTATATAAATCTTGTAACCCACCTTTATTACTACCAACATCAGGACAAGAAAACCAATAATGATTAAACCTTATAACGCCATAACCATTTTGTATTGTCTGTAACTGAAAGTCTCTATCCTCTTTTGTGTTATCAGTATATTTCCAATTAATTTTTTTTATATTCATCAAAACACAAACTTCAGCGAATTTCCTGTTCACAGAAAAACTATCTTTTTCGTGCCAAGCGTGTTGAACGTAATTTATTCCAATAAGTTCGTATGGTAATTTTTTACATTTTTCTTGTATATCTTTCCATATACTAGCGTCTTTCTTTACTGTTTTGCCATTATAATACCCAAAAGAAGTAACATCATCATCACAAATAATTATCCAATCTATATTATTTTTTTTAGCATAATCTAGCATAAAATTTCTAACATAAGTGACACCCATATCATTTTTTCCTATGTTTATTTTATTAGGAACGTGATAATCATCATATTCTTGTGGCTCTATAAAATGATAACATTCTATGCCTACGGCTTGAAATAAAGTAAAAGTCTTAGTTTTTTTTCTGTTTTTAGTAGGTATAAAACAAACCATTTTAATTTATTTTTTTAAGTGCCTCATAAAATATTTTTGGTAAATCAACACCATCATTTTTTAATTTATCGTATAAAGGTTTTGTTTTTTCAAACAATTTTAAGTCATATTCGAGAATTATGGCCTTTCTTGTACCTTCATTCATTTTTTCTACATCCTCACTCACGTCCAACTCGTCTAAAATAGAATAATCTACTTCATCTTCAAACCAAACATCCATACCCCAATCTTTTAATTTTTCAGCAGACCACTCATTGCCTAAAACGTCCCAGTCCCACTCACCAAAAGACAAATTATCTTTAATTATAAATTCTCTTTTTTGTTCTTCTGTCCAGCCTTCTGCAATATCAACAGGCACTTGTTTAATACCGGCTTTCTGTAATGCTTTTAACCTCATATTTCCACCAAGCACAACCATATCTTCATCTACGACCAAAGGCCTTTTATCTAACATCTGCGGAAAGTTTTTAATTGAATTAACTAAATCTTTAAACTTATTATCTTTTATTATCCTAGGATTATCTGAGTTTGGTTTAATTTCTTTTATATCTACAGTTTTTCTCATAATTAACTAAATTTTTTTACAATATTAACATATTTCACGTCATATCCATCAATCCTGTATTTAAAATAAAAATATAAGAACCAAAGGTCTTTTAAACATTTCTCTACTTTTGGCTCGTTTCTATTATAATTTTCATCTACAGGAAACAGAATACTTATAGCATAAATCATTCTATAACACCGTATATCATAATCATCAAAATAATAATCTCTCTTTGCTCTTAATTTATAGGTGTGAATAAAATCTTCAAATTCTTTAATTAATTTCTTTTTATGCTTCCTCACATCCCAAAAGTATTATAAAATCTTTTCTTGTAATAACATTTCCAAGATATTTATAAATTTTACCCTTTTGAGTTTCTTGATATTGTAAAGATTTTTCTTTGTTTATTATAGGGTTTTTAGGATTATCTATATCAAAAAAAACCTTTCTATTACGATTATCACTAAACGCATTAAAAAGGTTTATCATTGTTCGGCAAGGGTCATCTGTCTTGCCTAATATTTCATTCTCGTTGTCAGAATAGAAATAATTACTCTTTGACTTCTTTTGTTTCTGTTTCCTCAACTTCTTCTTTCATTTCTTCACTTGTAGGAAATTTAAAACCTAAAGTTTCATAAGCTTCTTTAACTGTGCCTATTTCTTCTAATTGAATTAAACCACCTTTTTGAGCAACTCTTCCTAAGTTCCACATAACTTGTAATGCTTGTTGTTGTGTCATAATTATTTATTTATATCTACCAGTTTTTAAATCGTATTGAATTATACAGCTACCTAAAGTTCCATTTAATCTTTGAGACTTCATTTTAACTGTTTCAAACTCTACAAATTTAATATGATTTTCCTGATTTAAAAGTAATCTTTCTAAAATTTGACCTTGTCTTACTTTTTCTTGTAAGTCTGCGTCATTTAATCTATGCATAACCACCATACAATCTACCTTATTAAAATGCATTGTTCCGCCTGCTAAACTAAAGGCAGTTGCACGAGGAATAACTCCACGAACTGGACTAGGCGTCTTAGGGTGTTCGACGTAAGTCATTATACTATCAGTTTTTTTTGCAAACTGTTTAAGTATTGTCAAAGTCAATTTTAAATATTGATACATATTAGATTCGCCTGCATTACTTTCAACTACCCAATTTAAAGGGTCAATAATAAAATTATTATAACCCTTCTTTGTGTATTCTTCAAATTTATCAACTAAAGAATTAATTGTAGGCATCTCATCATTATTCTCTAAAAAAGCATAATGATTACTCACAAATTCTAATGCTTGATTCATCTCTTCTTCAGAGCATTTATCAGCATAATTAGGATTAACGTTTTTACCCAAATACGCTTGACATAAATTAAGTATCAGTTCGGTAGTGTTCGTTTCAGGCGAATAAATCATAACTTTATCTTTATAGTTATACGCCCTTAATATGCTAAGAAAATTAAGTATCTCAGATTTACCACTTTGCGGATAACCACTAAAACAATATAAGAAACCTTTACGCCATCTAAAGTTTTCGTCTAATCCTTTAATGTAAGAAGTTTCGCCCATAGGGTAGCCTTCTTCATAATAGGAAAATAATTTTTCTTTTATATCGTCAACAAAAACTTCCTTGACTGCATTTTTATTATAATCCTTCTTAAGGATATCATCAAAATCTCTAACTTTTATTCCCATTTTGTAATTCTTTTAATATTGTTTCAAACTCATCAACAATTTCTAAATATTTTTCTTGCTCGACAACTATTTGCTCAGTTACCTTATCTACGCTTCCGTAAATGGTATTCATAAAAACTATTAAATCAATTAATTTATTAATAGTACTCCTTGATAATTCATAAAAACTTGTATCTAAATCACGCTGATACTTACCCCTATTCTCAACTGATTCTATCCATTTAACAGTTATAGGGTCTTTTTCAAAATCTTCAATAAATTTTTCTAATTTTTCTTTTGTTAATTCCATTTTTTATTTATTTTATAATTCTATATTTAGAATATATATTCAGTATTTATATTTTTTTATGTATAAAAAAATAATATATTCAGAATGTATATCTATTTTGTTAATTAAAAATAAATTTAAAATTTTTTTTTATTAATTAAAATTTTTTTTATCTTTATTTTATGTTAACAAAGAAAATGTTAGAAGGACGTCTCAAGGAGATGAAAATTGACAAACAAAAACTAGCTAACAAGATTGATGTTACATTAATGACGATGTACAATAAATTCAATAATCCTGATAGCTTTAAAATATCGGAATTAAAGAAACTTGCAAAGGTCGGATTTGTTAAAAACTTTAAAATAGAATTATAATGGATAATGTTCAAAGAAATATAATTAGACAAAGTTCTATCAAATCGGCAATAGATTTTATTAAAGTTAGAGTCGAGCAAGGTTGTAAACGTGATTATAGGTTAAGTGATACAATCGAGATAGCTGATATTATTCGCAAGTACTGTGAGACTGGCGAGATGTATAACAAAAACAATAATAAACTTTTAAAATAATGTATAACAAACAAAATAATAATAATACAGTTTGGCTTGGAACAGGACAAACAATATCCGGTGATTACGGAACTTTTTGGAACATAAGTGTTGACTTGACTGAAGTTAGTAAAAATCCAAAAGTAATAAAAGAAGTTAAAACGGAAGACGGTACTGTTAAAAAGTACTTAAATCTTAAAATGGGTAAGTTAAAGAAACCTTTTAATCCTGAAAGAGAACACCCAACTGATATGTATGTAGCTTGGAACGATTATGAACCGGCTAAAACAGTTGAAGACAAAGAAGGTAGTAATTTACCTTTTTAGTTTAATGTTAATTCAAAGTGCTGGATAGTATAGGTTAGTTTGGTTGCATCTACTTGAAGGCACTTTTTTTTAAAATATGGAAAAGAAAAAAGATAGTAACGAAGAATATCACTCACACGATAGTATATCTGCTAGTGGTTTGAAGACTATATATAAACAGTCTGTAAATCACTATTTAAAGAGTTCATTTAAAGCGACAGATGCTATGAACTTTGGAAGTGCAGTCCACTCCGCAATATTAGAGGAAAGTCAAGATATTGCCGTACTTCCGGAACTTAATCTTAAAAACACAAAAGGAGAAGAATATAAACACCCTTGGAACACGAAAGAAGGAAAAAAAATAAAAGAACAGTTCCTTAAAGATAATGAGGGAAAAATAATTATTACTCAAGAAGAACAAAAAGCCATAAAAAAGATTCAAAATAATTTCAATAATCATAGTTTAGCAAAAAGATTAGTACAACGCCTAACAGAAAGTGAAGTTTCATATTATGGAACAATTGATGATATACCGGTAAGGGTACGTCCTGATGGTATTAAGGAAGACGATTATATTATAGATATTAAAACGTCAAACGATGCTAGTCCTCGTGCTTTTAGAAATTCAGTTTATAATTTTGCATATCATTTACAAGCGTGCTTTTACAGTGAAGCATTGGGATATGACCCTGAAAAATTTAGGTTTATAACTATCGAGAACAAGTATCCTTATACAGTAGAGGTATTTGCTATGAGTAGTGATATGATAGAATACGGAAAGAACGCTTGGAGAATAGCTTTAGAAAATTGGAAAGAATATTTAGAGAACAATAATTTAGGTGGATTTTATTGGGAAGATTTTAACAAAGATGGTAGTTTAGTATTATGACAATATCAGATGATTTAACACAAGGCGAAAAAAGGAAGTTATACGGAACTTATAACACCAACAAACAAACTAAAGCTAAGATAGATGCTTTAATGGAAGCTATGGCAAAGCTAGAATGTACTCTTGGAATAGATAGCACAGATGAAGAAAGAAAAAAAGTCAAACAACAACAATTAATTTTTCTTGGAAAAATAAAAGAATTAGATGAATTAAAATATGATGTTCTAAAAAAAGTATTATGACACAAAAAGAATTTGATAAATTAGTTAAACAATTAAATGATTATTCATTTGATATAATGGCAAATAAAAGACCTGAATACACAAATGAAAATGAAGATGTATTGAATAATTTTAAATCAACTGCAGAAAGATTAGAAACTTCAGAATTAAAAGTTTGGGCAACATTCTTTGAAAAACAAATACAGAGCGTATATGCACATTTAAAGAATGCAAATCTTAAAAAATCAGAACCAATACATTCACGTTTTTCTGATATTATAAACTACTGTTATTTAGGTTATGCATTATTTATAGAAAGAGATGGTAAAAAAAAGAATAATTAAAATTGTTGCAATTATCCTAGTAAGTGTTTTATCTTTATTTTATGTCAGGAATGAAATCACGAAGAAAGGGACACGATTACGAAAGAGCGATACGGAAAGAATTTAGAAATTTCGGTTGGAAATTTTGTGAAACTTCTCGCTATGCCTCTAAGATGATTGATAATGCTAAAATAGATTTAGTGGGAACAGACCCTTTCGCTATACAATGTAAGGCAACAACCAATAACCCAAGTTATCATAAGATACTAGACCAAATGAAACCCAATAAACCATTATATAAATTAATCTATCATAAAAGACAAGGTGGTAGAGAATATGTTATAATGGAAAAAAATGATTGGTTAGAAATCCTTGAAATGCTGACTGATAATAATATTATCAAACCTTATTAAAAAAAACTTTAAAATATTTTTTTATTTTTAAAAAATTTTTTAATTTTAATTATTGATAATTAAATAATTAAAAAATGAAAAATCCAACGGTAGAATTAATTGATAATTTATTGTTAGAAGGAACTCAGCAACTCAAACAAGAGTTCGGTGGTTACAAACCTTTTTTCTTAAAAAAATGGGTTAATAATAAATTAAAACAACAAGGCTTTAAACCTTTAAATTATTAAAAATGAAAATGTATAATTTAGATAACCCAGCTCCTTTAGAAGCTAAGGGACTGGCAAAAGTTTGGGAAGCGTATTATATAAACGCTTCAATAGAGGATATAATGGAAGTAGGCTTTAATGAAAATACTGGGTACGTTTATATCGCTTTAGAATTAGGAATACAGATAGCATCTGCATTCGGTCAATCTGTTGATTATATAGTTACAGATTTAGAAAACGGAGAAGAATTTTTTTATGATTCTTATAGAGAAGCAGTAAATAAATTACACGAATTATATGAAAGAGTATAAAGATTTTATAAATCAATTAGAAGATTTAAATGATATGGAGTTTAACTGCAGAAAATATATTGAGTGGTCAACAAGTGAGTTTGAAGCTGATATGTGGGATGCAGTTCAAAAAAAAATAAATAACTTAATAAAATACTATGAAAAAGATTAGTGATTTAATACCTCAGTCTGACGCTTATAAGTCGTTAGAAAAAAGAAAAAGAGATACATCTATAACAGAAGATGTAGTTTCAATGAAAACTCTAGCAGAAGAAATATATGAAGTTAGAGCGAAGAAATATTTTAAGCCATTATGGTTTGAAATACAGAAAGAAGATAATCCTGATATTTGGGAATCACATCTACAAACATTAGGTGTGGAATCTGATTGTAATGCAGTTACTTTAAAAGTAGTTGCCTATGTAGAACACGAACCTTTACACGATGCACCTTGTTAGTAGATATCTTGTAAAAAAACTTCTTGGAGTATGGCTCTGTGTCAGAAAAAACTGTTACAGAGTTGTGCCAAGAAAAAACGGAGTTTGTAAAAACTGTAAATGTAAGAAAAAATGAAAAAGATAATAATTGAATTTTTATTCCTTGTAATGTTGTTTGGCGTTACTTGGTTAGCTTTAATTTTAGTATAATGGAAAAGTGTATAGATTTACAGCACATAGAAAGCCTTTGGGTTGTTGATAATGTAGCACATTTTGATGGGTATAATAATTTAAATGATGAAGAAGCTACTACTGTTGAATTGCCTTTAAATGAGATAACTGATAATTTAGATTATTTTATTGAAAGGAGAATTGAGTATATTACAAGACAAAAGAAAAGGTTAAATGAAGAGCAAAAGAAACTTAAAGAAAAGTTAAAACTATGGAAATCTCTGAATTAATAAAGAAACATTTTCTTGATAGTTGTTCAGATAATATGCACGATTTAAAACACAGGCGAGAAATAATAGAAGTATATAAAGAACAAATAAAAATCTTAAAAGAGTTTATTAAGGTTGAAGATAAAAGTTTAAAAAAGTTAGAAAATGGGATTAATAAAACATCCAAACAGAGCAAAACAAGTAATTGACTTTAGTGGAGTAAAAAACGGAAAAATACATCCGTCTGATATTGATGCAGTCCTTGAGTTTGATTCTAAGTATTTATTATTATTTGAACTAAAAAAAGTAGGAGTTCAAGTCCCACAAGGTCAAAGAATGATGTTAGAAAGAATCATTGATGCTTGGGAGGATTGTGGTAAAATAGGAACGGTTGTTTATTGTGAGCATAATACAAAAGCAGAAGAAAAAATATACTTAAAGGATTGTAAGGTAATTGGAGTATATAATAAAGGAGAATCTAAAGCTTTTAAATGCGATTTAAGAGAGTTTCTTTTTAAATACGGAACAAAGTATGATATTAAAAAAATAATATCTTAAAAACGATATTCTGTATGTTCATTTTTGGGCTACTTTTCGGAGTAGCCTTTTTTTTTAATCCTCAGGTTTAAATTTATAGAAATCTGTATGACTTGAAACGTCTCCAAATTGTGTTAAATTACTTTGTGTAGGAACGTGAGTTGATATTTTATATCTGTTTTTAGCAACGTTAAATTGCAAATTATCAATAGCTTGATGGTCATCTTGTGTTAATGATTCAAATAATAATTTTGGAAACGTTAACATATCTATATTTTTTGTGAATCCGTCAGCATCTGCAATCTTCCTAAATGTACCCTCATATCTAAAGTTATTTCTAGCGAACTCATTTAATCTTTGCATATTCATTAAAGTTTCTAAAGTTGCTCCACTTACTTGGTCATAATTTTTATAAGCCACTATATTAACTCCTGAACTATCAACTAAATTGTTTGAATACTTTGCATCATCTAACATTCCAAACCTTAATTCATTAGAATGTAAAACACCACTATTTTCTTTATAATCTGTATTAATTATTTTGGTTTGTGTGTCGTAATATTCTAAATCTGATATAGATTGAAGTACAACATCATCATAATAAACTCTGAAATTAGAGTTATTATATATATCTTCTTTTCCAATAAAAAATTCAACTTTTGCTGTTCCTGTTACTGGTGGTGGGTCCATAGAAACTTCATTAAATCTCCATTGGTCTTGAACCGTACCAGTTATTTCATTAATTCCCTGTGTTGCAGACGTTACCCATTCTTGACCATTAACCTTCCAATAAACTGTACTACCTGAAATTGGTTCGATTGATATTCTAAATTTTATTTGATATGATAACGCACCAGTATTATCAGGGTCAAGAACATAATCTGCAAAAACTAATTTAATAGGTTCAGCAGTTGTACCAACACTACCAGTATCATTAGACGCAACTACTGTATCTGAATTGGTACTTCCTATCGTTATCATTGAATATGTACCAGCATAAGGGGTTATTCCATAAATAACTGGTGTTCCGCCACTTGTATCTTTTGAATTTGCATCAACTGCATAAGCAATAGATTTATCTGGAATAGTCCATTCATCTATATCATAACCCCAAGTTGGAGTGCTTCCACTAGGATTAGAAACTTCTTCAAAACCACCATTAAGAAATCTTGATTTCAATGTGTCTTTTATTCTTATTTGTGTTCGCTGGCGTATCGCTGGTCTTCTAATAATTTTAATTAAATCATTATTTAATGGTTGTATTGTTCCAGCATCTTGAGTACTATTAATATTTGATATTGGAGTTTCAATAGCTAAAGTGCCAGTTGATGAGCCATCTTTATCATAAGTTTTAAATTCTTTAGAATAAGAACCACCATCATCATCAAATGTTGTTAAAGATAATGAAGCGTTATCTATTATCGTCCAAGTTCCTTCGTGTTGAAATATTCTACAATTAAACATCCTTAATAAAGAATCTAACACATATTTAGCGTTTAGGTAATTACCATTTTCATCCTGTAAAGCATCTTTACTTGTTAAATATGTTTGTGTATATGGATTATCGTTACTCAAAAATCCTGAGCCTGAACTTTGGTTTAATCGACAAAGAACCTTATATCCAAAATCAAGGCTTCTTCCAGAAGTACCAGTTCCACTTTGAACGTTAATATTTTTTAAACAATTTTGTATAATATCAAAAGTCTGAGGTCTTTCGGTAGTGATATCCATATCATATCCGTTAATAGTACCGATTAAATCTGAAGCGTATATTTCAACTACAAAAGGCGTAGTGGTTAAAGGCAATGTATAACTATCTTGCATTATAAATCCAGCCCAAAAATTTCTGTATATTTCATATCCCTCTCCACCTGCAGAATCAAATATATCATCACTTAATTTTATAATTGTAGCACTACTAACTTGAGCAACTTGAGTTGTATCTCCTGTTGTTGTGTTAATAACTAAATCTCCAACATTTAATTTTTCTGTAAAATCTGCAGTATCATCTTTTAATCTACTAGCGACTGCATACGCATCACTTTCTCCATTTAATATTTCTCTATTTATTACAACTTTAAATTCTCTGTCATTAACGGGATTTAAAAAATCAAAACCAGTTCTTTCCCAAAAAAAGTCAGCTAAATCCCAATGAGTTTGTTCATCTTCCCAATGGTCGCCACCAGTATTATCTTCTACGAATAACCTTAACTTACAATTACTACCGATTATTGGTTGAAAATAATCATCATCTTGAGAATACGTTATAACGACCGGATTATCAGCGAGTTGAATATTATCAGAAGCTGAACTAGTAAATCCCCATTCAAATATTTGTAAGCGGAATTTATTGTTGTCGTTATCATAAAAATTGGTAAAATATTTTTCTCCGTAAGACATATCATTATCCTGTTACTCTTGCTCTAAAATCTCCAGCCCTTTCCAAAGCTAAAATTAAATCTTGTCCCCTAAGTACAAATTCTCCTTTTGATTGTCCGCCAGTCATTTTATCTAATCTATTTAAAGGTATTACTGCTTCGGCTCCAGCCTCTCCAATCATAGCTAATGTTGGCCCAGTAACGATACCACCTTTAGCCATTTGAGGAATACTTTCTCCTTTAGGAGTAGGAGTTGCTTGACTTAAAACAGTACCAACTCCAAACATAATAGCACCAAGACCTAATAATTTACCTAAATCTATACTCGCTAAACCACCAGTAAATATCCCTTTAATTAATGTGTTAAGTACGTAGGCTATAACTAAAGATTTTATCATTTTCCCTATTTCGTGAATTATTTCTCCTATTGATTTTTGACCTTCAACTGCCATTTGTGCAAATGAAACTACAACTTGCTCTGTGATTCTTTGAAAAGATTCTCCGACTTCTTTAGATACTTTAGCAACTTCTGTTGTAGCATCTTGCACAACCTCTTTTCCTTCTTTTATTCCTTCAGCAATTTTTTGAGGTATAGCAAAACCGAATTGTTTTGCCTTTTCTAAAATAAAATCCCTAACACCATCTATACTATTTGATATAGCACTTTTAATTCCTTCTTTTGTTACAAATTCTAATTTACCGTTTATTGTTTCATCTATGCCTTGAGTAAAATTATTCGCTACATCTTCTCCGAATCCTTTAACATTATCTCCTATTTTAGAAAAAGTTTCATTAAAGATTTCATTTATTCTAGAAAAATCTCCTTTTAAAACTGATAAAATTATATTTCCTAAACCTTTAAATAAATCTACTACCGTTTTAATTCCTGTTTGTATAGCACCGAAAACAGTTTTAAACACAAAAAATAAAGATTGAACAACACCTCTAACCAATAAACTTTTATTATACAGTTCAATAAAATTGTTAATTATTGCTACTAAGTTATCTAATATCACTTCTGAATTATCATAAACCACTTTACCTAAAGCTATAAACGAAGTTATAATTATTCCAATAGGAGATATGATTGCTCCTAGTGCAGTCATTATTGGACCAAGTGCAACAAGTATAGTACCTAAAGCAACTACAAGAACTTTTTGTTCGCCAGATAAGTCTCTAAATTTTTGTATTAAATCTCCAAAAAAACCGATTATTTTATTAATAACAGGAATAACAATGTTTCCGATTTCTACTGCAAATTCTTCAAATTGACTACTTAATCTTCTTACTTGGTTTGCAAAACTTCCTGCAGTTCTCAAAGCGTCTCCTTGTGCATCAGAAGTTCCTTTTATTATTATATTTAATCTCGCTTGTGCTTTTTGTGCCTCTGTTGCATTTTTAACACCATCTTTTATCCCCATATTCATAAGTTCTTGAGAAAGAACTGTTTGATTTATAATAACTCCGAATCTTCTAACTGTTTCGTGGTTTCCAACAATAGCAGATTGTAAAGCCCTTAAAACCTCAGGTTGAGCCATATTGTTAAAAGAAGCTAAATCTAAAGTTAGTTTAGTTAATGCTTTTGACATTTCTAAACCTTCTTTTCTTGCGAAACCTAAAGGAACAAAGGTATCTTGTAACGTTCCCATAAACGCTCTTAAATCGTTTGTAGAACGTCCTAATTCTTGAGCAGTAGCCTGAACAAAATCTTCAGCTTCAGAAGTTAACTCTTTAAATACTGCAGAGAACTTTGCTTGCGTTTCTTCAGCATCTGACGCAGTTTTAACGAACTGTCTTCCTAATAATGCAAGAGGTGCAGTTAATCCTAACGTTAAAGCCTGTCCGGTACTCTTTAATTGTGTAGAAAGGTTTTTAAATTGATTAGATACTCCTCTTAATCCTTTTGAGACTTGAGAGGTATCGACTTTAACCGGAATAACAAATGAATCTAAAGGCATATTAATATTTTACAACAAATATAAGAATTATTTAGCTTTGCTTTTCTTTTCCCTTTCTTCTACGTATTTAATGAAATCTTTATATTCTTTTTCAGTAGATTTCGGCTCTATAACTCGTTTAATATTGTCTTGAGGTAGTTTGAATAATTGATGAGGTTTTTTAGCTTGACTACTCTTATTGATATTTGTATTATATATCATACAAGATACATATCTAAACTTTTCCCAATCTAAATTGTTTTGAATATGAAAATGTTCGGCAACTAAGTAACATTCTTTAAAAGTATATTTCCAAAAGTCATTTGGTGGGATACCCACTTGACCTATGTAATAATCTAATAAATTATTCCAAGTTGTTACTTCTTTTGAACTTGACTTTTTTTTTGTTGTCTCTCAATCCCTGCGTTGAGTTCGTTTCCTAAAATTTTAGTTTCAGTCATTGCAGTCATAATCTTTTGAAACTCGTCTTGCGGTAAATCATCTAACCAAGAGCCAACTTTATAGATATTATAATCTATTTCGTTTCCTTCTTCTTGGTCGTATGCTAATAAACCGCAATAAATTATTGCTCTGATTGAAGATAATTGTAATTTTCCTGTGAAAACTTTATCTAGTTCTTCAATAGCAACATCTAGAGTTTCTGTAAGTGAAGCCCAAAAGTTCATACTAAAGTGCATAGTCCTTTGTTCTCCACCTATTTTGAGAGAATAATATCCTCTTTGTTTATTCATACTTCAAATGTATGTAATAAATCTCTAATTATGAAATTGTTACAGTACCAGTTGCTATGAATGTTCCGCTATAAGAAACAGGAGCTTCCATTTCAGCAGAAACTTCAATACTAGAAACATATCCATCACAAGAATAAACAGGGTCTCCAGTTTCTCCAGTAGTAAACTGAGCTTTGATTTTAGTTCTTCCGTTAGATGAACCAATCATATAGTCAGTTAAAGATACTGCACTAGAATCTCCCATAGCGTTTACATCGTCATCAAAAGCCACTAGCCCATCAAAACTGATTTCAACACTTCTTAATCCAGCAATAACTTCTCTAAAACCACTAGAATCTTTGCTTGTCGATTCAGGTGTGTCCATTGAGAACGATATTGATGAACTTGTTGTATGTCCTAAGTTATTGTAAGTAGTTCCACCATCTACTGAATATTTCAGTAAAAAGTTAGTTCCGTTAAATACTCCAGCTGTTGCCATATTATTAATGTTTAATAATTAAAAAAAATCTTATCCAAAGATAAGATAATTTTATTATATTTTTTTTGAATTGTTATTCAGACGCTTCTTCTTCTTCTTCAGATGATTCTACACTATCATTTTCAATCTCAAGTGTAACTGAAGTTGGGTTTATCTGTGATTCAATATTAGAATCTAAGTTGCTTTTTAAAGAAGCAACTTCTTCATCACCCATTGTAGTTTCTACCCAACCAGTAACAATAGTATTTGTTAGGTCTGCGAATGGTATGAAGTTTTCAATATCATCTGTAGAAATAGATTGTGTACCGTAAACAGATGCTACGTATGGGTTACCCTCAGCATCTACTTCTGAACTTGTTGCAGTTAAACGCCAATGAACGTTATAAACAACATCAGTTTCATCATCAAAAGTTGGGTAGCAATCTACCGTTTTGCAATTCCAAGAGTAAGTATTAGCCATAATTTTTTAATTTAATTTATACAAATATACTATTTATTTTTTTTCAATTCGTCTATCTCTGCTTTCAGTTCTTGTATCGACTTTAATAAGATAGGTACTAACTTACTATAATCAACTGATTGCATTTCTTCAGCATCTTTTTCACCACT
>ERZ869936.923-NODE-923-length-23720-cov-4.360279_pt1 | contig 23720 bp, 17 predicted proteins | sample MGYA00520876_ERZ869936 | MGnify/ENA primary metagenome ERZ869936 (study PRJEB32218, sample SAMN09650985) | biofilter metagenome | isolation source: enrty point of leading RO module | place: Saudi Arabia: Thuwal, RO plant located on Red Sea | collected 2016-02-17 ...
CCTACTCCCTCGGCACCGCCGGTGGTGCGGAAGCCGACGTGGACCCCGATAAGAGCGGTGAAGCCGCCGAATACGAAGCTCTTGAAAATGCCGATCCAGATCTCGGACGCCTGGAAGAACTGCACGATCGAGGAGAAGAAGGTGGCCGAACTGAAGTCGAACTTCACACTGGTCAGCAGGAAGGCACCGATCAGCGCAACCACGTTGGAAAAGACGGCCAGGATCGGCATCATCGTCAGCGCGGCAAGTGCGCGGGGCATGGCCAGGTATCGACGGCCCGCGGCCCCCCGGCGGCCCCCCTTGCGCTTGTATCCCATCCGGCCCGCCGAGCAGGCCGGCCATCGATCACTTGTGGCGGTAGATCACCCGGCCGCGCGTCAGGTCGTACGGCGAGAGCACGACGCTCACCCGGTCCCCTTCCAGGACGCGGATCTTGAACTTGCTCATCTTCCCGGCCGCATAGGCGAGGATGGTGTGCCCGTTGTCGAGGAGCACGCGGTAATTGCGGTCCGGGAGCACCTCCTGGACCACGCCCTCCATCTCGATTCCCTCTTCCTTCGCCATCCACGCTCCGAATTCGAGTCCACCACAGGGACCGGGCGCCCTGAAGACCGGGGGAATCTGCCGCGAGGCGGCCGGGGACGCAACGGTGGGGACGCTGGGCCCTGTCACCCCGAGTGAGCTGCACCACTCGCGTAGCGAGGGGGCAGCGACCGAGGGGGCGGAGCGTGCCGCGTGCAGCCCTCCGCCCCCTCGCCGCGCTCGGGGTGACACTTCCGCGGGGCCGGCCCAGCGCGCCGTGAACGGCGCGCCTGCTACGCCGCCCTGGCCAGCGCCCCCCGCAACGCCGCCATCTCCTCCTCCACCATCGCGACGAGTTCGGCCAGCACCCGGGCGTCGAAGGTCAGCTCCACGCCGGCGGCACGGTACAGCTCGGGAAGCGGCCGCGTGGCCCCCAGCGCCAGGAACCGGCGGTACGCCGCGATCGCCGCGGCCGGGTCGCGCCGCGCGTTGCGCCACACCTGCAGCGCCCCGATCTGCGCGATGCCGTACTCGATGTAGTAGAACGGGTAGAGGAAGATGTGCAGCTGCCGGTACCAGCGCGCGACACGCTCGGCCTCGAGCCCGCTCCAGTCGACGCCCGGCTCGAACCGGTCGCGGATCGCCAGCCAGGCGCGGTCGCGCGCCGCGGCATCGCGGCCGCCGGCGTCGGTGTAGATCCACGACTGGAACTTGTCCACCGATGCGATGTGCGCCAGCGACAGCAGCAGGTCCTCGAGATGCTCCAGCCGCGCCGACAGCGCGTCGGCCTCGGCGTAGAACCCCACGGGCTGCACCAGGTGCGGTGCCGCGAGGAGTTCCATCGACATGCTCGCCAGCTCGGCCGATTCCGCGCCGGGATTGCGCTGCCAGATGAACGGCCGCGCGTGCGAGGCGAACGCGTGGAAGCAGTGCCCCGCCTCGTGCAGCAGCGTGGTCACGTCCTCGGGGACCCCGGCGGCGTTCATGAACACGAACGGGCGCCCGCGCGCGTGGAGCGTGTCGCAGTATCCGCCCGGCGCCTTCCCCTCGCGCGACTCGAGATCGAGGAGACCCTCGAGCATCATGGTGCGGAACTGGGCGCCGAGGGCCGGATCGATGGCGGCGAAGATCCGGGCCGAAGTCTCCTGCAGGTCGGTCACGTCGCGATACGGCACCGGCGCGGCGTGACGCCACGGGTCGACCGCCGTGTCCCAGGGGCGGAGCACGGCGAGCCCGAGCACCTTGCGCCGCTCCGCCAGCACCCGCTCGAGCGCCGGAACGACGGTCGCCTCGATGGCGTCGTGCAGCCGCTCGGTGTCCGCGGGGGTGTAGTCGAAGCGGTACTTCGCGGCGAAGGCGTAGTCACGGTAGTCCGCGAATCCGGCGTTCGTGGCCATCGTGCCCCGCAACTCGACCAGCCGGTCGAACAGCGGCGCGAGCTCGCCACGGGCAGCCACATAGGGACCCACGGCCGCGCGCCAGGCCGCCTCGCGCACCGCCCGGTCGCGGCTCTTGAGGAACGGTGAGAGCCGCGGCAGCGGCACCCGCTCGCCGCCCCACTCCGCCGTCATCCCGCCGGTCACCTGCTGGTAGCGCGCCGCCAGCTTCTCCGCCTCGGCCACCAGCGGCACGTTCGCTTCGCGGAAGATCTCGATCGACGTCCGGAACCGCTGGATCGTCACCTGCAGGTCCTCGCGATCGGACCCGGCTTCCACCAGTCGGCGGGCGAGCGCGACCTCCTTCTCCTCCAGGCGGGGGAGGATGTCGGTGGAGAAGCGCAGGTGGGCCTTCTCCTTGGCGGGGTCGCTCGTGTCGCAGGTGTAGGCAATCATCGCCAGCGAGGCCGCCTCGGTCACCAGCTCGTCGAGGCGCGACCACGTCGCCAGCCACCGTTCCATCACGCCGTCGTCGAGGGGTACCGCCGCGAGCTGGTCATACCAGGAGGCGATCCGCTCCCAGCTGGCGTCGACCAACTCGGCACTCGTCGGGGGAAGAGGGGGCTGGAGCATCGGAGGATGATAATCGCACGAGGTGACGGGGACGGGGGATGGGTGACGGGTAACGGGGGACAGGGGACGGGGACTAGCGAGATCCTTCGACTGCGGGCTCGCGGTGCGAGCCCTCCGCTCAGGATGAGGAGTTCCCTGTCTTCCCCGTCACCCGTCACCCGTCGCGGGCTTCACGCCTCCACCGGCCTTGGCGTGACATACCGGTACGCCACCCAGCCCACGCCGGCGACGATCAGCCCGCCCAGCACGAACGGGGCGTCCACCCCGATCCGCTGGAACACGACAGTGCCGAGGATCGGCGCCGCGACCCGCGCGAGCCCGGCGAACGTCTGCGCCACGCCCATGGTGGTGCCCAGCTCGCCGACCTGCGCCGCCGAGGAGAGGAGCGAGGTGGTGGACGGGAAGAGGAGCGCCGTGCCGACCGGGACGGTGGGGAGGATCAGCGCCAGCCACCAGACGTTGGGTGCGAACGGGAAGAGCAGCAGGCCGACCGCGAGCACCACGGCCCCGAGCCGCACCGCCCCCGCCTCGCCGAGGCGGTCGACCACCGGTCCGAGCAGCAGCGAGCGCATCACCAGCGACAACACGCCGGTGTAGACGAAGAAGTAGCCGATGGTCGCGGCGGTGATCGCGAAGCGCGCCTCGAGCCACAGCGCCAGCAGGCTGGTGAACAGCGAGAAGGCCAGCATCCCGATCCCGTACACCCAGATCAGCCGATGCGCCGGGCCCGCCGGGTGCTTCACCACCTCGACCGCGGCGTGCCACACCGGCCGGCGGCGCGGCGGCGGCGCGTTGGGGTCGCGCGATTCCGGGAGCCATTTCCACGCGGCAATCACGTTGAGGAGGCAGAGGGCGCTGGCGATGAACCCCGGCGCCTCGCGGCCCAAGGTGGTGGCGGCGGAGCCGATCGCCGGCCCGATCATGATTCCCGCGGCAGTCGCCGCGGAGAGCCAGCCGAGCGCGCGGGCACGGTCGGACGGCGCCACGGTGTCGGACACGTATGCCTGCGCCACACCGGTGGTCCCGCCGCCTGCCCCCTGCACGACCCGCGACAGGAAGAGCAGGAACACCGTATCGGCGAGTCCGAACACCAGGAACGCCGCCGACGAGGCGGCGAGTCCGATCATCAGCGCCGGTCGCCGGCCGTATCGGTCGCTCACCCGCCCCCACAGTGGCGCCGCGATCAGCTGCGCGATCGAGAACGAAGCGATCATCCAGCCGATCACCTCGGGACTCGCGCGCAGTTCGAGCGCGTAGAACGGCAGGATCGGCAGCACGATCGCGAAGCCGAGCATGTCGACGAAGTTCACGGCGATCAGCACGCCGAGGCGCTTGAACTGGTCGCGCTTGCTGGCGCGGAGGGGGGCGGTCACGCGGCGGACCGTCCGAGGGGCGGCAGTGCGAGGGGCGAGGGGCGAGGGGCGGTGCGCCGTCGGTGTGTCGTCCCCCGTTCCCCGTCACGCGTCACCGGGTACCGCCGATCGCGAGGAGGTTGGCGAACAGCCGCCACGCCCCCGGCACCGCAGCGGGAAGCTGCCGGAAGAAGGCGATCCCGGTGTACACCACCGTCCCCTGCCCCAGGCGGCCCACCAGCAGCGCGCCTTGCTGCGGCGGCATGCCGGGATCCTGCGTCTCGAGCAGCGGCGTCCACGCCGCGTCCCAGTCGCGCGCGAAGTACAGGCCGCGCTCCTGGACCCAGCCGCCAAAGTCGGCGGCCGCGAGCCGATTGGGTGCGGTGGCGATCGGGTGCGCCGGGTTGAGGAACCGCATCGGGGCGGTCTCGTCGGTGACCCGGTCGTGGGGCCGGGCGATGGTCATCGGCAGCGGCGCGAAGCCGCCCTCGATGAACTGGTACTGCTGGTACTGCACGACCAGCGTGCCGCCACGCTCGGCGAATCGCACCAGCCGTGGGTGCGCGCGACGGAGGGCATCGTCGATCTCGTAGGCGCGCGGCCCGATCACGATCACGTCGAGCGAGTCGAGCACGGCGCCCTCGAGCTCGGCAGCACCGAGCAGGCGATGCGCCACGCCGGCCGCGTCGAGCGCCTCGGGAATCAGGTCGGCGGCACCGCGCACATATCCCACGCGCAGTCCGCGCGGAAACTCCACCGGAGCCACCGTAGCCTGCACCTCGGCCGGGGCGAAGAGGATCCTCGGCCGGATGTGGGGATAATCGATCCGCTGGACACTGGTGGCGAAGGTGTCGGCGTCGGCGATCAGCTCGGCGCGAAAGGTGACCGGACCCTCGCGCACACCGCGCGGCGCCGTGACGGTGAACTCCAGCGACCGCCGCTCGCCCTCGCGCGTGAACGAGACCGGACGCGGCGCATCCACCGTCCAGCCGTCCGGAACGGAAAGCCGCACCAGCCCGCTCGTGGTGTCGCGCGCGGCGTGCTCCAGGCTCACCGTGAAGCGCTTGGTGCGGAGCCCCGCAGGCCAGAGCATCGATCCCGGCGTGACGTTCACCATCACCCGCGGCACGATCGTCACCGGACGGCGAATCTCGCCGAGACCCTGGTCAAGGGAGCGGGCGGTGACCGGGACGATGGCCTCCCACGGCTCAGCAGTCGAGGTACCACCGCCGAGATGAATTCCCGGCTCGGCCTGAAACGGTTCACCATGAAGCGCCACATCCGGCGACCACCGATACGTGGCGCCGTGCATCGGCGCACGCAGGTAGTAGGGCTGGTCGACCGGTGCCCCGGCCGCGACCCGCATGTTGAGCGTGCACTTCAGGAGTGCGCCGTAGTCTTCCGGCCGCGGAGGAGGGCAATCGCCGCGGTCCAGGACCTCCCAACCCGTGCCGAACCTCGGGTGGAACCCGCGGGCCTGGAAGATTCCCCGGCCAACGTCCCAGACGACGACATGCACCGGCACCACCTGCCCCGCGACAACCTCATCATCTTCGACGTACGCATCGAGGATCACTCCGGTCTCGGCGACCCGGAGATGCATCGCGTGCTCCCGGTCGTACGGATCGTCGTCCGCTGCGATCCCGGCGAAGAGCGAATCCATCGGCCCCGCCGCGATCCCCGGTGCCACGGCCTCGAGCCCCAGCATCACCGACGCCGGGCCCGGCTCCTCGAGCTGCCCCATGTCCTGTGAGCGGTGCTGCGAGCGGGAGCGGCGGCCGATCTGGTGCAGCGAGTGACCGGTGGCCGGATCGAGCACCCCGCCGTCGAGGACGATCCCCTCCTGCACGCCGTAGTCGCGGTAGAGCTTGGACGGCGTCCACGGCGGCAGCCCCTCCTCCGAGACCAGCTCGGGGAAGCGTGTTGCATCGCCAGCGGCATGGAAGCCGTCGAGTGCCAGCACGCCCGAGGCCTGGTGCTGGCCGTGGCCGTCGCGCGGGGTGCCGCTGAACACCGCCACGATCACGTGCGGCCGGAAGCGGCGGATGATCCGCACCACGTCCTTGAGCAGCGAATCGCGCGGCCAGAAGCGCCAGGTCTCCTCGATGGAACGCGTGTACCCGAAGTCGAACGCGCGCGTGAAGAACTGGCGACCGCCGTCGACCGCGCGCGCGGCGACCAGCTCGCTGCCGCGGACGATGCCGAGGGCGGCGCCGAGCTCGGTGCCGATCAGGTTCTGGCCGCCCTCGCCGCGGGTGAGCGAGAGGTAGGCCGTCTCCACGCCCCAGCCGCGCGAGAGGATGGCGATCAGGTCATTGTCCTCGTCGTCGGGATGCGCCCCCACCACCAGCACCCGGTAGGGCGAGGCGAGGGCCTGGCGCTCCTGGGCCAGCCGCACCAGGCCACCGGTGCCCGGCCCGCCGTCCTGGGCGAGGAGCGCGGGTGCTGGGGACGCGGCGAGCGCCGCGGCCACCAGGAGTGCCCGCGTGGCGTGGAACAGTTGATGTGTCATGAGTCGTCGCTGGAACGCCGGGGCTGGCGATCGCGTTCCCGGCCGACCATGAAGGCGAGGATGAAGGCGATCAGCGCCGCCAGGAGGAGGGTCTGCCCTGCCCCACCGCCACCGGTGCCGTGGAGCAGCAGGAGCATGCCGAGCGAGACGGCGATGGTCCCGATCCCGCGAAGGATCTCGTCGACGTTGCGCCAGCGCACCTGGCGCCCCCAATTGACGGCCATCACCAGCCCCAGGACCCCGAGGGCAAGGATCAGGTACCAGATGATGATCCACCACCGCTTCCCGATGATCATCGATGGCCCGGGGGTTGGGAGGGAGCAGGCCTGCGGGGCAACCCGAATACGCTACTCGCCGGAGTCCGGTCGGCCAAGGGGTCACCCGCCGCATGCCGGGCACGGGCACCGCTCGCGCAGCATCCGCCAGGTGTAGATCCCGGTGGCGTGCCCGTCGCTCCAGCGGATCCGGATGGCGTAGGCCCCGACCGGCTCGATCGCCAGCGGTGCAACGCTCTCCGGGACGGTGACGGGGTCGAGGAGCGGCCGGCCGGTCATCTCTTCGACGCACGCGGCACACGGGCACGCCAGCCGGAGCGCTCGCGCGGGCTAGCGTCCCTCGTGTCCCGCGTCATCCCAGCGGATCGTGACCTCGTCGTCGCCGCGCCGGATGGCGACGGGGACCTCGCTGTGCCCGGGCACGACGCCCTCCGGGGAGATTAGGTTTCGGTGTTGGCGAGCGCACATCCAGAACGCGGGAACTATAGCCAGATGAGCCATCCAGATCCGTTCGGCGCCCGGCGCACCCTCACGGTCGGCGCGACCACCGCCACGATCCACGACCTCACCGCCCTCGAGCGCGGCGGCCACGCCACGCTGGCGCGGCTCCCCTACTCCGTGCGGGTGCTGCTCGAGAATGCCTTGCGCCACCTCGACCGCGGCTTCGTCACGCGCGAGCACGTCGAGGCGCTGGCTGGCTGGTCGCCCGAGACGGCCGGGCAGGGCGAGATTCCCTACCTCCCGGCCCGCGTGGTGCTGCAGGACTTCACCGGCGTGCCGTGCGTGGTCGACCTCGCCGCGATGCGCGACGCAATGGCGCGGATGGGCGGCGACCCGCAGCGGATCAATCCGGTGGTGCCCTGCGACCTGGTGATCGACCACTCGGTGCAGGTGGACCACTACGGCACCGCCGAGGCGTTCAAGCTCAACGTGGCACTGGAATTCGATCGCAACGCCGAGCGCTACCAGCTGCTCAAGTTCGCGCAGCAGGCGTTCGAGAACTTCCGCGTGGTCCCGCCCGGCACCGGCATCGTGCACCAGGTGAACCTCGAGTACCTCTCGCCGGTGATCCAGCTGCGCGACCAGTACGGCGAGCTCACGGCCTATCCCGACACGCTGGTCGGCACCGACTCGCACACCACCATGATCAACGGCCTCGGCGTGATGGGCTGGGGCGTCGGCGGGATCGAGGCCGAGGCGGTGATGCTCGGCCAGCCCTACTTCATGGTGCTCCCCAAGGTGGTCGGGATGAAGCTCACCGGGACGCTCCCGGCCGGCTGCACCGCCACCGACCTGGTGCTCACCGTGACCCGGCTGCTCCGAGCCCACGGCGTGGTCGACCAGTTCGTGGAGTTCTTCGGCGCCGGACTGTCGGGGCTGCCGCTCGCCGACCGCGCGACGATCGCCAACATGGCGCCCGAGTACGGTGCGACGATGGGCTTCTTCCCGGTCGATGCGGAGACCATCCGCTACCTCGACCGCACCGGCCGCGACGCCGGGCAGGTGGCGCTGGTCGAGGCGTACTGCCGCGCGGTGGGGCTCTTCCGCACCGATGACGCCCCCGACCCGGTGTACAGCGAGGTGCTCGAGCTCGACCTTTCCACGGTCGTGCCCAGCGTCGCGGGACCCAAGCGCCCGCAGGACCTCGTGCGCCTGGCGGACCTCGAGAAGAGCTTCGCCACCTCGCTGCCGGGGCTGATGAAGCCGGCGGTGCCGGCCGAGCGCCGCGCCGCCGCGGAGGAGGCGCTGTCGCGCTGGAACGGCGAGGGCGGCGGCTCGAATGTCGCGACCGCGCGGCAGTCCCCGGCCACCACCATGCGCTACCCGGTGGAGCTCGAGGGCGAGGCGCACCACCTCCACGACGGCTCGGTGGTGATCGCCGCGATCACCTCGTGCACCAACACCTCCAACCCGTCGGTGATGGTCGGCGCCGGGCTGCTCGCGAAGAAGGCGAACGCGAAGGGACTGCGCGCCCGCCCGTGGGTGAAGACGTCGATGGCGCCCGGCTCGCGCGTGGTGACCGACTACCTCGACAAGGCCGGGCTCACCGACCACCTCAATGCGCTGGGGTTCCAGACCGTCGGCTACGGCTGCACCACCTGCATCGGCAACAGCGGCCCGCTGCCGGAGCCGATCGGCCGCGCGATCGAGGAGCACCACCTCGTCACCGCGTCGGTGCTCTCGGGCAACCGCAACTTCGAGGCGCGGGTGCACCCGATGGTGCGCGCGAACTACCTGATGTCGCCGATGCTGGTGGTGGCGTTCGCGCTCTTCGGCCGCGTCGACGCCGACATCAACGCCGAGCCGCTCGGCATCGGTGACGACGGCGAGCCGGTGTACCTCCGCGACGTGTGGCCCACGCCGGCGGAGATCGCCTCGGCGATCGCCGAGGCGGTGGGACCGGAGCTCTTCCGGAAGCAGTACGCCCACGTGTTCGACGGCGACGAGGAGTGGCGCGCGCTCGACGTCCCGTCGGGTTCGCGCTTTGCCTGGGACGCCAAGTCCACCTACATCCAGGAGCCGCCGTTCTTCACCGACCTCGCGCCCGAGCCGGCGCCGCTGGCAGACATCGCCGGCGCGCGGGTGCTCGCGGTGCTCGGTGACTCCACCGCGACCGACCACATCGCGCGCGCGGGGTCGAGCCCGGAGGACGGACCGGCGGCGCGCTACCTGCGCGACCACGGCGTCGCGCAGCCCGACTGGAACACCTTCGGCGCGCGCCGGGGAAACCACGAGGTGATGATGCGCGGGACGTTCGGCAACGTGCGGATCCGCAATCGCCTGGTCCCCGAGAAGGAGGGGAACTGGACCGAGCACCTCCCCAGCGGCGAGGTGATGAGCATCTACGATGCGGCGATGAAGTACGCCGAGGCGAAGACGCCGCTGGTGCTGCTGGTGGGGAAGGAATACGGCACCGGGTCGTCGCGCGACTGGGCCGCCAAGGGGACCATCCTCCTCGGCGTGCGCGCCGTGATCGCCGAGAGCTACGAGCGGATCCACCGCTCCAACCTCGTGGGAATGGGCGTGCTGCCGCTCGCCTTCCCCGCCGGCGAGAGCGCCGAGTCACTGGGGCTCACCGGCCGCGAGGAGTTCGCCATCAGCGGCATCGCCGACGGCCTGGTGCCGGGCGGCACCGTGCAGGTGCGCGCCACGCACCCCGACACCGGCAAGGAGATCACCTTCGACGCCACCGTGCGGCTCAATTCGCCGGTGGAGGTGGAGTACCTCCAGCACGGCGGGATCCTGCAGCGGGTGCTGAGGGTGTTCAACGAGGAGCAGTGAGTCGTTGGTCGTCAGTCGTTGGGCGTCGGTGACACGAACACCGATCGCGAAGAGGGGCCGGCTCCAACGCGGAGCCGGCCCCTCATTCAATGGTCACCCAACGACCAACGACTAACAGCCAACGACCGTCAGGCGACGAGATCCCGCAGCCGATCCCCCGTCTCGCCCTCGCGCAGCCGCACCAGGGCGCGGTCGCGCAGCTGGCGGATCCGCTCGCGGGTGACACCCATCATCCGGCCGATCTCCTCGAGCGTGCGCGGCTGGCCGTCGTCGAGGCCGAAGTAGAGCCGCAGCACCTTGGCGTCGCGCGGCGGCAGCGAGTCGAGCGCCGCCTCGATGTCCGCACTCTGCGAGTTGGCCATCGTGTTGGCGTCGGTGCCCTCCTGCTCGGCGAGCGAGAAGCGCTCCATCCGCTCGTTGCCATCGCCCTCGCGGGTGGGATGGTCGAGCCGCACCGCCTCGGTGTTGAGCGACGAGAGCGAGCGGACCGCCTCCTCGGTGAGGCCGGTGGCGCGAGCCAGCTCCTCGACCGTGGGCATCCGGCCCAGCCGCTCCTTGAGGAGCGTGGTGGTCTTGCCCAGGCGCGATAGGTCGGCGGTGCGGTTGAGCGGCACCCGGACCGGGCGGCCGTGGCGGGCGATAGCCGCCTGGACCGCCTGGCGGATCCACCACACCGCGTAGGAGATGAACTTGACGCCGCGATCCGGATCGAACTTCCGGGCCGCCGTCATCAGCCCGAGGTTCCCCTCGCCGATCAGGTCGACCAGGGGCACCCCGCGATTCTGGAACTTCTTGGCCACCGACACGACGAACCGGACGTTGTGGCGCGCCAGCTTCTCCTGTGCCGCCACGTCGCCCTTGAACGCCTTGCGGGCCAGCTCCATCTCCTCTTCGCGATTCAGCAGGGGAACCCGGGAGATCTCGTCGAGATAGAGATCCAGGCTCTCGCGACCCTCGTCGACCGCCCGGGCAATCTGCGCCGGACGGAGCGACCGCCGCTTCCCGCGGGCACGCATCGTCACATCGACTCCTATTCCTTCAGGCCTCGCCGGGGCGCCTTCCCGGGGGAAGGATCGTCCCGGATGGAAATCCGGATCAAACACGGAAACATAACCAGTCGGAAGCGTTTTCGCAATTCGTGGCGCAACCGCTTGTGAAACATCGCCTTCTGTACGCGCCGGCCCGTGAAACGGTTCCCGAGGCAACCCCGGGCCCTCTCCCCCGGGGCCACCCCGATAGCCACCGGGCCCCCGACGTCCTAGGAGACGCACGGGGGCCCGGGGAGCGTCACACCGGCCGGGGTCAGAGCCCCTTGATCTCGCCGATCAGCCCTGTGAGCGACCCATTGGCGTCGCCGAAGAGCATCGCGTTGCGGGGATGGTAGAAGAGCTCGTTCTCGATCCCGGCGAATCCCGGGTTCATGCTCCGCTTCATCACGATGACGCTGCGGGCCTTGTCCACGTCGAGGATCGGCATCCCGTAGATCGGCGAGGAGGGATCGGAGCGGGCGGCCGGATTGACCACGTCGTTGGCGCCGATGACCAGCGCCACGTCGGCCTGCTCGAACTGGTCGTTCACGGCGTCCATGTCGTAGAGCCGGTCGTAGGGGACGTTGGCCTCCGCCAGCAGCACGTTCATGTGCCCCGGCATCCGGCCCGCCACGGGGTGGATGGCGTAGCGCACCTCGCCGCCGTTCTTCTCGATCAGCTCCGCCAGCTCGCGCACCGCGTGCTGCGCCTGGGCCACCGCCAGGCCGTAGCCCGGCACCACGATCACGCTGCGGGCGTAGGCCAGCTGCACCGCCGCATCCTCGAGCGACACGCTCCGCACCGTAAGCCCCTCGACCGCCGCGCCCCCCGCGGACGGCCCCGCGGCGCCGAACGCCCCGAACAGCACGTTGCCGAGCGAGCGGTTCATCGCCTTGCACATGATCCGGGTGAGGATGATGCCGCTCGACCCCACCAGCGCGCCGGCGATGATCAGCACGTGGTTGTCGATCACGAAGCCGGTCATCGCCGCCGCGATGCCGGAGTACGAGTTGAGCAGCGCGATCACCACAGGCATGTCGGCGCCGCCGATCGGGATCACCAGCAGCACGCCGAGCAGCAGCGCCGCCGCGAGCACGGCGTAGAACGGCCCCAGGAAGGCGTCGGGCGTGGCGACCTGGTAGGCCCCGAGCCCGATCACGCCGAGCAGCAGCGCGGCGTTGAGCACCTTCTGCAGCGGGAACGTGATCGGCCTGCCGGTGAGCACTTCCTGCAGCTTGGCCCACGCCACCAGCGAGCCGGTGAACGTCACCGCGCCGATCAGGATCGAGAGCTGGATGGTGATCCCGGTGGAGGCGGGCAGCGCCTCGCCGGCGAGTTCCGCCTTGAGGAACTCCGCCCCGGCCACCAGCACCGAGGCCGCGCCGCCGAAGCCGTTGAACAGCGCGACCATCTGCGGCATCGCGGTCATCTGCACCGCGCGCGCCATCCAGAGGCCCAGCCCGCCGCCGAGCACGATCCCGGCGATGATCCCGGTCCACGACACCACCCCGCCGGCCAGCAGCGTCACCACCACCGCCAGCAGCATCCCTCACGCCGAGAGCCGGTTGCCCGCCGGCGCGGTGGCGGGCGAGCCGAGGCGCTTGAGGCCGATGATGAAGCAGGCCGACGCCACCAGGTAGCCGAGCTCGGCCACGAGATGCGGGATCACCGCTCGCCCCCGTCCTTCTTGAACATCCGGAGCATCCGGTCGGTCACCGCGTAGCCGCCGACCACGTTCATCATCGCGAACGCGACCGCGCCGACGCCGAACACGGTGGAGATCCACCCGAACCCGCCGCCGGCCACCACCAGCGCCCCGACCACGGTGATCCCGCTGATCGCGTTCGATCCCGACATGAGCGGCGTGTGCAGCGTGGGTGGCACGCGCTGGATCAGCTCGAAGCCGAGGAAGGTGGCGAGCGTGAAGATCACGATCCCGATGACGATGCCCTCGCCCATCACCCCTCCCGCTGGCGCGTCGCGCCGTCGTGCGCCACGCACATGGCGCCGGTGATCTCGTCGTCGAGCGACACCACCAGCTTGCCCTCCGGTGCCAGGTGCTCGACCAGGGTCTGCACGTTGCGCGCGAACATCTGCGAGGCGTGCTGCGGCATGCTGCTCGGCAGGTTGAGCGGACCGATCACGGTGACGTCGCCGTGCAGCACCGTCTCCCCGGGCCGGGTGAGCTCGCAGTTGCCGCCGGTCTCCGCCGACACGTCGACGATCACCGCGCCGGGCCGCATCGATGCGACCATCGTGCGGGTGATCAGCCGCGGCGCCGGCTTGCCGGGGATCGCCGCCGTCGCGATGACCAGGTCGGCCTGCCCGATCGCGCCGGCCACCGCCTCGAGCACCTTGCGCTGCTGCTCGTCGGCGAGCTCGCGCGCGTAGCCACCGGCGGTCTCGGCGTCGGCCACGGCCTCCGGCGCGATGAAGCTCGCGCCGAGCGACTTGACCTGCTCGGCCGCGGCGGCGCGCACGTCGAACGCCGACACCACGGCACCGAGTCGGCGCGCCGTGGCGATCGCCTGCAGCCCCGCGACGCCGGCGCCGAGCACCAGTGCGCGGGCCGGCGTGATCGAGCCGGCCGCGGTGGTGAGCATCGGGAGGAATCGCGGCAGCTGGCCCGCGCCGAGCAGCACGGCCACGTAGCCGGCCACGGTGGCCTGCGAGGAGAGGACGTCCATCGACTGCGCACGGGTGATGCGCGGCACCCGCTCGAGGGCAAGCAGCGTGACCCGCCGGCGGTTGAGCGCCTCGAGCGCGTCGCCTCCGTCGGTGCCGAGCAGCGCCGCGAGCACCGCGCCCTCGCGGAGCGCCGCGGCCCGCCGCGGGTCGGGGCGGCGCCCCGCGACAACCAGGTCGGCCGATTCCGCATCGGCCGCATCCGTCACGGTCGCCCCGGCCGACGCGTAGGCGGCGTCGGCATGGAACGCGGACTCGCCCGCGCCGCGCTCCACGGTCACCGCGAGGCCGCGCTTGGCGAGGCGCGCCACCGCGTCTGGCGTGAGTGCGACGCGCCGTTCGCCGGGCGCGGTCTCCCTGAGCACTCCGATCCGCATCGGGTGGACGCTCCTGGACGAGAGGGTGACGGGCCGACCGCGCCCGCATCAGCGAAGCTACCGGCAGCTGAATGGACTTTCAACGTGGGGCATGGTAGCCTAGCTGATGCCTCCCCGCGCCCGCCGCCCATCGGTCCACAAGTTCGGGGGCGCCGCGCTCGCCGACGCCGCATCCATCCGCACCGTCGTGGCCATCGTCCGGGACCTGCCCGGCGCTCCGGTGGTCGTCGTCTCCGCGCTGGCCGGGATCACCGACCAGCTGCTCGACCTGGTCGGCACTGCCGAGGCGGGCGAGCTGGACCAGTCGCTCGCCGCGGCACGGCAGTTCCGCTCCCGTCACCGGGACGTGGTCACGGCGCTCTTCCACGCCGCGCGCCGGCGAGCCCTGCTCGCCGCAGTCGATCAGGTCAGCGACGAGCTCGAGGCACTGGTGCGCGCACTGGCCGTGCTCCGCGAGGCGTCGCCGCGGGTGCGCGACCACGTGGTGGCGCGCGGCGAGCGACTCAGCGCCCGGCTCGTCGCCGCTGCCGTGGGAACCTCGCGCCGCAGGAGCGAGGCGATCGACCCCGGCAGCGTGATCATCACCGACGGCCCCTACGGCGGCGCATCGCCCGACTTCGCCGCCACCCGCACCGCCGCGCGCGCGGTGCTCGATCCGCTGCTGGTCCGCGGCGTGATTCCCGTCGTGCCGGGCTTCCTCGGCCGCGCACCCGACGGCGACCTCGCCACGCTCGGCCGTGGCGGATCCGACTTGACCGCCACCACGCTCGGTGCGGCGCTCGGCGTGGCCGAGGTGACGCTCTGGAAGGACGTCCCGGGGTTGCTCACCGCCGACCCGCGGATCGTCCCCGATGCGCGGCTGCTCCGCCTGGTGCACCCGAGCGAGGCCGCCGAGCTCGCCTACTATGGCGCGAAGGTGCTGCACCCCCGCGCACTGCTGCCGCTCGCCGGTCGCCGCACCGCGCTGCGGGTGCGGCCATTCGCCGACCGGGAGGCCACCGGGACCGAGATCGCCGTGCGTGCCGAGGCCGATCCGCCGCCGGTGCGCTCGCTCTCGGCCGTGCAGGATCAGGCGCTCGTGACGGTGGCGGGCACCGGCATCCTCGGCGTGCCCGGAATGTCGGCGCGCACGTTCGGGGCGCTGCAATCCGCGGGCATCTCGGTCTCGCTCATCGCGCAAGCGTCGTCGGAATACACCATCGACTTCACCGTACCGAGCACCGCGGCGTCACGCGCCGTCGCAGTGCTGCAGCGCACGTTCCGCAGCGAGATCCAGCACGGCGAGCTGGAGACGATCCGCGCGCGCACCGGAATCGCGATCATCGCGGTCGTCGGGTTGCGCATGGCCGGGCATCCCGGCATCGCCGCACGCGTGTTCGACGCGCTCGAGGCCGCCGAGGTGAACGTGGTGGCCATCGCCCAGGGATCGTCGGAACACAACATCTCGGTGGTGATCGAGGAGCGCGACGTCCCCGCCGGGCTCCGCCGCATCCATGCGGCATTCCAGCTCGGCAAGGAGGGCGGCGGGCGCCCGCGGCGTCGCACCGGCAAGGACGTGGTCATCCTCGGCGCCGGCACCATCGGCCGCGCCACCCTCGACCTGCTCGCCGCGTCGCCGCAGCGGTTCGCGTCCCTGCGCGTGGTGGCGGTGATCGATCGCGGCGGCGTGGCCGAGAAAGGCGCCGGGTTCGAGCCGGAGGAGCTCGCCGCGATTGCGGCGCACAAGCGCGCCGGCGGGCGGCTCGCCGAGCTCCCCTCGGGTCGCGCCACCACGCCGCGCGAGGCGCTCGACGCGCTGGCGCGACGCGCGCTGATCCGGCCGGTGATCGTCGACCTCACCGCCGAGGACACCGCCCCGCTGCTCCGCACCATGGCATCCGCCGGGTTCGACGTGGTGCTGGCCAACAAGCGCCCGCTCACCGGGCCGTACCCGGAATACCGGGAGCTGCTCGGCACGCTCGAGGCCCATGGCGGTCGCCTGCGCCACGAGGCGACCGTGGGGGCGGGGTTGCCGCTCATTCTCGCGGTGCGGCAACTGATCGGCACCGGGGACAAGGTGCGGCGTCTGGAAGGGGCGCTCTCGGGAACGCTCGCCACGGTGCTGAGCGCGCTCGACGACGGCACGCCGTTCTCCGACGCGGTCCGCCGGGCTCGCGCAGGGGGGATGACCGAGCCCGACCCACGCGATGATCTCTCGGGAACGGACGTGGCGCGCAAGGCGCTGATCCTCGACCGGCTGCTCGGTCATCGCCGCGACCTCGACGACGTGGCGGTGGACTCCCTGGTCCGCCGCGGCGCCCGCGCGAGCGCGGAGGCGTGGCTCGACGGTCTCTCGCGAGAGGACGCCGCCTGGCGGGCGCAAGCCGAGACCGCCCACGCCGACGGCAAGGTGTGGCGCTACGTTGCGACCCTCACGCCGGCGAAGGTGGAGGTGGGCCTGCGCGCCATCCCGCGCGACCACCCCCTCGGCCAGCTCACCGGATCGGCCAATCGCCTGGTGATCACCTCGGGTCGCTACCACGAGTCTCCGCTGGTGATCACCGGCCCCGGCGCCGGACCGGACGTGACCGCCACCGGCGTGCTGGCGGACCTACTCTCTCTCACGGGGGCCTGATGCGGGAACATGCGCGCGCCAGTGCGCCCGGCTCGATCGGCAACGTGGGGCCGGGCCTCGACATCCTCGGCCTGGCAGTTGCCGGCGCGCACGATGCGGTCGAGGTGCGCTGGAACAACGGACCGAAGACCGTCGTGGAGGATGCCGGTCACCCCGACCTGCCGACCGATCCCTCGCGCAACACCGCCGCGATCGCCGCGATGGCGGTGCTGCAGCGCACCGGCGCGCGGCACGGCCTGCGGATCCGGGTCACCAAGGGGTTGCCGCTCTCGGGAGGACAGGGTGGCAGCGCGGCGTCGGCGGTCGCCGGCGCGGTGGCCGCCGACGCCCTCGGCGAGACCGGGCTGGATCATCGCACCCTGCTCGCCTGCTGCCTCGAAGCCGAGGCCGCCGTGGCCGGACGCCATCTCGACAACATCTCCCCCTCGCTGCTCGGTGGCCTGGTGCTGGTGCGAAGCGTCGAGCCATCGGACGTGATCGCCCTGCCCGTGCCGGACCACCTCGGCGTGGTGCTGGTCCATCCTGCGCAGCAGTTGCAGACGCGCGATGCGCGCGCGGCGCTGCCCGCCACCGTGCCGCGTGAGGTGGCATTGGCACAGGCCGCCAATGTCGCGGCGATGGTGGCCGGCGCTTTCCTCGGCGACCTCGCGCTGCTGGGTCGCGCGATCGATGATCGGATCGCCGAGCCGGTGCGGGCGAAGATGCTGCCGGGGTTTCGCGAGGCGCGTGTGGCCGCGCTGGCCGCTGGGGCCGTGGGGTGCTCGATCAGCGGCGCCGGCCCCACGGCATTCGCCCTCACCGAGGGCACCGAGGTGGCGGCACGCGTGGCCGATGCCATGGTCGCCGCCTATCGTGCGGCGGGGATGGCGGCGCGACCGATCATCACCACCGTGGACACCCAGGGAGCACGCGTCGGGTGAGCGCGGTGCCCACCCTCACCGTCCGCTGCGATGCGTGCGGCCGTGACACCCCCGAGCGATCGTTCCGCTCGCGCTGCGAGTGCGGCGGCCTGCTCGCCGTCCACCACCAACCGGTGCTCCGCGGTGCGGCGCTCCGCGCCACGTTCGACGACGCGTGCTGCGCGCGTCCGTCGCGCACCGCGTCGGGGGTGTGGCGCTTCGGTGCGGTGGTGCAGCCGCTCGCGATGGACGAGGCCGTGTCCCACCCCGAAGGGAACACGCCGCTGCTCCACCGCGACGCCCTCGATGCGTGGTCGGGGATCGGCGGCCTGCTCCTCAAGCACGAGGGCCACAATCCCACCGGGTCGTTCAAGGATCGTGGCATGACGGTGGCCGTGACGCAGGCGCGGCGCGCGGGCGCGCGGGCCGTGGCGTGCGCCTCCACCGGCAACACCTCGGCGTCGCTTGCGGCATACGCGGCCCAGGCCGGGCTCACCGCCGTGGTGTTCGTGCCCGAGGGCAGGATTGCCGTGGGCAAGCTGTCGCAATCGCTGGCCTACGGCGCGCGCACGCTGCTCGTCGACGGCGACTTCGATGCCTGCCTCACGCTGGTGCAGGAAGCCGGCGAGGAACTCGGCATCTACCTCGCGAATTCCATCAACCCGTTCCGGGTCGAGGGCCAGAAGACCATCGTGCTCGAGCTGTTGCGGCAGCTCGACTGGCAGGTCCCCGACTGGATCTGCCTCCCTGCGGGGAACCTCGGCAACACCGCTGCGTTCGGGAAGGCGCTCGTCGAGGCGCGCAACTGGGGCCTCATCGACCGGATGCCGCGGCTCGCCGCCGTCCAGGCAGAGGGGGCCTCGCCATTCGCGCAGGCGTTCGCGCGCGGCTTCGACGAACTCGAGCCGGTGCGCGCGGAGACCGTGGCGAGCGCGATCCGGATCGGTGCACCGGCGTCGTACCAGCGGGCAGTCACCGCCATCCGGGAGACCGACGGCGTGGTGCTCGCCGTGAGCGATGGCGAGATCATCGCGGCCAAGGCAGCAATCGATGCCGCAGGGGTGGGGTGCGAGCCGGCATCGGCCGCGTCGGTCGCCGGGGCGCGCGCGCTCCGCTCGCAGGGGACCATCGCCGCCGGCGAGACCGTGGTGACGGTCCTCACCGGGCACCTCCTCAAGGACCCGGGCATCATCACCGAGATGCACCAGGACCAGCGATGGCTCGAGCGACCCAACCACCCGCTCCGGGGCGCCGCCACGCTCTCCGCCGTCCGCGACGCGCTCGACGACTGAGCGCCGCCGAGGGGGTCCAGCCACACCTGCTGTTGCGGTCCCGCAGCACTCGGGGCCAGAATTGTGGTGGAGGCGCAGCGTCGTGGGCGCCGGCGGCCGGACCGATTTCGCACAACTCCTTGTCCAGCAATGGGTTACGCAAATGTGGCACGGCGGGGCACCACGGTTGCACCTCTTCTGGCGCGAGGCGGTCGCTGACCGCCGCGTGACCTCTCGACGACTGAGGAGTGACCGTGAGGATCGTCCCCTGCCTGCTTGCCGCACTGCCGGTGTCCGCCGCCCGCACGCTGCAGGCCGACGCCCCGCCCAAGGCATTCCCGACCAACTTCGGCCTGTCGACGCCCATCTGGGCGATCTCGCCGACCATCGGGGTGACCTACTATGGCTGGGAGGGGACCACCGTCTTCGGGCACACCCTCTGGGCATTCTCGGCGCAGCAGTATGCGGCCAACCTGGCCTCGGGCTGCTTCTTCTGGAATCCGAGTCCGAGCTGCGGCGGGATCACCGGGGTGAGCATCGCGACCAAGCCCTACGGTGCAGCCAGCTCCCCGAATCTCCCGAACAGCGGGCCACCGGGCCCGATCTACACCACGTTCGGCTGGACGCCCAACACCGAGATCATCTTCGCCATTGCGGTGAACCAGCTCGACGGCTTCAACTGGTTCTTCTCGGGCGATCCGTCGCGCAACGCAGATGGGTTCGGGCACGTGGCGTACTTCGATCCGGTGCAGTGGCCCAACGGGGTGCCCGGCAACCAGGGTGTGGGCGTGATCCCGCAGACGGCGGGGCTGGCACTGTTCGGGTTCGAGGACGTGATCTACGAGCACAGCGACTGGGACTTCGACAACGTGCTGTTCGGCGTGGACCAGGACTCGATCGATCCGCCGACCGAAGTGGTCCCGGAACCCGGCACCATGCTGCTGATGGCCACCGGCATGGCCGGGATGGCCGCGCTGCGGCGTCGCCGGCGCCCGCCACCCGCCGCCTGACCGCCGTCACGGGGCGGCGCGCGTGACGCGATTCGCATCGAGGCCGGCCGTGGTGGTCGGCCTCGTCGCGTTGGCGGTCGGGCTCGCCGCCCAGGCCGCGGCGCACGCCGGCGACCTGGTGCTGGCGTTCTGGGATGCCGCGGCGCACCTCGACATCGCGCGCCGCGTCGTTGACAGCACCACCCCCGGACTGCAGATGCTCGGCACCGTGTGGCTGCCGGTGCCGCACCTGCTCTACCTGCCGTTCACGCTGATCGACCCGTGGTGGTGGAGCGGCTTCGCCGGTGGCATCGTGGGGCTCGCCGCGTTCGTCGCCACCGCCATCGCGGGGCGCGACCTCGTCCGTCGCCACGCCGGCGGGCACTGGCCGGCCATGATCGCCGCGGCGGTGGTGATCCTCAACCCCTCGCTGCTCTACCTGCAGGTCACCGCGATGACCGAGCCGCTGCTGCTGGCGTTCCTGGGCGGCTCGGTGGCGCTCGTGGATCGGTGGTGGCACGACACTGATCGCACCGCGGCCCTCTGGCTCGCCGGCCTGCTGGCGGCCCTCGCGGTGGGGTCGCGCTACGACGGCTGGTTCTACGTGGCGGTGGCGACGCCCGCGGTGCTGTGGCGCCGCCGGCACCTCGGCGACGCCGCGCGCTTCGCCGTGTTTCCCGCGTTGATGGTCGGGGCCTGGCTCGCCTACAACCAGCACTTCTTCGGCGACCTGCTCGAGTTCCAGCGGGGCATCTGGTCCGCGGCCAGTCAGCAGGCCGACCTCGCCGAGCGGGGGCTGCTCCCCACCAAGGGGGCGCCGTTGCTGGGGTTGGCCTACTACGCCGGTGCGGCCGGACTCACCGCCGGATGGCTGGTGCTGGTCGCCGGCCTGGCAGGAACCGCGACCGCGCTCCGCCGCGACGGCCGGGTCGCGCTCCTGCTGCTCTGGTCGGCGCTGCCGTTCAACTTGCTCGCCCTGTGGGCCGGCCAGAGCGTGATCGCCCTGCCGTGGACCGACCCGGCCGGGGTGCTCAATGTCCGGTACGGGATCATGCTCCTGCCGGCGCTGGCCGTGGGGATCGGCCTGGGCATCAACCGGCTGGCTCGGCGCCGGGGCACGCTCCTCGCAGCGGGGGCGGTAGGGGTGATGCAGCTGGCCTTCTGGCTCTGGCAGCCGCCATCCCAGGTGGGCGCGCTGCGGGAGGGGCTGGCGATCCGCGACGGCGACCGGCGGCAGATGAACGCCTCGCGCTGGCTGGAGCGGCACTACGATCGGGGCCGGGTGCTGGTCGCCCCGGCGGTGAACGTGTCCCCGCGCAGCCGAATCGCGCTCCGCGACCGCGTCTACCCGTGGACCTGGCAGCTGGGAGATGCTGCCCTGGCCCGACCGGCGGCGGTGGTGGACTGGGTGATCGTCGACCGGCAGCAGCCGGGCGACCAGGGGGCGGTGGACGTGGCCGCCGACACGACGTTCCAACGGCAGTTCCTGCTTGCCCACGAGGAGCAGGGTCTCGAGATCTGGCAGCGGCGATGACCGCCGCGCATTGCGGAGGCTGCACCGTGCGTACCGTGTCCCGATGGCTGGTTTCCTGTGCCGCCGCGGTGGCGGCCTGCTCGCCGCAGGCGGCGCCCCCCGCCGATGACGCCGCCGCGCCGCTGAGCGCGGCGACGATGGACTCGATGCTCGCCGGTGCGGCGGGGGACTCGTCGGCCGCACCGCCGGTCGTGGCGACCGCCGATTCGGTCACCACGGTGGCGACCCTTTCGGCCATCGGCTACGAGGCGGGGCTGCTCCTCAACGGGGCGATCGATGCCGCCACGCTCACCATCCCGGTGAATGCCGGCCGCAGGGCCGAGCGCCTCGTGCTCGACGTGCTGCCCACGCCGCGGATGCCCGACGCGACGCTGATCCTCCGCCAGGGCAACCGCGTCCTGGGGCAGGCGCTGCTCACCGATTCAACGCGCTTGGTGGCGCTGCCGCTCGACGAGGCGATCGTCGACGCCGGCCGCGCAGTGGTCTCGCTCGGGGTGAACGTCCCCGGCCGGGACGCGTGCGAGGCGCCGCTCTTCTACCGCACGGTCCTCCCGCCGTCGGGCCGGGTGGAATACGGCGGCGCGCCGACCGCCAGCGGTGCGATCAGCGGCTTCTTCCAGCCGCTGCTGTCGCGGGTGGTGTTCTACATCCCCGACGAACCCTCGCTGGACGCTGCGCAGGCGGCGCTCGACGCCTCGGCGTTCGTGGCGCGCCGCTATCGCGGCATGGAGACCGAGTTCGTCGTCGCCCCGCTGCCGGCAGTGATCGAGGAGCCGGGCTGGCACGAGCGCGCGATCGTGTGGGCGAACGACGGGCCGACCCGCGTGCTCCGCCCCGAGGGCGGCCGCGGCACCGTGCTGGCCGTGGCCTCGCGCCGCGACGCCCGCCAGCTCTTCACGCTGGCGCAGGGCCCGGCCATGGTGCCGACGTCGTCGTTTGCCGCGACCACCGTCCGGCTCGACGACCGCATCGTCGGCAACGTGTCGCTCGACGACCTCGGCATCGGCAGCCGCACCGTCGAGGGGGGCGTCCTTGCCGTGGCCGGGTATCGCTTCGCGCTCGCCGACCTCGGCGCGGCGGCGACTCCGCGGGCGTTCCGGCTCGTGGCCCGCCACTCCTCGCTGCCGCGTGACGCCGACGGCGAGGTGGCAGTGCTGCTGAATGGCAGCGTGATCTGGTCGCGCCCTGTCGACGGCACCGCGGTCGACGCCACCATCAACCTCCCCGCCCACCTGCTCGGCCGCGACAACGCGCTCGAGGTCCGCTTCCTCCTCCGGCTCGGCGAGGGCGAGTGCCGACTGGGCGCCCCGCTCTTCACGGCGACGATCGACGGCGCGTCGGCCTTCATCACCGAGTCGCGCCTCACCGTGCCGCCGTCGTTCGACCGGTTCCCTGCGGCGATGCTGCCGACGTTCTCGGTGATGCTCGAGCCGCGCGACCGCTACCGGGTGGAGCTCGCCGCCGGGGTGATCGGCGCGATGCAGCGCACCACGGTCACCCCGCTGGCGCCGTTCGTGGTGCGCGATGCCGGCGAGGCGCGCGGCGCCCTGCTCGCCGTCGGCACCACGCCGCTGGCCGAGGCGCTCGACGCCCCGGTGTCGAGCGACGGGTTCCGGCTGCGCGACATCGAGGGCCGGGTGTGGGACGAGTACCGCCCGAGCGAGTCGTACGCCGCGATGCAGGCGTATCGCCACCAGGGCCGCGACGTGCTGCTGCTGCACCACACCGGCGCCGACGGCCAGCCGCTGGCCGACCTGCTGCGCGAGACGCTCGCGCCGTACGGCTGGTTCGGCCTCCATGGCGATCTCGTCCTGCGCGGCCCGGAGGGTCCCGCCACGGTGCTGACGGCCGCCAACACCGGCTGGCGCCTCGAACCGCTCGCGGGCGAGGGCGATTCGGTGCTCGAGCGCTGGCGCAGTGCCATCTTCATCGGCGCGGCGGTGCTGCTCCTTGGCCTGCTGATCTGGCTCTACCCGCGAGTGGTCCGGCGTGAACTCGACCCGGCTGGGTGAGCTGCTGCTGTCGCGGGGGTTGCTGACCCCCGCGCAGCTCGACACCGCCCTCTTCCAGCAGCAGCGCACCGGCGAGCGCCTCGGCCGGCTCCTGCTCACGCTCGGCTTCGTCTCACGGCTCGACCTGGGCCGCGCCCTGGCCGACCGGTGGCAGCGGCCGTTCATCACCGTCGACCCGGGCAGCGTCGATCCGGGCGCGGCGCAGCGCTTCCCGCTCGAGCAGACGCTCCGCCTCCGCGCCGTGCCGCTCCGCGACGACGGCCAGCGGGGGCTGGTGGCCACGCCGGAAGACCCGGGTCCCGCGCTCGCGGACATCGGCGCGCTCGTCGACCGCAGCGAGGTCGCCGTGCGCAAGCGCT
>ERZ869936.924-NODE-924-length-23711-cov-4.616715_pt1 | contig 23711 bp, 17 predicted proteins | sample MGYA00520876_ERZ869936 | MGnify/ENA primary metagenome ERZ869936 (study PRJEB32218, sample SAMN09650985) | biofilter metagenome | isolation source: enrty point of leading RO module | place: Saudi Arabia: Thuwal, RO plant located on Red Sea | collected 2016-02-17 ...
GAGATATCGAGGAACGAAGTGACCTCCAACTGGCGATCCTCATAGATATCGCGTTTCGGATACTTCTTGGCCCAATCGGCCATCCGCTGATCGCGGGCAATCAGAAGGCTGGCGATCTGCGGCTTGAACAGCCGAACCATGGCCGTGATCCAACGGTTCACCGGCCAGGACGGCTGGGTGTGATCGATCTTAAAATGGTCGACCAGGGTGATCACGTCGCTGGCGCTGTACCAGACCTCGCCGGTCACCCAGCGGTTCACGGTGAACAGCCGAAAGGGGAAGCCCTGGGGGTCCATGGCGATCGCGATCAAATGGCTGAGTGCGTCGTCCGGGTCCTCCGGCGCCTCATAACCGGGCACCGGCGCGGGTTCGATGCCTGGCGGCATGCCGCGCGGCCGGATGAAGGTATGGAAGTGGCCATGCTCCTTGGCGAAGCGGTCGTCCGAAGGATGCGCGTGGTAATAGAATTGACCATGGGTTTCCCGGTCGTAGACATCGCCCGGCGGATAGTGATCCCATTCGTAAAAGGTCTCGTGGCCCTTGATCAGCTCTCCGACCAGGTTGTCGCCGGTCTTGGCCAGAACCCGGTAGATCTCGACGATCTCCTGCCCGGCCTCGGCCATGGCCTCGAGTTCCGACTGCCCCAGGGACGCAAAGTCGGGGTTGAGGTCGATCTTGAAATCCTTAAGGGATTTGTCATTGCGCATAACGGGAATGTAGTTGTCCTCGCGCCGAGACGCGAGTCCGCATAGCGACACTTTGCCGTGAAGCCTGAGCAGCCCTACTCAGCGACCAGCCGGAAACCGATGAGAATGTGCTTCAAGTGCGCCGGACGGGCATGGCGGGCCGCCGGACGGCAGATGCCGCAGCCCGAATCGTCCCAGGATCCGCCCTTGACGATATAGCGGCCCTGATCGCCGCCTGCCGCTGTCGCGGTCCATTCGTAGACCTGCCCGGCCCCGTCCAGCAGCCCGAAGGGGCTGGCCCCGGCCGGGAACTGCCCGGCCGGCAGGGTATCGAAAGGGCCGCGGTCATGGCTGTTCAGGCGCGCCGGTTCCCAGTCGTCGCCCCAGGGAAAGCGGGCGCCTCTCGTGCCGCGCGCGGCCTTCTCCCACTCGGCCTCGTTTGGCAGGCGCCAGGTGCGGCCCGTGCGCTTGCTGAGCCAGCCGGCATAGGCTTCGGCATCGCCGTGCGAGACTAGGACCACCGGATGCGCCGCGCGCCCTTCGGGCGGCCGACCCTTCGCCCAGGCATGGCGCCGGGTCCGCTCGTAGGGATGGATGAGGCCATAGCCGGCCCAGGTCGCGGGATCGACATCGGGCGCCGGATGGCCGGTCGCGGCGACGAAGGCCGCATATTGGGCATTCGTGACCGGGGTCAGGCCGATCTCGTAGGCGCCGGTGTTGACCTCGCCGCGCGGCGGCTCGTTCTCGTACCAGCGCCACTCCCGGGTCCGGCTGTGCCCGTAGGCCGCTTCGTCGAGGCGATAGGCCGCCTCGCGCTCGGCCCGGTCGGACCCGGCGATAAAAGGACCGGCGGGAATGCGGATCAGCGCCGGGGCAACAAGGTCCGCGTCACCAGCCTGACTCGTGCCACAGGCCGCGAGCGCGAGTCCGGCGGTGAAGAGCGCGCCAGCGAGAACGCGCCGCATACGCACCGGCTTTAATCGCGAATGACGAGGACCGAGCAATCGGCGTGCTTGACCACGTGCGAGGCGTTGGGGCCCAGCAGGTAGTCCTTCAGCTCCGGCCGGTGCGAGGCCATGACGATCAGGTCGGCCTTGACCTTGGCCGCATAGCGGATGATTTCGCGATAGATCGTCCCGTGCGCCACGATGTGCTGAACCGGAATGCCCTTGGGGATGTGTGCCTTCACGTAGTCGTGCAGGCGCGTGTTGGTGTCCTTCATCAGGTTCTGTTCGAAATTTTCCGGGAAATACGACGAAACCATGCCGACGCCGAAATCCGGAACCACGGTGATCACATGCAGCTTGGCCTTGGACAGCTTGGCATGCGCGATCGCCGCATCCAGCGCCTTCTGCTGCGTCTCCGGCGCATTCAGGTCAACGGAGAACAGGATTTCCTTGAACATAGCGTCTTGCCCCTAGATTTACGCAGCCTGTGCCGCGGGTTTCGTTGCGCCGTTGCGGCGGCGCTGGAGAAGGACGATCAGCGCCAGGATCAAAAGCGCGGGAATGAACATTAGCTCTTTGGGCGGCGGGTTGGTCGGCACCTTCAGTTTGACGATACGCTGGTCGAACTCCAGGCCCGCGGCTTCGGCGGCGCTGCCGAAGTTGGCATTGTCGATGATGACTTCGTCGCCGTCCATCAGCAGCTCCAGCCCCACGGCTTCGACCCGCGCCTCGCCGCCATCGCCCTCGGGAACCGCGAGCGTGGTGACGAACTGTCGCGGCGCGCCAATGTCGTCAACGCCCAGAACCGTCATGCGCAGTTCGGTGCCGGGCGGCGACTCGGCCATGATCGTAACGATGTCGGATGGCGGCCGGTCGGCGAACGGCGGAACCACCATGTCCATCCAGAACCCCGGCCGGAACAGCGTAAAGGCCACAAGCAGTAGAAGAACGGATTCGTAGATACGGCTGCGTACGAGGAAGAATCCCTGCGACGCCGCCGCGAATAGCATCATGGCTATGGTCGCGACCGCGAAGATAAGGATTCCGTGCGCGAAGTCGACGTTGATCAGCAGCAGGTCGGTATTGAAGATGAACAGGAACGGCAGTAACGCCGTGCGTAGGCTGTAGAAGAAAGCGACGAAACCGGTCTTGAGCGGATCGCCGCCCGAGATTGCCGCGGCGGCGAATGACGCCAGACCCACCGGTGGCGTCACGTCGGCCATGATGCCGAAGTAGAACACGAACATGTGCACGGCGATCAGCGGCACCAGGAGCCCGCTTTGCGTGCCCAGTTCGACGATCACCGGCGCCATGACCGAAGACACGACGATATAGTTCGCCGTGGTCGGCAGGCCCATGCCCAGGATCAGGCTCATGATCGCCGTGAAAATGAGCATGAGCATGACATTGCCGCCGGAAATCACTTCGACGACGTCGGTCATGGCCGCGCCGATACCGGTCAGAGAGACGGTGCCGACGATCACGCCAGCCGTCGCCGTCGCGATGCCGATGCCGATCATATTGCGCGCCCCAGCGATCAGGCCGTCGATCAACTCGTCCCAGCCCGCCTTCGCGGTCCCGGCCAAGGTGCGGCCGCGGAACAGGGCCTCCAGCGGCCGCTGGACCAGCAGAATGAAGATCATCAGCACGGCCGCCCAAAAAGCGGAGAGTCCGGGCGACAGGCGCTCGACCATGAGGCACCAGACCAGGACCACGACCGGCAACAGGAAGTGCAAGCCGACCTTGACCGTCGGGCCCGGCTCCGGCAACTCGATGACCGGTGCGTTCGGATCGTCGACCTCCAATTCCGGATAACGCGAGCCGAATTTGACCAGCCCGACGAACACGGCCAACAGCAGGACAGCGGCGATATAGGTCGCGGCATCGCCAAAGGCATCTTTCATCCAGCCGAGGCCGTAGTACACGGCCGCGGCCAAACCGCAGACCACGATGAACCCGGTCAAGATGCCGAGCAGGCGCTGCACCCAAGGCTTCGGCTGCACGCGCCGGGGCAGTCCCTCCATCCCAGCCTTCAAGGCTTCCAGGTGAACGATGTAGACCAGCGCGATGTAGGAGATCACCGCCGGCAGGAAGGCGTTCTTGATGACCTCGGTATAGGGGATGCCGACATATTCGACCATCAGGAACGCGGCGGCGCCCATGACCGGCGGCGTGATCTGGCCGTTAACGGAGGACGCGACTTCGACCGCGCCAGCTTTTTCGGACGAGAACCCGACCCGCTTCATCAACGGGATCGTGAAGGTGCCCGTGGTCACGACGTTGGCGATCGAGGAGCCGGAGATCAGCCCGGTCATGCCCGAGGAGACGACAGCGGCCTTGGCCGGCCCGCCGCGCAAGTGGCCGAGCAGGGAGAAGGCAACCTTGATGAAATAATTGCCGGCGCCGCCCTTATCCAACAAGGCGCCGAACAAGACGAACAGGAACACGAACTTGGTCGAAACGCCCAGGGCGATGCCGAACACGCCCTCCGTCGTCACCCACTGGTGATTGACAACCGTGTTCAGGCTCTTGTAGCCGTGCGAGAGAATGCCGGGCATAAACGGCCCGGTGAATGTGTATATCAGCAGTATCCCGGCGAGGATCGTGAGCGCCGGCCCGAGCGAGCGGCGCGTGGCCTCGAGCAGCAGCACCATGCCGACGCAGGCGACAATAACATCCTGAAGGATGGGCGCGCCGGGGCGCTGCGCTAACTGATCGTTGAACACGGCGACGTAGGCCGCCGCGCCCGCGCCCATCAGCGCGAAAATCCAATCCGTGACCGGCACATGATCGCGCGGCGAGCGTCCGAGGGCCGGATAGGCCAGAAAAGCCAAGAATACCGCGAAGGCCAAATGGACCGAGCGGGCGATCGTGTCGTTGAAAACACCGATGCCGATAATGAACGGCAGGGGCGAGGCGATCCAAAGCTGGAACAGAGACCAGGCCAACGCGGTGCCGAGCAAGATTTTCAGCGTCAGGCCCGTGGGTGCACGCCCGCCAACATCGGTCGAGGCAACCAGATCGTCGACACCGCCTTGCGGCGCCGGTCCCGCGTTCTTGGTCTCGCCTTGTGTCGACATATCATGCCCCCCTGGCTTGGCCCGATTGTTTTACGTGGCCACGTTGTCGATCTCTGCGGTTGCGAGTTTCTATGCCGGTGCGGAGATGGGACGCGGCAGCAGCGCCGCGCCCCAACACCCGCGGTACGGCTTACATCCAGCCGCGCTCCTTATAGTACTTCACGGCACCGTCGTGCAGCGGTGCGGAAAGGCCAGCCTTGATCATCTCTTCTTCTTTGAGATTGGCAAAGGCCGGGTGCAGCTTCTTGAAGCGGTCGAAATTGTCGAACACCGCCTTGACGACCTCATAGATCGTATTCTCATCGGTGTTCGCCGAAGCAACAAAGGTCGCGCGCACGCCGAAGGTTTGAACATCGCTGTCCGTGCCCTTGTACATGCCGCCGGGAATCGTCGCCGTCGAGTAGAACGGATTCTCGGAAACCAGCTTGTCGACCGCCGCCCCGGTTACCGGCACGACAATCGCATCGCAGGAGGTGCTGGCTTCTTGAATCGATCCGTTCGGATGGCCGACGGTATAGACGATCGCGTCGACGTTGTTGTCGCACAGCGCGGCGGACTGTTCCGCGGCCTTGAGTTCGGAGGCCAGCTTGAAGTCGTCCATGGTCCAACCGAGTTCGCCCATCAGGACTTCTATGGTGCCGCGCTGACCGGAGCCGGGGTTGCCGACGTTGACCCGCTTGCCCTTGAGGTCGTCAAAGGTCTTGATGCCGGAATCGGTCCGCGCAACCACGGTGAAAGGTTCCGGATGGACCGAGAACACGGCCCGCAGGTCCTTCATCTCGCCCTGTTCTTCGAACTTCGATGTCCCGTGGTAGGCGTTGTACTGCCAATCGGACTGCGCCACACCGACGTCGCGGGCGCCCGCGCGGATCGCGTTGATGTTGTCGATCGAGCCACCGGTCGAGGGAGCGGTGCACTTGATGTTGTGCGTGCTGCTGCCGCGATTGACCAGCTTGCAGGTGGATTGTCCGACAACATAATAGACGCCGGTCTGTCCGCCAGTGCCCACGGTCACGAACTTCTCTTGCGCGCTCGCGAGTCCCGCGGCGCCCATGGCCACGGTGGCCGCCAAACCGGCAGCGAGAATAGTCGAACCGAATTTCGTCATGTAGCTCTCCCTTTTTTAACAATTTTTCGCTCAACACCGATTGGGTAGGTGTGCACCTGCCCGTTATGCAGTGGAATCGGCTTGCGATACGCAGCCCAACACATGCCGCGCAACGTTCGCTCCCGCGCGACCACTTTATTGTGCGGGGCCTCCCTTCACGTTTTTGGCGCCTATTCGAAAGGCACCTTTAGTTCATGGTTATCGTGAAGCCTATGGAGGTGCAACAGAAAAGACAAGGATCAGTGATGCCCGCATCAAGTCGACTTGGGACGGCGGCACGAAATTCCTTATATCCGTCTGAGTTTAGTAGACAATTTCGCGGCCACAGGGCGTATTCAGGCAAAATATGGCCGGATCGAGAAGCCAGATTTCTTTGTCCTTTGCAGTGCTATTCTTTCGCGAAACTTTGGAAGTATCGCCGCGCACCTTCGTGTACTTCCGCAACGAGGCCGGAGTGGATCATTTCTTCTGGGGTCAGCGCGCCAAGCACAGGCAGTTGCCCAGCCAGCGCATCCAGGTTCTCGAAAACCGCGCTCGTAAGGGCGAAAACGCGCGCCTCGGACTCGCCGGCCAAGGTGAGGAGCACCGCACGGACACCGTAGCTGCCGACCGCCTCCGATTGGCCGGCATAGGTTCCAGCCGGGATATCGACCGGTGCATAAAACGGCCAATCGGCGCTCAGTTGATTGATCAGTTCTTTCGGCAAACCGACAATCTTCGCCCCGCACAGATTGGCCGCGGCGGCGACAACTGCATCCGGGTGACTTGCGGGTAGAATAAAGGCGTCGAATTGGCCAGCGCACAAATCGGCTGCCGCCTGATCGACACGGGATTCCGTGATCTGCGCGAAGTCGTCCCGCGACCAGCCGAGCGTACCGAGCAGACCTTCGGCCATCGCGCGCATCGCGGATCCCGGCGGACCCAGGTTGATTTTGTGCCCCTTCAGATCCTCGAGCACCGCAATCTGGGCGTCCGGATGGGCAACCACGGTGATGGCCTGGGCGTGCAGCGAAAAGACCGCGCGCAAGTCCGGCATTGTCGTGCTGTTTGCACCATAACCGCCGTGTAAGGCCAGGTACTGCCAATCCGACTGAACCAGTGCGAATTCGATCTCTCCGGCGCGTAGGCGGTTGAGATTGTCTTGCGAACCGGTCGTGGTTTGCACCAGACAGCGCGGTCCATCGGTCGCGCTCGCCTGATTGAACACGCTGCAAATCGCGCCGCCGGCTGGAAAATAGTTGCCCGCCACCGGACCGGTGCCGATCACGATCCGCGGTTCCTCATCCCGCACGGCGCCCGCAGCGCAAAGTGATAGAAAGCCCACGAACAGGGCGCACAAACCGCGATGCACGATCATTCTGATCTTAGCTCCAGCCATAGGAAACCAGGAGTTCGCGCGCCTGCGCGGCATCCGCGACCGGGCGGCCAAAGGATTCGGCCCCACGGGCCGCAATGTCGATCAGCGCGGCGTTGTCAGGCGCGACTCGGCCGTCGGGCATGAGCATGTTGTTCTCGAAACCGACGCGCACATGCCCGCCCAACGCCGCCGCCGCCGTGGCGCAGGCCGCCTCGCGCGCGCCGAAGGCGCAGATGGCCCAGGGCCGACTTTCCGGGTTGGCGGTCAGAAACGGAACGACGTCGCCCGGCACCGATTTCTGCCCGGCCGAATAGCGGCCAAGAACGAAGAGTACGAAGTGACGCCCGGCCGGCACGACTCCGCGCGCAACCAAATCGTCGAAACGTGCCAAGTCCTCGGCCGAATAGAGGATGAACTGCGGCAGGATGCGTTCCTTGCGCATCCAGTCGAAAAATTGCGCCGCTTCCGCCTCGTGCGCGGCGTCGGGCACGATCTCGCGCACGCCCAGACTGACCGCCTCCGGGCGCAGATCGCGCACCATGGCCATCTGCTGCGCCGGCTTGTATATGCCGACCGCTTCCGAGGTCACCTGGATCACGATCTTGTCGCCGAGCGCGCCACGAATCGCGGCAATCGCCGCACGGTAGGCATCGGCATCCAATGTATGCGCCCCCTTGGCATCGCGCACATGCAGGTGAATCATCGCCGCCCCCGCCTCGGCGCAAGAGGCTGCGCAGTGCGCGATCTCGTCCGGCGTGATCGGCAGGGCGGGATGATCCGCCTTGGTCTTGCGCGCGCCGTTCGGCGCGACGGCCAGGATCGCCGCTTCCCAAGCGTCCTGGGGCTGCGCTGTTTGCCGCGGCAGTGTCATGCCGGGGCAGCGGCCGGTTTCTTGAGGTCGTCCGGAATTTCCGCGATCGCCGCGTCAATCGACTGCCCGAGGATGTCTATGATGGAGTCGACGTGCGCCTCGGTCACGATGAACGGTGGCGCCAGCAACACATGATCGCCGCGCGCGCCATCGAGCGTGCCGCCGTTCGGATAGCACATGAGTCCACGCGCCATGGCTTGCGACTTGATCCGCCCGTTCAATTTAGCGGCCGGCGAAAACGGCTCCAGCGTGCCGCGGTCGGCGACCAACTCGACACCGACAAAAAGGCCGCGCCCGCGAATGTCGGCAACGTGTCGGTGATTGCCGAAGCGCTCGCCCAGTCGTTCGCGCAGCATCTCGCCCTTGTCGCGCACATTCTCCAGCAGGCCCTCGCGCTCAATCGTCTGCTGAACCGCAAGCCCGGCGGCACAGGAGGTCGGGTGGCCGATGTAGGTGAATCCGTGCTGGAAAAATCCGGTCCCCGCGGAGACCGACTCATAGATCTTGCCCGAAACCAGACAAGCCCCGATCGCCTGATAGCCCGCACCCAGGCCCTTGGCGCAGGTCAAGAGGTCGGGCGCGATCCCGTCTTGCTCGCAAGCATAGAGCGTGCCCGTGCGTCCCATGCCGGACATGACCTCGTCGAGCATCAGCAAGACACCGTATTTGTCGCAGATCTCACGCACGCGCTTGAAGTAACCGGGCACCGGCGGCACCGCACCGGCGGTTGCGCCGACTACGGTCTCGGCCATGAAACCGATCACGGTGTCCGGCCCCAAGCGCAAGATTTCCGCCTCCAGCGCATTGGCGGCCCGCTGGCCGTAAGCCTCGTCGGTTTCGTCGGCCGATTTCTCGCGGAAAGCGAAGCACGGCGGAATGTGGCTGACGTCGATCAGAAGCGGCTGGAACATGTCGCGGCGCGCTTTGTTGCCGCCGGCGGCAAGCGCGCCCAGGGTGTTACCGTGATAGCTTTGCCAGCGCGCGATGAACTTGGTTCGCTGCGGCTGGCCGATCTCGACAAAGTATTGGCGGGCCAGCTTCATGGCCGATTCGTTGGCCTCGGAACCACCGGAGACGAAGTAGACCCAGTCGAGCCCCTTGGGCGCGCGCGAGATCAGATGCTCGGCCAGCGCTTCGGACGGTTGATTGGTGAAGAACGAAGTGTGTGCGTAGGGCAGCTTGTCGAGCTGATCCTTGATCGCCCGAATGACCGCCGGATGATTATGGCCCAGGCACGACACGGCGGCGCCGCCGGAGGCATCGAGATAGCGTTTGCCCTCGCTGTCGATGATGTGGACGCCCTCGCCGCGCACGGCAAGCGGATAGCGCTGGCGGGTATGCCTATAAAACACATGCGTCATGTTCGTACGCTCCAGGGGTTCCACGCGCCGGGGTTCCACGCGAGCGTGCTCGTTGCTCCCTAGGTTACACCGCACCCCAAGCAGCAATGCAAGAGACCATCCGCTGGGGCGCCGACCAAAGCGGCCCCCAGGACAGTCGTCATTGTCGGAATCGCTTGGGGTTTGTAGTATCCGCCCCTAGCCTCCGCCGCCTCCACCCCGGGAGACCGAATCTCATGAACCTGAAAGATCACATCCGCACGGTGCCGGATTTTCCGAAGCCCGGGATCCTGTTCTACGATATTTCGACCCTGCTGATGCACGGTGCGGCCTGGCAGGAGACGATGAACCGGATGGCGGAAGCCGTGGCGCCACACCGGCCCGACCTTTTGGCCGGAATCGAGTCGCGCGGGTTCCTGGTCGCGGCGCCACTCGCGCTCAAACTCGGCCTGGGCTTCATCATGGTACGGAAAAAAGGCAAGCTGCCCGGCGCGACGGTGCCCTACACTTACGATCTGGAGTACGGCACCGACACGATCGAAATTCAGTCCGATGCAATCGAGAAAGGTCAGCGGGTGGTGATTCTGGACGATCTGCTGGCAACCGGTGGCACCATGCACGCCACTGCTCAATTGCTGCGCCAATGCGGTGCCGAGGTTTGCGGTGGCGCCTGCCTGATCGAACTGAACTTCCTCAAGGGCCGCACCAAGCTGGACATCCCGGTCAGCACGCTGGTCAGCTACGACAACTAATACGTAAATAGATATATTAAAAATACATCTACTGCCTGTGCGCGCACATCCGTTCGATCTGGCACTATTTGACGGTAATTTAATTATAATCTGAGATTTTGTGCCTATCCATCTATCACTGATCCTTGGTCGATAGCGGCCTATAGCGTCCCAATCCAGGGCGCCGGGCTTCGGGCGAGGGCCGATTTAGGGCGCGATGGGCGCGGTGTTCACACTCGTTGTGATTGAAATAGCGGCGATCAGCGGCTTAGTCGGGTGCGGCGCGGCTGGCTTGGGCTGGTGGCTGCGCGGGCGATGGGCGCCGTCGCAGGCTGGGCCGCGCCAAGACAGTGCTTTCAGTGCCGAACACGCCCAAGAAGTCATCGAATCCTCGCCGCACATCATGGCCTTGTTCGATGCCGAGGACCGTCTGGTCTTCTGCAACCCATTGCACGGCATCGCCTTTCCGCTGCTGCGACCCTTCATGGTCGCAGGGCGACGGTTCGAGGAGATTTTGCGCGACGCGGCGACTTCCGGAATCTATCCAATTTCGGGCCAAGAGCTCGAAGACTATATCGAATCCCGTTTGGCGGCGCACCGCGATCCGAGCAACAATTCGATCCTTCAACCCCTAAGCGACGGCCGTTGGGTCCAGATCAGAGAGGCCAAGACAGAGCGCGGCAGCACACTTATCACCTGGACCGACGTCACCGAATTGAAGCTTCGTGAGCGCGCTCTAGGCCTGTTGGCCGAACGTGGCGAAACGGCCAGAGACCCTTACGATCGCGCTGCCGAAGCACTCGCCGCCGGCCTCGGCTGCCGCTGGGCCGGGGTCGCGCGGCACCTCGGCAACGGACGCGCAAGCATACAGGCGATGTGGGACAACGATGGGCCGGGGCAGGTCTTCGAATACGATCTGGCCGGCACCCCGTGCGGAGACCTGACAGCAGATCGAGACTTCTGCCTGTATCCCGACCATGTCACCGAGAGCTTCCCCGGAGACGCAATACTGCGCGATATGGGTGTTATTGCCTACGCGGGCCATGTAATCCGCGATGTAAACGGGCACGCGCGAGCCCACGTCTTCGCGCTCGACACCAAGCCCATGCCGGAAACGCCTTGGCGCCGCGAGATCATCGAGATAATCGTGCGCTGGGTAGAACTCGCATTCCAAGAGGAGCGCGCGCGCGAAGCGGCGGAGGAGCATGCACAGCGTTTGCGCGATATTATCGATTGCGGTGCGGACTGGATATGGGAGACGGGCCCGGACCATCGTTTCACATATTTTTCTGACCGTATCACGGAATGCCTTGGCATCGAAACCACGCACATGCTGGGTAAGACAAGGGCGGAGCTCCGCGGCGGGCAAGACGACGACCCGGCATGGCGCCGGCACATGGAGATAGTTGCACGGCACGAACCATTTAGACGCTTTGAGTATTCCTTGTTGGCGGCCGACGGCAGCCGTCGCCACGTCCGTATCAGTGGCGTCCCGGTGTTCGACAAACACGGTAGTTTCAAGGGTTATCGCGGAACCGGCACTGACTTCACTGCGGAGGTCAAGGCCAACACGGAACGCGCCAAATCCCTAGAGACACTAAGTGCGGTTTTTGAACACTTGCCCCTCGGTATCAGCTTAACCGACTCGAACCTCGTCAACGCCGCGTTCAACAGAAAATTCCTCGAACTCCTGGATTTTCCGCCGGACAGATTCTCTCCGGGCGATCCCTTTGAGAAGTTCATCCGCTACAATGCGGAACGCGGCGAATACGGCCCTGGCGACCCGGACCAGCAAGTCATGGAACGGATCGCGCTGGCCAAACGCTTCGAAGCCCATCTTTTGGAGCGCGTCCGACCCGATGGCCGCGTGATCGAGATCCGTGGCAATCCCTTGCCGGACGGCGGTTTCGTGACGACTTACGCAGACATCTCGGCGCGCGTCGAAGGCGAGAAAGCCTTGCGCATAGCCAAGGAAAGCGCCGAGTACGCCAACCGCACCAAGAGCGAATTCCTGGCCAACATGAGCCACGAGTTGCGCACGCCCTTGAATGCGATCATCGGCTTCTCGGAGCTCATGGGTAAGGAAATCTACGGCCCGCTGGGAAATGCGAACTACAACGCCTATGCCGAAGATATTCATGCAAGCGGCAAGCACCTGCTCGAGATCATCAACGATATTCTGGACATCTCGAAAGCCGAGGCCGGCCGCATCGCGCTCACGGAAACCCAAGTATCCCTAAGCGAGGCCGTGGCTGGAGTCCTCAGACTCATTCAGCCGCGGGCGCGCGAAAAGTCGATCGAGATCGCCACAGACTTGCCCTCCGTGCCCATCGTCTTGATCGCCGACGAACTTCGGTTGCGTCAGGTTCTGCTCAATCTGCTTTCCAATGCCGTTAAGTTCACGCCGGTCGGCAGCATCACGATCGAAGCGCAAGCCGACAAGACATCGGGGATCATAATTCGCGTCATCGACACCGGCATCGGAGTCTCGGAGGCAGATCTCGAGCGTATCTTCGAGCCGTTCCGTCAGGCCGAGTCGACGCTGACGCGATCGCACGAAGGCACCGGCCTCGGCCTGCCCTTGAGCCGCAAGCTTATTGAATTGCATGGCGGCACATTGAAATTCGAGAGTGCCTTTGGAAAGGGATCCACGGCGATCGTGTGGCTGCCGCCTGAACGTATGGCGGGCCGCGCCGACGTGGCCTGATCCAAGACGGCTGCTCCCACGTTCTTCAGCTTTACGTGTCGGTCGATTCCGGCTCTTCGTCGCGCTTGGGTGCTGGCTCTTTCGGTGGAGGGTTCTTGCGCCGGATGACGATGTCGCCGTTCTCGTTAACCTCCGGCAGCTCGTATTGCGGGATCGAATCCATGAGCATATTGAGCGCGCGCAGAATGCGCTCCATACCCTCGCGTGCCATTTCTTCCGCCCGCTGGCGCTCGCTTTGGGTTTGGCCCTGATCTTGCGCCAGAGCCTCAGCGCCGCCGGCACAAAACCATAGGGCAAGGCCCGCCGCCAGCAGTACCGATTTCTTTCGCAGTGCCATATCGCAATACTTCCTCGCGGTCCGGCGCCCTTGCCGGCGTGGCCGTGGCGCCATTATGACACGATACGTGGCAAAATTGCGGCCAATCCCCAGTCTGATCCAGATTTGGGCCAGGAAGCAGACCGGGCGCGCTCGACAAAGGCCGCCCGCCGTGGCACCTAATGCGGCGGCTCCCGTGCGGCCTCGTGCACGGCCAGCATCACGCCGGTACACATCCCGTAACACCGCAAAGGCCCCGCCCATGACCGATGACATCGCCCTTATGTCCGCCAGTCAGCTCGTTCCCCTGTACCGGGAGGGTAAGCTCTCGCCAGTCGAGGCGGTCAAGGCGTGCCTGGTGCGCATAGAAAAACACAACGCGGCACTGGTCGCGTTCAATCTGGTCGATGCCGAGCATGCCCTGGCCGAGGCGCGCAAGTCGGAGGAGCGTTGGCGCCTGGGCGCGCCGCGCGGACGCATCGACGGCGTGCCGACCGCGATCAAGGACATCCTGCTGACCAAGGACTGGCCGACCCTGCGCGGCTCGCACACCATCGACCCGAACCAAGCCTGGCACGAAGACGCGCCCAGTGTGGCGCGCCTGCGCGAACACGGCGCCGTCTTCATCGGCAAGACCACGACGCCGGAATACGGCTGGAAGGGCGTGACCGACAGCCCGCTGACCGGGATCACGCGCAATCCCTGGAACCCGGCGAAGACGCCCGGCGGCTCCAGCGGCGGCTCGGCGGTCGCGGTCGCCTGCGGCATGAGCGCGCTGTCGCTCGGCACCGACGGTGGCGGCTCGATTCGGATTCCGGCCGGATTCACGGGAATCTATGGCCTAAAGCCGACCTTCGGCCGGGTTCCGGCCTATCCGGCCAGCCCCTTCGGCACCGTGGCCCACGTCGGGCCCATGACCCGGACCGTGACCGATGCCGCGATGATGATGAGCGTGATCGCCGAGCCCGATGTGCGCGACTGGTACGCCCTGCCGCCCGCCGACGGCGGCAAGGCGGCGGACTACGTCGCCGCCCTGGAGCGCGGGGTCAAGGGCAAGCGCATCGCCTTCAGCCCGACCCTGGGCGGCCACCGGGTCGACCCGGAGATCGCCAAGCTGGTCTCCGATGCGGTCAAGGTCTTCGCCGAGCTGGGCGCCCATGTCGAGGAGGCCGACCCCCAATTGCCGCCCTGCGGCGCGGTGTTTCAGGCGCACTGGTTCACCGGCGCCGCCAACCTGGTCAACAGCCTGAGCCCGGAGCAGCAGGCCATGCTGGACCCGGGCCTGCGCGAGGTCGCAGCGGCCGGGGCCAAGTACAGCCTGTTCGACTACTTCGCGGCGGTGAAGCAGCGCGAGGCGATCGGCCTGGCCATGAACCGCTTCCATGAGAACTACGAGCTGCTGCTGACCCCTGCCCTGCCCCTACCGGCCTTCGACGCCGGCCTGGAATGGCCGGCCGGCGAGGGCGACGAGCGTTGGACCGATTGGACGCCCTTCTCCTACCCCTTCAACCTGACCCGGCAGCCGGCGGCCAGCGTGCCCTGCGGCTTTACCTCTGCCGGCCTGCCGGCCGGCCTGCAGATCGTCGGGCCGCTGTTCCAGGACGGCCGGGTCCTGCGCGCCTCGCGCGCCTACGAAGCCGCCCGGCCCTTCAAGATGCCGGCGATGTGACGAGCGGCAGAGCAGGGATCGCCCCATACCAATATTGCGCTGCAGCATTTCTTGTCCGGGCGCGCATATTCCAAGTGAAACTGGGCCGCAAACCCCCTGAATCTGGCAGGGATAGTCCCCATATATTACATTCTTAAGTAATACTTACGCCGTCATAATCCCCGATACTGTCTTGCGCGCCCAAACTAGGCGCGGGGGACCGTTTTGGACGCCGCGGTTACCGGGATAAACCCGCGGCGAAGCCTGGAGTGAAGCATGCAACGCAATGTCGTGATCGCGGGCTATGTCCGCTCCCCCTTTCACTTCGCGCACAAGGGTGCGCTGACCAAGGTCCGCCCTGACGAGCTGGCCGCGCAGGTGGTTCGCGGCCTGGTCGAGAAAACGGGAGTCGATCCCGCGGCCGTCGAGGATCTGATCGTCGGCTGCGCCTTTCCGGAGGGCGAGCAAGGCCTGAACGTCGCGCGCCTGATCGGCTTCCTGGCCGATCTGCCGATTTCGGTCGCGGGCATGACCGTGAACCGCTTCTGCGGCTCCTCCATGCAGGCCATGCACATCGCCGCCGGCGCGATCCAGATGGGTGCCGGCGAGGCTTTCATCTGTGCCGGCGTCGAATCCATGAGCCGCGTGCCCATGGCCGGGTTCAACCCCATGCTTCATCCCGGCTTGGCCGAGCGCATGCCCGCTGCCTACATCTCCATGGGCGAGACGGCGGAGAATGTCGCCGCCAAGTACAAGATCGACCGCAAGCGCCAGGATGCCTTCGCGGTCGAAAGCCACCGCCGCGCCGCCGCCGCGCAGAAGGCCGGTAAGCTCGGCGACGAGATCGTCGCGATCCGCCAGGGCAATCACAGCGTCGATGCCGACGGCTGCATCCGCGCCGACACCGATGCCGCCGCGTTGGCCGGATTGAAGCCGGCCTTCAAGACCGACGGTTCGGTGACCGCCGGCACCTCCTCGCCGCTGACCGATGGCGCCTCGGCGGTGCTGGTGACGACCGAGGATTTCGCCAAGTCGCATGGCCTGACGCCGCTCGCGCGCATCCGTTCCAGCGCGGTCGCCGGCTGCGGCCCCGAAGTCATGGGCATCGGCCCGGTGCTCGCCACGCTCAAAGCCTTGGCGCGCGCCAAGCTGGATGTCGCCGATATCGACATCGTGGAACTGAACGAGGCCTTCGCGGCCCAGTCGCTGGCCTGCATCGACGAACTGAAGCTCGACCCGGCCAAGATCAACATCGACGGCGGCGCCATCGCGCTCGGCCATCCCCTGGGCGCGACTGGTGCGCGCATCACCGGCAAGGCCGCCGCGCTGTTGAAGCGCGAAGGCAAGTCGCTGGCGCTCGCCACGCAGTGCATCGGCGGTGGCCAGGGCATCGCGACGGTGCTGGAGGCCGCCTGATGAAAATCGAGACGGCCGCCGTCATTGGCGCCGGGGTGATGGGCAGCGGCATCGCCGCGCACCTCGCCAATGCCGGCATTCCCGTTTTACTGCTTGACGTACCGTCGTCGAATGGTGCGGGCCGCAACGCGCTGGCCGAAGGCGCGCTGCAAAAGATGCTGAAGGCCGATCCCGCGCCTTTCATGTCCAAGCGCGCGGCCAAACTGATCACGCCGGGCAATACCGAAGACGACATCGCACGCCTGTCCGAGGTCGACTGGATCATCGAAGTGGTAGTCGAGGACCTGAGAATCAAACAGGCGCTCTACAAGAAGATCGACGCCGTGCGCCGCAAAGGCAGTGTGGTGTCGTCCAACACCTCGACCCTGCCGCTGGCCAAGCTCGTCGGCGGCATGCCCGAAACTTTCGCGCGCGATTTCCTGATCACGCACTTTTTCAATCCGCCGCGCTACATGCGCTTGCTGGAAATCGTCGCGGGCGACAAGACGCGCCCCGAAGTCGTCAACGGCATCAGCGATTTCTGCGATAGGCGCCTGGGCAAGGGCATCGTCTTGTGTCACGACACGCCCGGCTTCGTCGCCAACCGCATCGGCAGCTTCTGGCTGCAATGCGCGGTCGTCGAGGCCGTCGATCACGGCTTGAACGTCGAAGAAGCCGACGCGGTCATGGGCCGCCCCATGGGGATTCCCAAGACCGGCGTCTTCGGCCTCTTGGATTTGGTCGGGCTCGACCTCATGCCCAAGGTCGATGCCAGCCTGGCCGGCGCCTTGCCGCAAAACGATGCCTATCACGGTGTCCGCCGGCCCTGGCCGCTGCTGGATAAGCTGATCGCGGACGGCTATACCGGCCGCAAGGGCAAGGGCGGTTTCTACCGGCTGAACACCGAAGGCGGCGGCCGGGTCAAGGAAGCCATCGATCTGCAAAGCGGCGACTACGCCCCGGCCAAGAAACCGGCCTTGGAAAGCCTGCAGCTTGGCAAATCTGCCGGCCTCAAGGGCTTGGCGGAACACAGCGACCGCGGGGGCCAATACGCCTGGGCCGTCCTGTCGCAGGTGCTGAGCTACGCCGCGAGTCACGTCCCCGAGATCGCCGACACGGTCTGGGATGTCGATCGCGCGATGATCATGGGCTACGCCTGGAAGTATGGGCCCTTCGAATTGATCGACAAACTGGGCGCGGACTACGTCGCCGAGCGCCTGAAGCGCGACGGCAAGGCTGTGCCGGCGCTGTTGGAGACCGCGGCCAAGGCCGGCGGCTTCTACCGCGTGCACGAGGGCCGCAAACAATTCCTCAGCGTCGAGGGCACCTACAAAGACGTGCCGCGCCCCGAGGGTGTCGTGCTGCTGGAAGACATCAAACGTGCGGGTAAGCCGCTCAGCAAGAACGGCTCCGCCAGCCTGTGGGACATCGGCGATGGTGTGCTGTGCTTCGAGGTGCACACCAAGCTCAACACCATCGATGCCGATGTGCTGTCCATGCTGGAGACCGCGATCAAGACCATCGAGAAGAACGACGCCTATAAGGCGCTGGTCATCTACAACGAGGGCAGCCACTTCTCGGCCGGTGCCAACCTGGGTCTGGCGCTGTTCGCCGCCAACACCGGCATGTGGCCGATGATCGAAAGCATGGTCGAGCAGGGCCAGAAGATCTACCGGCGCATGAAGTACGCGAAGTTCCCCGTGGTCGCGGCGCCTTCGGGTCTCGCGCTCGGCGGTGGTTGCGAAATGCTGCTCAATTCCGATGCCGTGCAGGCGCATGCCGAAAGCTATGTCGGCCTGGTCGAGGCCGGTGTCGGCGTGGTGCCGGCCTGGGGCGGCTGCGTCGAGCTGCTACACCGCTTCGCCAGCGACGCCAAGCGTCCGCGCGGCCCCATGCCACCGGTCGCCAGCGCTTTCGAGACCATCGGCATGGCCAAGGTCGCGAAGTCCGCTTTCGAAGCACAGGAGATGGGCTTCCTGCGTCGGGACGATGCCATCACCTTCAACCGCGACCGCCTGCTGGCCGACGCCAAGGCCAAGGCCCTCGCGCTCGCCGCCGATTACGCGGCGCCGGAGCCGATCGAGCTGACCCTGCCCGGCCCCAGCGGCAAAACGAGCCTGGACTTCGCTGTGCGCGATCTTCTGGCCAAGGGCGTCGCGACGCCGCACGACAAGACGGTCGCCGGGGCGCTAGCCGAGGTGCTGTCGGGTGGCGCCAAGGCCGACATGACGGAACCGGTCGCGGAAAAGGACGTGCTTGCGCTGGAACGCGCGGCCTTCATGAAGCTGGTGCGCACCGATCCGACGCTCGCGCGGATGGAACACACGCTCACCACCGGCAAGCCGCTCAGGAATTAGGACGGAACTCGCGCCATGGTCACATACGCCGCGCCGCTTGAGGATATCCGTTTCGCCCTGGACGTCTGGGGCTACGACGACACGATCCCGACCTTGCCGGGATGCGAGGAGGCGACCCGCGACATGGTCGATGCCGTCCTCGAAGAGGCGGCGAAGCTATGCGTCAACGAACTGCTGCCGCTGAATCGATCCGGCGACGAGGAAGGCTGCAGCTTCGAGAACGGCGTGGTGCGCACGCCCAAGGGTTTCAAGGAAGCTTACCAGGCTTTCATTGAAGGCGGCTGGGCCGGTTTGTCGGCGGACCCCGAATACGGCGGTCAGGGCCTGCCCAAGACCATGCAGTTCATCGTCGAGGAGCTGATCTGTTCGACCAACCTCAGCCTCGGCATCTATCCCGGCCTGTCGCACGGCGCCTACAACGCGCTGGAGCTGCACGGCACGGACGCGCAAAAGGCATTGTTCCTGCCCAAGCTGACCGAGGGTACCTGGTCGGGCACCATGTGCCTGACCGAGCCGCATTGCGGCACAGACCTGGGCCTAATCCGCACCAAGGCGGTGCCGAACGGCGCTTTGGGCCCTGACGGACAGACCGCCTACAAGATCAGCGGCACCAAGATTTTCATCTCCGCCGGCGAACACGACCTGACGGAGAACATCCTGCACCTGGTGCTGGCCAAGCTGCCGGACGCGCCGCCGGGCGCCAAGGGCATCTCGCTGTTCCTGGTGCCGAAAATTCTGGTCAAGAGCGACGGCAGCCTGGGCGCGCGCAACGGTGTCGCCTGCGGCGCGCTCGAACACAAGATGGGCATCAAGGCCTCGGCCACCTGCGTCATGAACTTCGACGAGGCCGAAGGCTATCTGGTCGGCAAGCCGCACAGCGGCCTGCGCGCCATGTTCACCATGATGAACACCGCGCGGCTCGCGGTCGGCATTCAAGGCTTAGGTCTGGCCGAGACCGCGTACCAGTCGGCCGTCGCCTATGCCAAGGAACGCATGCAGGGCCGGACCCTCAAGGGCGCAAAGTATCCCGACAAGCCTGCCGATCCGATCATCGTGCATCCCGATGTGCGCAAGATGCTGCTGACCATGCGCGCGCAGATCGAAGGCGCCCGCGCGCTCGCGCTCTGGGTCGGCATGGCGGTCGATGTCGCCGAGCGGCACGCCGACGAAGCCAAGCGTCAGGAGGCCGACGACCTGGTCGCGCTGATGACGCCGATCATCAAGGCCTACCTCACCGACCTCGGCACCGAGGCGACCAACATGGGCATGCAGGTCTTCGGCGGCCACGGGTACATCCGCGAACACGGCATGGAGCAATTGGCGCGCGACGCGCGCATCGCCCAGCTTTACGAGGGCACCAACGGCATTCAGGCGCTCGATCTGGTCGGGCGCAAGCTGCCGCTCGGCATGGGCCGCTTGCTGCGCCGCTTTTTCCATCCGGTTCTCGCTTTCATCGAAGCGAACCAGAGCGACGCCGAACTGGCCGATTTCGTGCTGCCGCTGGCCAAGGCCTTCGGGCGCCTGCAACAGGCGACCGCCTGGGTCGCGCAGCAAGGCCTGCGGGACCCCGAGGGAGCCGGCGCTGCGGCCAGCGACTACCTGCGGCTGTTCGCGCTCACCGCGCTCGCCTTCATGTGGGCCCAGGCGGCGAAAGCCGTGCTCGCCATGCCCGAGGCCCAGCGCCGAGACTTCCACAAGGCGAAACTCGCCACGGCGCGTTTCTACATGACGCGTCTGCTACCCCAGACCTCCGCGCTGTTCGCGATGATCAATGCCGGCGCCAAGCCGATCATGGCCAGCGAAGAGGCGTGGTTCTAATCCACGGCAATACTGCCGCCCACTTGAGATCGAAAGTGTTTGACCGATGGCTGCAAAAGAAACCGACCGCGTGAAATCGGAAAAGAATATGATCGACCAAATTAACGGCGACGAGGAAGCGGCGCCGGTCCAGGCCCCGGCCAAAGCCAAGGCCGGCTGGATAACTTATGTCGGCAGCGTGCTTTGGCTCGCAGTCCTGCTCGGCGCCGGCGGCGTCGGCTGGCTGGTATTCGACGCGATGTGATCGGCGCGAACCGAACCGCCACTTCGAACAGTCGGTAGAATCAGCGCACAAGCATCGAAGACAGCATGCGCCCGAACGATGCCGCAAGCACGAGCGGCACCATAAGCGGTATGGCAATGAACAGCACCGTAAAGGGAAGCAGCGCCAGGCTTGTGCCGTCGGGATGGGCGACGATCATGCCCGCCGCCTGACCCAAGACGATCATCAAGGGCCAGCGCCAGACGCTCGCCGCCGAGATGAAGGATGCGATGCCGGCGCACACCGCCAAGACCGGCAGACCCAACCAGAAATAGACCGGCGTGTCCCAGGCCTCGCGGACATGGAACCGGCCTTCGTGTTCAGTTCCGGACGCAATCGAAATCGCGACCCAAACCCCGAAGCCGATTGCAAGGCAGAGGATGGTTGCCAGCAGGCGGCGATTCTCTTCGCCTTCGCTCGGCAACGATTCCGGCTCTTGGTTCATGGCCCGACTCCGTAAGCACCCTCGGTTAGGATCGCAGGCGCGGGTAAAGCCTTCGTTTCCAGGTCGGGGTGCGCTACGGAACTACCTGAAAATATAAATCGGGCTCGACCAGATCAGGTGGCCGTCTGCCTGGGTGATGCAGACGTAAAGCGCGTTGTCGCCAACCTCCCTTAAGGGGATTCGCCGCTCCAGCCGCAGTTGGCGGTGCGGGTTCTCCACCGGCAGGCGGAAGGCCCGGATGCGCCGGCTGATGCCGCCCGCCTCCCAAACCTTGTCCTCATAGCCGATATCGGCGACCGCGACCTCCGCCTTGACCAGGGCGGTATCTATCTTGAGCGTGCCGGCCTGCGGGTCTGCCAGCCAGGCATCGAAGCCGCCGAAGCCACCGGTGGTCAGCGCGGTCCATTCAATGCGGTTCCGGTCCTTGAGATCGAGACGCTTGTCGAGGTTGTAGCGATTGATCGGCGCCAGGCGCTCGACCTCGTTGCCCGCAAGCACCGCGTGGCCGTCCCAGATCGTCTCGCGCCCGCGCCCGCGGTATTCGGAGCCTTCCCACACGACACGAATGCGCGGGCCGAGATCGGACGCGGCATAGGGGCGGACCGTTTCCAAGACCTCCAGCCCGTTGCGAATCTCGATGCGCTCGACCGGCGCCGAGGCATGCAAGTCGATCGTGAGATCGACCGCCGCGTCCTCCGCGCGCAGGATATCGCCCATCATCGCGCCGCGCACTTTACGCGAGCCGCAGGGGCCGAGGTTCGGATCCTCGTCGAAGAGTTCCGCGTCATGTGCGAAGGCCGCACGCACGTCGAGATGCATGCGGCAGCCGGTGGTGCCGTAGTGATGGCGCCGGCGCAGCGACTCCGCCAGGCCCGCGCGGTCGAAGCTGGGCGCCAGCATGCAGGTCAGCCCGCCGTAGGCGCCGAACTTGGTCGCGCCCGGATGGCTGGCGCCGGGCCGGCCCTTGTGGCCGTCCGAATTGGACACGATGCCGACGCGATAGCCCTGTTCGAAAGCATCCTCGATCAGCCATTCGAAGGTGCCCCAGGCCGAATGCACCTCGACCGAGCGCTCCAGGCGGATGTCGTGCGACATCTTGATGTCGGCATAGCGCCCGCCGATGTGCGCGAAGACCACGCAGTCCTCGCCTTTCAGGCATTCGAACAGATCGGCGGCCGAGTTGGCGTCGCTGTCGATATCGGACAGATCGTCGACCAGCGCGTGCGAGGAACGGTGAATGCCCCGCCCTTCCTTCAGGTACAGCACGTTTCGGTCGCCGCCCAGGCCGGTGTTGCCCGACCATTCGTAGCCCGGAAAGGCCACGAACCTACCGGGCGTGTCGAATTCGGCCGTCAGCTCGTTCAGGTGTTTCCAGAACGGCGTGGTGATCTGAAAATCGTTGCCCTGATGGGATACCGCGTCGAGGAAGGCCTTGTCGCGCGCGAAGGTATGAAAGTCGCGTGCCGAGTTGGTGCCGATCGTCTCCTCCGACTGGCCGTGCAAGTCGCCCCAATAGGGCAGCAGAGCGGCGCTTTCGACAATGCGCAGCGGGTTGGACTCGGCGACGGTTTCGCCCTTGTCGTCCAGCAACGCGATCACCAGGTCGCCGGTCTCGCGCACCGACAGGTTTTCGAGAATCGCCGAGAACGCGCCCTCAGTAAATGTGCCCCGGTCCGGCAGGCCCGCGACCGGCAGATTGGCGCGCAAGGCAAAGCTTTGGTTGCAACGGTCGCTCGGGTTGCCCCAGGCGTCCTCGCCCCTGAGGCACAGGCGGAACGGCGCGCCGGCCGGGCGCAGCGTCGGCAGGATCGCCTTCCAGCGCACCGGCGGGCCCGGCACGATGCGGATCGTCGGCTGCTCCGGCAACTCGACGTAGTTGTAAGTCGCGATGGCGTCGACCAGGACCCTAAACTCGAAGGTGTCCTCGCAGAAAGTCTGGATGCGCATGCCGGGGCCGCCCTGGCGCCGGTCGCCGAAGCGCACGACGATCCGGTCGCCCTCGCGCAGGAAGCCGCGCACGACCTTGATGTAAAGCGTCTTGTCCCAGGGCCGGATGTTGCGCTTCATGTCGTATTCGACATGCAGCACCGCGCCGTTCGAGGCCTCGACGCTGACGTAGTTCGCGCCCTTCGGATTGTCGAACTGCGGCCGGCCCATGTCGCTGGCGAAGCGATGAACGATCTTGATCGAGCCGGTATCGTCGATGCCGAAATACCCGGCCGTGTAGGTCAGCGTGAATTCCTGAAACGAGCCGGCCACGAAATCGCCGCGCGGCTCGACACTGGCGCTGCCCATGCGTTCGGGCATGTAGGTGGAATGGGGCATGGGGGGTACGGTTTCCGAAGCGGCTTCCAGGGGCCGGCAGTCTAGCATTGACCGAGGGGCTTCTGGACAGGGCGAGTTATCGGCCGATTGCGGTGCGTTGAGCCCGAAATCGGAATAGCCACTTCAGAAAAGCCGCTGAGGCTGACCGAACCGCGACCTCGCTATAGCCCCCGTATCGGGCGGCGGGGCGATTCTTGCACCCAAAATACCGTCTGCCGGGAACACGGATCTGCCATCATTATACCATGCCGTAATTTCATTATTCATTTTCCATAAGTTATTCGAAATCCCCTAGTACATTCGTACGCGAGCATTCCT
>ERZ869936.925-NODE-925-length-23708-cov-4.971251_pt1 | contig 23708 bp, 26 predicted proteins | sample MGYA00520876_ERZ869936 | MGnify/ENA primary metagenome ERZ869936 (study PRJEB32218, sample SAMN09650985) | biofilter metagenome | isolation source: enrty point of leading RO module | place: Saudi Arabia: Thuwal, RO plant located on Red Sea | collected 2016-02-17 ...
CTTCCCCCAGGCCATCAGAGTCTTGCGTCGCCTCCCCGCACGTCGCCGGGGCGTGGAAGCGTCGGTGCCGGCCGCGGGTAGCGAGCGCGGTGAGACCGGGGCCCTCTCGGGCGAATACGAGATCGTGTACACCCATCCCGAAGGCGAGGGAGGCGAGATCGTCGTTCGCCGGCGATCCGACGGTTGAGGGTGTCTCGACTCGACATGCAGCGGTCGCGCCGCGGTGCGGCGGGGGTCGAGACGGGGGCCGCTTTCCTCATCGCATCGCCCCGCTAAGTTTCGTGTCCTTCGGCTCCCAACGTCCCGCCGCCCGCACCTGATGGAAGCGTCTCCCACCTTCGCCGACACCGTCTTCGACCGGCAGCCGCCCTACTCCGAGCGTGCGGAAACCGCGGTCCTGGGTGGGATGCTCATCGACGGCGACGCCATCACCCGTGTCGTGGAGGTCCTCTCCGACGGGATGATGTACCGGGAGGGCAACCGACGGATCTTCCGGGCGATGATCCGCCTCTTCCAGCGCAACGAGGTGGTCGACGTCATCACCATCGCGGAAGAGCTGAAGAAGACCGGTGAGCTCGAGTCCTGTGGAGGCCTGGACTACTTGGGCCGCCTGGTGGACGCTGTCCCCACGGCCGCCAACATCGAATACCACGCCAACATCGTCCGGGAGAAGGCGCTCCTGCGACGGTTGGTGGAGCAAGCGTCGCAGATCATCCGCGACGTGTACGACCAGGGGGAACTCCAGGTCGAAGAGATCCTCGACCAGGCGGAGGCCCGGATCTTCCAGGTGGCGGAGAGCCACAAGCGGGAGGGCTTCGTCTGGATCAAGGAGATCCTCTGGGAGACCATGGAGCACATCGACGAGCTCCAGCACTCCAAGGGTGGCATCACCGGCGTAGCCACGGGCTTCACCGACCTGGACCGGATGACCACGGGGCTCCAGAAGGGTGACCTCTGCATCATCGCCGCACGGCATTCCCTGGGGAAGACAGCGTTCGCCTTGAACGTGGCAGCGGAGGCCGCCATCAAGCATAACCACCCGGTGGCCATCTTCTCCCTCGAGATGTCGTCGCAGCAGCTCGTCCAGCGCCTCCTCTGCGCGGAGGGCCGGATCGACGCCCAGAAGCTGCGCCGGGGTCGCATGTCGCCGGAAGAGCACCAGCGGCTCGGCGCGGCGGCGGGCCACCTCAACACGGCCCCCATCTGGATCGACGATCAGCCGGGCAGCAACGTCCTCGAGATCCGCGCCAAGGCCCGGCGGATCCAGTCCGACCTGCGCTCCGACGGGAAGGACCTGGGCATGCTGGTCATCGACTACATGCAGCTCATGTCCGGCACCGGGCAGGCGGAAAGCCGGGTCCAGGAGGTGAGTCAGATCTCCCGAAGTCTGAAGGCCCTGGCCAGGGAGCTCGAAGTTCCGCTCGTCGCCCTCTCCCAGCTCAGCCGTGGGCCGGAACAGCGGACGGACAAGCGCCCCATGCTTTCGGATCTCCGAGAGTCGGGCTCCATCGAGCAGGATGCCGATGTAGTCATGTTCCTGTTCCGTCCCGAGTACTACGCTTCGGCCGAGAATCGACACGAACTCGAGGGCAAGGCGGAGCTCATCGTGGCGAAACAACGGAATGGGCCGACGGGCGTGGTGAACCTGTACTTCCACAAGGCCCACACCCGCTTCGAGTCCGTCATGCCGTCGGCCCACGGAGGCCCGGCTCCGGAGGGTAACGGCGGCTTCGGGCCGTGACCGATCCGGACATCCGGGCTGGAGTCGCCGTACCGGCTGCGGGTTCGGGACGGCGCATGGGCGGTGCGAAGAAGCCCTTTCTCCACCTCGCTGGCGAGTACGTCCTCGTGCGCGCTCTGCGGCCCTTCCTGTCGGACTCGCGGGTGGTCTCCGTGGTGGTCGCCCTGGCGTCCGACGACGCCCGGGACCCGCCGTCCTGGCTGACGGGGCTCGATCCCCGGGTCCGGGTGGTGGCGGGGGGCGCGACACGAGGCGAGTCGGTGGCGTGCTGCCTGGCCGCCCTGCCACCCGATCTGGACGTCATCGCGGTTCACGATGCCGCCCGGCCGCTGGTGTTGGAGTCCGTTGTGCGTCGCTGTTTCGACCTGGCTGCCAACGGGGTAGGGGCGGTGGCCGGATCTCCCGCCGTCGACACCATGAAAGTGGTCGACGGCGAGGCCTTCATCGAATCCACGCCCGAACGAGCCCGCCTTTGGCACGCCCACACGCCTCAGACCTTCCCGGCGGCCGCCCTCCGCGCCGCGTACGCCGCCGCCGGCCAGGCGGCTACCGACGATGCCGCGCTGGTGGAGACTCAGGGAATCCGCGTCCGGATGGTCGACGACGGGGGCGTGAACCCCAAGATCACCCGTCCGGGGGATCTGGCCATCGGGGAAGCTGTTCTTCTGCAACGCTCGGGACGCGCCGGGGACGCGTCGTGAGCCTCGGGCCGAGGGTGGTGGATCTGAGGGCGGAGGTCGACCTCGATCTTTCCCAGGCGGTGGAGCACCTGCGGCGGGGTGGACTACTGGCCTACCCCACGGAGACGGTTTACGGGATCGGCGGTGCGTGCACCCCCGACGCGGTGGAGGCGGTGCGCCGGGCGAAGGGCCGATCGGCGGATAAGCCCATGCTGGCCTTGGTGTCCGACGCCGGCGACGCACCGGGGCTCGTCTGGACGGAAGCCGCCCTCGAGCTGGCGGCACTGTTCTGGCCCGGATCCGTCACCCTCGTCCTGGACGATCCTGACGGGACGTTCCCCGACGGCGTGAGGAGTCCACGCGGCACCGTCGGTGTCCGGGTAAGTCCCCATCCGGTGGTGGCCGCCCTCCTGGCGGCCTTCCAGGCTCCGCTCATATCGACGAGCCTCAATGCCCCCGGGGAGCCTCCGGTTTCCTCCGGAGGGGAGGCGCGCGAGCTTCTTCTACGACTCGGCGCGGAGGGTGCGATGCTCCTGGACGCGGGGACATTGCCACCGTCGGCCCCGTCGACGGTGGTGGACTGCACGGGACCGACCCCTGTCTTGCTGCGGGACGGGGCGATTCCCATCGACCGACTACGCTGTGCCATTCCGGAGATCCATGGAACTCGAATCGACTGACACGGGCCCCTTCCGGCTCCTCTTCGTGTGCACGGGCAACACCTGTCGGAGTCCCATGGCCGAAGCCATCGCCCGAAAGCGTGTCGAGGAACGAGGGTGGGCACAGGTCGAGGTGGCGTCTGCCGGCGTCGCCGCGTACGACGGGGGAGCCCCGTCGGGCGGGGCCGTGCGGGCGGCGGGTCAGCGCGGCCTGGACCTGACGGGGCACCAGGCGACGCTTCTCACGCCGACAACGCCGCCGAAGCGGATCTCCTCCTCACCATGTCGGCGAGCCATCTCGTCCGCGTGGTGGAGCTCGGAGCGGGTGAGCGCGGGGCGGTGCTGACGTCCTTCGCCGAGGGCGAGGAGGCGACCCTGGACCTGACGGGGGTGCCCGACCCCATCGGGGGGACGGACGAAGAGTACCTGCGAACCTTCGATGTCATCGAAGATCTCGTGACGCGTGCATTGCACCGCATCGCGCCGGTGGTCGAACCATGATCATCACCGCACGAACGCGCGTCCTGACGCTCCTGGGCGATCCCATCGCCCATTCGGCCTCTCCCGAACTCCAGAACGCAGCCTTCGACGCCGCCGGTGTCGATGGCGTCTACGTGGCTGTCCGCTGCGGTCCCGAAGACCTCGCGGGGTTCATGCGAGGCCTCGCCCAGGCCGGTGGCGGCGGCAACGTGACCATCCCCCACAAGGAGAAGGCAGCAACGCTTCTGGACGTCCGTTCCGAGGCGGTTCGCCGCACGGGGGCGTGCAACACCTTCTGGGGTGACGAAGCCGGGCGCGTCCATGGGGACAACACGGACGTGGATGGGTTCCGACGGGCCCTTCGAGACTTCCTCGACGTTCCGGTGGCCGGTCTCCGCGCGCTCCTCCTCGGAGGCGGTGGAGCGGCGCGGGCCGCCCTTCTGGGGCTGTTGCAGGAGGACGCCGACGAGGTGTGCGTCTACAACCGGACCCAGGAGCGGGCCCGGGCCGTGGCGCGCAGGATCGGAGGCCAGCGCGCGCGGGTCATCCCCGTGCTCCGCGAGTTGGAGGGCGAGGACTTCGACCTGGTGGTCAACGCGACGAGCCTCGGCCTCCACGAGGGCGATGCCAGTCCCATCGACTTCCACATCCTGAACCGTGCGGGCGCGGCCATGGACCTGGTCTACGGACGCCATACGACCTCCTTCGTGAGAGCCGCCGAACAGGCGGGCATCCGGGCGACGGACGGCCTCGAGATGCTCGTGCAGCAGGGCGCCGTTTCGTTCGAACGGTGGTGGGGGAGGGAGGCTCCCGTGGAGGCCATGCGGGCCATCGTCGCGCTCCGGTAGTCCAGGGTGGGGCTGCAGGGGATCCTCGACTTCCTCCTGCCCACGGGGTGTGTGGCGTGTCGTGCCTGGATCCCGGCGTCCGGCCCGTGGGACGAGCGTCCCCCGCCGGTATGCTCTCGCTGTCGGACGCGGCTTCGTGGCGGGAGCTGGCCCCGTTGTGGCCGGTGCCACGCCCCCGTCGGATCCAGACGCGCTCTCGGCGATGAGGGCGTGGCCACGTCCTGCCTCGAGTGTCGATCCTGGACCCCGGCCCTCGCTGCGGCGCGCCATGCCTGCGTCCTGACACCCCCGGCCACGGATCTCGTGCACGCGCTCAAGTACGAGGGCTGGCCCGAGGTGGCCGACTTCATGGGTCGGCGCATGGCTCGTGCCGTCGGATGGCGGCCCTTCGTCTCCCGGGCCGTGATCGTGCCGGTTCCCACCACGGCGTCGCGTGTCCGTGCACGCGGGTACAACCAGGCGGCTCTCCTCGCGGACGTGGTGGCGGATCGACTCGGGGGGACCTCGGCCCACGGGGTCCTGCTCCGTCGTCGGGGTGGAACCTCGCAGACCGCACTGTCCCCCGAACGCCGGACAGAGAACGTGCGCGGAGCCTTCGGTGCGGGGCCCGACGCGGATGCGGTCCGGGACCGGGCCGTCCTCCTCGTCGACGATGTCCTGACCACCGGGGCTACGGGACTCGAAGCAGCCGCCACCCTCCAGGAGGCGGGTGCCGCCGAAGTCCGGCTCCTCGCCTTCGCCAGGGCCCTGCCCGGGCGTGACCTCGGAGGCCGCGCCGCGTGACGACGTCGACGGGGATCCGCTCGGCCGCGCGGTGCTCGCTGGCGCCGGGAGCGTGCGCCCTTGCGCCTGGAGCATGCGCCTTCGCGCCTGGAGGGCGCGCCTTCGCGCCTTGACCATGCGCCTTTGCGCCTGGGAGGCGGAGTCCGATGCGTTATCTTAAAAGTCTTCTGAGCAGGACCCGAACCACCGCACGCGACACCCCCTAAACCCCATAGATCGGGAGACCCCAGACCCATGGCGATCCGAGCAGCGATCAACGGCTTCGGCCGCATCGGACGCAACGTCCTCCGCAGCGCCAAGCAGTCGGGCCGCACCGACGTCGACTTCGTCGCCGTCAACGACCTCACCGACGCGAAGACCCTCGCCCACCTTCTCCGCTACGACTCGGTACACGGTCGCTATCCGGGGTCCGTGGAGGTCAGCGACAACGGGCTGGTGGTCGACGGCGACGAGATCCAGGTCCTCAGCGAACGTGATCCCGCCAAGCTGCCATGGGGCGACCTGGGCGTCGACATCGTCATCGAAGCCACGGGAATCTTCCGCGATCGCGACGGGGCCTCGAAGCATCTCCAGGGCGGGGCCAGGAAGGTCATCATCTCGGCCCCGGCCAAGAACGAGGACATCACCGTTGTGTTGGGTGTGAACCACGACGCGTACGACCCGGAGAACCACCACATCATCTCCAACGCGAGCTGCACCACCAACTGCCTCGCCCCGGTCGTGAAGGTTCTCAGTGACAGTTTCGGGTTCCGCCACGGGTTGATGACGACCATCCACGCGTATACCAACGACCAGCGGATCCTCGATCTGCCCCACAAGGACCTTCGCCGGGCCCGCGCCGCCGCCGTGTCCATGATTCCGACCACCACGGGGGCCGCCAAGGCCACCGGGCTGGTCCTCCCTGAGGTGGACGGACGCATCGACGGGATGGCCATTCGCGTCCCGACGCCCGACGTCTCCTTGGTGGACCTGGTCGCCCACCTGGAGGAGGACGTCACCGAGGAGAAGGTCCTCGACGCCATGCGCGCCGCCGCGGCGGGTCCGATGGAAGGAATTCTCGGGGTCTCCGACGAGCCCCTCGTCTCCATCGACTACACAGGCAATCCCCACAGCTCGGTGGTCGACGCGCTCTCGACCGCCGTTATGGACGGCCGCATGGTCAAGGTCCTGGCGTGGTACGACAACGAGTGGGGCTACTCCTGCCGTGTCGTCGACCTGGTGAAGTACGTCGGCGAGCGCCTCTGAGCCCTGACTGACACCGGGCTCACGGGCCCGACTCCGCGCTGTCGTAGGCCCCGCCCGGGGGTGTAACTTCGGGTCGGGGCCTACGTACAGGAGAGCGATGCCAATCGAGTCGGAGGTAGCCCGTCGAGGGCCCGTGAAGCGCGCCACGCGCACCGAAGATTCCCTCCCCGGCGATTTCGAGGAGTGGTACGTCGAATACCAGAGCGCCGTGTATCGCTACGTGCGCTTCAGGGTCGCGACCCGCGAGGTCGCCGAAGACGTGACGTCGACGGTGTTCATGAAGGCGCTACGGGCCTTCCACCGGTACGATCCCGGGCGGGCCTCGCCGAAGACCTGGTTGTTGCGCATCGCCCGGAACGCGGTCACCGACCATTTGCGGTCCCTTCAACGAAAAGGGTCGCTTCACGTGTCGTTGGACCGGATCCCGGATCTCGTGGCGGAGATTCCGTCCCACGAGGAGCGCGTCATCAAGCAGGAACGGATCCAGCGGCTCCTGAACGGAGCGCGGACCCTGAGGAAGGCCGACCAGGAGGTGCTGAGCCTCCGGTACGGTGCAGGACTCGACAACGCAGAGATCGCCGAGCACCTCGGCATCAGCAATAACGCGGTCGCCGTTCGTCTCCACCGGGCCCTCAAGCGATTGAAGGCGTCCATCGAGGCGGACGAGGCCGAAACCATAGATCCATGACCGACCTTTTCGACTTCCCAGACGGGAATCTGCCCGACGACCTCAAGTCGTTGGATGCGGAGCTCTCGTCCATCCGATACGAAGAACGCGCGTCGTTCGTCCCCGAACTCAGGGCCGAGTTGGCGCGGGCCTGGGCGGAGGAGCCGGTGCGACAGCGATCCGCCCGACGGAGGCACATCGCCGCGGCGGCCCTCATCGCCCTTCTCCTCGGGGGCGCGGCCGTCCCGTCGGCGCGGGCCTCCCTGGTGCGTCTCATCGGCGTGCTCGGGCCGGAAGAGTCGCCCGTCGTGGTGGAGCCCGTCCAGGAAGAAGAGCGCGAGCCCATCCGGGGCGTCGAGCTCAGTCCAGTTCAGGCGCCGCCCGAACCCCTCGAGCCGGCGGTGGTCGAAACGGCTCCCGTGGAGGAGCCCCAGCCCACGCTGCTGCCCGACGCAACGCGCATCCCGCCTCAGATGCTCGATCGAGAGGGCGCCGAGCAGATGCTTCAGGACGAGTATCCCGACGCGCTCCAACGCGGCCAGATCGGCGGCGTCGTTCGCCTCAGGATGCGTGTGGATGAGCAGGGGAGGGTCAGTGAACCGTCCGTCATGGAGTCGTCGGGCTTCGAGTCCCTCGACCGGGTGGCAGTTCAGGTCGCGCCGAACTTCCGCTTCGTGCCGGCGCTCCAGAGTGGCCAGCCGGTGGCGTTGTGGATCGAGTTCCCGGTCCTCTTCCAGCCGGACCCCGCTCGTGCGGCGCCGCGCTCGCTGGCGCCCGTCGTCGATCCCATGAGCCTACCCACCCTCGACCAGACGGAGTGGTGGCACCTGAGCACGCCCCTCGACGTGGAGGCGGTGGACGAGGTGCAATGGGACGGGGCCTCGGCCGACGAGGCACTCGCTGCCGCGGCGGTGAGCCTCGAAGCCGCCATCGACGATCCGTCGGTCATCGAGCGGTACGGACCGGCTGCGGCCATCCTCGAGGGGGTGGCTCCGGCTTCCGTGACGCCCACCGAGTGGCGTACAGCGGTCGGAGACGCCTTGAGTGCTGCGGTGGATCGAGGGTCGGAGACGCCGGCATCGCTGCTGGCCCTCGGCCGCATCCGGCTGCGCCAGGGCGTGCGGGCCGAGGCCCGTCAGCTTTTCGAGCGCGGACTGCAGATGGCTGTCCGTGACGAAGCTGCGCCCAGCGGCTGGGTGGTCGCCCAACTGCATTACGAGCGGGGCTCACTGGTGCGCGACAACTGGCGGGCCTCCCACGGCGTGGGACGAGTCCAGGCCGCGGCGTTCGGTACGGCGTCGTGCAACGCCGCGCGCTACTCGGGAGGCACCGGCACCGGACATGCATCGGTCGAGCGCCTCATCGCCTGGAACTACCTGTGTCCCTCGGAGATGGAGGGCGTATTCGATGCGGGCTTCGAACTGCGGGAGAACAGCTCCGCCGACCTGACGCTCATGATGGCGTCGTTCCGTGCGGCCATCGAGGCCTACGCTCCCCACGCCCAGGCCAACGTCGGATTCCTGGTGACGCTGGCCGAGGCGGGCCGGTGGGACGCCCTGCTCCTGGCCGCTCGGCGCTTCACCCGCGTGTCCGGTGGTCACCCCGACGGCCTGCTCCTTGCCGGGATGGCCCTTCATCGACTCGATCGTTCGGAAGAAGCGGAGGCCTTGTTCCGAGCCGCCCTCGGGCGAATGGACGGAGCCCGTCGAGACGAGTTGGCCAACGTGGCGGTGCTCCTCGGTCCGGAAGATCGGGAGCACTACCGACGCCTCACGGCCGCGGAACGTCGGGTCTGGGAAGAGAATTACTGGGCGACCAAGGACAGGGCGCCGGATACGGCGGTGAACGAGCGGTGGGTCGAGCACCTCAGCCGGGCCACCTATGCCGACCTGGCCCTGGGTGGTGTGGTTGGTGATGCCGGCGAGGTGTGGGTACGTTTCGGAGGACCCGAGACCATCCACATCGTCGACGGTGGCTCTGGCCGGCTGACCGAGTTCTGGGATTACGGTAGCGGCCCCGACATCACGTTCGTCCGCTGGGTTTCGAGTGAGCGGACGGATCTGACGCCGGAAGGGCGCGCCTACGTCGACGACCTGGGGAGAATCTTCTCACCCGAGTAGTCGACCATTGATCAAAAAAAGCCTGACGGACCTCGAACCTTCGCGGCTCGAGGGCCGCACCGTCCTGGTACGGGCGGATCTCAACGTCCCCCTCGACGACGGCGACGTCGCCGACGACCAGAGAATCCGGGCGTCGCTCCCCACCTTGCGTGTGCTCTGTGATGCCGGCGCCAAGGTCGTGCTCTTGTCGCACCTGGGCCGGCCCAAGGGCGAGGTACGACCGGAGTACTCCTTGGCACCCGTGGCGCGTCGCATCGGTGAACTCCTCGAGTACCCGGTGAGCTTCGTAGGCGAGACGCACGGCGAGGCGGCGGCTGCAGCGGTGGCGGATGCGGCGCCGGGGCAGGTCGTCCTCCTCGAGAACACGCGTTTTCACCCCGGCGAGACGAAGGATGCGCCGGAGCTCGCGTCGGCGTGGGCCGAGTTGGGCGACCTCTTCGTCAACGACGCCTTTGGGACGGCGCACCGGGCGCACGCCTCCACCGCCGGTCTGGCTCGCGCCATGAAGGCGAAGGGCAACGAAGCCGTGGCCGGACTGCTCATGGCCCGCGAGCTCCGCTACCTGGAGGGCGTACTCCGGATGCCCGACCGTCCGTTCCTCGCCATCATCGGCGGGGCGAAGATCTCGACGAAGATCGGAGTGATCTCCGCACTTCTGCCCCGAGTCGACCGCCTCCTCATCGGAGGTGCCATGGCCAACACCTTCTTCCGCGCTCTCGGTCTCGACACCGGGGAGTCCCTGGTCGAAGAGGACTCCATCGACCTGGCCAAGGACCTCATCGAGCAGGGCGGGGAAACCATCGTGCTCCCCGTCGACTGCGTCGTCGCCGACGCCGTGGAGGAGGACGCTTCGACGCGTGTGACGGACCGCGAAGACGTGGGCGGGGTCGACAAGATCGTCGACATCGGTCCCCGCACCCGAGCCCGATTCGCCGAGATGGTGAGCGAGGCCAAGGTGATCTTCTGGAACGGACCCATGGGCGTCTTCGAGATGACGCCCTTCGCCCAGGGCACCATCGCCGTGGCCGAGGCCGTGGCCGACGCGTGCGACGCCGGGGCCATGGGCGTCCTCGGCGGAGGGGATTCGGCGGCTGCGGCGGAGCGGGCCGGCGTCGGCCACCGGCTGACGCACGTATCCACGGGTGGCGGGGCGTCCCTGGAGCTCATCGCGGGCGCGGACCTTCCCGGTGTTACGGCACTGAGCGACAACGACGGATAGGAGCAGTAATGGCGGTCACCGCCGGTAACTGGAAGATGCACCTCGGACCCCACGAGACTCGTGGCTTCGTCGAGGCGTTCGACGCGTCGGTCCTGGAGACGGGGCATGAACTCATCCTTTTCCCCTCCATCGCCTCCCTGGGAGCGGCGTTCCTGGCGCGGGGCGCAGCGGTGAAGGGCATCGGTCTCGGCGTTCAGAACATCCATTGGGAGGACTCGGGCGCGTTCACCGGCGAGACGTCGGCGCCCATCGCCGCCGACGCCGGAGCGGAGTTCGCCCTCGTCGGGCACTCGGAGCGGCGGCATGTCTTCGGCGAGACCGACGAGGAGACGGCCCGCAAGGTCGCTGCGGCCCGCAGGCATGGTCTGGTGCCCGTCCTGTGCGTCGGCGAGACGTTGGAGGAGCGTCGCGCGGGTCGGGTCGACGAGGTCATTCTTCGACAGCTGGACGCCGCGCTTCCCGAGCTCGACTCGGAGGGATCGAGGTTCCTCGTGGCCTACGAGCCCGTCTGGGCCATCGGCACCGGTGAGACGGCGACGCCGGAGGACGCCAGCGCCGCCCACGCGACGCTGCGGGCTCGTCTCACGGCTGCCCTGGGTGGCGGGCGGGCGGCCAGGGTACCGATCCTCTACGGAGGATCGGTGAAGCCGGAGAATGCCGAGGAACTCATGGCGGCCACGGACGTCGACGGTGTCCTGGTCGGTGGGGCCAGTTTGGATCCTGGCTCTTTCGCGGCCATTGCACGGGCGGCCGGTCAGGCCCGTTGACACTGTTTCCGGCCCTTTCGACGTTTAACGACTCATTCTGAAGGGAAAACGGTTCCGATGTATGGTTTCTTGTTGGCCGTCATGGTGCTCGACGGCTTGTTCTTGTCCGTCGTGATCCTGCTCCAGGCCGGAAAGGGGGGCGGTCTCGCCGCCGTCGGCGGGGGTGGCGGCACCATGGCCGACGGAGTCCTCGGCGGGCGTCAAGCCACCACCGTGCTCACGCGTGCGACGTGGGCGGCGGGCGCCGCCTTCATGATCCTCGCCCTCGTGCTCTCCATCATGTCGTCCCGTTCCGCGGCTCCGGAGTCGGTCATCCAGGTGGATGCCCCGGCGGTCCAGACCGCGCCAGAGCCGGTGATTCCCGGTACGACCGGCGAGACGCCCCCGCCTGCGGGCAACGAAGGCAATTCCGGAAACGAGGGCAACTGACCCCTTGATCCGCCATCGCGCGGCAACCACGCCTGCCAGCCACCATGTCTGAGCGGGACTCCTACGGTCTTGGGCGCCAGGAGCTGCACGAGCTCTACCGTGCGTTACGGCTTACACGCACGGCTGAAGAGCGCCTGGAAATCCTTCAGAAGCAGGGCCACGTGACCGGAGGCCTGTACCGCTCCCTCGGTCAGGAGGCGGGCGCCGTGGGTGCCGCCTACGCGCTTCGTCGTCGGGATGACGGCACCGGAGACTTCCTCGCCCATACCGTGCGGGCCGCCGGTGCCCTGTTCCTTTTCGGTGGCGTACTCGAGGATTTCTTCCGCCAATACATGGCGAAAGGGTCCGGACCGACCCGGGGGCGGGAAGCCAACGTGCACTGGTTCGACTTCCAGAAGGGCTTCGTGGGGCCGGTATCGCCGCTGGGCACCATGATCGAGATCATGGCCGGAATCACGCTCAGCTTCCGCCTCCGGGGCGAGGAGCGCGTGGGAATGGTCTTCTACGGAGATGGGGCTTCCTCGACGGGCGCCTGGCACGAGGGGTTGAACTTCGCGGCTGTCCAGCGCTGCCCCATGATCCTCATGGTGGAGAACAACCAGTGGGCGTTCTCCACGCCGACGCACAAGAACACCCGCGTGGCGAGCTTCGCCGAGAAGGGGCCAGGGTACGGCATCGGCGCCGACTCCGTGGACGGGACCGACGTCCTCGCCGTCTTCGACACCGTCCGGCGCGCGGCGGCCCTCGTCCGATCCGGCGAAGGAACGCGGTTGGTCGAGTTGCGCTACTTCCGCCGGCTGGGCCACGCGCAGCACGATCCGCAGGAGTACGTGGATCCCGCGCTCATCGCCGAGTGGGAGAAGAAGGATCCCATCGACCAGTATCGGCGTCGCCTGCTCGTGAACGAGTGGGCCACGGAGGCCGAGCTCGACGCCATCGACGAGGACGTCTTCGAGGCGTGTCGGGTGGCGGCGGAGAAGGTCATCGACGAGCCGAAGCCCCACGGCCCCGACGCCGTGGACGACGTCTACACCGATGTCCGTGTGCCCCGCCCGTGGACACGGAGCGAAGCCCCCGACCCAGCCGTTGCTCCCTCATGACGACCACGCTCGAGATCGAAGCCCCCGAACACCTGCTCAAGACCAAGCGTGGCGAGCCCGTCACGCTCCTGGAAGCCATCAGCGAGGCGCTCTTCGAGGAGATGAGCGCCGATCCGTCCGTCCTGCTCCTGGGTGAGGACATCGGGGTGTACGGCGGGGCCTTCAAGGTCACGCGGGGCTTTCTCGATCACTTCGGTGCCGACCGTGTCATCGACACGCCCATCGCCGAAGGGGGGTTTACGGGTGCCGCCGCAGGGGCGGCCCACATGGGGCTCCGGCCCGTGGTGGAGATCCAGTTCATGGACTTCATCTCACCGGCGTACGACGTCATCACCAACTACATCGCGACCTCCTTGTACCGGGGTGCCGGGCCCATGCCCTTGGTCATCCGCGGTCCGGTGGGGGGTGGCAATCGCGGAGGACCCTTCCACTCCCAGAACGTGGAGATGGCGTTCTTCCACACGCCGGGGCTCAAGATCGTCTACCCCAGCAGTGCATACGACGCCAAGGGCCTCCTCAAGGCGGCCATCCGCGACGACAACCCCGTCCTCTTCGAAGAGCACAAGGGACTGTACCGTGCGCCTGCTCTGCGCGAGGTCCTGCCCGACGAGGACTACGTGGTTCCGTTGGGCAAGGCACGTACGGTCCGGGAAGGGAAGGATCTCACCGTGGTCACCTACGGTTCCATGGTCCACAAGAGTGCCGAGGCAGCAGAGACCCTCGAGAGCGAAGACGGTCTCTCGGTGGAGATCATCGATCTGAGGACGCTGCTGCCCATGGATGACGACGCCATCGTCGAAAGCGTCAAGAAGACCAACCGCCTCCTCATCGTCCACGAGGACACCCGGACGGGCGGGATCGCGGGTGAGATTGCCATGCGGGTGAGTGAGAAGGCGTTCGAGTGGCTGGACGCGCCGATGCTCCGGGTCACCGCCATCGATGCGCCGGTGCCTTACTCAGGATCGCTGGAGGATTACTTTCTACCTCAGGTAGACGACGTCGTGAAGGCGGCTCGCTACCTGGCTGCGTACTAGAGGGCCGAACCGTCGGCCTCCGCAACAAGACAACGGAGTGATCGAGCGTGTCTCGTATTGACGTCCCGATGCCCCAGATGGGCGAGTCCATCGCCGAGGGGACCGTTTCGCAATGGCTCAAGTCGGTGGGTGATGCCGTCGAACGCGACGAGCCCATCTTGGAGATCTCCACCGACAAGGTCGACGCGGAGATTCCCGCACCGGCGTCGGGTACGCTGGTCGAGATCGCCGTCGAAGAGGGGGAGACCGTCGAGGTCGGCACCATCGTGGCGTACATCGACACGGAGGGCGGAGTCGCGGTGTCGGATGGAGGTTCGGACGCTGCCGAGGCCGAAGCCGAAGCGCCGGCCGAGGACGACACGCCGGAAGCTTCCCCCGAACCCGAGGCCCCGGCGCCCGCAGCGGCCGCTCCATCGTCGGCTCCGGCGTCCACCGGCGGCCCCCAGACGGCCGAGGAGCGTCTGCGTACACGGTCGACACCGGTGGTTCGCAAGATCGCCGAAGAGCACGGCGTCGACATCCAGTCGGTCCCCGGGACGGGCCACGCCGGCCGGGTGACGAAGCAGGACATCCTCGACTTCATCGAGGACGGAGGGGACGCTGCCGAGCCGGCCGCCCCGGCCAAGCAGGAACAGCCGAAGCCCGCCAAGCAGCCGGCGGCGGCGTCGGCACCCTCGGATCTCTGGACCACCTTCTACAAGGAGGTCCAGCACCCCGAGTTCCCCGTGCGCTCCGCCGACACGGTGGAGCCCATGGACAAGATCCGTCGGCTCACGGCGGAGCATATGGTCATCGCGAAGCGCATCGCTCCGCACGTCCATTCGTTCATCGAGATCGACTTCTCGGCCATCGATCGGATCCGGGCGGCGAACAAGCCGCGCTGGCAGGCCCAGGGCGCAAAGGTGAGCTACACGGCCTTCGTCGCCTGGGCAGTGTCCCGGGTCCTGCACGAGTTTCCCTCGGTGAACTCGACCATCTCGGGCAACAACGTCATCTACCGGGGCAACGTGAACCTCGGCATGGCCGTGGACCTGAACCCGGGGCTCATCGTCCCGGTGGTCCACGACGCCGACCATCTCGGCCTCGTGGGGATCGGCAACAAGATCGTCGACCTCGCGACCCGAGCCAGGGATCGGAAGCTCCAGCCCGGAGAGATCCAGGGTGCCACGTTCTCCATCACCAACCCCGGGGTCCTGGGGACGATGGTGGGTATGCCGGTGATTCCCAAGGGGACCTCGGCCATCCTGGGGACGGGCGCCATCGAGAAGCGCGTGGTCGTCGTGACCGACCCCAACACGGGCACGGACTCCATGGCCATCCGCAAGCGGTCGCTCTTCTCCCTCGGGTACGATCACAGGATCGTGGATGGCGCCGACGCCGCCCGCTTCCTGTCCCGGCTCAAGGAGATGCTGGAGGATTTCCCCGAAGACGCCTGACGGGCGGCGAGCGCCGGCCTCCGGCGCGGGATGGGACACCATGGAAGGTGACGGGCGTCCGCTGAGGGTTCTCCGGCCGGGCCTGGTACCCTACGCCGAGGGGCTGGAGCTCCAGGCGGAGTTGGTCGACGACCGCCGGGCGGGAGTCATTCCCGACACCCTGGTCCTTCTCGAGCACCCCCACGTCATCACACTGGGGTCGAGCACGGATCCGGCTCACATCCTCGTCGATGCCGAGGAGCGACGCCGGTTGGGGATCGAGCTGTTCGAGGCCGGGCGCGGTGGTGACGTCACCTATCACGGGCCTGGCCAGCTGGTGGCGTACCCCATCCTCGACCTCAAGCCCGACCGAAAGGACCTCCATCGTTATCTGCGCGACCTCGAGGCCGTCCTCATGGCCGTGGCCGCGGACTACGGCCTCGACGCGGAGCGGAGCGAGGCCGGGACGGGCGTCTGGACGGCAGGTGGAAAGCTGGCAGCCATCGGGATCCGCGTGTCGTCAGGGTGGATCACGTCCCACGGCATCGCCCTCAACGTCCGATCCGACCTCTCGTACTTCGATACCATCGTGCCGTGCGGCATTGCCGGGCGGGGTGTCACTTCGCTGGAGCGGGAGTTGGGAGCGGCGCCCGCGCTCTCCGAAGGGGGCGAACGGTTCGTTCGACGCTTCTGCGAGGTCTTTGAGCGGGAAAATCTCGTCGCCTGACCAACAAGAACGGCGTGCGTGCGGGGCCTCCGAACATGTCCGTCGAGGCCCGTTGTCGGGTCGCACTTTTCCGCATGGCGTTCCCGGAACGTGCCTGCAGTCCGGCACGCGCCCCGGGGAAATCATTCGTTTCCGTTCACGCTTCTCGACCGAGCCGAGGAAACATTTGGCGATCCCATAAACGGTTGTGCAGCAATGGATTGTGGCCTAATCGCTCTCCGACGATCGTTTGTTTGGCCGACCCTTGCTCTCCACCTCCAGGGGGTGTATCTATCCTTCGCGTTTCAGATGCGGCTCATCGAGATCGATGGCGTTGGTCATCCCTCAGATGAAACTGAAACGTGGGTCTTCGGACGCGACGGCGTAGCGAAGGCAGACGACCCGGTCCTTGGGATGGCTGGGGAGTCCGACGGGGGAGGTCGCTGGCCCCCGCCGAAAAGCCCTGAGAGCTCGGGGCACCTCCGGTCGCGGACCGCGTGACTACAGACGGAGGAGAAGGAAGACAGGTCCAGCCGCCTTCACGAAGGCGGTCCCAAGCACGGACCAGACTTCCGCCAGCGTAGTGGGAGCGGAGCGGGCTCGTGAGCCCGAAAACGTCCCGCCGCGGAAGGGGCCTGAGAAGCAGTTCGCTGCGACTCAGGCCCCTTCTTCTTTTGTGTACGGGTAGCGCGCCTCGGGGGGCTCGAACTCCATGTAGTCGAGGTAGTGCCCCTTCTCGCGCTCGTCCTCCAGCCAGGCGGAGAAGCCCGACTCCGTGAGGCCGTCGGAGCGGCTCTGTTCGGCGGCGGCGGTGGTCGCGAGGAAGTCGACGTACTCGTTCTCGGGGTGTCCGTCGTGTCCGCGGACCCAGCGGGCTACGAGGTCGTGGCGGTCGAGGAGTCCGTCCAGCTCCTTCCACAGCTCCAGGTTCTTGATGGCGCCGGTCTTCCGCTTCCAGTTGGCGCGCTTCCAGCCGTGCCGCCACTCATTGATGCCCTTCACCAGGTACTGGCTGTCCGAGGTGAAGACGACCCGACAGCGGCGACGAAGAAGCCGCAGCGGCGCGATGGCGCTCCACAACGCCATGCGGTTGTTGGTGGTGTCGCCTTCCGACAACCAGTAGTCACGGCGTTCCCAGCTCCCGTCGTTCCACACCTCCAGGAGCCCGGCCGCGCCACCGGGGCTGGCCTTCTTCTGATTCTGGTTGCCGAGACAGGACTCGTCGGCGTGGATGTAGACGGTGTCCACAGCGGGCGTTTTCGGACTCGAGGAACGGGGGATGGAGGTGCCATCGGCACGACCGCCGGCACCAAGCTAACGAGGCTCCCGGCCGGGATGTATGGTGGCGACGGCGGCGGCTTGACCCTTCCTCGGGCGCGGGTAGCTTTCGGCCGGAGTCAGGCCGCCGGTGACGCCCGAGTCATCGCGGTCGCCCGCATCCTCCCGAACAAGCGAGCCACCTCTGGACCACGACGCCTATCTCCTCCTCGAGGACGGACGACGCTTCGATGGCATCCACCTCGGCGCGTCGAAGCCGGCCTTCGGCGAGGTGGTCTTCAATACCGCCATGACCGGGTATCAAGAGGTCCTCACCGACCCCTCGTACACGGGGCAGCTGGTGACGATGACCTACCCCCTCATCGGGAACTACGGGGTGAACGACGAAGACCGGGAGTCTCCGGTGCCTCAGGTGTCCGGGTTCATCGTGCGGGAGGCCAGCCGCATGACGTCGAATTGGCGCTCCAAGGACGATCTCGATGGATACTTGGATGCCCACGGAATCTCGGGTATCGCCGACATCGACACACGGGCTCTCACGCGGCACATCCGGTCGAAGGGGGCCATGCGAGGGGCCATTGCCCCCGCCAGCCTCGATCAGGGCGACGTGCTCGAGCAGATTCTCGCCCAGCCGCAGATGGAGGGGCTCGACCTGGCCTGCGGTGTCTCGACCTCCGAACCATACGACGTGCCTGCCGTAGGCGACGAGCGCTTCAGGGTGCTGGCCTACGACTTCGGCGTGAAGGCCCATTCCCCCAAACTGCTGGCGGAACGGGGGTGCCGGGTGACGGTGATCCCCGCCGAGACCACGGTGGAGGAGATCCTCGCCGATGCCCCCGACGGCCTCTTCGTCTCCAACGGTCCCGGCGATCCCGCTGCGGTCGAGCGCGCACAGGACGCCATCCTCCGCCTTTCCGAGGAGGGGATCCCGGTCTTCGGGATCTGCCTGGGGCATCAGCTGATCTCCCGCGCGTTCGGCGCGGAGACCTACAAGCTGCCCTTCGGTCATCACGGGGCGAACCACCCCGTGAAGAACCTCGACCTCGAGACGGTGGAGATCACGTCTCAGAACCACGGCTTCGCGGTGCGGGGCGGCGAAGGCGACGAAGTGCCCGGCGCCCCGGATCTGCGCGTCACTCACCTGAATCTGTACGATGGGACCGTGGAGGGAGTGGAGCACCGGACCCGCCCGGTCTTCGCCGTGCAGTATCACCCCGAGGCGGCTCCAGGTCCCCACGACAGCCGCTACCTCTTCGATCGCTTCATCGACCTCATGGAGGCCCGCGGCGGCTCCTGACGCCGACGCGTCTTGTCGGGCCCCGAGTCGCACGGCCCGGTGTAGATCGTTGCAAGTGTCTATCCGCAACGACCTTGCGGCACCTGACAGCCCTCGTTACCGTCTGGGCCCAATCCACGCGGTGCGCGCTGATCCGAGGACCCTTTTGGAGGTGGAATGACGAAGGCAGATCTGGTCGAGCAGGTGGCCGAGGCCATCGGCCCCGGGGTCACCAAGAAGGACTGCGCGCTGGTCGTCGACGGATTCCTCAACGCTATCAAGCTGGCTCTCGCCAGCGGTGAGAACATCGAGATCCGCGGCTTCGGCACCTTCAAGGTGCGCAAGCGGAAGACCCGGATGGCGCGCAATCCGAGAACAGGCGAGCCCGTCGAGGTCCCGTCCCGCCTGGTTCCGGTCTTCAAGCCGTCCAAACATCTCCGCGCCAAGGTCGAGAAGCTGGACGAGTCCGAGCTTTGATCTTCCGCCCTGCGGCGTCCGCCGCCGGGCTTTAACGTTCCCCGGCGGGACGCGTCTACTCATCGGTGACAAGGTTCGAGCGCGCTGGCCCGGAACCCTCCGATTCGGAGCTGGTCGAGCGCGGTCGCTCGGGAGACGAGGTCGCTCTGGGTGCGCTCGTGCGTCGTCACCAGGACATGGCGTTCCGGATCGCCCTTTCTATCACGAGGAACGAGGACGTGGCTCTGGACGTGGTCCAGGATGCGTTCCTGAAGGCGTTCCGAGCGTTGGATGGCTTCCGGGGGGACGCGGCGTTCCGCACATGGCTGGGAACCATCGTGGGCAACGAGGCCCGAGGGGCTCTGCGAAAGGCGAAGCGGCGCAGGGAGAGTGCCCTGGACGAGGTCGGGCCGGTGGCTTCGGACGACAAGGACGTGGCCCAGGCCATCGAAATCATGGACGAGTCGAGCAGGGCGAGACGTATGATGCAGGAGCTGCCGGAAAAGCAGCGTCTGTCGGTGTCGTTGAGAATCGAAGAGGGACTCAGCTTCCGGGAGATCGGAGAGCTGATCGGGTCCAGTGAAGGCGCGGCCCGCGTGAACTACTTTCACGGAATCCGGCGCCTCAGGGAGTTGATGCGATGAATCAGACAGAGTGTGGCGCGGTGAGGGAGTCCATTCCCGATGTCGTCGCGGGCGAGGCAAGCGAGGCCGTTGTGGCCCTCGTCCAGGCTCATGTGCTCGAGTGCGCCGAATGCGCCGAAGAGTTGGAGCTCGCGCGGGCTCTTCACGCGAGTCGCGCCACCATCCCTGTCGACGTGAGCGGGGCGGTACTGGCTCGGCTCCGGAGGGAAGCCCGGGTCTCCACGAGGCCGTGGTGGGGCGTTTCGGCCGCCGCGGTGGCTGCCCTCGCCCTCGGGATCGGAATCACCGGGGGACCCACGTCCGATGTCGTGCCCGACGCGGGCGTCGAGGCGGTGGCAGAGGCGGAGGAAGAAGAGCTCTGGCTCAGCGACGACGGAGTTCTGGCCGGAGCCCCTGTCTTCGAAGCCCTCTCCGACGAAGCACTCGCCGATCTCCTCGACGAGCTCTCGATGCTGCAGGGAGGCCAGGCATGATGCGTCTGATTCGTGGCCTGATGCTCCCCGCAATCGTCCTGACGGTGCTGGCCGCGCCGGCGGACGCACAGGAACGCAGGGATCGCCGGCCGAGCGCCGAAGAGCGGCAGGAGATGGAACGTCGCGCCCGAGCGCAGATGAGCCGGATGATCCGCGAGGAGTTGGACCTCACGGAAGCCGAGTACGAGCCCATCTCCGCCATCATGGAGCGCTACTCCGACGAGCGTCGGCGCCTTGCCCGGTCCGAGCGGGAGCTTCGGCGGCAGCTCGAGGCGCTTCTCGAGGGCCGGGCTGAAGACACCACCGACCCGAGCGGGCTTCTGCAGCGCCTCGTGGAGTTCAGAGAGCGCGAGGCGACGATCTTTCGCAACGAGCAGGAGGCGTTGCTGGAACACCTGACCCCGACCCAGGTCCTTCAGCTGCACGCACTTCGCGAGCGGGTCTCACGAAGGATCCGCGAACTGCGAGGGCGGAGAGGTGGGCGGGGGGACGACCGGGGCGATCTCGGATGGGCCCGACTCATGGGAACGATCCACCCCTACCCGGTGTCGCTGTAGCCGCCCTAGCCGCAGGCCCCGTCCAGTGGTTAGCGTCCAGGCACTCCAAGAGACCCAGCCGCCGGCACGTCCCGTGACTTTCACCGTCAACGCACTCTTCTTCGCCTCGTACCGTGACCTCGTGGGCACGGATCAGCTGCCCGTGGAGGTTCGCGAGGGCGCCACCGTGGCGGACCTCGTCGAGGAGCTGAGGAACCGGGGTGCACCGTTCAACGCGTTGCCGGCAGCACCGGCCATCGCCGTGAATCGCACGTACGCCTTCCTCGATGAACCACTCGCCTCGAACGACGAGGTGGCCTTCATCCCCCCGGTCGCGGGTGGCTGACGTGATCTACGCCGACGTGACGACCGACGTCATCGACGTGCATGAGGTTCTCGCGCGGGTGGGCTCGTCGGAGGACGGGGCGTCCATCCTCTTCCTCGGCGTCGTGCGGGATCACGCCGAAGGACGAGCCGTGTCGGGGATGCGCTACGATGCCTACGTCGAGATGGCGGGCCCCGTCCTGCGTGCCATCGCTGAAGAGGCGGCCGAGCGCCTGGGCACGGACCGCGTGGCCGTCGTGCATCGTGTGGGCGAGCTGGACATCGGAGAGGTCTCGGTGGCCATCGCGGTTTCCAGCCCCCACAGGGCCGAGAGCTTCGACGCGTCCAGGTACGTCATCGAGGAGATCAAGAAGCGACTCCCCGTGTGGAAGAAGGAGCACTACGTCGACGGGACCGACGATTGGGTGAAGGGAACGACTCCGCCAGGCACTGCCGCGCGTCGAGGAGTCGAGGCCGGGAGGGAGTCATGACGCCTCACCCTGGCCACGAGACCGCGGAAGCCGACCGGATGGTCGACCAGCACGGCCGGCGAATCGAGTATCTCAGAGTCTCGGTCACCGACAAGTGCAACCTGCGTTGCGTCTACTGCATGCCCATGGAAGGGCTTCCGTGGCTCAAGAGGGAAGAGCTCCTGAGCTACGAGGAGATCACGACCATCGTGCGCACCATGGCGGGGATGGGACTCCGGCGGGTGCGCATCACGGGGGGCGAGCCGCTGGTGCGCAGAGATCTCGCCGACCTCGTGCGGATGATCTCCGCCGTGCCCGAGATCGAAGACCTGTCGCTTTCCACCAACGCGGTCCTCCTCGACGACCAGGCGGAGGATCTCAGGTCCGCCGGGATCCAGCGACTCAACGTGTCTCTGGACTCGTTGCGCCCGGAACGGGTCGACGCCATCGCCCGGCGGCCTGGGTCGTATCCCAAGATCATGGCGGGTCTCGACGCCGCCGAACGGGCGGGCTTCGAGCCCATCAAGATCAACGTGGTGCTCATCCGCGGGCAGAACGACGACGAAATCGAGGACTTCGCCGCCATCACCCGGGAGCGGCCGTGGCACGTCCGCTTCATCGAGATGATGCCCACGGGAGCCAATCTCGATCTCAGCGCCAACCAGTTCATCTCCTGCACCGAGGCGCTGCGGCGGATCGAGGCCATCGACTCCCTGGAGCCGGTGGCGGGGCCGTTCGGTAACGGTCCGGCACGCTACCACCGCTTCCCCGGCGCTCCGGGCACCATCGGCGTCATCACGCCCATGAGTCACAACTACTGTGACCGCTGCAATCGGATGCGCCTGACGGCCGACGGCCAACTTCGGCCCTGTCTCTTCGGGTCGCTCCAGACCAACCTTCGGGATCCCCTGCGGGCCGGTGACGACCTCGTGCCGCACATCGTCGAGACCCTCCGGACCAAGCCCGAGCGGCACTACCTGATCCAGGGCAGCGACGTGGGCTCGGGGGGACTCGTGGCCCTCTCCCAGACCGGAGGGTAGCCCCGACCCTTCCGGGGCTCGACCCGTTCTGCGAGCGGGTTATACTCCATCGGGCGCCGACTCGATGCGGCGCCCGCAGGGCGGAGTCGCGACTTCGACGCCTGCACGCCAACCGACCTAGAACCCTGCCGTGGAGCGGACGCCTTACATGAGCGCCAAGAAGATCACCGTCGTGGGAGCCGGGCACGTAGGTGCCACCTGCTCGCAACTCCTTTCCCAGAAAGAGCTGGCCAAAGAGGTCATTCTCGTCGACATCGCCGACGGGATCCCTCAGGGCAAGGGCCTCGATCAGTGGGAGAGTGCCCCCATCGAGGGCTTCGACACGCGCGTCTCCGGATCGAACGACTACGAGTCGTCCGCCGACGCCGACATCTTCATCGTCACGGCGGGTGTGGCGCGGAAGCCCGGCATGAGCCGCGACGATCTGCTCAAGATCAATGCCGGCGTCATCGAGTCGGTGACCAAGGAGATCAAGCGGGTCGCTCCCGACTCCATCATCATCATGGTCACGAACCCTCTGGACGTCATGGCGCAGGTCGCCCTCGAGACGTCCGGGTTCCCCCGGGAGCGCGTCATCGGCATGGCCGGCGTCCTCGACACCGCCCGGTACCGCTCCTTCATCGCCCTCGAACTCGACGTTTCCATCGAGGACATCCAGGCGCTGGTGTTGGGTGGCCACGGTGACACCATGGTGCCGCTCATCAGCTACACGTCCGTAAGCGGTATCCCGCTTACCCAACTCATGACCCAGGACCGCATCGACGGTCTGGTGGAGCGTACCCGGCAGGGCGGGGGCGAGATCGTCGCGTACCTCAAGGAGGGCAGCGCCTACTACGCGCCCGCCGCCGCCGCCGTCCAGATGGCCGAGGCCATCGTGAAGGACAAGCGCCGGATCCTGCCGTGTGCGGCCTGGCTCCAGGGCGAGTACGGGCAGAACGACCTCTTCCTCGGCGTGCCGTGCCTCCTGGGAGAGAACGGTCTCGAGCGCATCATCGAGGTCGATCTGGACGACGCGGAGCAGGCGGCGCTCGAGACCAGCGCCGGCCACGTGCGCTCCACGGTGGAGAAGCTCAAAGCCATGCAAGCCGGCTGAGGAGCGACAACCACGGTGGAGGCCGCGGGTCCACGTCGATCTCTTGACGACCGTGGCCCCCGCCACGAGACTGAAGCCATGATCACAGACGTCGGCAATTCCAATTCGAATTCGAACCGCAATCCCAACGGGGACCGCGGCCACGGGCTCGTATAGCTGACGAGATCAGAAGACGAGACGGCCGCGATCCTTCCCAGGGTCGCGGCCGTTTTCGCTTGGGGTGTA
>ERZ869936.926-NODE-926-length-23708-cov-4.478206_pt1 | contig 23708 bp, 13 predicted proteins | sample MGYA00520876_ERZ869936 | MGnify/ENA primary metagenome ERZ869936 (study PRJEB32218, sample SAMN09650985) | biofilter metagenome | isolation source: enrty point of leading RO module | place: Saudi Arabia: Thuwal, RO plant located on Red Sea | collected 2016-02-17 ...
TTATCCAGGCGAGCAGAACAATAGCGAGCACTAACGAGCATATTGTTCTAGCGAGGTCGGGCAAGTGACAAAGTCACACTGAGAACTGGTATCGCGCAAGTGAACGTAGACACAACCAAGTATGTTTGGCGTTCTTGATAAATATATCTATGAGTACTCCATGTTATACTCAAAATGAGTTTGCTGGTTCATACGGCTAGCGGCGGCACTCACAATTTAGACTTTCAACTTTTTGGAGCTTGCGCTCCGCTAGCCATATGAGTCAGAAAACCGTATGCCACGTCCGGAATGTGTGAAAGAGCAAGAGCCACTGGCTCCATATACAACCTTCAAAATCGGCGGCCCGGCCGATTTTTTCGCGTCTGTTACTACCCAGACTGAACTTAATGACCTCCTTCTGTGGGAGAATGACAATCAGTTCGATATACACGTGCTCGGTGGTGGTTCCAATGTCGTGTTCGCTGATGCTGGTTTTAGAGGGGTGGTGGTTCAGCTCTGTCTGCCAGGTATTAAAACAGTTGAAAAAGAAGACGCTGTGTTCGTTAGTGTCGGCGCAGGTGTCGAGTGGGACGAGTTGGTGGCGTATACCACCGTGCATGGTTGGTGGGGCTTAGAAAATCTCAGTGCCATCCCGGGTTCGGTCGGGGCAGCACCAATTCAAAATATTGGTGCCTATGGGGTTGAGGTAGGTGAGCGTATCGAGTCGGTGCGGGTGGTGTCGGCAGCCGATAGAACCGAACAGGTTCTGTCCGCTGCCGACTGTCAGTTTGGGTACCGTGACTCGATTTTTAAACAAACTGTCGGACGAGATTTGATTGTGACTGAGGTGACATTTAAATTATCAAAACAGCCAACACCAGTTACACATTACCCCGATGTGGCAGCCGCGCTGGCAGGGAACGCGACTCCAGCCCTGAGTGAGATACGTGAAGCGATTGTTGCGATTCGGGCCAAGAAATTTCCTGACCTTACTAAGATTGGTACGGCCGGTTCGTTTTTCAAAAACCCGATTGTTAGTCGTGAGCAGTATGAAATTCTCAAAGCATCCTATCCAAACATACCAGGACATGTAGTTGATGAAGGAGTGAAGCTTTCTGCTGCGTGGCTGATTGATACCGTCGCCAGCGCGCGCGGAGCGCGCGCTGGCGACGTCGGCACCCACCAACATCACGCATTAGTGTTTGTTAATCATGCATATGCAACGGCAGCAGCGTTGGATGTATTTGCACATGAAATAGCAGACACCATCAAAAACAAAACCGGTGTCACACTCGAACGCGAAGTGAACTTTATTGCAGAGAAAAACAATAAAAAATAATTCACACGTTATAGAACAATTTGCGTTGTTATTTTTGTAAATGAACGCGATAATGTGTGTAAGCAAACCTTTCTCTCCGTCAGTTCTTTTGTTCTTTGAGAAAGTTGCGGTCGAGTTGTTAGCCATTAACTTTCACCACACAGATGCCAGCAAAGAAAAAGGCAGCCAAGAAAACAGCTAAGCGCAAGCCAGCTAAGAAGGCAGCCAAGAAAACAACTGCGCGTCGTAAGCCTGCTAAGAAAACAGCTAAGCGCAAGCCAGCTAAAAAAGCAGCCAAGAAGACGACTCGCAAAAAGGCAGCCAAGAAAACAGCTAAGCGCAAGCCAGCTAAGAAGGCAGCCAAGAAAACAACTAAGCGCAAGACCGCTCGTAAGGCTACTAAGAAGCGCAAGTAGCACACACTCACGAGTACTCGACAAAAAGCCCCTATCTTGGGGCTTTTTGTATTCTGGTCCCGACAGGAGGCTCGTGGTATGCTGGTGTCCATGTCATTTTTGGACCGATACTTCAAACGTTCCTACGAGAAGGATCTTAAGGTAGCCAAAACCATCGTTGCAAAAGTCAACGCCCTTGAGGAGGGTGTCGTCAATTTGTCTGATGAGGCAATGCAAGAGAAAACCACTGCCTTGAAGGCACGTTTGGCTACAGGGGAAACGCTCGATGATATTCTTCCGGAAGCCTTCGCGCTCGTGCGCGAAGCTGCCAAGCGCACTCTCGGTGAACGTCATTATGATGTGCAGCTGATTGGCGGATATATCATGCACACCGGCAACATTGCTGAGATGCGCACTGGTGAAGGTAAAACATTAGTTGGTACGTTACCAGCCTATCTTAATGCACTCACCGGAGAAGGTGTGCATGTCGTGACGGTTAACGATTATCTTGCCCAACGTGACGCTGTCTGGATGGGGCAAGTGTACAACCTACTCGGACTTTCGGTCGGTGTCATCAACCACCAGTCTTCATATATTTACGACGCCACCGCCCGCGCCGAAGGCAGTGAGGCAGACACCGAGCGAGATGAAGCTGGCTCGTTTAAAATCGAACACGATTTCCTTCGTCCGTGCACACGACAAGAAGCCTATCGGGCGGATATCACCTACGGTACGAACAATGAGTTTGGGTTTGACTACCTGCGTGACAACATTGAATTTGAAGCTAAGAACATTCGCCAGCACGCACACGCCTACGCAATTGTGGATGAGATTGACTCCATTTTAATCGATGAGGCACGAACGCCGCTTATTATTTCGGCTCCTGTCACCGACCAAGAAAATCTTTACGAAGTCTTTACCCGGGTGGCTGCTCGCCTCACACCGGGGACACACTTTACGATTGATGAGAAACTCAAAAGCGCTACACTCACCGATGCCGGAGTTGAAGCGGCTGAGAAAATGCTCGGCATTGATAATATCTATACCGATAAAGGTATTAAATACGTGCACCACCTTGAGACCGCGGTTCGGGCGCGAGCCATCTATACGCGCGATAAGGAGTACGTGGTACGTGACGGGGAGGTTGTCATCGTCGATGAGTTTACGGGGCGCCTCCAACCAGGACGCCGTTGGTCAGATGGTTTACACCAAGCAGTTGAGGCGAAAGAAGGTGTAAAGATTCAACAAGAAAGTCGTACCTACGCATCGGTCACCTACCAAAACTATTTCCGCTTATACAAAAAACTGACCGGTATGACCGGAACCGCGCTCACGTCACAGGAGGAGTTTTACTCAGTCTACGGACTTGATGTGGTGCCAATTCCGACTCACCGCCCAGTCGCACGTATCGATAACACTGACCTCATTTTTCAGACTGAAAAAGGGAAGTTTGACGCCATCATTCGCAAGGTCAAGGAGGTAAACGCTAGTGGCCAGCCGATATTGATTGGTACTGCTTCTATAGATAAGAACGAGGAATTAAGTACTGCCTTGAGTAAGGCTGGAGTGCAGCACGAAATGCTCAACGCTAAGAATCACGAACGGGAGGGTGAGATTATCGCTGCGGCAGGTCGCAAGGGGGCGGTGACACTCGCCACTAACATGGCCGGTCGCGGTGTTGATATTAAGCTCGGCGGCCCAACCGCCAGCAAAGAAGAACAGCAGGCGGTGAAGGAACTCGGCGGGCTTTTTGTGCTTGGTACAGAACGTCATGAGGCGCGTCGTATCGATAACCAGCTTCGCGGACGTTCTGGTCGTCAGGGCGACCCAGGTGAGACTCAGTTCTATGTATCAATGGAGGATTCCTTGATGCGGGTGTTTGGTGGTGACCGCGTGAAACGACTCATGGGCACCTTTGGTATCCCAGAAGATCAGCCGATTGAAACCAAAATGATTTCACGCCAACTCGAATCAGCTCAGTCTCGTATCGAAGGTTTCCATTTTGATGCCCGTAAGCAGGTGTTGGCCTATGACGACGTACTCAATAAACAACGACACGTTATATACGAAAAGCGCAATAAACTGCTACTCGGTGACCGTAGCGACGTTGACGACGCGGTGGCTGAAGTGGTCGCGCTAGACCCAGAGCGACTCGAAGCGGCGGTAGCGGCAAAGAAAGCTGAACTCGGAGACGACCGTTGGTATGAAGTGGCGCGCAAATTGATTCTTCAGATGACTGACATTGTTTGGGTCGAACACCTTGAAGTGATGAATTACACCCGTTCAAGCGTCAATTTGCGTGCCTACGGACAACGCAATCCACTCCAGGAGTACCAGAAAGAAGGGCTACGTCTATTTGCTGAGATGCAACAAGCCATCCTCGAACGGATCGCTGAAGTGATTCCAAACCTCCAACCCGAAGCGGTGAGAAAAGAAGAAGAACAACTTCAGAAAGAGCGAGCAGCTGCCAAGCGCGCCGGTGGTAGTTCAGCCATGTCTACAAGCGCACCACAACAAGAACAGCGCGTCAGCGATAAGACGTATGGTCGCAATGACATGGTGACTATTAGTAACGGTAGCGAGCAACGTCAGGTAAAATACAAAAAGGCCGAGCCACTTTTGGCAGACGGTTGGAAATTAGTCAGGTAACTGAACACTATGAATATTGTCCTTATTCTCGGCACGGCTCGAGCTAAACGTCGCTCCGAAGCCGTGGCCAAAGTCATAGAGAGTAAACTTACTGCCGCTGGTCATGAGGTAAGTTTTGTTGATGTGCGAGCACATGTCACCAGTGCGGTCACTGTGCCACCGTGGGGCGAGGGTGGTGCTGATGAGGTACCGACCGCCTGGAGTAATATTGCTCAACAAGCCGAAGTATTCATTCACGTACTACCGGAGTATAACCGCGGTTATCCAGGAGAGTGGAAGCTATTGGTGGATTCTACGAATCTCAATCATTTTGCTGACAAGCCAGCCTACCTGGTCGGAGTTTCAAACGGAGTGTTCGGGGGAGCACGGGTGGTTGAACATGTGCAGCCCGTGTTGTGGGAATTAGGACAGAAGCTCAGTGGCGTACTCTATATTTCACAAGCTGGGAAGGTTTTTGATACCGAAGGACATATCACGGATGAGCAAACCATGAAGCGCGTCGATGAATTTATTGCTAAAGTATAGACATGTACTACCTTTCAAAATTACTACTGACCGCACTACTGCTCTTGGTCGTCACCGAGCTTATTGACGGTGTCCACGTTGATAATATCTACTATGCGCTTATTGCGGCGTTCATTCTCGGTCTTCTCAATGCTATTGTTCGTCCAATACTAATACTTCTGACGCTCCCGATTACTATCATCACACTTGGTTTGTTTACGTTTGTCATCAATGCCTTGCTGTTTATGTTTGCAGCATCCTTCCTTGAAGGCTTTTCTGTTAGTGGTTTTTGGGCAGCGTTCTTTGGTTCGCTCATCGTGAGTGTCGGCGGTACAATTGGCGACCAGTTTCTTAAAGCAAAATAAGGCGTGTCTGGTATACAGGCTCGACACTTTATGCTATTAGTTAGAGGCAATGTTTGTTGATGAACTAACAATTAAAGCCAAGGCCGGCGATGGTGGCGACGGTGTCGTCCGCTGGTTACGGTTAAAATATCGCCCCAAAGCAGGCCCGGCTGGGGGTAATGGAGGTAAAGGAGGTGACGTATACGTACGTGGTGTTCGTGATCTTTCGCTACTCTCCAAGTACACGGGAGCCAAGGAATTTCGTGCCAAGAACGGCGAACACGGTCGTTCATTGAGCCAGTACGGCAAAGGGAGTAACGATTTGTATATTGATGTACCAACCGGGTCAGTGATTACCAATCGTACCACTGGTCACCAACACACCATCGACGAGGAAGGCCAAGTGGAATTGATTTTACACGGCGGACAAGGGGGTTTAGGGAACGAGCACTTCAAATCCTCGACTAACCGCAGTCCAATTGAACGTACTAAAGGGAAGGTAGGAGAAGCAGCTGAGTTTCTCATTGAGCTCCGACTCAGTGCCGATGTTGGTTTGATTGGTTTTCCGAATGCTGGTAAGTCGACACTCTTGAACAGTCTTACCAACGCCACTTCAGCGATTGGTGCATACCCGTTTACCACGCTCGAACCACACCTCGGTGACCTCTACGGATTTATTATTGCTGATATTCCCGGACTGATTGAAGGAGCAGCCGCTGGCAAAGGTCTTGGCCACAAGTTTTTACGACATATCCAAAAGACCAAGATGCTTCTTCATCTCGTTTCACTTGAGAATGACGACCCGGTTACCACGTATGAGACCATCAGGAAGGAGTTAAAATCATTTGATGAGTCGTTACTTGAAAAACCGGAGTGGGTAATCCTCACCAAAAGCGACTTAGTGGGGGAGGACGAGGCACAAAAAGTAGCCAAAATTATTGACAAAAACGATAAACGTGTGTTTGTAGTGTCTCAAAATAACGTTGAAAACATTAAGTATTTACACGATGAACTGGTTAAATACTTACGAGAGCAGTAAAACTTGATAATGGCAAGAATCGTGTCGTTATTTACATGCAGACACACGTAAAATAGGGTACTATTTCACATCATGAATTCATCATATACACCAACTATTGGACTTGAGATTCACGCCGAACTCAAGACTAAATCAAAAATGTTCTGTTCGTGCATCAACGACCCCCACGATGGGGAGCCGAACAAGCATATCTGTCCGGTGTGTACTGCTCAACCCGGGGCATTACCTGTTGTCAATCGACAGGCGGTAGAGAACGTTCTTCTTGTCGGCACCGCACTCGGTTCAACTATCGCAGATTTTACTGAGTTTGATAGAAAAAATTATTTCTATCCTGACATACCGAAGGCGTATCAGATTAGTCAGTATCAATACCCACTCGTTTCAGGTGGAGAGCTTGGTGGGGTAGCAATTACTCGAGTCCATCTTGAGGAGGATACAGCTCGAAGTCAACATGACCAGACGCCAGGGAGTGTGGTTGACTTCAATCGTGCCGGAGTACCTTTAATGGAGTTGGTGACTGAGCCGGTGATGCATGACGCAGCAACCGCTCGCATCTTCGCCAAAGAACTCCAACTTCTACTTCGTACACTCGGCGTCTCAGATGCCAATATGGAACGTGGCGAGATGCGCGTGGAAGCTAACATCTCTATAAGTAAGACTGGTGAGCTTGGGACCAAGGTGGAGGTAAAGAACCTCAATTCATTTAAAGCAGTTGAGGGAGCGATTGCGTATGAGCTCCGCCGGCAGGAGGAGGTGCTTGAGGCTGGGGGAGAAGTAACCCAGGAAACCCGGGGCTGGGATGAGCACAAAGTCAGAACATTTTCTCAGCGAACAAAAGAAACCGCCCATGACTATCGATATTTCCCCGATCCAGACATAACGCAGTCCAATTTATCGCAGATTACTGAATTTAATAATTCTCGATTAACCGAGATAATGCCTGATTTACCTAATAAAAATAGGGATAGGTGGTCAGAAATGGGCATTAGCCGAGATTTAATTGAGGTGCTTGTGGCTGATCTGAGACTTACTCAGCTCTTCAACCAAGCTTTGAGTGAGGCAGATGATGATGCTAAAGCACCAGTGTTACTGGCGAACTATATAGCTTCCGATGCTCAAAGTTTACTTCAACTAGATGAAAAACCACTTCATGAGGCTGCTCCTGGTTCTTTGGCCATACTAGTCAAACTACTTATCGCAGAGGAAATTAACTCGCGCGTGGCCAAAGATTTACTCCCTGAAATTCTCTTTGACGGCATTGATCCTGATACTGCTGCCACTGAGCGCAATCTAAAGCAACTTTCTTCCCCTGAGGCACTCACAGATTTAGTGACAGAGATTGTGTCTGAAAACACGGAAGTGGTAGCTGAGTTTAAAGCTGGCAAGGAAGCATCACTCAAGTTCTTAGTCGGCCAAGGAATGAAGAAGTCTAAAGGAACAGCTAACCCACAGGTTTTGGAACAGCTGCTTAAAGACACGATTTGCTAAGGCCGAGTAGCCGGACAAGGCGAGTCCGTCTGGGGGACGGACGCATGAGGTTGCCAGCTATACGACGGAGGAGTTATAGCGACAACCTGAACAGTTTCAATAAGAAATGAAAAAGTCTTTCTTAGAGTACTGACAATCCCTCTTCTGGGGTAAACGATATATGCTTTAAAATAAGCGTATCTCGTTTTCTACACAGGTGTGAATTTGTTAAGTTCTCGGGTGCTCAGGTATACTGGCAGGTATGAAAACACTCCAGTTGGACGGAGTAGAGTATGTTAAGGCGTCCGAGGCCGCTAAAGCTCATGGGTATACCAGCGATTATGTTGGTCAGCTTTGTCGTGGTGGGAAAATCAAGGCTGAATTAGTGGGACGAAGTTGGTATGTCAATATCGAATCTTTACTCAAACATCGTAAGAACCGGTATCGCAGTAACCAAAAGAAAACCAAGGAAGCGATTGAAGTTACCAAACGTGAACAAAAAAAGGAGGAAACACCCCACTATTATTCTCGTGTTAGTCATGCCATTCAGTATGATGAAGATACGACGGAAAACATTCCAGCTCTACGTAAGGTCAATGTTGCGAGTGAGGAAGAGGTGCCGGTTGAAGAACACGAAGTCCCCATCGTTGAGGCTACTGAAGAGCCAACCGAATACTACATTGAACCAAGCGAGACAGAACGCCCTTCTACCGGAACGCTAGAAGTTGTCGAAGAAGGCTCACAAAGTGATGAAAGTGAAAAACAGTCAGCTGTAGCTGTGAAGTCAGTCGAGGAAAAAGCAGAGAAGCTAACTGCGGTCAAATTAGATGAGACACAACCAACACCTCGCGTCATTCGTGAGGGGCTCGTGCCGAAGAAGCGTAAAAAACACGAACGAAGAGTTGTACCACGCACGGTGGAGCAAGCACCCCGTGTGTCTGCAGCAACGAAACCAACCCCAACAACGTCTCCACGGGTCCCTGGTGCTGGGTCACCACTCGGTGCGCTGGCACCGACGGCTCTGTCATTATGCTTTGGGCTTGTTGTTGCCGGTTTAATGATAGGTGTTGGGTGGCATTTCGAAGGTAGTGAGGCTGGTCAGGAATCCGGTTATCAATTTTCTCTCGCCTCGGTCACATCTGCTTTTGAGTAATAAGTTAGCTATTTCTCGTTTAAAAGAGAATTATTTTGTAAGCTTTACCTTAAAAAATCTACAGTCATGCAAAGTTTATAATAGCCATATCTGACGCTTATCAATTTACTTAGACACCCTAGAACCCCAGCTATTGGTAGCTGGGTTAGTTATTTTATGTTGAATTAGTGTCAATTTTGTTCCAGAAAAGCTGTTTTGAATGTTTTCGTGTGCTCAATGACTCACAGTTTTAGATTGGTCCGTTTATCTTCATGCGCTATTTTGAGCGCGAGCATCCACGCACTACTTGTTAAGTATTTCTGTGTCTCGGGGCAAGACATTGCGGGAAGATTTTTTGTGGTGAATTTTGCTTACAATCAATTCTGAATTTGTCCCCAGTTTTGCCTAAAATCGTCACAAATTTAGGCGGAATACCTTTAAAATAATAATAATTTCGCCAGTACGACCATGAGCAAACAAATCACCGTCAACGGTAAAATTTTCGAACCAAGCGCCTCACTCGCGAAGCGTTTTGGATACTCGCTTGACTACGTATCACGACTGGCTCGAGAGGGTAAAGTCAGCGCCACAAGAGTGGGTCGACAATGGTTTGTCGATGCTGTTTCACTTAAACATTTTGTTGATGAGGTCACTCTCAAGAAAGATCAGTCGCGTGAACAGTTGCGTTTGGAGCGCAAGCGTGAGTTAGGGTCTCGCCAGAACACCCTGGTTTCAACTGTGGTGACACCAGCCGCTAAGTCGCCTGCAGCATCAACGGCCGCAGCAGAAATGGTCGGGTCACCAATTGTCGCAACTTCGAAGCAAACTGCGAAGATTGCGACAACCGCTGTTGGTTCGTTTTTGGTTATGGTGGCTGGCGTCCTCGGTGGAGTGGCGCTGAACCCTTCAGCTTTTCTGGCCCTTACTGAGCACTATACACCGCGAGACTGGGTCATAACCCAAGCTACTGAACACACTATGGCTGGGGCGCTTGGTTCGTGGTTTGGTCGTGAATCAGGCACACTGCAGCCAGATGCTGCTTCAGGATTAGATACTGGTGTGGTGGTGTTTGATGAAACTATCACTGAAGCCGAGGTGGAACACATGCGGGCCTCATTCTCGGATGAGGTCGATGTGGTGTTCGAATCAGATGACGCTGGCGTCATCACCCCAGTATTCCAGGATGGTCGTGGTGATGAGTATCGGTTCTTAATGGTGCCAGTGCGTGATGCCTCGTGAGTAGCGATGTGCGGTCCAAGATGGTCCGTACATCGTTGTCCGTGAGGCGAAACAGGACAACACATTATTAGCTCATTAAAAAACTTATGAGTACAAAACAATTACAAACTGCAGCATCTGAGCTCTTTCGTGCCGTCGGTATCGGCGTCGTGTTTGGTTTGATGCTCATGGTCTCGTATTTGGCGTTTGAGCCATTGCTGGGCCAGGCCATCGAGGACGAGTTCACGGTAACCCAAGAGATTACCGGAGAAATTGCGTTCTCGACACCGGCTAACGACGTGACCATGTCTCCGGCGCTTGCATCTGTGACCGGTGGTACTTCAACGGGGGTATCCCAGGTGGTGGTGACGACGAACTCAGCCACTGGCTACACCATGGAAATCCGTTTTGCGACGGGAACCAACGATGCGGCGGTGATGGAAGACGGTAGTGGAAACGTTATTCCAAATTATCCAGCGACCAGCACTCCAGAGCACGACTTCAGCGCACCAGCGAACTCGGCTGCCTTCGGGTATGCGGTCAAAGCATCCAGCACAACTGACGTCGTTCAGCTGTTTCGTGACAATGGCGCTGGCGTCTGTAACTCGGGTACTGATAACACCGACTTTGTGTGTTTCCTCGCCCCGACAACGACCGACCGCCAAATCATTAACCGCAACACCGCTCCACCATCATCAGGAGCAACCACTTCAATTCAGTTCCAAGTGGTAGTGAGTCCAAACCCAAGCCCATTGATTCCAACTGGCTTCTATACGGCCACTGCAACCTTGACTGCACTTACTCAATAATCGAGTAGTAACACAGTTATGACAAAACTTATTCGTCCAATCAACGTACTGAAGGTCTGGCTCATCCTCGGCCTGGTTCTCGTTGTGTTCCAAGCAGGGACAACGTCTGCACAGGGCATCACACGAGAATCGGTTGGAGCCGGCGACTATGGAGATTTTGTGGTTGGGCCGGGTAAGGTCGAATTACCACTTAATCCTGGAGAGACTCGAGTCGTCGAAATGACAGTCACGAATCGTATGGGAGTAGAACGCGTCTTCAATATTGAGGTGGAGGATGCGGCTGGCTCTCGCGACGCGTCGCGGCCAGTCGTACTGCTCGGTGATGATACAGGTCCGTACACACTGAAGGATTACCTTTCAGTGCCAGAATGGAGTTTCCGACTCAAGGCTGGCGAGCGAGCACGTATTCCGGTCACCGTCAGTCTTCCGGCTGACAGTGAGCCAGGTGGCCGCTACGGCAGTGTCTTGGTGACTACCACGTCAGTGGGGGAAGATTCCGGCCTGACTTCAGACGCACGCTCTGGTTCAGTCATCATTTCACGTATCGGAACGTTGTTCTTCATTACTACTCCAGGAAAAGTAGAGCTTGAAGGCCAGCTCGAACAATTCACTACGACACCACAGCGGAAGGTGTACAACAGTGGTCCAATTAATTTTGCGATTTTGTTCGACAACGCTGGTTCAATCCACCTCAATCCGTACGGAGCCATCTCAGTCACCAATATGCTTGGTGAGGAAGTTGGCTTCGTGGAGCTTGATCCATGGTACGCGTTGCCGCAGTCATTGCGGTACCGCGAGGTCGAATGGGGACGTGAGTTCCTCTTTGGTCGCTATACCGCAACCTTAGAACTCAATCGTGGGTACAACGACATCATTGATACCGCAACGGTGACCTTCTGGGTCTTACCGGTGCATATTGTCGGACCACTAGTTGGTGGTCTTGTGCTCTTGGTCTTAATCATCCGGTACATTGCGACCCGATTTGAGTTTCGACGTAAATCAGACTAGTCCACCATGGCTCACCGACTGGTGCACATCCTTCTCATAACTGCGCTCACAAGCCTCCTGCTATGGCAGTCACACAACGACATTGCCCAAGCGCAGGTCATGCAGAGTGCGAGTTACCAAATGGAAAGCGACAGCATCAATATCGGTGGCGGGCTCTCCTCATCGACGAACTATATTCAAGAAAGCACGGTCGGCGAGATAGCCACGGGACCATCTGATAGCACTTCCTACAGCCTGCGGGCTGGGTACCAGCAGATGCAGGAAGTCTATCTGGCGCTGACTGCCGCCGCAGATGTGACCATGAGTCCATCGATTGGTGGTGTCACCGGAGGAACCTCAACGGGCGTGACATCCGTTACGGCAACTACTGACAATCGCGCAGGCTACACGCTCACCATTCAGGCCGAGAGTAGTCCGGCGATGCAGAGCGGTGCAAATAGCATTGCTGATTACACCACTGGCGGTGACCCTGACTTTGTCTTCGATACTGGAGCGACCGAATCGCACTTCGGCTACTCACCGGAGGGTGCGCATATTGACGACCGTTTCCGCGATGACGGCGGATCATGCAACACCAGTAGTGGAGACACGCCAGACCGCTGTTGGGATGGACTCACCACGAGCGCTGTCGTGATTGCAACTGACAGCAACTCCAATCACCCGAATGGGACAGACACAACCGTTAAATTCCAAGTTGGCGTCGGCGGTTCTGTCAATCAAACACCAGGCACATACGTTGCCACCACGACGCTGACACTCTTGCCATTATGATTCGAAAGCTAATAACCACATGCCTACTCCTCATTCTGGGGCCGGGGATGTTGTTCGGAGCTGAAGATGATTTTCGAATCAGACAGCAAATCGGCATTGATACCACACCACCAACGGTTCCAAATGGCGTCACGACAACTCCCGTGACGACCACACAAATCAACGTGGAGTGGGGGACATCAACCGATGCCGGCGTTGGACTCAGTGGGTACCAAGTATTTCGTGACAGTGTGCAAATTGCCACCACCTCGGCGGCTGTGAACACCTACAGTGACACCGGACTCACACCAAGTACGACGTACGCCTACAACATTCGAGCCTTCGACACGTTCCTTAACATTTCTGCTTTTAGCTCTACGAGTGCGACAACCACGCTGGCACCGCCACCACCACCGATCATTGAGTATGGCAGTAAGGATATTGAGTTGGTGCCCATCGAGCTGGTGATCTCCGAAGTACAAACATCGGTCGGAGACATTTCGGCGGTCATTAGCTTCAACACCTCGGGGTATGCGATTGCGTCGGTGCTCTACGGCACCAGTCCGCAGTACGAGCTCGGGAGCTTGGCGACAGCCGTCTACGAAAAATCGCACCAGTTCACTTTGACGGGACTGGAGGCGGGTCGGCAGCACTTCTTCGAGATTACGGCCATTAACCAACGTGGCGACACGGTCTATTACACCGGCAGCTTCGTCACCAAGACCTTAATCGACAGAATGCCACCAGCAAACGTGTCTGGATTCACGGCGACTGCCGACGGTGATGCGGTTGATCTCAGTTGGAATAATCCAACTGACCGCGACTTCGACCGGGTTCGGATTATCGCTAACCATCGCTTCTACCCACTTGACCTTAACGATGGTGAGCTCATCTACGAGGGTGACGCTGAGTCATTCCGACACGAATGGGTGTATCCGGAGAACAGTCGCATGTACTACACCGCCTTCGCACTTGATGAAAAGGGGAACCAGTCATCGGGAGCAATTGCACAAGTGCGGTGGGTCGCGCCAGAACCGTTTGAAGACATCATCTTCGAACCGTTCATTCCGGGCGAACCAGGGGTGACGCCAATCGTGCGCGACCCAGACACAGCCCCAATCAGTGGGGAAGCGGCGTTGAGCTTCGATGACCTTGAGTTCATCCAGAGCGCACGCGTGCGCCAAGGACTCCAGTCATACATCAACCTTGACCCGAACCAGACCTTCACCGTGCGCCTACCATACGAGCTGGTACCGGAAAACCTCAAAACGCTAACGGTCACACTAGTTGATCCAGAAGACCCGACCAAGACCTTCGCGTTCTTGCTTCGCATCAATGAACGGAAGACCCATTACGAAGCGACTATCGGCGCCCTTGTACGAGAAGCAGAATTCCCACTTCGCTTTGCGCTCTTGGACTTCAGTACCAAAGAGATTACAACCTTCACCGGCATTGTCTCGACCGTACCCAAGACCGGGCAGCGCTACCAGGAGGCCACGCCTGATCCGATTGAGCATGCCATCTTCGTCTTCACCCGCTGGTGGTGGTGGCTCATCATCCTCTTCCTCCTTCTGTTAGCCTACCGGCTCATGAAGGATTGACACACAGAATCTCATGATTCGTACAACGAACATCAATAACAAAATAACCACCTTTGTCCTAAGCCTCACACTTTTGGTTGTGTTTGTTGGTGTTTCGTATGTGTCAGCCCAGAGCAACTTCAATGAACAAATTAACTATCAAGGCAAACTGACTGATGCGACCGGCGCAACGGTGGCTGACGGCACCTATAACATCGCCTTCAATCTCTACACGTCACCAACCGGTGGCAGTCCAGTGTGGTCCTCGACCACGACGGTACCGGTGGTGTCTGGGTTGTTCTCGTACATGCTTGGTTCCTCGACCTCACTGGCAGGGGTTGATTTCAATCAAACCCTCTATCTAGCGGTTGAAATCGGAGCAACCGGCACGCCAGCCTGGGATGGCCAGATGAGCCCACGCAAGATCCTTGGTGCGGTACCGGCGGCCTTTGAGGCACGTCAACTTGGTGGTGCCTCGAGCACGCAGTATCTACGGAGTGATGTCGCCAATAGCGCCACCGCGCTCCTCTCATTCCTTGGTGGTGCTTCGACGACCGACTTGGTCGTCTCGGGCACCACCACCATGACCACCCTTGATATCGGGGGCGAGCAGTACACCACGATAAGCGGCGGTGCTGGCTCGGGTCTCACCAATGTTGGTGGCGTACTCACCGCAAACATCAGTGAGAGCAACCTCAACATCGCTGGTAGTCCGACCGATGATTACATTTTGGTTGCGTCCTCAACGGCCGTCGGCGGCTTTGCCTGGGTCGCCACGACCACGGTTGGTGGGCACGATGCCGTCACACTTGCCGGTACCCCTGACTACCTGACCCTCTCTGGTCAGCAGATTACGCTTAATCAGCTCGACTTGGTTGATGACCTCAACACCTTCTCGAGTGCCAACCTCGCAAACCGCCTCACGGACGAAGTTGGCTCGACAGGTGGCGGGTTCGCCGTCTTCAATGCGGCTCCAAGCTTCACTGGCACCTCGACGTTCAGTGCCTTGGTAGCCACGGCTTCATCGACCATTAACAACCTCAACTTCAGTGTCGCCACTGGTAGCACCTTGGTGCTTGGTGGCGACACCATCACTGACTTCACCGGTACCGGTCTCTCGGTTGTTGGTGGCTCGCTCACCGTTGGCTCGCTCGCCACCGCCACCCTCGACATCGCCGGTACCTACGGCGCGAACCAAGTGCTCCAAGCCAGTACGACCGCCAGCGGCGGTTTTGCGTGGGGCACTATCAATCCTGACAGTGTGCAGGCAGGCGGGCAGGTGGATGAATACTGTCTTACCTACGAAACCGGCGACACCTGGGAATGGCAGGACTGTTCGGCTTCGGCGTACAACCTGGCTGATCTCGGTGACGTTAACACCACCAACGTACAACCTGGCGGCCTCCTGACATACACGGGCGCGTTCTGGGCGACCACTAGTACCTCGTCGCTTAATATCAACACCGATGATTTGGTCGAGGGAGCTAATCTCTTTTACACCGACGCTCGGGTGGCTACCTATATAAGTGGCTCCACGACGTTACTTAAAAACAATACCGAAGCTGGGCTTGAATCGTTCCTCACAGATGTTTCAAACGTGTTCACCAACAACGATACTGAGGTGTCACTCTTGGGACAAAAGATTGACCTGGGTACGGAAGTCATAGGTACTCTGGATATAAGCTCCACCACACTAGGTATCACTGCTACGGGGCTTGAGTTTTCTGGTTCTAATATCGCGCTTACCTCCGGGTACAACATCCCACTGAATGCGAGCACCACCAACTGGAATACGTTCTACAACACCCCATCGACTCGTATTACCGCTGGTAGCAATCTTTCCTGGAGCAGTAATACGCTTAATGCCACGTATGCCGGGCAGGCTGGCGGATGGTCAGTCTTTGATGGCACGAACGTTGCGATATCAAATAGTGCAGCCGAGACGACCATCTTTAGTCAATCAGTACCAGCCAAAACCCTCAATGGCGACGGACAAGAAATTAACTTTACCTCAGTCGGTACGTACACCAACAACACGGGCGGTAATGCGAACTTCACGTTGCGCTTTAAGGTCGGCGGCACCAACGTCTACGTCGATGCTTCAGGCAACATTGCCACCAGTGCCACTACTCGCCCTGTTACCGTCACCGGTAAGATCATCCGCATGTCACCGACCCAAGCCAAGATCATCGCGGATGTCAAAGTGGCCAACGCTGGTGCCGTCACCACCGGCTCTGGAGACTTTGGGGCCACGTCACTCCGGACCATTGGCACCATCTCGACAGACGCATCGTGGACCTGGAGCGCGACTACTACGTTTGCGTCCTCTATTCAATTAAGCTCTAGTGCCGCTACCCATTCCTACACCCACGACTTCATCTCGATGAACGTCAACGGTGAGGTCGATTCCACCTCGCTCTTCACCGACGCGGGAGCGTACACCTACCTGACAGCCGCTGACGATGAATTCTCCATTGGTACTTCAACCTTTGGTAACGCCAAGCTCACCGTACAGAGCGAAGGCACGAGTGACATCCTCAACCTCTTCGAGACCGGCGGACAGGAGGTGTTTACGGTGTTGGAGAATGGGAATGTGGGGATTGGAATAGCATCTGACCCCACTACAAAACTTCGAGTTGCGTCGGATGGTAGTATTGTTTCATCTTTCACAACTTCAGCCAATAACGCTTATATTAGTTTTAGTGATGGTCAAACGACTAGTAATACTCATGTTCGGATTGGAGCTGAGGACAACGACCTTGCATTATGGGCGGGAAATAATGAACGACTACGTATCGATTCTTCCGGCAACGTCGGCATCGGCACCACCACACCGAGCAGCCTCTTGCATGTCTACAGAGGAGCTTCTGGGGCAACACCAGACGCAACCGCTGATGATTTAGTTATTGAAAATGCTGGTGCAGCTGGAATCTCAATCCTGGCTCGTGATAATGATGAATCCCGAGTAGTTTTTGGTAGCGCATCCGACGCCACTGGAGCAAGTCTTGTCTGGGATCACGATACAGACTTGTTTACTATCGGCACCACCAATACTGGCGGAGATCTACGATTTACAGTTGATTCTGCTAATGAAGCCATGCGTATTCTTGACTCTGGCAACGTCGGTATCGGTACGAGCTCGCCAAGTAGCAAACTCACTGTAGCCGGTAATACGTTTGTTGGTGGAGCACTACGGGCTACCGGCACCGTTCGGTTTGATAGTCTCACTGGCGGCCTCCTGACCACTGACGCCAACGGCAACCTCTCTACTACCACTGTCTCCGCAGGCGACATCGCACTGACCCAAGCCTATGTCCTCCGCGGTGGAGCGAGCAATCTGGCTGCAGCCACTTCCAGCCTGTTTATTGCTAATACTGGCAACGTTGGTATCGGCACCTCCTCACCAGCCTCAACCCTCGATGTATGGGCAAATAGTGACGATGGAAATTTTGCACAAATCATAACCCATAATGGCGCAGTTAGCGGGGGACATGGCCTGCTCGTGCAATCATCAAACGGTGCGGCAGGTGCGTACTTGCTCGACTTAGTAGGTGATTATGACGGGACACCAAATTATGCCATGCGCGTGCTGGCCAATGGCAACGTCGGCATCGGTACCACCTCGCCGACCAGTCGATTAGATGTTGCTGGCGGAAATATTTCACTTAATGGCGGTTGGATCTCAAACGATGGAGATAATGAAGGTGTGTACGTAGATAGTATTGGACGGGTGGCGGTTGGCACAAGTGATACCACCAATGCCAAGTTCACCGTGCTTTCCAGCGGTGCAGTGCGCAGTCGAATAGAATCACAAACGAGTAGTTCGATTCTCGAATTCGTTACCGCTGCCGAAGAATTCAATATCGGGCTTGATAACGATGATAGTGACAAATTCAAAATACATGATGGGGCTGGTTTTGGTAGTGGCAATACCCGCTTGACCATTGACGCAGCTGGCAACGTCGGCATCGGCACCACCTCACCACGGGCCCTACTCACCGTCGGCTCGTCTACCAGTGCTGGTCTTGCTGCCGGTGAACTATACAACAGCGCGTACATCGCCGGCTCACTCGAAGTCGATGGCGCCCTTTATGACAACAGCAACAGCGCCGGGGTAAGCGGCTATGTCCTCCAAAGCACTGGCACCGGCTTTAACTGGGTCGCGACCTCGAGTCTTGGGATTGGCGGCAGCTCACTCTTTACTGACGGTGGAGACACCACCTACCTCACTAGTCTGACTGACAGTCTTGCCATCGGCTCTACCACCGCTCACTCAGGCACCAAACTCGATGTCTGGGGTAACTTCCGGGTGGGGACGAGTAGTAGCCCAGCTCTATTCGTGGATACTGCAACTGGCCAGACGCGTTTTGGTTCTGGTAGTGTCAGTGCTCCCAGTATGACCTTCGCTGGTGACACGGATTCTGGTTTTTACAGGATCACTAGTGATCGGCTTGGTTTAGCTCTCGCCGGAACGAATATTTTAGATGTAAGAGCGGCTGGATTTGAGGTGAACAATGTGAGTCGGATTGACTTGGGCGCTGGAACCTCTATTGGAAGCGGGTTTGGCGCTGACACCCCTCCCACCAACGGTCTCATAGTGCAAGGTAACACGGGTATTGGTACCTCAACTGATCTAACAGCCCGTCTCAGCATCCAAACCTCCGGCACCGACGATATCCTCAACCTCTTCGAGACCGGCGGGCAGGAGGTGTTTACCGTGTTGGAGAGTGGGAATGTGGGTGTAGGCTCAACGAGTCCATCTGACCAGTTGGTATTGCAGCGATCTTCAGGCGCCACTGGAGGTTTGACCATCAATAACATCGCCGGGGGAGCACGTTTTCAGATGCTTGCTAATCCTGGTTCTTCAAATGATATCGGCTTTGGTTTCTCTGGAGATGAGAGTGATGGACGAATTCGCTACAACAATGCCACACAGGCTATGTCCTTTAATACTAACAATCTAACTCGTCTGACGATCAATTCTAGCGGCAACGTCGGCATCGGCACCACCTCACCAGCCAGCAAGCTCGACGTCTGGGGTGATTTTCGAGTGGGTACCTCGAGTACGCCAACCCTCCTCACTGACGTTTCAGGTGGGCGAGTAAGTATTGGAACTACCACAATGAGTCAAAAATTGTTCATTCAGTCGTCCGCGGGTGGTGATGGTATTGGATTAATTAACACCAATTCAGCTGCAGGTGGTAATGGGATTACAATTTACGATGACACCACATTCTCAAAATTCCAAATTGGCTATAACAACAGTATTGATGCGGGGTATTTGTGGCTTCCATCTGCTGACCCGCTTCGATTTGGAGTAAACAATGCGGAACAGATGCGCATTGACGATACCGGCAACGTAGGCATCGGCAGCACCTCGCCGTCGAGCAAACTTACCGTCGCCGGTAATACATATCTAGGAGGGAATGTGACGGCGACCGGCACGCTCACCTTTGGCGGTGAGACCTTCTCAAGCCTGACCGGCGCTGGCGTCAGCGCTTCGGGCACACTGCTTGAACTTGATATTAACGAGCTCGCAACCTCGGCTGCTTTCGGCAGTGGCGACTTCTTGGCCTTCTATGACACGGGCACTGGGCAGGTTCGCAAGGTTGATTACGACAATCTCCCTGGCGCTGGTGGGGGACTCACCAGTCTCAACGGCCAGACCGGCGCCTCGCAATCATTCGCGACGAGCTCAGACACCAACATCACACTTTCCATCGTTTCCGCTGGTGACACGCACACCTTTACCCCTGGTTGGACCGGCACCCTCGCCGGCACTCGAGGTGGTACTGGACTGGGTACGGTCACCGAGAATGAACTGCTGATTGGCGGCGCGGGCAACACCTGGACACAGATTGGCACCAGTAGTCTCGGGCTGGGGGACGGTACGCTCGGAGGCCTCTTGGATGTCGACACCACCAACGTACTCTCTGGTAACCTGCTCTCATATAATGGTTCTTCTTGGGCGACCACCTCAACTAGCTCACTCAATATTCTTTCGTTTGGCAGTGACAACCAGATTCCATTCATGAATGCAACTGGTGATGATTTTGAGTACAACAGCAACTTTGTCTTCAACGGTACCAACCTCAGCATTGGTACGACCAATATCGACCGGATTCTTAACATCGCCGGAGCTAACAATCCAGGCGCTCGCTTCACCGACACCACCAACAGTGTGGCGCTTGATATGCGCGCCGAGGACTTCCAAGGGTTCATCGGCACCTTCAGCAATCACGATTTGCGCTTTGTGACTAATAACTCTTCACGGATGACGATTGATACCAATGGTGATGTGGGAATTGGTACCACCAGCCCAGCCTCACGTCTGGATGTCTGGGGTGACTTTAGGGTGGGGACGAGCAGCGAACCAACATTGTTCGCAGATGTTTCCACCAACCGTGTTGGTGTTGGTGTATCGAATCCACAAAGTCTTTTGCACGTTAAAACTACTAGTGGGGATGGAATTATTCGATTGGAAGGTGCGGGTGGCGCGTTCACCACCTTTGAGCAAGCAGATAGTACAGACTTCAGGATTAGTCGAACTGGTACTGGTGGATACGATTTCCTTATCCAACCAGATGGTGATGTGATACTGGGTCTACAAGGCAACGTCGGCATCGGTACCTCTTCACCACGGGCCCTACTCACCGTCGGCTCGTCTACCAGTGCTGGTCTGACTGCCGGTGAACTCTACAACAGCGCGTACATCGCCGGCTCACTCGAAGTCGATGGCGCCCTTTATGACAACAGTGATAGCGCCGGGGTAAGCGGCTATGTCCTCCAAAGCACCGGCTCGGGCTTTAACTGGGTCGCGACGTCAAGTCTTGGGTTTGGCGGCAGCTCACTCTTCACCGACAGCGGCGCGATCACGTACCTTACTAGCTTGACTGACAGTCTTGCCATTGGCTCCACTACTGCAGACTCTGCAAAACTGTATGTAGAAGAAACCATCACTACTTCGGGGACGGGCTTTGATGCTAATACCTCACTCTACACGTACGTAAATCCTTCTGCGGCGCAAACTGGATTACACGCTAACGACGGGCTGAATTCGATTGTCGATTACCAAACTGGTGCCACTAACGCTGCTCGAACCTTACGTGGTGTATCTGGTCAAGCGTACTACTCTTCAAATAGTGGAAGTGTGCAGAACCTGACCGCTTTGCATGGGTTTGCAGATATCTTTGATGCTGGTACTGTCACTAATCTCAGAGGTCTAGATATTTTTGCTGAAGCCGATGCTGGTACAGTAACTACTCTCTATGGAGGTGACATTGGCACTGGAGTGTATGGTGCAACTGTTGGTACCGTGTATGGCCTCTATGTCGATAATGCAATTGCGGGGGGGTCAATCACTGGAAATCGATATGGTTTGTATTTAACTTCAAGTGGCAGTATTGGCGGCACTGATTACGGTGTGTATCAAGCAACGGCAGCCACCCCTAACTACTTTGCCGGCAACGTCGGCATCGGCACCACCTCACCAGCCAGCAAACTTGACGTCTGGGGTGACTTTAGAGTGGGGACGAGCAGCATACCACTCTTCTTTGCTGATGTGTCTGCGGGACGAGTAGGAATTGCTACCAGCACGTTGACGCATGAACTCACAGTGGAGGGAAGTATAAGCGTTAATGGTTTGGACGGATTTACCTATAATGACGATTATCCGAAAGTTAGGTACTGGGCGACCGATGCTAACTTGCCTGCCTTTGAAGTTGATGAAAACGATGGCTTGCGATACAACCAGACTGAAAACGAGTTTGATTTTGTAGTTGGAGGTAGTGACGTACTTCAGATTAATGCCTCAACCCTCAGATTCGAAGGGACAGGGGACAGTTATGTAGCTGGTAGTCTTGGTGTCGGTACCACCACCACTCTAACGCGACAACTGACGGTGGCTGATGATGTGTCGATTCGGGGGATTAGCCCCGTGCTGTACCTTGACGACACTGACTACGGTGGTGGTCGACCAGGGGTTCGCTTCACCAACAATGATCTGATGACGTTTGCCGGTGATGACTCAGGTACCGACACCCAATATAATTTCTATTCGGTCTTTAGTGATACCCGTACCACTGACGCGAGTCTGCGGGTGTTTGGCGATGCTGCCGGTGATTGGGGTAATTACATCTCGATGGGTCATTCTGGTGCCAATGGATATGGCGCTATTGCTACTGATGTAGGTGAGATTAGGATTGATCCTGGCGGCACCTATGGTATTGATTTAATTGGAACGACAACCATCACTGCGGCGAGTCCAGGTGAAAGTGTGGGAGACCAAGGTATGCTTAACTTTAATCCGTCGGGGGGCTTTGGCGCCGATGTCCGTTCTCGTCTTATCTCCAGTGAGGACCGGGCCTTTATAGACTACTACACTGAGTCTGGCGGTACCGGCAGCTGGATATTTGGCAATCAATTTGGTACCCAGAAAGATATCTTGAAGATCGATGGCAGCTCTGGCAATGTCGGTATTGGTACCACAACTCCAGCAGCACTCCTGTCGATGGATGATAGTGCTATCGACGGCACAGCAACTGCCGGTATTGACCAGTACTTTAGCTTCGGCAACACGGTAGCGAGCGCTATTCAGTACGGCAACAAGATGTACTACGACGCGAGCGCGAACACCGCGACCACCACGATGGTCGGCGGTATCATTCGCCTTGAGGACGGCACGACCTTCGGCAACACCGTGCGAGGTTTTGAAGTGCAGGTAAATAAGGGAAGTAATACGCAAGGGGAGAACACCGCGCTCTCAGGTTTCGCGCGTACCTTTGGTGTCCGTGGCTACAGCTCGGGTGATGCCGGCGGTACCTACGAGCCAGCCGGTGGATACTTTGAGACGGGCGGCACGAGCCAGGGTAACGCGATTCGTGGCTACTCCAGCACTATCACCACCTCTGACCTGCTTTCGCTCTACCAAGACACCTCAGACTTTATTGGAACGGGACTTTTGATGAACTTCGGTAACGGTGGCGGTAGCTTCCCAGCTACCTCAACCACCGCTAAGTTTGTCGACTTCCAAAACGCTGGTACCAGTAAGTTCACCGTTTCGGCCCACGGTACCACCACGATTGGCGACGGTACCACCAACTACCAAGCTGGTCTTCAGATAGGCTACGGTGGACTCTGTGTCGATAATGACGGTACCTGTACTGCCTCAACGACGGGACGTATCTCATCAGTCTCCAGTTACACTGGCAACTCTGACCTCGCCGAAATGTACTTCAGCTCTGAGCGCCTCGAGCCGGGCGAGCTCGTCGTCGCGGATGAATTTATCTCCGTCAAGCGCGCTACCGGCGAAAATGGCCAGGTGCTTGGCGTTATTTCAACCAAGCCTGGCTTTGTGCTTGGTAGCGATGATACGCCATTGCAGCCAGGCAAAGCCTATCCGCTGGCGCTTTCTGGTCGTGTACCAGTGAAGCTCTCAACCGAGAGCGGCCCGATTGCCGTCGGTGACCCACTGACGCTCTCGAGTCTTCCAGGCGTAGCGATGAAGGCTGACAGCAC
>ERZ869936.927-NODE-927-length-23704-cov-18.861220_pt1 | contig 23704 bp, 19 predicted proteins | sample MGYA00520876_ERZ869936 | MGnify/ENA primary metagenome ERZ869936 (study PRJEB32218, sample SAMN09650985) | biofilter metagenome | isolation source: enrty point of leading RO module | place: Saudi Arabia: Thuwal, RO plant located on Red Sea | collected 2016-02-17 ...
GCGATCTTCCCCCACAGCGCCTCGTGATAGATGATCCCGTAGGCGATGATCGGGATCCCGAGGGCCATCAGCACCGGGAAGTAGGACGGGGCCGGGAGGTGGATCGGAGTAGCCGGATTCAGCCCGTTGTATTCGAGCTCGGAGATGATCTCGTCGGCATCGGGCTTCCGCACCGCGCGGCCCTCATCGTCCTCGTCGTACTTGAGGTGCCAGAAGTGATCCAAACGTGCCACCGTTGGCGCCACCGCGAAGTTGTACTCCGGTGTCGGGTTGGGGATCGTCCATTCGATGGTTCTGGCGTCCCACGGGTCCAGTCCGGAGAGCTCTCCGCTTCGCCTGGAGGCCCACCAGTTGTACATGAAGACGAGGATTCCGAGGGCGATGATGAAGGCACCTATGGACACGGCGACGTTCCAGGGCTCCAGGCCGGTCTCCGGCGCATACTTCCACGTTCGTCGCACCATCCCCTGCAATCCCAGCCAGTGCATCGGTGCGAAGGTGAGGTTGAAGCCGATCATCATCAGCCAGAAATGGACCTTGCCCAGCCGGTCGTCCATGACCCTCCCCGATAGCTTGGGGAACCAGTAGTACAGGCCGGCAAAGATTCCGAAGATGGCTCCTCCGAACAGGACGTAGTGGAAGTGGGCCACGATGTAATAGGTGTCGGTCTGCTGCCAGTCGGAAGGCACGATGGCGTGGGTGACGCCGGAGAGACCGCCGATCGTGAACATCGCGACGAAACCGATGGCGAAGAGCATGGGCGTGTTGAGCCGGATCTTCCCCATCCACATCGTCCCCAGCCAGTTGAAGATCTTGATGCCTGTCGGGATGGCGATCGTCATCGTGGCCAGGCCAAAGGCGGCCTGTGCGACAGGTGTGATGCCCGAGGCGAACATGTGATGTGCCCAGACCCCGAATCCCAGGAATGCGATCGCTGCTCCTGCGAAGACGACGGCCGAGTAGCCGAAGAGGGGCTTCTTCGAGAACACTGGCAAGACCTCGGAGACGATTCCCATCGCCGGAAGGATGAGGATGTAGACCTCGGGATGGCCGAACAACCAGAAGAGGTGCTGCCAGAGAATCGGATCGCCTCCCTCAGAGGCGAGGAAGAACAGTGTGCCGAACTGACGGTCGAAGGTGACCATGAAGAGTGCCACTGCGATGATCGGCAGGGAGAACAGCAGGAGGAAGGACGTCACGGTCGCCATCCATGCGAAGACAGGCATGCGCAGAAGCCGCATGCCAACTGCTCTCATGTTGAAGACGGTGACGATGAAGTTGACCGACGAAATCAGCGAGGCGAGTCCGAGAATCTGCAGGCCCAGAGCCCAGAAATCGAGGGCGGTGCCCGACGAATACAGCGGCCCGGCGTTCGGCTGATATCCAAACCATCCCCCATCTGGCGAGTCGGCCAGGAAGTTGAACCCTCCCGGGCCGCCTCCCGGTGGAAGGTTCCCATCGATGCCGCCGACACCGTCAACGCCGATGGGCGCGAGGGAGGTCCCGAAGATGAAGGTCGAATAGAGGAATATCCCGCCGAACACGAATATCCACCAGGAGAGAGCGTTGAGCCGCGGGAAGGCAACGTCTCGGGCCCCGATGAGGAGGGGCAACATGTAGTTGATGAACGCCGCGGATACCGGCATGACGAACAGGAAGATCATCGTCGTGCCATGCATCGTGAACAGCGCGTTGTATGCCCCGGCAGTGAGGAACTCGGAGTTGGCCTGGGCGAGATGGATCCTCAGCAACAGAGCCTCGATGCCGCCCAGAAGGAAGAAGAAGAAGGCGGCGTAGCCGTACATGATCCCGATCTTCTTGTGATCGACAGTGGTGATCCACGACCAGATGCCCTCCGTGGAACGGGGACGCCTGAAGATGGTCGTAGATGGGCGTTCGGCAGTTGCTGTCATTCGTCACTCCCTAGCCAAGCGATCAGCAAGTCGATCTCCTGTTCCGTCAGAGCCAGGTTCGGCATGAAGCTTCCCGGCTTCACGTTCGGCGGGTCGGCGAGCCACCGTTTGAGGGCTTGCTCTCGGGTCTCCCCCTCTTCCGGGAGGATCGCGCCGGCAAAAACGTCACGTGAGGCGAAGTGCGTGAGGTCGGGCCCGTTGAACGCATCGTCGGGGACGATGACAGAGGCCTCCTCGTCGTCGTAGAGCACGGTGTGGCACTGAGTGCACCCCTTGGCCTGGAATACGCCCCACCCCTCGAAGGCAGGCGTGCCCTCGGCCGGGAACGATCTCGGCTGCTGCTGGTCGGCCACCCAGGCATCGAAGGCAGCAGCGTCCATTGCCTGGACTCTTGCCCGCATCAACGAGTGCGAGAGACCGCAGAATTCTGCGCAGTGGCCCCAGTACTCACCTGGTTCGTCCGCCTGGAGCCTGAGGAAAGTCTCCTGGCCGGGCACCAAATAGCGCTTCCCGTTCAGGGCGGGAACCCAGAAGTTGTGAAGAACGTCGTCGGAAGTCATGACGGCGCACACTTCCTCACCGGCCGGGATCACCATGACATTTGCGGTCTGGACCCCCTGCTCCGGGTAGTTGAACTCAAACCACCACTGGTGGCCGATCACCTCGATCTCCATCGCACCTGGATCACATTCGGTGAGATCGAACACTGCGGAGACGGTTGGGACGGCTATGACAGCCAGGATGAGTGCCGGGATCACCGTCCAGATGACCTCGAGGCGAGCGTTCCCGTGCAGCTGTTTCGGCTCCTTCCTATCGTCTCGGTCCCGGAAGAGGAAGATGGCGGCCAGGATCGCTCCCTCGACGAGCACGAACACCCCCACGGCGATCCAGAAGACGGGCCAGAAGAGGTTGTCGATCTGCTCCGCGAAAGGGCCCGCCGGATCGAAGGTGGTCAACGGTTGCTCAGTCTCCTCGAACAGCCCACAGGAGGACAGGAGAACCGCTGTCCCGACCAGCGGGAGTGTGCGCGTCAGAGTTCGCTTGAAGCGAGCCATTGCTCGGGCATCATAAGGGTTCTTCAAAGACCCGACCAACTTAGGGAGCAATCCCTCTCTCACCCGTTCAACCGGTCGAGAATCGGCGTCAATTCCTCGTCATTCAAGGCACCCTCGAAGGCAGCGATGACAACGCCGTCGGCGTCGATCACGAAGGTCCAGGGCTCGCTGGGGAGGCCCCACTCGACGACCGCATCGACGACCACCAGGTCCTGAGTGTCTTCGACCTGCAGATCGTCGTAGATCTCGACATGGACGAAGTCGATCCCCTGGTAGTCGAATCTCAGGTCCTTCACCTGGGAGAGCATGGGCCCGCAGGTCTGAGTGGCGCAGAAGGCGGGTGTGGCGAATATCACGACTGTCGGCCGACCGTTGCTGACGGCCTCTGCCACTGAGAGCTGGTACAGGTCCGGATCAGGCTCCGGATCGGTTGTGATCAGGGAGAGCTCGGCGACGTCGGCCGAGGTTCGCGTGTCGGATTCCGGTGCCAGGTCGCCCGGGCCGACCATTGGTGGGTTGTCCACGGCGACGAAACCCGTAGGCGCCGTCTCGTCGTATCCCTCCTGTTTGATGCTGAGCTGATAGACACCGGCTGCCGGAATTTCGAAATAGCCCGCATAGATGCCCCTGACGCCCGGCACCGTTGGAACGAACTCGAGGTCGTACGTTCCCAGCGGCGTCCCGTCTTCGTCCCTCAGGGTCGCCGTCGCTTCCGACGCTGGATCGGCGAGATACGCGGTCGTTTCGGGGTCTATCACCGCCAACAGGATCCGCTGCTCGCCGATTCCTATGGACCCACTGCTCGATGCCACGTTGGCGATGGGTTGTGTCTGAGAACTGCAAGCCGAAGCTACGACGGCGAACAGGGCAGCGAGAAGGAGGAATCGGGCGACTCTCATCGGATCAGGACATCGACCATTGCTGCTGCGAACAACGCAGCGAGATAGACCGTGGATGTGGTGAAGAGGCGCATTGCCTTGGAGGGATCCCGGAACACGAGCCAGGTGTCGACCAGGAACCACGCCCCCAGGACAACGGCCGAAGCTAGGTAGACCCATCGCAGTCCGGCCACCGGGACCAGGAGGAGGCTGACCGCCACCATCAAACCGGTATAGAGGAGCATCCGCCTCGTGGTCCTCTCGATGCCGGCCACCACCGGGAGCATCGGCACACCGGCGCGGGCGTAGTCGTCGCGATAGCGAACTGCCAGCGCCCAGAAATGGGGCGGTGTCCAGTAGAAGACGACGAAAAAGAGGATCCAAGGGGTCAAGGCGAGTGACCCCTCGACAGCGGCCCACCCAACAAGGGCCGGGGCGGCTCCGGCAGCTCCGCCTATGACGATGTTCTGAGGTGTGCGCCTCTTGAGCCCGATCGTGTACACGAAGACGTAGAAGAGGAGAGCTGCCGTGCTCAGCGACGCAGCCAGCAGGTTCGAAGTCGCCCAGAGGACGGCAAAGCCTGCCAGGCCAAGGACGATGCCGAATACCGTCGCCCGTGTCGGGCTGATCTCGTGCCTGGCGAGAGGGCGGCCACGCGTTCGACGCATCAATTCGTCGATGTCGGCGTCGTACACGCAGTTGAGAACGTTTGCCCCTGCGGCGCTCAGCGTTCCACCAATGAGGGTGGCCATGACGAGCCAGGTGGACGGCCAGCCTCCCGCGGCGATAACCATCGCCGGAACCGTCGTGATGAGAAGGAGCTCGATGATCCGAGGCTTTGTCAGTGCGACGTAGGCCCCCAGCCTCGTCCTGGTGGCGACATCGACCGTTACCTGGGGCGCAGTCCTCGCGGTCACCACCGAAACGCTACCTACCGGATGGGCTAACGACGACTCGATCCGCCTTTAGGCTCTTGGCGGAATGAGGTGGCTGAAGCGAATACTGATCGTCCTCGGGGTACTCGTGGTCGGCGTCGGGGTCTACGGCTTTCTGACCGTGCGCGCCTCCTACCCCCAGCTCAACGGTTCACTCGAGGTGGACGTTCTCGACGACGAGGTCGTCATCCATCGAGACGACTACGGGATTCCGCACATCTACGCGTCGAACACGGCTGATCTCTTCAGGGCACAGGGTTTCGTGGAGGCGCAGGACCGCTTCTTCCAGATGGATTTCTGGCGCCACATCGGTTCGGCGCGCCTGTCGGAGATGTTCGGTGATTCACAGCTCGACACCGACAAATTCCTGCGGGCACTCGACTTCGAGACCCTGGCGAGGGAAGAGCTGGCTCTGATGTCGCCGGAGACGCGGCAGATCCTGGAGTGGTATGCCGACGGCGTCAATGCATATCTGGCGGATCACCAAGGCTCCTCCTTGAGCCTCGAATACGCCATTCTCCCGTTGTCGTCGCCCGGCTACGAGCCAGAGGCTTGGGAACCGATCCACACGTTGACGTGGGCGAAGATGATGTCGTGGGACCTGAGCGGCAACTTCCGTAATGAGATAGCACGCGTCGTGCTCGGGGACCAGCTCTCAGAGGAGCAGGTGGGCCAGCTCTACCCTCCGTTCCCGTCCGACAAGCCCGTGATCGCCCCAGCCGGCCTGGAGCAACGAGGCCCGATCGAGGCAAGCACACTGCCTGACGACGCAATGACGGCGATCCGGTCGGCCGCCGTCGGCCCCGCCCTGGTGGATGCATTGACCGGTGGTGGTTTCGAGGGCATCGGCTCCAACAATTGGGTCGTCGATGGGACCCTGACCGACACCGGCATGCCCATCCTGGCAAACGACCCCCATCTTGCGATACAGATGCCGTCCATCTGGTACGAGGTCGGCCTCCATTGCACGCCGGTGGGCGACACGTGTCCGTTCGAGGTCGTCGGCTTCAGCTTCCCGGGAACGCCTGCCGTCGTGATTGGCCACAACGCCCACATCGCCTGGGGCGTGACCACCCAAGCAACCGACACCCAGGATCTGTACATCGAGAAGATCAATCCCGACAACCCTCGACAATACGAGGTCGACGGGGAGTGGATCGACATGGAAGTGAGGACCGAGACGATCGAGGTGGCCGGTGGCGACCCGGTGACCTACGAGGTCCGAGAGACCAGACACGGGCCGATCATCTCGGGGCTCTTCGGAGCCGTCGACGGTTTGGAGGAGGCAGACACCGGATACCCGGAGGACTTCGCCGTGGCGCTGTCCTGGCAGACATCGCAGCCATCGACCCTGGTCGAGGCGATCCTCGGCCTCAACCTGGCAGAGAATTGGGAGGAGTTCCGCGCGGCGTTGTCGAAGTGGGACATCGCCGCACAGAACATCGTCTACGCCGACGTCGCCGGGAACATCGGTTACCAGGCAACGGGCGAGATCCCCATCAGGGTCGGCTCGGACGGGCGGTGGCCGGTCGCCGGGTGGGATTCATCGAATGACTGGCAGGGAATCGTGCCGTTCGATGAGCTGCCGTTCATACTCAATCCGGACAGGGGCTTCATCGCGACCGCGAACCAGCCGGTCCTGGAGCCCGGCTCTCTTCCCCTCATCGGGATCGACGGAGCTTACGGGTACAGGGCGTTTCGCATTGAGACGATGCTCTCCGAGACACGTCCGCACACGGTGGCGAAGACCCAAGAGCTGCAGATGGACAGCAGAAACGAGGGGGCTGTCGATCTGGTCCCACGTCTCATCGAAGTCGAGAGCAGGAACCCAGACGTCGTCGAGATGCAGAACCTGATCGCGCGTTGGTCTCAGGGGATCGAGGGGTTCCAGTCGACCGCCGACTCGGCCGGGGCGGCTGCCTACGAGGCAACCTGGCGCCATCTCCTGGCACTGACTTTCCACGACGACCTGCCCGAGGACTATTGGCCGGAGGGCGGCAGCAGGTGGTTCGAAGTCGTCTCCAACCTGCTCGACGACTATGGCGACCCCTTCTGGGACGATCGCAACACACCCGAAACCGAGACGGCGAGCTTGGTGTTGGAGGAAGCCATGGCCTCGGCTCACGCCGAGCTGACCGACCTGCTCGGCAACGATCCAGACGGTTGGCGATGGGGTGATCTTCACATCGCCATCTTCGAGAACCAGACTCTCGGCCAATCGGGAATCGGTCCCATCGAATGGCTCTTCAACCGCTCAGCACCACCACGTGTCGGCGGAGGCCCATCGATCGTCAACGCGGTTGGATGGACTCCGTACAACGGATATCAGGTGGACTGGGTGCCCTCGATGCGCATGGTCATCGACCTTGGCGACCTCTCCCGGTCGACGGCGATTCACACCACCGGTCAGTCCGGGCACGCCTTCCACGGCAACTATGCCGACATGATCGAGATGTGGGCCGACGGAGAGCAGCATCCAATGCTCTGGACCATCGACCAGGTCGAAGGTGCTGCAACCAACACGCTCACCCTCACCCCGAGCTCCTGACCATGCCCGAGCCGACCCCCCATATCGGGATGTTGCGTGAGAATCCGCTCCACGCCGACCTCAAGGAGTGGTACCGGCGCTCCGGAGACTCGATGGAGCTGATGGTCGACGGCTTTGTCATCGATCTGGTGCGGGATGACCTCCTGATCGAGGTCCAAACTGCCGGTTTCGCATCCATGAAGCGAAAGGTGATGGCTCTCCTCGACCTTGGCCATCGGCTGCGAATCGTGCACCCCATTGCCCTGGACAAGTGGATCGTGAAACTCGGTGACGGTGGTGAGGTGCTCAGCCGAAGGCTCTCTCCGAGACACGGTGTAGCGGCCGATCTCTTCAGTGAGCTGGTCAGCTTCCCGGCGCTCATCGATCACCCGATGATGGAGCTCGAGGTGGTTCTGACCAGGCAGGAAGAGCTCCGGACTCACTCGCCGGGCCAGGCGTGGCGCCGCAAGGGATGGATCATCGCCGAACGTCGCCTGGTCGAAGTCGTTGAGTCGCAGCGGCTCAGCTCGGCGGCCGATCTTCTCGATCTCGTGCCTGATGGGCTCGCCGATGTCTTCACCACGGCCGACCTGTCCGACTGCATCGGTCGGCCCCGCCGCCTGGGACAGCAGGCTGCGTACTGCCTGCGCCAAGCCGGGGTCATCGTGGCTGTGGGCAAGACCGGCAATGCAATCGAGTATCGGATGGCCTGAGACTCAGACCAGGAACTTCTCGATCTCGCTGACCAGGCGCTCCGGATACACCCACGGAGCCTCGTGGAAGGCCCCGGGCAACTCGACCACGGATGCTCGCTGGAGCAGCGACGCCAGCTCGTACTGCCAGGAAACCGGCACCAGCTGATCTCTGAGAGGGATGATCACGAGGGTCTCCGAATCCAGCTTCCCGACCCAGTCGCGCGAGTCGAAGCGAACCATCGCGAGGGTCGCCTGGGCGCCGGCGTCGACGTCACGACGATGATTCTCGTCCCAGAGCCACCTGGCGTGCTCGGGTTCGACCGCGCCGGTCAAGAGGAGATAGCCGGCCCTGGCGTCCGCCGTCCCCAGCCCGAAGACTCGCTCGAAGGCCCGAAGGAGGATTGTGCCGATCACACGCAGCGAGCGAAGTGGCTCGCGGTGGTATGCAAAGGTCCCGATGAGGACCAATTTGTCTACCCGGGACGGATACGAGTTGGCAAAGGATTGCGCTATTGCCCCACCCAGCGAATAGCCAACGATGTGGGCCTTTCCCACACCGAGCTGATCGAGAACACCCGCCACGTCGTCGGCGACGTCCGATATCTCGTAGCGGCCGCGGCTGAGGGCCGAAAGCCCATGGCTGCGGTGATCGACCAGGATCACGCGGTATCTCCGGGCGAGCCCGGGAGCGACCCGATACCACTCCCCGATGGAAGAGCCGGCAAGGCCATGGATCAGAACCACGGGCTCGGCGTCTTCCGGCCCTGCCTCCCGCACGAGGAACTCTCGATCGGCGACGAACACCGTCCGGCCAGGCTGGCGCCAGGGATGGACCTGAGGGTGAGAGAAGCGGGGTGTCAGGTTGGGGGCGAGAGCCCTGGTGACCAGAGCTGCCAGGCCTAGCTTTGCCCACCACCTCACCGTTCTAGCGTCCCCAGTGCGAACACGAGCTCCGCGACCGGCCTCCCGCCGATCAGATGCTCATCGATGATGCGGTCCAGCTTCTCGATGGTCAGATCTGCGTACCAGGTGCCTTCCGGGTAAACGACGGCTATCGGGCCGCTTTCGCAAATCCGGAGGCAGTCCACTTTGCTCCGGAGCACGGTTCCGGTTCCTGCCGGGGAGGGCTCGGGGGAGAAATCAGGCTTTCCGCGCCACGGCGGTGGTGCGCTGCTCAGGCCAAGCTCCTTCGTCCGTATCTTGAGATGGCGCCAAAGCTCTCCGGTCACCTCGCGCGAGGCGCAGCGAGGCGTCGTCTGGTCGGCGCAGAGGAAGATGTGGCGTTGCGCCCTCGGGATGGAGAGGGCATCGGCGATGTTCTCGAGACGCTCGGTGCGATCCATCAGAGAACCTCGATTCGCAGGCTGTCGGTTACGACACCCACCTCGACGGCCGTCGGGACCAGTTCGAGGTACTGCGCAACCGAGCCGGGATCGAGCGAGACGAGAAGGCCACCAGACGTCTGGGCATCGGCAAGCAATCGGATCTTCTGCTCGGGTAGCGAGGAGTCGACCATCCGGTGCACTGACTCCAGATTTCGCTTGGAGCCTCCCGCCCAAGCACCCTGGGCCAGGAGCTCCGCTGCCCCTTCGATCACCGGGACCGCCTGTGCCTCGATGGCCGCCCCGACGCCGGACGCCTCACACATCTCGCGGAGGTGGCCGAGAAACCCGAACCCTGTCACGTCGGTAGCGGCATGCGCCGACACAGCGTGGAGGGCGGATCCCGCATCCCGATTCAAGGTTGTCATCACGTCGATGGCTCTCTTGGCCACCTCATCGGTCACGAGCTTGCGTTTGATCGCAGTCGTGATGATCCCGATGCCCAAAGGCTTGGTGAGCAGGAGCTTGTCGCCAGGGCGGGCGCCGCCCAGGGTCACGGCTTCTTCGGCGGGCACCAAGCCGGTGACGGCGAAACCGAAGGAGGGCTCCGGCGAGTCGACCGAGTGACCTCCGACGATGGTCGCCCCGGCCTCCGCCATGATGTCGAAACCACCTTCCAGAACGTGGGCCGAGAGGTCGAACGCGAGCGCGTCCCTGGGCCATGCCAGATACGAGAGAGCGGTGATCGGAGTTCCACCCATCGCATAGACATCGCTCAAGGCATTGGCGGCTGCGATGCGGCCCCAGTCGTACGGATCGTCGACAACGGGTGTGAAGATGTCGACCGTCTGGACGAGAGCGCGCCCATCTCCCAGCGCATAGACGCCGGCGTCGTCGGCTACCGAGAGCCCGACGATCAGGTCGTCGTGCTGTGTCGCCGCGTGGCCACGAACCGGCTCGAGAATCGTCGCCAGCTCCACCGGACTGAGCTTGCACGCGCATCCGGCCCCGTGGCTGTAGCTGGTCAACTCGACATCCGGCATCACGCCAAGTTAGTCATAGCCACCGCCCTCTCCGGAAGGTGAATGGTTGTGGCTAAGGGCAGGGCCGTCGTTAACCTTTTCGGTTCACATGTCAGAAGACACCACCTTCCTGACTCCCGCTGCGTTCGAGAAGATGCAAGAAGAGCTCGAGCACCTCAAGACCGAGGGGCGACAGCACATCGAGGAACGCATCGCTGAGGCGCGCTCGCATGGCGACCTCCGTGAGAACGCCGACTACGACGCGGCCAAGAACGAACAGGGGCTCATGGAGGCCAAGATCCGCAAACTGGAGCACACGCTCCGGGTTGCCGAGGTTCGAGAAGTTGTCGACAGCGGGAGGGTCGAAGTCGGCTCGCTGGTCACGGTCGTGGACGGGGACGGCGATGAGCTGGAGTATTTCGTCGCGCCCCAGGAGAACAAGGTGTCCGGCTTGCTTCTCGCATCACCTACGAGCCCGCTCGGGGCGGCGCTGCTTGGCGCCGGCGAAGGGGACGAAGTGACCTACGAGGCTCCTGTCGGGAGCCTGACCGTCACGATCAAATCCGTGCGTCCTTACGAGGGCTGAGCCAAGTTAGCCTGACGGTCGTTCCGGACCCAGAGGGCGACTCATGAGATTCCGGCTGAGAAGGCCACGCGACCTTGCCAATGCACTGGTTGCGGCGGCGCGCCGCGACAGGGACCGGGTCGCCGACTACCTGGACCTGAGACCCGAAGAGTGGGAAGCCCTAGTCGAAGCATCTCCCAGCGACGCAGCAGACGTCATCGAGCAGCTTCGCGAGGAAGACGCAGCCGATCTCATCTCTGAACTCGACCCCGCGGACGCCGCACAGGTCCTCGAGGAGATAGCTCCGGAGCTGGCGGCCGAGATAGTCGAGCATGTCTCGCTGAGCGACCTCACCGCGGCGATAACGGAGATGCCTGACCGGGAGGCAACCGACCTCCTGGCTGTTCTCGATGAGCAGATAATCAGCGACGTCCTCGGCCTCGTCGACGGTGCAACCGAAGCGGCGTATCGCAAGCTCCTCGTCTATCCGCCCGACTCCGCCGGAGGTCTGATGACCACCGACGTCGCCTTCCTTCCCGCCGGGCTCACGACAGGCGAGGCGACAGAGAGGATCAGGCAGCTCAACGAGCAGTATGAGGACCTCACCTACATCTACGTCGTCGACGAGGAACGCCACCTCCAGGGAGTGGTTTCGTTCCGCCACCTCGTTTTCCGCCGCCCCGGGTCGCCGCTCGCCGACGTCATGGTCCCGGACCCGATAGCCGTCGACCCCTTCACCGACCGCGAGGAGATCGCCGAGATCTGCCAGCGCTATCACCTTCTCGGAGTTCCCGTCGTGGATGGGCACGGGAAGCTCCTCGGGATGGTCTCGAACGAGGCCGTCATCGAGGCGATCCAGGACGAGGCCACCGAGGACTTCGCCGCCGCTGTGGGCGCCGGCATCGAAGAGACCGTCTACTCCGACATCGGGCTCTCGTTCCGGGTTCGAGCACCCTGGCTGGTGCTAAATCTCGTTCTCGCCTTGGTCGTGGCGCTGGTGATCGAGCAACAGACAGGCGTGATCAGCAGAGAACCTGTCCTCGCGGCCTTGATGCCGGTCATCGCGCTGATCGGCGGTAATGGCGGGAATCAAAGCCTCGCGGTGATGATTCGCTCCATGGCCTCCGACGACGTTCCCGGGTCACAGGTGCCCGGAATACTCGCCAGGCAATTGAGCGTCGGGCTGCTCAATGGGATCCTCCTCGGGATCCTTGGGGGCGGCATCACCTACCTGTTGCTGGCTGCCAATGTCTTCGACACCCAATCAACCGTCGTGGTCACCGGCACCGTGGCCCTCGCCGCTCTGGCGAACCTGGCCATCGGCACTCTGGCCGGCTCGGCAATCCCGGTGGTGCTCCGCTCCTTCGGCCAGGACCCGGCGCTCGCATCATCGATATTCGTCACCCTTCTAACCGACCTCGTCGGATTCGGCGGGTTCCTATTGATCGCAGCAGCACTCCTATAGGAGCCCGCTAGCTCCCGATGGCGTATTCGCCGAAGTCGGCGTACGGGCCCTGGAATCGAACGCGGTTGCCGTCGATGAGGCTCACCAGGTGATGCTCGTCGATCAAGACCAGATCGTCGGCGGTCTGCTCCGACTCGTCCAGCAAGAAGGCCTCGAGGGCCTCCTCGCTGTCGAACACCTCTGCGCTTTCGACATCATCGTCTTCGTCGATCAGGTCGCCGACGAAGTTCTCCAAATCGACGCTCGTGTAATCGCCCGGGGGGATCACGATGTAGAGCGTCTCGCCCTCGTCTGTGCTCTCTCGCAATATGACGTCGTAGCTGTCTACGGGCTGGCCCACCAGGGTTGTCGTGGTCGTGTCGCCGCCGGCGGAAGAAGTGCTTGTGGTCGAGTCGGTGTCGGGTGCGGTCGTTGAACCGACAAGTGATGAGGTTGTGGTGAGCTCGGGCTCGGCTTCCCCGTCGCACGCGGCGATCGCGACCGGGAGAGCAATGGCGATTATCAGGAGTTTCAGTACCCCTTTGAGATTCATGGCTAGCCCCTATCTGTTGCGTATCCGATCAACGTAATCGCACCCGGGAGTAGTTCCGCGCCGGTTTCTCTACGTGCCCGGTGCTCACCCGGCGCGCGCCTGCTCCGGATGTGTAGCCTGGGCGCTGGATGGCGGGGAAGTTCAGCGGAGCGCTGGTTATTGCGGCCCTCTTCGGAGGTCTCTTGCTGCTCGCCGCGCCTGGTGAAGCCGCCGAAGGCGAGTGTGGTCCCATCACCCTCGATATGCTCTTCCCCCACCTCGACGTCCACGGCAACCCTCTGCCCACTACGACGACCCTCCCGCCCCAAGACTCGACGACCACCACTGCGGGGGACACCTCGACCACGGACCATTCATCAACCACCAGCACCACCGGTGCCACCACGACGACTTCTCCCGAGACGACGACAACCTCACCGCCCGAGCCGATCTGTCGGAGCTGGGTCTACGAAATGGAATGGCCCCTGGGCATCGACAGCCACGTGATCTCCGGCTTTGGCGCGGACCGGGACGGCGGAGCACGTCGTCACAAAGGCAACGATCTGGTTACGCCGAAGCTCGCCCCCGTCGTCGCTGTGGCCGATGGCACCGTGTCGTCGATTCACTCAACCCCTCCGGACGACTGCTGCTGGCTCTTGATCACGCATGACGACGGCTGGCAGAGCCTGTATGTGCATCTGAACAACGACACGTACCTGACCGACGACGGCCTCGGACACGGCGTCCGACCGGGCCTGGCGGTGGGGAGCCGGGTCGAGGCCGGCCATGTCATAGGGTGGATCGGCGATTCCGGAAACGCGGAAGACACGGTGCCGCATCTCCACTTCGAGCTGAGGCACCCGGAGGGCTATTCGGTCGATCCCTACTCGAGCCTCCAAGCCGCAAAGGCCGGCCTCGAGTTGCCCTGGACCTCCAGCCCCTATCTCGATCTCGATGGCCTCGCCATCGGGCTCCAGGCGTCATCGATGCTGACCAACGGGATCTTCTGGCCCTGCGACGAGAGAGGCCTGGAATTCTGCCCCACCCGGCTGGCCCAACCCGAGGACACCGCCGATCTCCTCGCCCAGCTGACGGGTCTGGCACCTCCGACCGTGGAAACCCGCGCCCAACTGATCCGCTTGCAGCAGGCGGTCCCCGACCATCTACTCCCCCTCGTCCTGGGCTGCTCCCCGATCGAAGAATGCCTCCAGACCGGGATCACCGCTGGAGACGTTGCCCGCATGGCCCTATGGGCGAACTTCACGCTTCGTGGAGCCGACGCTGCCAGCTTCGACACAACGAGCGATCTCCGGATGACTGATTCGCATCAGGCCGAGACGGGCCTGCGGATCCTCGGTCGTATCGGGTTCTGCCATGAGTCGGTGGACGACGAAACGCTCATCAACAGGGCGGAGGCAGCTCGACTCCTCTTGTGGTGGGTGCTCGGTGAGGGTCAGACATCCTGTGTGGAGAGCTCCGACCCGACCAGCTGAGCGAAGGCGATAGCCAGCCCGGCAGTGACCGGCCCGGGCTCGAGCGACCAATCTCCGATTTGGATCACCGGCTGGACCTGCCGAATCGTGCTCACCGCCAACACCTCGTCCGCATCGGCGAGACGAGTGGTCTTCCAAATGCCCTCCAGAACCTCATGGCCCATGTCCCTGGCGAGACGGATGACATGCCTCCGTGTGATCGAATCGAGGATGCCCAGGTCGAGCGACGGCGTCTCGATCACTCCGTCGACAACCCAGGCAATGGAGAAGGTCGGACCCTCGAGGATCACCCCGTCATCGGTCATGAGAAGGGCGTCGTCGAAGCCTCTCGCCTGCGCCGATCGTGATGCGGCCATATTGGGCGCATAGCTCAGGACTTTCGCTCCCCGGAGCTCCCACTCACTGCCTCCGCTGTGCCAGGGCGCACGCACCAAGGCCAGCCTGGCCTGCTCGACGCTGCGCTCCCACCGATGGGAAAACACGATCACGTTTGTCTGTGGCTCGGCACCAGGCAGGGCGGAGCCGCGAGTGACGACAACCCGTATCGCTCCGTCAGGCTCGGCTTCGGCGGCCGAGTGAACCCAGCCCGCAATGGAATCCCGTGGCGGGAGACTTATCTCGAGCTGAGCGGCGCTGCGCTCCAAGCGATCAAGGTGGTCGTCGATGGCGAACACCTCTCCCTTGTAGGCGCGCAGGACCTCGAAGCAGCCGTCTCCCCGGAGGACGGATGAGTCGGTGACAGGGATGCGCCCGTCGCTCACTTCTCCATTGATCCAGACGGTCTCAGACATGTCGGTCAACCATCCGGATTGGGTCGATATCGGTTCGTGATGGGGAGCCGGCGGTCTTTCCCGAACGCTTTGACGGTGATCTTCACACCAGGAGCCGACTGGCGTCTCTTGTACTCATTGCGGTCCACCATCCTTGCGACCCTGACGACCGTTTCCGAAGCGTATCCGTCGGCAATGATCTCTTCGACGCCCATGTCTCGCTCGATGTAGCGCATCAGGATGCCGTCGAGCACTTCATATGGCGGCAATGTGTCGGAGTCCTTCTGGTCGGGTTTGAGCTCTGCCGACGGCGGCTTGGTCAGGGTGTTCTCGGGGATCACTTCCCCGTCTTTGTTTCGCCATCGAGCGAGCTCGTAGACCACAGTCTTGAAAACATCCTTGAGCACCGAGTAGCCGCCAACCATGTCCCCATAGAGGGTCGCATACCCCGCCGCCATCTCCGACTTGTTGCCAGTCGCGAGCACCATGTGGCCGAACTTGTTGGAAAGCGCCATCAGGAGCGTGCCGCGGGTTCGGGCCTGGAGATTCTCCTCGGCGACACCCTCGCTTGTCCCCTCGAACACACCGCCGAGCGTTTCCAGAAATGAGGTGAAGATGCCGTCGATTTCGAGGAGATCGAACCGGATCCCGAGATTGTCGGCCAGCGAGCGGGCGTCTTCTATCGAGTGCCTGCTCGAGTAGCGGGACGGCATGGAAATCCCCCACACGTTTTCGGGCCCCAGCGCATCGGCGGCAATCGTGGCCGTTAGAGCGGAGTCGATTCCCCCAGAGAGGCCGATCAGAACCCCGCTGAACCCGTTCTTCGACACGTAGTCGCGAAGCCCGATGCAGAGCGCTTCGTAGATCTCGCGAAGCGGATCGAGCAACGGGGTTGGTGGCGAATCCGGTGCGAAGGACTCCCCTGGCAGCGGGCATTCGATGACGAAGAAGTCCTCCTCGAACTGAGGCGAGCGATGGATCACCTCACCGTTTGCGTCCAAGACCACCGAAGCGCCATCGAACACCAACTCGTCCTGCCCACCCACGAGGTTGAGGTAGAAGACGGGAATTCCTGAGGCGCGGGCCCGGGCTGCGAGCATCTCCTCGCGAGCTCTTGCCTTGCCGGCGTGAAATGGCGAAGCGTTGATGTTGAGCAAGATCTGAGCACCACCGGCAGCCTGGAGCCGTGGGGGACCGTCGGTGAGCCAGATGTCCTCGCACACCGAGATGCCGACCGGCACGCCCGCGACCTCCCAGACGCGTTCGGGGCTGGCGCCCACCGAGAAATAGCGATCCTCGTCAAAGACCCCGTAGTTCGGGAGGTGGACCTTGTGGTAGATCCCCTTGACCTCGCCATCTCCCAATAGTCCCGCTCCGTTGGCGACCCTCCTCTCGATCGCATCTTCGGCGCCGGCGGAGGGGCCTGGTGCGTGATCGACAACACCCACCACCACATCTGTTGTGGTCGTCCTGCGGGCAATACGATGCAACGCCGCAAGCCCGGCATCGACGAAGTCCCTGCGCAACACCAGGTCCTCGGGTGGATATCCGTTGATGGCCAACTCTGGCAGTAGCAGGACATCAGCGCCTTCCGTGGTAGCGCGGCCCACAGCATCGATGATGCGGGCCTCATTGCCCTCGATGTCGCCAACTACGAGATTCAGTTGGGCACCTGCGATCCGGATGGGCATAGCCGCACGATATTCGACGTCGTAGCCTGATGGGGTGAACGACAGCCCAGGAGAAGTCGGGTCGGGCCCGCCGGGCGGGCGCGGCAACCGATCCGACACCCACCATCTGCCGGTCCTCTTCGAGAACCAGACCGAAGCTCGCTTACAGGCTGTGCTGGATGCGTTGGACGGGACGCAGCTTCCCCCGTCCGAGTTGAAGCGACTTGGGGCGATCGCCGCCGTGAGTCGGGCGATCCCTTCGAGCCTGGCGAATAATCCACTGCTCGTCACAGCTGAGAACTTCGAGGAGCTATCCCCGGCGCTCCAGCAGCGGCGCGCTCTGTACGTCATCGCAGGTGACGATGTGAGCGGAGAGATCGACATGACTGAGGCGATGTTCCGGTACTCCCGCTTCTTTGACGGTCTCCTCGAGAGGACCCTCGACACGGCGCGATCACAGCTCGCAACACAGCACCCGAGCATTGGGGACGTCGACTTCTCCGTGATCGCGATGGGAAAGTGGGGGGCGAACGAGCTGAACTACCACTCGGACTTGGACCTCGTCTTCGTCCACGACGATGCCTCCGGCGAGACCGATGAGGGCAGGCGGGCCGCCCTGGCGCTCGCCGGTCGGATCATGACGATCCTCACCGACTCCACCTTCGATGGTCCCGGGCTTCTCATCGATGCCGACCTTCGGCCCGAAGGAACGATGGGCCCGCTGACACGGAAGATCGACGCGTACGAGCGCTACTACGAGAAGTGGGCTGAGCCATGGGAGCTGCAGGCTCTTCTCAAGGCGCGTCATGCCGCCGGTAGCCAAGAGCTAGGGGAGCGATTCATGGCCATGGCTTCGAAGTTCGTCTGGGAGGAGGGACTCGACGTCGACGCCCTCCGCGGTCTGAGACGGATAAAGGCCATGTCGGAGGAACGAGCTCCGGACGAGGACATCAAGAGATCGGCCGGCGGGATCCGGGACGTGGAATTCACCGTGCAGATGCTCCAGATGGTTCACGGACGCCATGATCCATCGTTACGGGTGCGCTCGACCCTCGAGGCACTCTCGGCGCTGGAACAGGGTGAGTTCATCACGAGCGACGAAAAGGACGAGCTCGAGACCGCGTACATGTTTCTCCGACGGCTGGAGCACCACATACAGCTGTGGGACCTCAGGCAGACCCACCGGTATCCGCAAGGCCCGCAGGATCAGGAGCGATTGGCTCGGAACCTCGGTTTCGAGCAGGGCGCATCGCTGACGGAACACCTCAGGAAGACCCGCAGCATGGCGCGCACCCAGCACGAGCGCATCTACTTCAGGCCTGTTCTCGAGTCCCTGGTCGGATCGCCGAGTGCCCGCCTCGGGCCCGATCGCGCCGGCGAGCGATTGACGGCCCTCGGTTTCGGCAACCCACGCGAAGCGGCATCCGCACTGGATGACCTGACGAGCGGCCTCAGCAGACGTTCCAGGGCGATGCAGCAGATGATGCCCTTGATGCTCGACTGGCTCTCATTGTCCCCTGACCCGGACCTGGGCTTGAGCCAGCTTCGCCTTCTCCTGGCCCACACACCTGACCACTCCGCATTGGTCGCCCGGCTGCTCAGCAACCCTGCCACTGGAGAGCGGCTGGCCATGCTGCTGGGCACTGGCCGTCTCCTCGCCGAGCTGATAGACCGAATCCCTGAGTTCATCCCCCGATTGGGAAGTGAAGACGACCTCGCCGACGTGCGCGACCGGGAAGAAGCAGCCGCACGACTCCTCGGCCTCCTCGAATCTCGACCCGAGCTCGACGACCGAATCGGGACGATCCGGCGATTCGCCAGGCGCCGCCGACTCCGGATCGCCGCACGTGACATCCTTCTCGATCACCCCGTCCTGGGGACCGTCGAGTCCCTTTCCGACACTGCCGACGCGGCCATGGTCGGCGCTCTCGAGGTAGCCGCTCCGGGACAGCCCTTCGCGGTGATCGCCCTGGGCCGGTGGGGTGGTGGAGAGCTCTCCTACGGCTCCGACCTCGACCTGATGTATGTCTTCGACGGCATGGCGAGGGAGGATGCGCTGGCTATCCCGCAGAAGCTGCGAGCCATCTTGTCCGAGCCGGGCAGGCACGGCGAGGGGTACGAGCTGGATGCCGACTTGCGCCCCGAGGGCAAGTCGGGCCCGATAGCGCGTTCGATAGAAAGCCTCGGGCGCTACTACGAGGAGTGGGGAGAGCCCTGGGAGATCCTCGCCATGACTCGCGCTCGAGCCGTGGCCGGACATCCCGATGTCATTGCGGGGTTCTACGACACGATGCGGCCGTCCATCTGGCGGGAGAGCCTGGAGCCGGAGTTCGTCCAGTCGATCAGGCGGATCAAGGCCCGGGTGGAGACAGAGCGGATCGATCCGGGAGAGGATGCCGACTACCACCTGAAACTAGGCCCGGGCTCGCTGAGCGACATCGAGTTCCTCACCCAACTCCTCCAGCTCCGCCACGGTGCCCGGCACGAACCGCTCCAGACTCCGGTGACCCCGCGTGCCCTGGACGCCCTCCTCGACATCGGCGAGCTCACCAAGGGAGACCACGACGCCCTCATGACGTCCTACGAGCTTTGCACCAGGATCCGGCTCAGGCTTCACCTCCAGAGAGGGCGCCAGGCGGACTCCCTCCCCCGCGACCCGGCACAGCTCTCCAGCCTTGCGGCTTCGCTCGGTTTCGATCGCACCGTTGAGCTCAGGGAGAGATTCCGTCAGGCAACCCGGCGAGCGAGGAGGGTCTTCGAACGCCGCTTCTACCAGTGATAACCCTCGGTTAGGCTTTTGGGCAATGAAGTTCCCCGAGAATATCGGTGTGTTGGTCGAGCGCGCCCTCCCACACGCCCTCGAGTTGCGGCGGAAGCTCCACCAGAATCCGGAGCCGTCGTACCACGAGTACGAGACGACCCGCATCATCGAAGGCGCCCTCGAGTCGCACGGCCTCGAACCACATGACAGATCCCCGCGAACCGGCCTGTGGGTCGACGTCGGCGATCACCCGGTCGTTGGATTCAGAGCCGACATCGACGCCCTGCCCATCGATGAGCCGGAGGGCAACATCCCGGTCTCCCTGAATCCGGGTTGGATGCATGCCTGCGGCCATGACGCACACGCCGCAATCGCTTTCGGGATAGCCCTCGTCGTCCGCGATCTCGAACCGGAGCGCGGAGTGCGCATCCTCTTCCAACCCGCCGAGGAGGGCTTCCCCGGCGGTGCCATCGAGATGGTTGGGGAGGGCCTCGTCGATGGATTGACGTCATTGATCGCTTTCCATGTGGATCCGGCGCTCGACGCGGGCTACGTGGGAGCCCGCACCGGTCCCATCACTGCCAGCGCCGACAAGTTCGGGATCATCCTCACTGGCCCCGGCGGACACACAGCCCGTCCTCATCAAACAGTCGACCTGGTTGAAGCCGCCGCCCGCATCGTGGTCGACCTCCCGGCCGCCCTGCGGTCGAAGATCGACGCACGTAGCCCTCTGACGCTCGCCTTTGGGTCGATCCACGGGGGGACGATCGAGAACGTGATCCCCACCCGGCTCGAGCTCAAGGGAACGGTGAGAACTCTCGATCGCGAGCTCTGGGATCAGCTCCCCGGGATCATGGAGAAGACCCTCTCAAATCTCCTCAACATGTCGGGTGCGGGCTACGAGCTGTCCTATCAGCAGGCAATACCTCCCGTGGTCAACGACGCGCGAGTCGTCTCTAGGGCAGTGGATGGGATCGAGGCCGCATTTGGCTCCGAGGCCATCGTGCCGACGCCAACGAGCATGGGCGGCGAGGACTTCGCCAACTACCTCGAAGTCGTCCCGGGCGCCTTGTTTCGCTTGGGCGCAGCGAAAGGTCGCGGCGACTTGCACTCGTCGTCCTTCCAACTCGACGAGGCTTGCATAGGCATCGGGATCAAAGCAGGGGTGGCCGCATTGTCGAATCTCAGCCATCCCTGATTGAATCGGCCTGATGCGAATAGCTGTCCTCAAGGAGACCGGCGGTGAGCGACGGGTTGCTCTGACGCCCCAAGCGGTGGTTCGCCTTGCCGAGCAACGCTTCGAGGTAGCCGTGGAGCCGGGTGCGGGTGAGCTGGCGCGCTTCGACGACGCACAGTACGTCGAGGCCGGGGCAACAGTGGGCAACGACACGCTACGGGACACCCACGTGGTCCTCATAGTGGGGCCTCCTTCGATCGAGACAATCAAACGGATCCAGGCAGGATCGATACTGATCGGGTTCCTCGACCCCTTCGCCGGTGGGCCGGCAGTCACAGCGATGCTCGAACGCCGGATCACCTCGTTCGCCATGGAAGCGATTCCTCGGACGACCCTCGCTCAGAGCATGGATGCCCTCTCTTCACAGGCCACGGTGGCCGGGTACCAGGCAGTCATCGAAGCGGCAAAGGCGAGTCCTCGCCTGTTTCCGATGCTCGTGACGGCTGCCGGCACCATCCCTCCGGTCAGGGTCCTCGTCCTGGGTGCCGGGGTCGCCGGGCTTCAAGCCATCGCAACCGCGAAGAGGCTGGGGGCTGTCGTCTCCGCATATGACATCCGCCCGGAAGTGAGCCAGCAGATCGAGAGCCTCGGTGCGAAGTTCGTGGCGGCCCCGGTGGATGAGTCGGCTGCAGCTGCCACGGGCTATGCGAAGGAAGTGGCCGACGAGACGCAGCGTCGGCAACAGGATGCGCTGAGCCCTCACGTTGCGGACTCCGATGTCGTGATCACGACGGCACAGATTCCCGGGTCGCCCGCCCCACTTCTCGTATCCAAGGAGATGGTCGAGAAGATGAGGCCGGGCTCGGTCATCGTCGACGTCGCCGCCCCGACGGGCGGCAACTGCGAGCTCACCGAAGCCGGCAAGATCGTCGAGCACTCCGGGGTCTCCATTCTCGGCCCGGCAGACCTCCCGGGGAGGGTTGCCCTCGACGCGAGCCAGATGTATGCCAGGAACGTGACATCCTTCCTCGCCCGCCTGGTCAACGAGGACCTGGAGGTGGATCTCGACTTCGACGACGAGATCATCTCCGAGGCCTGCATCACCCACGACGGGAAGGTGGTCCATCCCGTCGTTCGCCGCAAGATGGCTCACGGCACCAGCCAATGAGCATTCTCATCGTCGGGATCACGGTTTTCGTCCTGGCCGCGTTCGTCGGGCTCGAAGTCATCAGCAAGGTGCCACCAACGCTGCACACACCCCTCATGTCCGGGGCAAATGCCATCTCCGGAATCACGATCATCGCAGCGGTCACGGCCGCCGGCCTGGGAAGCACCACGATGGCCGAGGTCCTTGGATTTCTCGCAGTCGTTGCAGCCACGATCAATGTGGTTGGAGGGTTCCTGGTCACGGACCGGATGCTCCAGATGTTCCGACGCCCCGGAGAGCGGAGCGGGCAGAAGTGATCGAACTTCTCTACCTGCTCGCAGCGGTGGCTTTCATCGTCGGGCTGAAGAGGCTCGGCGGGCCGAGGACCGCTCGCTCGGGCAACCGGATCGCCGCCGCCGGGATGCTCCTGGCTCTTGTTGTGGCGCTAGTGGACGCCGACATCTTGAACTGGGGATCGGTCGCGGCCGGGTTGGCCGTTGGGACGATCCTCGGGGTGTGGGGAGCGGTGCGGGTCCAGATGACCGCAATGCCGCAGATGGTCGCCGTCTTCAACGGATTGGGCGGGATCGCCTCGGCCCTCGTCTCCGCAGTGGCGGTCGTCGAATCCGGGCTGATCGACACGCCGATCGAGACAACGATCACGATCATCATCTCCACCCTCATTGGAGCGGTCACATTCACGGGAAGCTTCGTCGCCTTCGCCAAGCTTCAAGGCCTTGTCACCGGCAGTCCGCTCGTGTTCCCCGGGCAGCAGTTCGTCAATGCAACTCTCAGCGTCATCGCCATCGGCTCTGGAATATGGCTGCTCGCGGGGGGCGACGAGTCGGCATATTGGTTCCTCGGCGCGGTTGCGCTGGTCATCGGGGTCATGGCGGTGATCCCCATCGGAGGCGCCGACATGCCGGTGGTCATCTCGCTGTTGAACTCCTTCTCGGGCCTCGCGGCCGCCTCAGCAGGATTCGTGGTCGGGAACAATGCCCTGATCATCGGAGGAGCCCTGGTTGGGGCGGCTGGCCTGATCTTGACGGTCCTGATGACCAAAGCGATGAACCGCTCCCTGGGCAATGTCCTCTTCGCGGGGTTTGGCGGCACCGACGCCATCGCAGGGACCGGAGACACGGCCACCAAACCGGTGAAGCGCGCCACTGCCGAGGACGTTGCGATTGCATTGGGCTACGCGGACTCGGTCATGGTCGTGCCCGGCTACGGGCTGGCGGTGGCCCAGGCGCAGCATGCGGTGCGCAAGCTGGCCTCGGCACTCGAAGAGCGGGGGATCGACGTCCACTACGCCATACATCCCGTTGCAGGGCGTATGCCCGGGCATATGAACGTCTTGCTCGCGGAGGCAGACGTCCCCTACGAGCAGCTTCTCGACCTGGACCAGGCCGATCCGCAGTTTCCGCAAACCGATGTCGTTCTCGTGCTGGGGGCCAACGACGTGGTCAACCCTTCGGCCCGCGACGACCCTGGGTCACCGATCTACGGGATGCCCATTCTCAATGTCGACCGGGCGGGGACGGTGATCGTGGTCAAACGGAGCCTGTCTCCCGGATTTGCCGGAATCGACAATCCGCTCTTCTACGAGGACAACACTCTCATGTTCTTCGCCGATGCCAAAGACGCCTTGGAGGGAGCCCTGTCGGCGCTCAGCCAGGTGTGAGGCATCAGAAAGGTGTGAGGCATCAGAAAGGGCCCCCGGAGTTCCGGGGGCCCTTTCACTAGGAGGGGTTGATCAGGAAGCTTTGGCGGCGGAAGTCTTGGCAGCCGGCTTCTTGGC